>Ga0209086_10000254_pt1 | contig 46508 bp, 39 predicted proteins | sample M_130207_XF_Meta_FD_187312 | JGI IMG/M metagenome (GOLD analysis project Ga0209086, IMG submission 187312) | Freshwater microbial communities from Lake Montjoie, Canada to study carbon cycling - M_130207_XF_MetaG (SPAdes) (version 2) | ecosystem: Environmental > Aquatic > Freshwater > Lake... | reverse complement strand
ACCTATTGACAAGCGTGCTAGGCAGGCGGCGCGACTAGATTCTCAGGTGATTTCGGCCCTTCTGGTCCCATTCCGAGGCTAGATTGGAGGATTTCCACAGGGAGCGGTGAGTTTTGCAAGTGGCTCCGGTGAACAGGCTTTAGGCGTGAGGGCTTCCAGTACTAAACATGACGTGGCACTGGTGGTTCGGGCCGAAACGATTGAGACGGAAGCCCTATGTTGGGCTTGTGGCGTAGCAGGAGCTAAGGATGGAAATGAGCGGAACGCGCGTCGCGGGCGAGCTCTTCCGGTCGCCCCTAGGGCGGGTACGGGCCGCAGACTCCCGGCGGCAATGGAGGTACCTGATAGCGGTATCGAGGGTTAGAAATGGTAGTTTCCGAAGGTGTTTGTCCGGGTGTCTGCACTCACTTCGGCACTCGCCAAGAATTGACGAGCCGTGCTCGCCAAAACCTTACCACCAACCGGCTCCGACGGCGCTGCCTCTCCGGCGAGCATGGGCTTGTGGCGCTCGGCTTGGCCGCGCGGGCAAAACGTCGGTGCCTAAACCTGTTGAACAAATACGCGCCTGCGGCACGGATGATGACGGTCCCGCCCGTCGGTATACCACGCGGCATGATCAGTTTGTGATCTGGTCAAGGCTATTCGAGCAGAGGTGGTCAACCTCTGGGTGGCACCGAGGGGCCGGTCCGCGTCGTCGCGTGCGAAGTCTCACAACAACCGCCTTGGTCAATCGCAATGTCCACCATCACCGCCCCGGGCTTCATGAGCTTCATCATGTCGCGCCGAACCAGCCTCGGTACCGAAACCCCGGGGATCAACACCGCTCCAATTACTAAGTCCGCCAGCCGAATCGCCTTGCGAACCGTGCACAGGTTCGACGCCGGCGTGCTCACCTGCCCGTTGTAGATGTCGTCGAGCTCCCGCAGACGGTTCAATTGACGTCGATAATCGTTGCGTTCGCACCCAAACCTAGCGCCATCTTCGCCGCGTTATGGCCCACGACGCCGCTCCTCAAAAACAACACGTTCGGCGCTGCCACCCCCGGCACATCGCCCGGCAGTATCCCCCGTCTACCATTCGGCGCTTCCAGATCCTGGTTGCCAACCTGCACCGACATCCGTCCACCCACCTCGCTCCTCGGCGTTAGGAGCGGCAACGACCCATCTCGTTCCCGAATCGTCTCGTAGGGGATCGCGCTTACTTTAGCGTCCAATAGCGCCAGGGTCAACTCCGGCAGAGGAGCCAGATGCCGATCCGTGAAAAGCGTGAACTCCGGGCGCAGGAAACCATACTCTGACGGTTGCGGTTCCTTCACCTTCACCACCAAGTCGGCCTTCGCCCAAACCTTTTTGGCTCCCGCGGCGATGGTCGCGCCCACATCGGCATCTTCGCCATCCGGCAGCGAACTGCCGCGACCGGCCCCTTTCTGGACGATGACGTCATGCCCCGCCTCCCGCGGCGTAGTCAGTCACGCTGGGATAAGGCCCACGCGAGTCTCGTGGGCCTTCACCTCTTTCGGAACGCCGATGATCATACCCTAAGATTAAGGGGTCGGAATTGCGGTTGCCAGCGACTTCACATCCCGTTTGGGTCCCAGGCCTAACGCAATCAAACTTAGGGAGGTTATCCTGCCGGTCGGCGGTAGATTCTGGTCTTTCTGGAATCGTTTCAATGCCTCGGTATTCTGTGCGCCCCAACCAGGGGTTGGCTCGCCTTGCAGATAGCCCTTTTGCACTAACGCCTGCTGGATTTCGCTATACCGATCCCCGGTAGGCGCCACCTGACCGTAGCTGCGCCGAGCGACTACGACCGGCTGCGGCGACCGTCCCCGGCCTCGGACCACCGGGGTGGCCCGCTTGGCCTTGTAACGCAACGTCGCCGCCGCCGACTTCTGCTTGGAGGAAACAACCGGACCCTCTTTCTTGGCGTTCGTGGGCGCCGCCTGCTTCTTAGCCGGAGCGGCGCCTACAGTTAACCCAAAGGAAGCTAGAACCACCAATAGTAGTAACCCATTCCTCATTAATTCACCAGCATAGCAAGGCCTAATTACCTTCGGGCAACGTGCCCGCCGCGAAGAAGGCCGTAAACCGCGGAGCCGGTTCGGCGCCCCCACGACCGGTCGGAGAAGGCCGCATCACCCGGAAGGCTACGGCATCGCCGGGCTTCAGAGTCCCTTGAATCTTCCGCAAATCATCGGGCGAGGTCACCGGCTGTCGGTTCACGCTGATCACTACGTCCCGCTCCTGAATGCCGATCTCGGCGGCAAAGGAGCCCGGTTCCACCTTCGTGATGTAGACGCCTCGAGTGTCGCCCAGCTGTAGAGGCACCCGTTCGGCCTCCGACATCGGGCGGATCATGATCCCGAACTTCGCCGAGGTCCCTTCCACCTTCTCCGGGGTTGGGGTCTCGGTCCGGTGACGGGCGAAACGAGGGTCATCCTTGAAAACCTCTTCGCGGTCCATCACTGTAACGGTCACATCCATTTTTTTTCCAGCCCGGTCGATCGTCAATTTCATCGAGCTATCGATTGCCATTTCGCTGACTTTGGACACGAGTTCCTCGCCGTCCTTGATGCTCTTGCCGTTGATGGCGACGATGATGTCTTCGCCTTTGATACCCGCCTTCTCGGCCGGTCCGTCTTTGGTCACCGCGCCAACCAGAACGCCGTTCGTAAAGCCAGCCGCCTTCAGGACTTCTGGTTTTTCGTTCCGGTTCCAGCTCACCCCGATTGAACCGCGCTTCACGCGACCATATTGAATGATGCTGTTGTAGGAACGGACCATCTGATTCGCCGGTAGGGCGAAACCGATCCCCTGATAACCGCCGCTCTGAGTCGCTATGGCAGTATTGACACCAATCACCTCGCCGTTGATGTTCAGCAGCGGACCGCCACTGTTACCCGGGTTGATCGCGGCATCAGTCTGAATGAAATGCTGAAACTGTTCGGCAGACGGCAGATCTCGACCCGTAGCACTGACGATTCCAGCCGTAACCGTCGCGGCTAAACCGAACGGAGATCCGATCGCGACGGCCCAATCGCCCACCTGAACACCGTCCGAATTGGCGACCTTCACGGCCTGCAGCGCTCGCTTGGCATCAATCTTGATCACGGCAATGTCGCTCTCAAAATCGGTACCTATGATCTTCGCCTTGTATTCAGTCGTGTCGCCGGAGAACTTCACCTTAATCGTATCGGCCTTCTCGACCACATGATAATTGGTTACGATGTAGCCGTTCCGGTCCACTACAAATCCGGATCCGGTCGCTTCACCCCGAGGTGCCGGCCGTTCGCCGCCGCGCGGGATGGCTTGTTCAGAGCCCGGCCCACGGAAGAAGCGGCGGAACAGATCCATGCCTTCCTCATCGCCACCCTCTTCGGCATCGGGGGCCGGGGCGCCGCGGCGCCGGGTTTGAGCTTGCGCCTTCGGCACGTAGTCGGTCGTGATGTTGACGACGGAGGGTTCCATCATCTTCGCGATCTTTGTAAATTCATTCGGTAGCGCCGCGGCGGAAGGAATGACCAGCGGCGTAGCGTCGGGAGCCACTGCTTGGCCCTTCGCGGCCGTCGCGGTGGTCGTTACCAGCGTCCCAACCAGGACGACGAGGGCCGTCGAAAAAACCATCAAGGTAGAAGAAAGCAGCTTTTGCTGCCGGATGTTCGCGAGTAGTTTCATGCGGTAACCTTCCTAAAGAATTATCACTATCCAGTGTACTGCTCTATGGATGTGCCGTTTTGCGGTTAGGTTTCAATTCAACGAGCAAGACCCCGGCCAAAATCAAAGCCGCCCCGGCCGCGGCCCGGCCCGTGAGGATTTCGCCGTTCCACCACCAGGCACCAAACCAAGCGAAAACGGGCTCCAGGGCGAAGATCAACGCGGCGCGGGTCGGCGTCGTGTACTGCTGGGCCCAAGTCTGTAACACGAACGCCAGCGCCGTCGCGAGTAGGCCACCGGCCACGATCGCCAGAATAACCGCCGGCGTCCAGCGGATCGCCGGCGTTTCGACGAACGGCAGCGCGATCCAGGCAAACCCCGCCGCCGCTGCCACCTGGAGGAAGCTGAGAGTCTCGTAAGGAATCCGCGGAGCGAGATGCCCCAACAATACGATATGAACCGCGTACACCGCGGCACAGCCCAGCGTCAGCGCGTCGCCCCTTTCGATCATCAGTTTTCCGCCCTGCATTGACAACAGGCCCATGCCCGTCACCGCGGTGAGTACTCCCACAACTTCCACCACGCGGGTTTGGTTGCGGTAGACGAGCCAGCCCAACAACGGAACCCCCACAATATACCCACTCGTCAAAAACGCGTTCTTCGCCGCCGAGATCGATTGCAGCCCGACCGTTTGCAGAATGTAGCCCCCCATCAGCACGACGCCGAGGCCGACGCCGGCCCAATGGAAGCGAATCTTGTGACCGAAGATGAGACCAAGGACGACGGCCGCCAAGCTGAAGCGCAGGGCGAGATAGAGGACGCTCGAAACATCGTCAAGCGCGGCCTTAGCCACCACGAACATCGCGCCCCAGATCAGCGCCATCACCGCTAAACTGAGATCGGCGTAACGGCTCATTCGGCCAGCAGAAGCGAGAGCGTTAGGAGAATCCGCTTCAGCCCGGAATCGCGCCCATCGGGTCGAAACCATTCCCCAGGGGTATGCGCCCCGCCCCCGGTGCCGCCCGCGCCGATCGAGACCGCCGGGATGCCCATGCTCAGGGGGATGTTCGCATCGGTCGAGGAGCAGTCTATCCGGGAGCGGATACCGAGCCAATCGTCCACCGCGGCAATATAGCGGAGAATCGGGGCCCCGGCCGGCAGTTGTCCGCCGGGGCGAGATCCGGTCTCGCGAAGTTTCGCTGTGACCCGGGCAATGGTGGCCTGCGCGTTTTCCATCTCCGTCGCTTTATTGACGCAGGTTTCGAGCAGTTCGGTGAGCACGTCGAGGCGTCCCGGCGACTCGGAGCGGACATCGAGTTTGGCCCGGGCGAGATTCGGAATCGAGTTCACGCTTACGCCGCCGTCGATCACCCCGAAGTTGAACGACGACTTGATGCCTTCGATCGGCTCGGGTTGGTTTTCGGCGAATAGAGTAATTACCCGGCTCAGAGCATGCACCGGATTGCCGACCCCGTAGTCGGACCAGCTATGTCCCCCAGGTCCGGCGAAAGAGACTTCGAAGCGGCGACTGGCCAAGGCTTGGCAGGTGACGTGGTCAGTGGAAGGGCCGTCGAGTACGAGGTAGGAACGAATCTTGTTCGCCAGGGGCGACTGCCGGCACAAGTACCGCATGCCGCTCAAGTTGCCCTCGCCCTCCTCGCCAACGTTGGCGATGAATACCGGGGCGGCGGTTAACCCAGCAAGCTCGGGCATTTTTTTCAGCACTTGGACAATGGCGAGCAGACCCGCGAGCCCGGCGCCATTATCGGATACTCCCGGGCCGTAGAAACTGCCGTCGGGGCGGGTCGAAACTTCTTCGGGCGTCCGCGGGGAAAGGACCGTATCGAGATGAGCCGTAACGGCGACGTAAGGGCCGGAAGCGTTCGGAGCCAGGAAAGCGATGACGTTGCCCGCCGGATCGATCGACGCCTCGCAGCCCAGGGCGCGAAACTGCTGGAGAAACCATTCAGCGCGCTTTTGCTCGAAGAACGTCGGAGAGGCGATCCGGCAGAGGGCGAGGTGCTTTTCATTGACCCACTGTTTGTCCTTGCTCAGGAAGAGGAGGCCTTCTTTGATGCCGCGCGAGGACGCCAGTGCGGAGAGTGTCGAAGGCATAAATTCGAGTGTAACAGGGCGCTCTTAACGCTCTGGCTTGCGGAGCCAAATTTAGCAACGGTTGCCAAGAACGTGTGCGTTCGGCCACCGGCGAAGAGGGATGTCGGGATAGCGCAACGGGAACAGGGACCAGCCCAGGACGCCATGGACGACGGCGCGCAGCGGCCGCCACGGGCACCAGATTTTGGCTTACCCGCCGTCGCCGTGGGGCCCGCCCGCCTTCCGCGACCATCTCCAGCCCTCCGGCCAAAAGACGTAGGCACTGGGGCGTTAAGCGGCGATAGTCGTGGGGATAGGCGTGGAATGGGTGGCGGAACGGCACGACCAAATGGGCGTAGCCGCCCGGCGCGAGGACGCGTTCGATCTTACGAACAATGCGGCCAGGATCGGGCGTATGTTCGAGGACCGCGTCGCATTCCGCGCGCGTGACGCAGCCTTCGGGTTAGGGGAGGAGTTCGGCATTGCAGGCGACGTTGACACCAGCCATCACGGTCAAGTCAACGTTGACGTAGCCGGGGGCATAGGTGCCAGCCGAACCGATGGACCGATTCCAGCGGCCGAGCGTAGCGTCTATACTCAAGGTGGTGGGATCGAGCAGCAGCGGGGTCGGCGGAGCGAGCCAGCGACGCCAGGGTCGAGCGCTCCGACCGTAGACCTGCTCCATCGTTCGAGTGTCGTTGGCGATATACTTGAAATCGAGAGGTGCGAGAATGAATACAACTTTAAAATTCGGACTTGTGATTGCGTTGGTAGTGGGGACCCTCGGCTGGGTTGCCGCTAGTGGCGTTAACGAAGACACAGCCTCCTACTACAAGACCATCAGCGACATCGAGAAGATGGACGCCAACGGGAAAATGAAGCGCCTGCGTGTGGGCGGAGACATCGAGAAAGGTTCGATCAAGCGGGAAGGCAAACAGGTTTCGTTTGTGCTGGTCGAAGCCTCACGCAAAATGACGGTCCGCTACGACGGCAACGAACCGCTGCCGGACACCTTCCGCGACGGCGCGCAGGCTCTAGTGGACGGTCGGATGGAGCAGAATGGCGTTTTTCACGCCGCCAAGATTTCGGCCAAGTGTGCGTCGAAGTACGAAGCCAAGCCGGGCCAGAACTACCAAAAGCAGAATTCCATCAACCAGCGGCCCGCGTAGTCTAAAAAATTAGAGGTCTTATTTCATGGAGAACATAGGCGCACTGGCGATCCTACTCGCCTTTTGTCTGTCGATTTTTTCGATCGTCGCTTCGCTCGTCGGAGCCTGGAAACAAAAACAATTTTTGATCGTCAGCGCCGAGCGCGCCGTGATCTGCATGTGGGCTTTGGTCACGACCGCCTCCGGCTTGCTCATCTACGCGCTGATGACGGGCGACTATCGCCTCGCCTACGTCGCGGCGCATTCGAACAAGGCAATGCCGATGATCTACAAGTTCTCGGCTTGGTGGGGTGGCCAGGAAGGCTCTCTGCTGATGTGGAACTTTATTCTGGCGACGTATGCGCTGGTCGTGGTGTTGCAGAATCGGCGTAAGCATCGGGCCCTCATGCCCTACGTGACGGCGACGATGATGGTCACCCAAGGTTTCTTTCTGATGCTGATCGCGTTTTCAGTCCCTCCGTTTCAGGTGCTCTCGACCGGCGGTAAGGCCATCGTGGACGTCGGCGACGGTCAGGGTTTGAACCCGCTCTTGCAGTACTGGACCATGGTGATCCATCCCCCGATCCTCTATTTGGGCTACGTCGGCTACATCGTGCCGTTCGCGTTCGCGCTGGGCTCTTTGATCACTAGGCAGAAGGGCGACGAGTGGATTTTCACGACCCGGCGGTGGGCAATCGTCACTTGGCTCTTTCAGGGTACGGGCATTTTGTTGGGTGCTGGTTGGGCGTATTCGGTGCTGGGTTGGGGCGGCTACTGGGGATGGGACCCAGTAGAGAACGCTAGTTTCCTGCCGTGGTTGACCTCGACGGCGTTTCTGCATTCGGTGACGATGCAGGAGAAGAAAGGCATGATGAAGGTTTGGAATCTGGTGCTGGTAGCAAGCACTTTCTTTCTTTGCATCTTCGGGACATTCCTGACGCGGTCGGGCATTGTGAGTTCGGTGCATGCGTTTGCGCAGTCGCCGATTGGGCCGTATTTCGTGGCCTTTTTGGCGATCACGATTGCCATCACGATTTTGCTGATTTTGAGTCGGCTGGACTATTTGAAGAGTGAATCGCCTCTTGAGAGCGTAGTGAGCCGGGAATCGAGCTTCCTGTTCAATAACCTCATTTTGCTGGCCAGTTGCTTCGCCATTCTGTGGGGCACGCTATTCCCGGTCATTAGCGAAGCGATCGCGGGCGAAAAGATCAGCGTGGACGCGCCGTGGTTCAACCGGGTAAACGTGCCCATTGGATTGGCTTTGCTCTTCCTGACCGGCGTCGGGCCCTTGTTGGCTTGGCGCCGCAGTACCCCTGATAATTTGAAACGAAACTTCCTCTGGCCAACCGTGGCCATGGTGGCGACGATTGGAATTCTCGTAGCGATGGGTATCTCTCATTTCTACGCGCTGCTTTCGCTCGGTCTTTGTAGTTTCGTTACTTGGACGATTGTGTCGGAGTTCTGGAAGGGTACGATGGCGATTATGCAGAAAGACGCGTTGGGTTTTATCCCGGCTGTGATCGCGTTGACGCATCGGAATACCCGACGCTACGGGGGCTATATCGTACACATGGGGATCGTCCTGATGTTCATCGGGTTCTCCGGCGCGGCCTTTAACAAAGACACGACCGTCGAGGCCAAAGTTGGAGAGAAGTTCCCGCTGGGCCGATACGAGCTCAAGGTGACCGAAATTAAGACCGGTCAAAACGAGAACTTTATTTGGCAGAATGCCGTGATCGAGGCGACGATTGACGGTAAGCCGTTTACGACGTTGACTCCGGAGCGCCGGATTTATGAAAAGAGCCAGCAGCCGGTTTCGATGGTGGCAATTAAGCGCCAATTGAACGAAGATCTGTACATCAACTTTGCCGGGATGGGAAGCGGCTCGCAGCAGCCCACTATTCAGGCCTATGTGTTCCCGCTCGTGTCATGGATTTGGCTGGGCTACTGGATTCTGTTGTTCGGCTCGTTGATCTGTTTGGTGCCGGCCAAGGTCAAGATGCAGTACGCCCGGACGGAAGTGGTAGGAGTCTCGACTAAGCATGCGCCCGCCACGAAATAGCGTTTTGTTCGTCTTGCTGGCCGGGCTTTGTCTGGCGCAGAGTTCGTCACAGTACGTTACGTCGGAAATCCGCCGGGTGGGCGATAAACTCGCCTGCCTGTGCGGTGCCTGCAAGAATACCGTGGCGACCTGCCAGATGCTGGAATGTCACTACTCTTTGCCGGCGCGGCAACGCATCGCCAAGATGCAGAAAGATGCGACGAGCGACGCGGCAATCGTTGGCGAGTTTGTTAAGCGGGAAGGGAAGAAGGCGTTGGCCGAACCGCCCAACGAAGGGTTCGGAGTTTTGGCGTTGGCGACGCCGGTGATCGCGGTTGGTTTGGGTTTGGGGTTGATCGGTTTGTTTATACGCCGATACCGGAAGCCGAACTCGGTGCCAGCGATGTCTGACGAAGAGGTCCGGAAGTATCAGGACCAGATTGATAAGGAATTTTCAAAGCTCGACTGATGATTATCGCGATCGCGGCGTTCCTGGTATTGGGCGCTCTACTCTACACCCTGATTGTGCGGCCGGCGAGCCTGCCGGAACCGGAGGCGCTTTCTCCTTTCCGCCACGTTGATGAAGCCAAGGCTCGCATTTACGAGAACCTGCGGGACCTGCAGTTTGAACTCCGCTTGGGCAAGCTTTCCGACGAAGACTACGCCCGGACGAAGGTTGATTTGCAGAAGGAACTGGCAAAGGTTTTGGCGGATGCTGACGCTCTGAAAGCAGAGTTGGGCGTGCAGACGACATCCAAGGCGGTCAAGCCGAAACCCGCGGAGTTCGTCTGCCCTCATTGCGCCAAAAAATTCAGAGAGGCGATGAAATATTGTGGGGCTTGTGGAAAGTCGATGGAGGCGGGTGTATGAGGTGGCTCTATAGCATTGTGCTGGCACTCCCCCTGCTCGCGGTGGATGGTCAAGTGCTGAACCAGACGACCGGCAAACCGCAGGGCGGTGCGACCGTAACCCTGTTCAAGCTGGGTGGGTCGGCGGGACCGGAAGTGGTCGAAAGCGTGAAGACCAGCGCGGACGGCAAGTTCAATATCGACAAACAGCTGCCGCCGGGGCCGGGCATGATCCAGACGGCCTACGACGGCGTGACCTACAACCACATGCTGCCTCCGGGTCGGCCGACGACCGGGATCAAGCTTGAGGTGTTCAATACGAGCAACCAACCCGGGGCGGCTAAAGTGGCTAACCATATGCTCTTGCTCGAGCCGCAAAATGGGAAATTATCGGTCCGCGAATCGTTCTTCTTCGTTAATGAAGGGCGAACGACCTGGAACGACGAGAAGAATGGGACGCTGCGCTTTCAACTGCCGGCCGAGCCGGAGGGCAAGATCGAGATCAACTGCACCGCTCCGCAGGGCGTGCCAATTCGGCGGGCGGCCGAGAAAGCCGGCCGGGCGAATGTGTACAAGCTCGACTTTCCGATCAAACCGGGCGAAACGCGGATCGACCTCTCCTACACCCTCGCCGATGCGACAAGCTTCAAGACGAAGTTTTTGGTTAAGGCCGAGCAGAACATGATCGCCGCACCGAATGGGGTTACCGTGACCGGGGCCGGCCTCGTCGACAAAGGGAAAGAGCCACGGACGCAGGCGAGCATTTTTGAGCTTTCGACGCAGGATTTAGATTTGAAGTTGAGCGGGCAGGGCGAACTCAGCAGTGGCGGTGGTGGGGGCGGTGAGGAAGAGAGCCGCGGACCGAGCATCAGCCAAGTCAACCCCCGGATTCACGACCGTTTGTACTGGATTTTGGGCTTGATGTTCGCGATCATGGGCATTGGGTTCGTGCTGTTATACAGGGCCCAGGAGCCCAAGCGCTAAATGCCCGAACCGGTCTTAGCCGTTGATCATGTCTACAAGTATTTTGGGGACTATCCGGCTTTGCACGACGTCACTTTTTCGCTGAACGGCGGGGAATGTTTGGCGCTGATTGGTCGGAACGGGGCGGGGAAGACCACGATGCTGAAGATTCTGGCTGGCTTATCCGGCGCAGCACAGGGCGAAGTGCGTTTGTTCGGCGATTCGCCGCGGCAGGCTTCGGCCCGGCGCCGGATCGGGTTGCTCGGACACGGGATCGGCGTCTATGACGAGTTGACGGCAATCGAGAATTTGACAATTTTTGCCCAGCTTTACGGCGTTTCGGCGTCCGTGGCGCGGCATTGGCTGGAGCGGACGCAACTCGCGCACGTAGCCAACGCGCCGGTGCGGGAATTCTCGCGGGGGATGCGGCAGAGATTGGCCGTGGCGAGGGCGTTTCTCCATGACCCGGCGCTGCTCATCCTGGACGAGCCGTTTACGGCCCTCGACGATCGCGCGATCGCACTGTTGCAGGGATTGCTGGCCGAGGCGAAAGCGGCGGGGCGGACGATCATCATGTCGACGCACCAACTGCGGGAGGCGATGGAATTGGCGACGCATGTGGCGTTGATTGAACGCGGGAAGCTGGTCCATTTTGGGGCCCGGTCAGCGGAGATGCTGGCGGACCCGACCTACGTCTACCGCACGTTTGGAGCTGCCTGAATGGTATTTTTGCAGATAGCCGCGAAGGATCTACGGAGTGAGTTGCGGACGAAGGAGTCGTTGAACGCGTCGCTTTCGTTCGCGGTGGTAATTTTGCTTCTGTTTAGTTTCGCCTTTGACCCGTCGAGCGAGGCGGTGGCGGAGTTTTCGGGTGGTTTGCTCTGGCTCGTCTTTGCCTTCGCCGGGGCGCTGATTTTGAACCGGAGCTTCGCCCGGGAACTGCCTAACGATTGCCTGGAGGTGCTGATTGCCAGCCCGGTGTCCGGCGCGCAACTGTTTCTGGGCAAGACCGTGGCGAGCTTCGTTTTGTTGATGACGATCGAAGTGATCTGCCTTCCGATCTTTGGCATTTTCTACGATATAACATGGACTCCGCAGGCGCTGCCGCTGCTGGGGATCTTCGCGTTGGGCACTTGGGGCATGACGATTCTGGGTACCCTCTTCAGCGCGTTGACGGTGAACCTAAGCCTGCGCGAGTTGATGCTGCCAATGCTGCTTTACCCGTTGATGCTGCCGGCGTTGATGGCGGCCATGCGGCTGACGACGATTCTGCTCGCGGGCAACGCGATTGCCGGAAACGACATGGTTTGGCTGCGGCTGCTGATTGGTTTCGATATCATTTTTACGGTTCTATCGCTGGCTTTGGTCGAGACGATTCTTGTAAGGTGAACTGATATGGCGAAAAATATACGACTCGGTTTGGGCGCGCTGGTCGGAATGCTGCTGCTGCGCAACCTCTATATCATTCTGTTCAATCTCCCGGACGAGATGGAGCAGGGGCCGGTCTACCGCATTTTTTACTACCATTTGCCGGCGTTCTTTGCCGCCATTCTCTGCTACATCACTGCGCTCGTGGCCAGTTCGATGTACCTGATCAAGAAGAACCTGCGCTATGACGCGATCGCGATGTCGGCCACCGAGGTCGGCCTGGCGTTTGCGGCGGTAAATTTGATAACAGGTATGATTTGGGGGCGCATCAGTTGGGGCATCTGGTGGGCGTGGGACGCGCGACTGACGTGGGCGCTGATCTGCTGGCTCGTCTATTTCGGCTACCTGATGCTCCGACAAGCGATCGACGACCCCACCGAGCGGGCAAAAAACTCGGCGGTGCTGTCGATTTTCGCGTTTGTGTCGGTGGCGATTACCTACAAGGCGATCGAGTGGTGGCGGACGCAGCACCCGGGTCCGGTCTTGAGCATCCGCACGGGCAAACAGTTGATCGATCCGGTGATGGAGAATATGCTCTACATGAATTTTCTGGCATTGGCGACCTTGGCCGTTTTGATGGTCATCATTCGCTTGAACCAGGAAGAAATGCAACGTCAAATCGACGGCCTACGCCGTCGGGCTCACGCGATCTAACAGGACGGAAATGGACGATCGGAATATACAGTTTATGTTTTGGGGCCTGGCTACGGCCTGGGGCCTGCTGGCGATTTATGTTGTAATGCTTGCTGCGCGGGAAGGACGGTTGAAGAAACAACTGGATAGCCTGAAGCGCATGATTGAGGAGAAACAATGAATCGCCGTCAACTGCTTGGCCTTGCTGCCGCAGCACTACCTGCCCGCCACGTGGCTGCCCAGGAGAAAGCCGCCAAGGCCGTCCGTGGGTTACCTTCGCCCAAGATTAAAGACGTCAGCGTGATCGCTACCGCCCCAGGCGGGCTCCGCCTGCCGATCGTGAAAATCACCACCGATCAGGATGGTCTTTATGGCTATGGCTGCGCAACGTTTACCCAGCGGGCGGACCTAGTCGTAGAGGCGGTGAACCGCTATTTGAAGCCGTTTCTGATTGGCAAGCCGGCGGACCGGATCGACGACATTTGGCAGGCTTGCTACAACTCATCGTACTGGCGGAACGGGCCGGTATTGAACAACGCGATCAGCGGAGTCGACCAGGCATTGTGGGACATCAAGGGTCGTCAGGCGAATATGCCGGTGTACCAGTTGCTGGGCGGGAAATTGCGCGAGGCGGCCGATTGCTACGGCCACGCCAGCGGCAACGAGATTCCGCAGGTGATCGATAGCGTGCGCAAGTACATGGACCAGGGCTTCCGGCATGTGCGGGTGCAGGTTGGCATTCCGGGGATGGCCGCTTACGGGTCGGGTGGACGTACCGATACGAAGATCCAAGCTTTGCACACCGGCCCCGTTTATGAGCCGGCGGTCTATATTCGTCGGACGTTGAAACTGTTTGAAGCCTGTCGCAAAGAGCTTCCCGAAGAGCTCGAACTCTGCCACGATGTGCATGAACGGGTGAGCCCGATCCAAGCGTTGCAAATGGCCAAGGACGTCGAGAAGTTCAAACTTTTCTTCTTTGAAGATCCGTTGAGCCCGGAAGATATCGCCTGGTTCCGGTTGATGCGGCAACAGTGCACCACCCCGATCGCGATGGGCGAATTGTTCAACAGTCCGCACGAGTGGAGCCCGCTAATCACCGAAAAGCTCATCGACTACATCCGCGTCCACGTTTCGCAGGCCGGCGGTTTGACGCCCTGCCGAAAGATCGCCATTCTGGGCGAGATCCACGGCGTCAAGACGGCTTGGCACGGTCCCGGCGATGTGAGCCCGATCGGTCATGCGGCCAACGTGACGCTCGACCTCGTCAGCTACAACTTCGGTATTCAGGAATACAGCCCGTTCAGTGAACGCGTTCGCGAGGTGTTCGACGGTTGCCCGGAGATGAAGAACGGCTATCTGTACGCGAATGAGAAACCGGGCTGGGGCATCGAAGTCAACGAGAAGGCCGCCGCGAAGTACCCGTTCGGCTTCGGCGAAACCGGGGAGAAGAAAACTCTCAACGGTGGCTGGGGTGAAGTGCGTCGCAAGGATGGCACGGTCATCAAACAGTAAGGCGGCGCATGCCTTCGGCGAACGTACCTGGTTCGGTGAGTAAGCTCACCACCAGGTACGGGCCGCCCTCGAGATCGAAGAAATACCCGGGCTGGACAAGGACCCGTTGTTGTTCCAACAGATGCATCGCCCACTCTTCGTCCGTTCGGCTGGCGGGCATCCGGAGGATGGCGCACCAGCCGCCGTCGATGCGTAGCGCGGAGGGAAGCCGCTGTCGATTGGTTTGAATCCGCTCCATGATCTGGGTTTGGACCCCGGCCGCGATCAGCTCCGGGAGCGCCCATTGGACCGGCGTCGAGATGGACAGGTAGGTATCCGCGATGAGTTCAAGCCGGTGGCGGGCTTCGGCGGCACCAGGGCCGGAGACGCGGATCCAGCCGGCCTTCATCTGCGGCAGACCGGCCGATTTGGAAAGCCCGTCGAGGACAAAGGTCAGGACGCGGCCATTCTCGCCCAGGGTCGGAAGTGGGTTGGGTGCAAGCGCGTACCCCGCAAAGACCTCGTCGGAGATGATGGGCAGGCCGCAGGCGGTAAGCTGGTCGAGTTCGGCGGCAGAGACGAACGAACCGGTGGGGTTATTGGGGTGGACGACGAGAATGGCCTTGGTGCGAGGGGTGATTTCGGCCCTCAGTGCCTCGTGGTCAATAAACCAGCCCTCGGCATAGCGGAGCGGGTATTGCCTCACGCGGACGCCTTCCAGGCCCGCTAGGAGCTCAAATAGAGGGTACGAGGGGCGGGGGGCGATGACTTCGTCGCCCGGGTCGCACAGGAGCTTGAACAGCCAGGAGTAGCTCTCGCTGGTCGAAGCGGTCATAAAATGGGCGCGGGTGGTTTCCAGGGCGAGCGGTAGGCCGGCGGCTTCAGGCGAGTACGTCAGGATTTCGGGGTGCTGGAAGGCCGCGAGAATGCGTTCGGAGTCGTAGTGGAGCCCGACCTTGGTGGGGTTCGATTCGGTGAGGTCGAGGTATTGGCCGCGGAGCTCCTCGGCGCGGCGTGAGAGCGCGTTGGACGGGGTGTTCCAGGGTAACCGGGCGGAGAACATGCTTGTTATGATCGCACTATGCGTCTGCTTTTCCTGAGCCTGTTTGGCGTTGCGCTGGGGGCGCAGCCTGTGACGAATGCCGCGAACCACAGCCCCGGTTCCGGTCCGGCGAAAGGGCATCTGATTGTGATCGGGGGAGGGGCCGTGGGCCAGGCGATTCTGGACCGCTTTGCGGCATTGGCCGGTGGCTTGGATGCTCAGATTGTCGTAGTTCCGACAGCGGGGGAAGTGGTGCCGCCCCTCGAGCACCATGCGCTGAAGCGGCATGGGTTTACGCACCTCGTACATTTGCATACGAACGACCGGAAGGTGGCCGATTCGGCGGAGTTTGTCGCTGCGCTGAAGACGGCGAAAGGGGTTTGGATCGACGGCGGGCGGCAATGGCGATTGGTGGATAGTTACTTGGGAACGAAGACGGCAAAGGAACTGGATAACGTACTCGAGCGAGGTGGCGTCATCGCCGGAACGAGCGCGGGAGCGACGATCCAAGGGAGTTACTTGGTCAGAGGAGCGCGGGAAGGGAATACGATCATGATGGCCAAGGGATACGAAGAAGGGTTTGGGTTTCTGCGGAACGTGGCGATCGATCAGCATTTAATTGCGCGGCACCGGGAGAATGACTTGGTGCCGGTGATCTCGCTGAAGCCCGAGTTGCTCGGGATCGGGCTGGACGAGGCGACGGCAATCGTCGTGACCGGCGACTCATTTTCCGTGATCGGGGCAAGCAAAGTAGCCATTTATGACACCAACTATGGGGTTGGTGCCGACGGGAAGGCCTACTACTGGCTGCAGGCGGGGGACTGCTTTGACATTACGGCAAGAAAGAAGCAATCGTGCGCGCCGCCAGCGGGGTCCCGTCCGCCGGCGCGGTGAAGAAATTGCGCAGGCGGGCGGCTTGGTCGTCGTAGTGGCGGGGGAAGGGGATGGCGGTATGATTTGGCCGGCCTAACATTTCGGCCATGATGTTATAGCCGGCACCGCTATAGACGTGGGCGGCGCGGTGGAGGATGTTACAGACGGGGTAATAGTCTAGATTGATGACCGCGCGGGGTTCGGGGGCAAGGGTAGTGAGTTGATTTACTTCACCCGCGGGGCCGCTGTGGACGACTAGGTGGAGGCCGTCGCGGTCCAGTTCGGGCGGAACCGGCGTGGGGATGCGGCCTGGGGGTAGGCGGATCGGGCCTGGCAGACGGATCGCTGCTCCAAGTAGCGCCTCGTGGTCAGGGGAGAGAGGCTCGGCCTGGATCACGGCGTCATAGCCGAAGACGGGGAGTGGGTGCTGGAGACGGCGGGCGATATGGACCATGGCGGGGGCCTGGGGACGTTCACCGCGGAGGCCGTGGGGGAAGGTGTCCATGACGAGGACGTCGGGACGGGCTTCAAGGACGTAGGCTGCGGCGAGTTCGGGCGCGACCCCGACGATGGGGCAGCGCGCGAGGCAGGCCAAGCGTCCGGCGAACCGGGAGTTCGACAGCAGGCGGGCGTCGTGGCCAAGGTCGCGGAGAGCAAGGCAGACAGCGAGGCCGCGGTTGAGGTGGCCGAGGCCGGAGCCGGGGGCGTAGTAGGCGATCCAACTCACTGTCTGGCGGCTTCGAGGAGCGCGATGAGCGCGGCTCTCTCCTGTTCGGCGGAGAAATTCTCCCGGGCGAAGCTTTGGGCGCGGGTGGCGAGCGCGGGGAGGTTGGGATGGGCCAGCGCCCGCGCGGTGGCTTCGCCGGCGGCGTCGCGGTCATCGGCGGGGAAAACGAACCCAGCGTCGCCGAGGGGAATTGCGGCGTCCGAGACGATGGGCACAACGCCGCACGCCATCGCTTCGAGCAGGACATTGGGCATGCCTTCGAACAGAGACGGGATCGCTATGAAGTTGCAGGCGCGGTAGAGTGCCGGGAGCTCGTCGTGAGAGCAAAAAGGGAGCCGGAGGCTGCGGGGAGCAATGGCTGCGTCCTCGAGAATCAAGGCGGTGGGCAGGTCGACGGTCCCAACGACGAGAAGGCAAATCTGGTCCATGAGGCCGCGATCACGGATGGCTTCGAGCCACCAGGGGATGCGCTTCTTCGCTTTGAGCTCGCCGAACAGGCCGATCACCTTTTTGCCGTCCGCTTGGAGGAGGCCGCGGACTTCGTCGCGTTTGCGGAGGTCGGCGGGAAGCGCTTCCCAGCGGGTGAGATCGACCGAGTTCGGCGTCCAGGCGACGTGCTTGTCAGGATAAAGTTGGCGGATTCGTTCGACTTTTTGCGGGGTAACGGCGCCGATGGCGGAAGCTCGGGAGAAGGCTTGCTGGAGCCAAGCGCTCTTTTGCGGAAGGAACCAGTCGCGGTCCAGGTCGTTGCCACGGACGAGGACGACGCTGCCGGCGTGGAGCCAGCTCGCGAAGGTGACGGCATAATAGCCCGCTCCGGAGGCGCCGAATCCGACGACAACCGCGTAAGGGCCCCTGAGCGCGGCGAACGCGAGGTTCAAAGCGAGGCCGTCTTCATGATCGGGGGGGACGAGAAAGTCGGAGCCGCCGTCACGAGGGACGGTTTCCAGTGCGGAGCTGTTGAGTACGAGGACGTCTACGGTGAGGCCGCTCTTACGGATTTCACGGACTTGGCGGGCGCAACTGGTGGCCATGCCGCCGCGAACCGGGGGATAGTGTTCGGTGATCCAGAGAATAGGAAGCGTCACGTTTCGAAGTCGTCGTCTCTTTCGAGCTTCTTGTTGTTCAGGGATGACTCGTCCTGCTTCGAGAAGTAGCCGGGCTTTCCGTATTGCTGGTAGTAGCCGCCGCGGGTGGCGGCGGCTACGGTGTCCTCATTTTGTTCATAGCCGGGTTGCGAATTGGCGCACTGCGGGCAGGCCGGGCCGTTGGGCCCCATGACGGTGTGGGCACCGCAGATCGTTTGTCCGCAGCCGCTGCAACCGCCCATGGCCATCATGCCGCAAGGCTCGGGCGAGAGCAGCCCGGTTTGCCACTGACACTTCAATTTGCCTCCAACGGCCGCATGGAGCAGAGCCGGAATAACATGCCCACGATCTCCTTGGCAGGGGGGGCATCGGTAGGCGCGTGTGTCGGTGTTTTGTAGGCCCACCAGCGGTCGAGGACGGCGACGGATAGATCCTGCTTGGCGACCACTTTAATGCGTTCCCATACGTGGTCGACCTTCGGCGGCGCGCCCCATTTTACAGGCGCGGGTGGAATGATCCGCGCGGTGACCCGCGATTGTTTTTTCCAATTAGTCTTTGATTTCTTCTTGCCGCGGGCGTTCTTTCGGGTCCGCGTGGTTTCGATGAACGAATCGGTCTGCCGAACTAACACCACATAGCCATCGCGGAGTTTGAAGCGGATGGTGCACCACGGGTCAAGGTAGCTCCACTGCATGGGTATGATCGATTGTTTCTTCTCGTCTGTGAGGCCAGACAGATCGATAGTGGTCGTGATTTTGGCTTTCGGGTCCAGATCCTGGTGGAGAAAGCGGACCAGTTGGTGGAGCATTTCTAGGGCTGCTTCCGGCAGGGCCAACTTTTTCGATTTGCGCCAGAGTTGAATGCTGACAATCAGATTGGCGATAGCCCCGCCGAAGCCCGCCCCGCCGAAAGCGGCACCGTTTACGAAATTCAATAGCACGAGCATAGTGACGAAGGCGAGGGTGCAGATAAAGATGGAGATGAGCATCCATATCTTGCGGCGTCCGACGCGGGCATCCATCGTCTTGTCATAGGCGATCAGTTCTTTAAGCAGTTGATCGAAGCCGGGGTAGTCCCATTCGCCAGTGATGGCTTTGGCTGTGGCGGCGTTCTGTGCGACGCGGGATAGGTCGGCGAGTTCCATAGGGCTCTACGAATGGCGGTCTGCAATTGGCGATGCACATCAGGATAACTGAAATCGCGACGCCGGCGTTATCTTGCTTCCAACGGCCCCATCGCGCAGAGCTGGACTCACATTGCAACGAACTCCCTTGCGGAAGGGGTCTCCTTGGGTATTTCCCAAAGCCTTTTGTAGGCAGAACCGGCGGACTCCTCTTCTCCAGTAATGGCCTTGGCCTCGGCGACGGCTTCAGTGAGACGGGCCAGGTCAGCTAGTGCTGTAAAGCTCGGCTGAAGACGGCCTGCAATTGGCGATGAACATGAGAATAACTAAAATCCCGTTGCGCCCGCCGCTGGGCGGCGGGGCCCCAGTTGCCGGGATTAGCAATAGTGCGGTAGAGCGCCCGCATCCACGCGCGGCGGTCGCCGGGTTCGACGAGCAGACCCTCCGTGCCGTGATGGAGCCACTCGCGGCAGACGGCTAGGTTTGAAGCCAGGACGGGGACGCCTGCCGCCATGCTTTCGACCATCTTGACGGGACAGCAACCCTGCACGGTGTTGCGGGCAGTTTCGAGCAGTGGCGCGACCGTGAATTCCAGACGACGGAGGACGGCCGGGAGCATCGTGTGGCTGACGGGTCCGGCGAACAGGACGCGCTCTGGGAGTTTGCGGGGAGGGCGGTCTTCACTGAGCAGGACCAAGCCGGTATCGGGGATATCGGGGGCGAGGCGACGGTAGGCTTCGAGCAGGGTTTCGACGCCTTGCCAGGGTTGAAGGCCGCCGATGTAGCCGAACCAGCGACCGGTGTTCAGTGCGGGGATGGGGCAGGGCCCGGGGTCAGGAGCGAAGAAGTAGTCGGCGGCGCCGTTGGGGATAACGGTGATGTTGGAGTGGCCGAGGGCCCGGGCGGTAACGGAGGAGACGCACAAAATCTCGCAAACGTGTTTTAAACAAAACCGCTCTAAATCCCCGATCTTCGCTTGGAGGGCGGGGTTGGTGGAGTAGGCGGGGCGGGAGTAGCCAAGTTCCCAACTGGGTAGGGCATTGACTTCGAAGATAGCCGGGACGCCCGGAAGGGCGCGGAGCAGAGGCGCGCCGCCCCAGGGATCACGAAAGACGAGGAGTTCGGTGCCCGGCTGCGCATGGTGTTCGACGAACTGGGCGAAGGCCGTGGCGCGGGCCAGGAGGCCGGGGTAGCGGGACGGTAGCCGATGAATGGTAATTCCGTCTTGGGCCTGATGAGCGGGCAAGCCAGGGGCACCTAGGCAGAGGACGGTGACTTGGTCCACGACGCCGCGCAGGGCCCGGACCATCGAAGCGATATGGCTCGATGATCCTTTGGCCCGGGGGAAAACGTCGAACGCGACGTAGATGGCGCGGAGCATTGTTTATCAGGGAAGTTTGAAGACGAGCAGGGCGGCGTCGTTCGAGATCGCTACGTACTGCTTCCCATCGACGGCGTAGGACATCGGCGAACTTCGCATGGCGGCGCCGGTCTGGTAGTGCCAAAGCATCTTACCGGAGACCGCGTCGAGGGCCATCAGGTTGCCGTCTTTGGAGGCGGCGAACACGACGCCACCGGCGGTGGAAAGTACGCCGGCGGCGTGGGAGCCGATCTGAATTCGGGTGCTCCACTTCAGGTCGCCGGTGGCGGGATCCAGGGCGCGGATGAAGCCTTGCTCGCCTTGCTTTTCGTCCTCGCGCTGGCCGCCGCCGGTGAAGGGTTGGCCGGGCTCGGGCTTCTTGTTTTCGGTGAAATAGTGGGCGCAGGTTTCGCGGACCGCGACGTAGAAAAAGCCGGTCTTGGAGCTATAGGACGGAGCGGCGAAGTTTGCTGCACCGAGCGCATCGGGGCAGACGTAGTTGCCTTCGGCCGTGGGCGTTGTGTTGGGCAAAACGATGGGCTTACCGCGGGAATCGAGGCCCTTGGCCCACGTCTGTTTAGCGAACGCCTGGCCGCTGACGAACTCGCCGGTGACCCGGTCGATCGCGTAGTAGAACGCGTTGCGGTTGGCCATGATCAGGAGCTTCCGCTGCTGCCCTTTGACGACGGCGTTAACAAGCACCGGGGTTTCGTTCGCGTCCCAATCGTGGACGTCGTGCTGGGTGTATTGGAAGTGCCACTTGATTTTGCCGGTGGCGGGGTCAAGGGCTAGAACAGAGTCGGAGTAGAGGTTGTCGCCAGCGCGGTGGGCGCCGTTGTAGTCAGGCCCGGGGTTGCCGGTGGTCCAGAAAAGGGTGTTGGTCTCGGGGTCGTAAGTGCCGGTCATCCAGGTTGGCGCGCCGCCGTATTTGGCCGAGTCCCCGGCCCAGGAGGCGCTGTTGGGATCGCCGGGTTGGGCAATCGTGTGGGTGCGCCAAATCTTCTTGCCAGAGGCGGCGTCGAAGGCGTAGACGGTGCCGGTGAGGGCGCATTCGCCGGCGGTGATGCCGACGAAGATCTTATTGTCGACGACGAGCGGGGCGTGGGTAATCGAGAATCCCTTGCGGTAGTCTTCGACTTCGACGTCGAAGATCACGCTGCCGGTTTTCGCGTCGAGGGCCACCAGATGAGCGTCGAGGGTGGCGAGGTAGACGCGGTCGCCGAGCAGAGCCACGCCGCGGTTGGTCATGACGGTGCAGTGGCTGGAGACCTCAGGAATGGGTCGTTTGTACTGCCAGACGACGCGGCCGGTGCGGGCGTCAAGTGCGGCGACATTGCTCAGCGGACCGGTGACGAACATGAGGCCGTCGACGACGAGGGGCACGGTCTGGATGTTGGAGGCGCCGAATTGATACGACCATGCGGCGCGGAGATTGCCGACGTTGGCGGCCATGATCTGCGTGAGCCGGGAGTAGTGGTGCCCGGCGAGGTCGCCCCAGTAAGTGAGCCAGTTATGGGGTTCGGCGGGGGCGTTCTGCAGGCGAGCCCAAGTTACGTTGAGATCGGCGGCGGGCTTCCACGCGGTCGGATCCACTTTACCGGATTTCAAGAAAGCCAGGACGTCGTTGGTCTCCGTTTGGGTGAGTTTTGACGCCGGCATTAGGCTTTCGTGAGTTTGCCGGACTTCCCGGACCTGGGCTTTATCAAGCAGGTGGAGCCTCTCCTGGCGATCCATGAGCTGGAGGGAGAACGTGTCTTCGTTTTTGGCGACCCCGGTGATGGTCGAGCCGCTCGCAAGCGTGACGACGACGGTGCGGAAGCCTTGGCGGAGCTTTTCGCTGGGCTTAGCGAGCGAGGTTCGCAGGTCGTCCTGACGCCGTTCTTGCGCGATCGTCGTCAGGTCCGGGCCTAGCCGTCCACCGCGGCCTTGTACCATGTGGCAGTTGCCGCATCGGCCCTGGCCAAAGAAGATCGCCGCGCCAGCTTGGGAGTTACCGGTGAAGGCCGCTTCCGCCTTGGCGCCCTCGAGAGAACGCAAATAGGCAACGATGGCTTTAGCGTCTTCGTCGGGCATGGGGAAGGCGGGCATTTGTGTCCCGGCGATACCTTTGACGATATTGCGCAAAATGGCCTCGTCGCTGCCGCCTGATTTCCAGTCGCCGCGGGTAAGATTGGGGGCGCGTCCCCCGAGCGCGCGGGCTCCATGGCAAGCCGTGCAGTTCTTGTCGAACAGTTCCCCGCCGCGGGCGATCGGGGCGGCGTGCGGCGACTGCGCCGGGAGCGCGAATGCGACGGCGGCCAATGCTAGAAATCGTGCGATCATCCGCACGAGTCTATCGCGGTTACTTAAGAGACTTCAAATACTCAAGGATGGCTTCGGCGTCGGGCTTGTTGAATTTGTACATCGGCATGGGCGGACCGGCCGGAGTTCCCTTGGGGCTGAGGCCCGTGGAGAGATACTTCAACATGCTCAGTTCGCCCCATTTGGCCCACAATCGGCTGGTGGACGTGAGGTCGGGAGACGTTTTGTGCCAGCCCGGGGGCGGGGTGCCGATAGGCATGAAATCAAGCACGGCGCCCTTCATCCATTTGGACCGATCGAGTTCGCCCTTGTCGGTTTTGGGGGTGTGGCAGTCGGCGCACATTCCAACATCCTCGACGAGGTAGCGGCCACGTTCGATCAGTTTGGGATCCGCGGCAAAGGCAGGCAGTAGGCAGGCGGCGAGAAGCAGCAAAGTGCGCATAGAACCAGCTTACTCCGATCGCAGAGAGGCGAGCAGGGGCGCGCGGAGGGCGGCGCGGGTGGCGAGGACGGAGGCGAGCAGCCCGCTAAGGGCAACGGCGGCGACCAGTCCGAGCATTGAAAGCAATGGTGGCGCCTGACCCCGCTCGATCAGAGACGGCGCGACTGCGACCAGAGCGCAGAGGGTGCCGACCGCGAGGCCAAACCCAAGCAGGAGCACATTCTCCAGGACAATGACTTGAGCAACTTCGCTGCCCGTGAAGCCGACGGCCCGCAGCAGCGCGAGTTCCTTGCGGCGTTCGAGGACGTTGCGCAAGAGGACCGCTCCGAGTCCAAAGGTGCCGAGAATGAGCCCAAGAGCACCGAGGGCTTGAAAGGTCGACAGGTAGGCGTGCTCGACACGAAGGAACAGGGCCAGCTTTTCGGCCACGGTGATCACGTCGAGGCCGGAGTCGGAGAATAGCTCTTCGACGTTTTCGTTCGGCGCCTTTTCAAACAGCATCATCCGGAAGCCTTGTTCGGCGGGGTAGGTACGGAGGAATGACGATTCGCCGATGAGCACTTCGCTCTGGAAAACGCTGCCGGGTAGCGCGGTGACGAAGCGAATGCGCGCTCCCCCATCGAGGGTCATTTCGTCGCCGATGGCCTTGTGGAGGATGTACTGAAGCGAGTTTGCGTCAGCCGCGGCGGGAATAATACCGTCCGCGAGCGGGGTGTCAATTGCGGCGACGAGACCGGGCGGAAGGGCGACCACTTTCGGCCGGGTCGGGGCGTAGAGATTGAGGCAACTGGCGTCTTCGCCTGGACGGACGCGGAGCATAATGGCGCCGTCCAGTTTCTCGTAAAGTGGCGTTTGGCTCTCGCCGATAAAGCCGTATTTGCCGAACGCAAGGGCGGACGCAGGCGGGTGGCGGAAGGCTTCGAGGGAGATGAGCAGGAAGGTGGCGAAGGCGATGAGGGCGATGGTCATCATCGACCGGGTGGGCCGTTGGCCGGCGTTGGCCCAGGCGAGGCGGGCCAGCGAATTGAAATCACCGCCCAGGCCGGCTTCGAGCAGCGCACGGCTACCCAGGGCACCGCCGATGAGGAGCAAGAAGCCGGCACCGAAGAAGCCGCCTTCGGGCGCGATCCGACCAGCGGCGGAGGCTCCAGCGAGAGCCAGGCCCGCCGCGAGGAAGCCGATCGCCACCCAACGGAGCCGGCCCGCGGTTTGCGGCAAATCGTCGATCTGGCGACCGGCGAGGAGGTCCCATGGCGTCAGTCCGCGGAGGCGGCGGAGGGTGATGACGACGATAATGACACTGCCCAGAACGCTGGGGAAGAAAGCGCCGCGAAGGGCGGCCGGCGAGAGATGAAGTTGTAGCGCTTGCGTCCCAACGGCGTCGTTCCACCAATGGCGCAGGCCGTAGAGCAGGCCGCTAGCATAAAGCCAGGCACCGAGACAACCGACGACGGTGCCGGCCAAACTGAGGGCCAGGCCTTCGCGAACGAACATACGGCGGACGTCGCGGCGGGAGTAGCCGATGGCGAGATATAGGCCGATTTCGCGGAGCCTTTGCTCAATTCCGAGGCGGAAGAATAACACCGTTAGCAGAAAGGCGGAACCCATCACGAAGCTGCTGAACAGACCGAAATACATCCCAAAATCTGTGCTCCCGAACGAGGCGGCCAGAGCCTGGTCGCGCAACGGAAGCAGCGTTAAGCCGTCCTTGGTGAGGTTAACGCTAGGCAGGAACGCCGCGATCCAGGCTTGTTCATTTCCTGCCGGATAGAGGCGGACCGAAGAGACTTTACCGAACCGGGAACCCCAGATGCGCTGGCCGTCGGCGATAGAAATGAACGCCTTGGGGGTGGTGCGGTAATCCGTCCAATACTTCTCGTCGATGGGGCGAATCCTGTCGAGGCTCATCGGGAACGGCGGATCCCAATCGCTGACGTTGTCGGCATCGCTGATGCCGGGGTAGTCCGGGGCCATAATGCGGTCGCCGATGGCGGTGGCGCCCGCGACGGTAAACAACGCCGAGGCCGTATCAAGCTTGCCTTCCTGCCGCCAAACGTAGTAATCCATCTGCAGTTTATCGCCCGGCTTGGCGCCGGTCTGCTGCATCGTCCAGGTGTTGAGACGGATCCCTTCGGTCACCTCAGGAGTAGCGGTCACGAGCGAATAAGGCACCTCGCGGTTACCAACTTTCATGCCGTTGGCGAGGTAGGTGAGCAAGGGCTCCGCGCGGAGGCCGAGTTTGGTGGCGGTCTCCGTGACGCGGTCGACTTGGTCATCGCGAAGGAGGCCCGCTCCACTTTCAAGTTGCATGCCGCCGGGAACAGGGCGGAGCTTCATGCCGAGGTCCTCCATGCGGAGGCTGTCGCGAAGTTCCTCGGTCGTGATGGCGGAGCCCGCGACTACGAGCAAGTTAGCCTTGCCGGCTTGGTCGAGCTCCTTTTGCAAAGTAGCGAGCGCCACGTAAACGACGCGGAGTTCACCTTGTTGCGGTTCGAGTGCGAAGCCGCCGGGAAGCGTTTTCTTGACCCGGAAACGAACGGTGCGAACGGAGCCTTCGCGACGGCCGTGGAGCGATTCCTGAGGAATCTCGCTGGGCTTGTCCATGCGCACAAGAATCCCATCGTTGGGCTTCGCCCCGAACTCGTTGGCTAGGGCCTCGCTGATGATGGCGTCGCGTTCGCCAAGGGGCTCGGCCACTGCTCCTTGCAAGCGCCAGTAGCGCTCGTCGACGCCGTAGACAAGGACCTTAGCGGCGGACTTATTCGAGCCCTGGTGCTTCACGACGCCAGCGAAGTGGAGCACCGGAGCCATTGTGCGGGACTTTTTGGCCAAGCGGTCGGGGAGTGCGTCCGTGAATGGCAGCGCCGCGACGACGGCGGAATCCACGCGTCCTAGGCGAGCCAGGGCGAGTTCGCGAAGGGAGGCCTGAACCGAGTCGCCCACGATTTGCGAGCCGATCATCACCGCGACGGCTACCGCCACGCCGAAGACGACGGCGAGGTTCGTTCGCCAAAACCATTGGAGATTGCGGATCATCACTGCGCTTCTTCGAGGCGGCCGTTGACCATCGCGAACTGGCGGTCCATCCGCTGGGCCAGAGTCTTGCTGTGGGTTACGACGACGATTATATTGCCGGCTTCCTGCTGGAGCTCGAGAAGGAGGTCCGTCACTTCGGCGGCGGTGCGTTCGTCTAGGTTACCGGTGGGTTCATCGCAAAGGAGCAGCTTTGGCTGGCGGATCAGAGCTCGGGCGATCGCAACGCGCTGTTTTTCTCCGCCGGAGAGTTCGGCTGGGCGGTGCTGAAGGCGAGAGGTGAGTCCGACGCGATGGAGTAGTTCCTGCGCGCGACCTTTAGCGGCGGCGTCGGATTTGCCGACTAACGTCGGCGCTAGGACGTTCTCGAGAACGGTGCACTGAGGCAGCAAGCAATGGTCTTGGAAAATGAATCCGATTTTCTCGTTGCGGAAGCGCGCTTGGGCGGCTTCGTCGAGTTCGAGCGGCCACTGACCGTCGAATTCCAGACTGCCGGAGGTCGGCGTATCGAGGAGGCCGAGGATGTGAAGCAGGGTGCTCTTGCCGCTACCCGATGGACCGACGATCGAAAGGCGATCGTCGGGGACGATCATCAGGTCGACGGCTTCAAGTACGGGCAACTGACCGGCAGCCGTTGCGTACGCCTTGGCGATTTGCTTGAGATTGATCACGCGACTCTATGGTAAACGGACAGCGCGGCCTGCGTCATGGCCTCTATCGAATAGTGCTGGTGGACGCCGGCGAGGCCGCGGACGGCGAGGTCGCGGCGGAGGACTCGGTCGTCGCGCAGGGAGGCAATGGCTGCGGCGAGTTCGGTGTTGTTGCCCGGCTGGAAAAGGAGGCCGCCACCAGTCTTAGCAAGCATCTCGGGGAATGCGCCGTGGGCCGGTTGGATCACTGGAACTCCGCACGACCAGGCTTCGAGGACGGAGAAGCCTTTGGGTTCAACGTAGTCGGTGGGTACCGACAGGACATCGATGCTTTGGAGAAAGCGGGCCTTGCCGTGGCGGTCGGGGGAACCGTGATAGTGGATGAACGGTGCGTATTTGGCCAGGTACTCACGGTGTTCGGGCAGATTGTAGCCGGCGGCGTGGAGTTCGACGCCATCGAGCTTTTGGACGGCCTCCACCAGATTGTGGAGGCCCTTCTCGGGGGCGATCCGGGCGAAGAAACCGACGCGGAAACCGGGGTGCGTTTTCTCGGCCGGGGCGAGGCCCTCGAAGTTAACACCGAGGGGAACCACGTGAACCTTCTCGGCGGGGATGCCGAAATATTCGGTCATGTAACCCGCGTAATATGCGGAAGTCGCGATGAACGCGTCGACGTATTTAACGTTGGCACGGATAAGTTCCATGCTGCGGGATCGCCAAGGTTCGGCGAGGCCGTCCAGGAACAGATCTTCCCCCTGCAGAGTCAGCAAGACGGGAGCCCCAGTCACTCGCTTCATCGGTTTGGCAAAAGAAATGAGAAGCGCAAACGGGAGACTGATCACGTCTGGCTTCGGCTCCGTAACGAGCCAATCGCAAAGTTTTTCGAACTCCTTTTTAATCGGCCCATGCTCGCCTTCGAGCATGGAAACGGTCATCTCACCCAGGAACTTGGGGTCTACGCCGACCGACCGTTGAGAAGCTAAGCGAAGGGCGGTGTTGGAGTCCCAAAGCTTATCGAGGAACTTGGGGGTGTGCCGAAAGAGGGCGGATTGTTGTTGAAGATAAACACTCACGCCGCCGAAAAACACGCGTTGGAGACTGTGGTTGGCTTCGTCGGTGAGAGTGGGGGTATAAACGGGAACAAGGACCACGTCGTGGCCAGCGGCCTTCAGCGACCCGGCTAAGGCGTTGTCCCGCATGCAGGAGCCGCAATACATATTTGCGGCTCCCGCGGTGATATAAACGATCTTCAACTAGCCCACCAGTTCGGGCACCGCTTGGAAGGCTCGGCGAGAGTACAGGTGGTCGAACAGGTTGCCTTCGTGAGGTTGATCCCACGAAATTTTCATGGTCGAAATGGCGCCCAGGTTCAGTCGGCCAATGTGCGGGTTGGCAAGCAAGCGCTGGTGGAGTTTGGCGTCGTTGGTCAGAGCGGTGCAGACTAGCGTCGGCCCGAGACAATGGGGCAGGTCATTGGGCTCGACTTGGACGACGCTGACGTGGGGATAACCGAACTCGCGATTGGCCATGGAATGCTCCTTCGAAGACACATGGATGACCGACGGGAGCAGGTAAGTACAGCCCTCATAAACGGCCACCCGTTCGCTGCCGCGCACCTTGGCGCAGAGGTCGACCGCGTCTCCATCGAGTTCGCTATCGACCATCGCGCTGATGCGTTTGGCGACATCCGGATTGGCAAGCGGGGCGACGGCCGCGTGGGGATCGTCCTCGGATGTGGGCTTAATTTGGGCCAAGCGCTCGGCGAGAGCTTGGGCCAGTTGGCGCGCGTCGCCGGTGGTCCAGATGCTGGAGCAGTTGACGCAGGAGCGGCCGGAATTGTTGGCGACCGAGTCGACCATGAGGTCGAGATACTTTTCCCAGCCTGCCGCGCCGTCGTCGGCAAGGATGATTTTCGAATAGCCGGGGCCGTGGATTTCGATCCGGGGATCGCCCCCCCAAGCCTTGGCCGCGGCAACGTCGCCGAACAGCATTCCCCGACCGGTGCCACGGAGGACCTCCGCCCCGCCCGCGTGGCTGGTGGGATAGTAGCCGAACACTTCAGCGGGCACGCCGGCCTTCACGTAGGCCTGGATGATCCGGTAAGGCGTCCAGGGTTCGGAGCTGCCGGGCTTAAGGAAAAGCGGCGTTTTCAGGGCGATGGCAGGGGCCCAAAGCGAATGCACGCCGGGGGAGTTCGACGGCAGGATCACACCCATCGAGTCGCCACGTGGAAAGAAGCTAAGGGCGCGACCGTCCATTTCCCCCCGACCGGTATCGAGCATGTCGAGATCGGGGAGACGGGTGAGACCCATCAGCACCGTTTCCATCGAGGCAAGGACACCCGCGATTTTATCCATGTTGCGGCGGACCATCACCCAGGGCAGGCCGGTCGTAGCGGAGACGGATTCGACGAACTCCTGCGGCGATTGTGGGAGGTCGTCGTTTAAAAAGTAGCCACTGGCTTTGCCGGCCATCGCGATCAGCTCGCGCGTCGTGAAGCCTTGCAGGATGGCCGCAGCTTCATGCTGCTGCGTGAGATCGCGGCGGATAAGCCCGACGTTAGCTTGGCTGACTTCGACATACGGTTGACGGGTGCGGTAGTGAACCGCGGTCGCGACGTCGACGCTCCGATAGGGTTTACCGTACCGCAGGATAGGAAGGTGGAGCATGGCTTAGTAGACCCCCTCGACGACCGACTTCTGAAACCGGGAGAAGGGCCGGACGTTGCGGACACCGTCCCAGGCATACTGCTCGCAGGGCGCTTCTCGTTCGCACTCGTCGCGCTCGAGGAAGCGCGGGATGAACGTTTCCTTCGTCAGGGTGGTGAGCCGGACACGGCCAGTTTTCCCGTAGTCAACGACCTTGGTTGCGTCGTCGAAATCGACCACTTCAAGCATGGCGCGCGGGCATGGCGGGTAGTAGATGATGGCCCAGTTGTCTTCGGGCTCGGGGGCGCGGTGCGTGGCGAGTCCCATCAGCGTGTTGCCATAAGTTGGTGCGAAATACACGTTCGGTCCGAGCAACTCTTCGACCGCGAAGCGGTGGAATTGCGGAGTCATTTCGGTGCCGCCGCAGAAAACACCTTTGATACCGGCTTTTTCAAGATTGATTTTTTCGCAAAGAGCCTCGAGGAGTTTCGGCGTGGTGAACATGCACTTCACTTCGTGCGAGCGAAGGACCGTCAGAGCTTGGTCGATACAGTGTTGCTTGTACAGTTCGGCCTCTTGCAACTGGCCCCGCTTGATCAGCTTGATGACCCACCGGGGGTCAAGGTCGACGGAGAAAGCGATGCCGCCCCGATGTTGCGCCAGGTGCTCGACGGCTAGGCGAAGGCGGCGCGGGCCGCTCGGTCCGAGCATCAGCCAGTCCGAGCCTTTGGGGAAAGACTCGTCCGGGAGTGTCTCGGAGAAAATTTCGTAGTCGATCCGGAAGTCGTCCATCTGCACGCGGGACTTCGGCAGACCCGTCGATCCGCCGGTCTCAAAAACATACGCGGGCCGATGCGCTAAGCCTTTCGGGATCCAACGGCTAACCGGCCCGCCGCGAAGTTCATCGTCGGAAAAGTTGCCGAACTTTTCGAGATCCTCGTAGCAAGTGACCTCCTTGCGTGGATCCCAGCCAGCCTCCTGGGCCCAGTTCAACCAGAACGGGCAACCTGTTTCAGGGTTGAAATGCCATTGAACGATTTCACGGACATGGACGTCGAGGCGTGCCTTGTTTGCATTCACTCTTGCAAAAAGATCGGGTTGGGTCGCGGTACTCATTGCCATATATCTTATTCTGATGAGATGGTCTCACGGATGACGCGGATTTTTCGACCGATAGTTTTTGCCCTCGCCGGCGTCGCTGGCGTGGCCGCTCTACTGTTCGGCGTATTCGGTGCCCGCCTGGATATGGACGGCAGCGGGGTGCCCGCGCGGGTGAAGTTCGACGAGCCGGAAACGCACTACAAAAAGGTGGAAGAGAGTCGGGCCGCAACTCCGGTGCCAACCCCTGTCGTGGAGGTTGCCGCCGAGGTCAAGGCTCCCTATTGGACGGACTTTCGCGGCCCGCTGCGGGATGGAATCTATTCGCAAACAAAAATCCTTACGGCGTGGCCGGGCGGGAAGCTGAAGAAGTTGTGGAGGCAGCCAATTGGCGGGGGATGGGCGAGTTTCGTCATCGCCCACGGGCTGGCTTACACAATCGAACAGCGGAAGGCGCAAGAAGTTGTGGCGGCCTACGACGTGACCACCGGGCGCGAGATTTGGACGCACCGCTATGAAGCTGATTTTCAGGAGTCGTTGGGAGGGCCGGGTCCGCGGGCGACGCCAACCTGGCATGACGGGAAAGTGTATTCGCTGGGGGCCGAAGGGCATCTGTTCGTGCTCGATGCGAAGTCCGGAAAAGTAATTTGGACGAAGAATATTCTGACTGATAATAATGCGGAGAACCTCCCTTGGGCGATGTCGGCTTCTCCCCTGATCGTCGATGATTTGGTGATTGTGCAGCCGGGCGGGCCGCAGGGGAAAAGTATCGTCGCTTACAACAAATTGACGGGGGCCAAGGTTTGGGGGGCGCTCAACGAGAAGGCTGGGTACGCCTCGCCGATTCTGGCCACGCTCAATGGGGAGCGTCAGGTGATGACGTCGACCGGGACTCGGGTGGTCGGGCTGAATCCGGCCGATGGCAAATTGCTTTGGGAGTACGAGTGGAAGACCCAGTACGACGTCAATAGTTCATCGCCGGTTGTGACGGGGCCGAACCAGTTCATGATCGCTTCCGGCTACGACCATGGGACGGCTCTGGTGGAGGTGGCGGCAGACGGGCTGACGAAGACGATCTGGCAGAACAAAAAACTGAAAACAAAGTTCTCAACGGCGGTGCTGCATGAGGGCTATCTCTATGGCCTGGACGAGGCAATTCTCGCCTGCGTTGACGCCAAGACAGGCGAACAAAAGTGGAAGGGTGGGCGGTACGGTTACGGCCAGTTACTGTTGGCCGACGGACATCTGATCGTGACCACCGAGCAGGGCGATATTGCGCTCGTCAAGGCAACGCCGACGGCCCATGAAGAATTGGCACGGTTCACAGCGCTGGACGGGAAAACCTGGAATGTGCCGGCCATTGCCGACGGCCGCCTTTTTGTGCGGAATACGAGGGAAATGGCGGCATTTCAGCTTTCCGCGCCGTAACGGTGTTGCAACACTGGTGGGTGATAATGACGGGTATGCGTCTGTTGCTGTTGTTGGGCATGGCGGTGCCTCTGCTGGCGGGAGAGCTTCGCGGGAAGTTGGACGATGCGCCATTCACACGAGTGCTTCTGACTTCGCCAACGGGCGCGATCCTGGCCGAGACGACGACGAATGCGGCGGGTGAGTATTTCTTCGCGAACGCACCGGCTGATGCCCGGCCGGTGTCGGCGTCGCGCGTCACCGTGACCGCGATTCGCGGGGCGGCGGTAGATGCGGCCGATTCGCCGCAGCTGAATCTGGCCGGGGAGAGAAGCGGACCGACGGTGGCGCACTCGCTCGAGGCGCAGCCGAACGTTCATTTTCAACAGACCGGGCCCGGCCAAGTCTCCCCGTTCCTGCGCGGGTTGACCGGGTATCAGGTGCTGAACCTAGTGGACGGCGTTCGCTTCAACAATGCTACTTTCCGGAGCGGTCCGAACCAGTACCTAGCCTATTTGGAACCGAGCCAAGCCGACCATGTGGAGGCGATGTTGGGCCCAAGCGGCACCCAGTACGGCTCCGATGGCCTCGGAGGAACGATTCAGGTGCTTTCGCGCCCCAGTAGCTTTACGGAAGTTCCGCGTTGGGCTGGGCGACTGAATCTGGATGGTCATTCGGCGGACCTCAGCGCCGGCGTGGCCGGCGAGGTTGCGCACAGTTCGGCCAAAGTTTTCGTATTGTTGGGCGGGGCAGGGAGCCGCCACAACGACCTGCGCACGGGCGGCGGCTTTGACTCGCATAATGTCCTGACTCGGCTTTATGGTTTCGATCGCGAGCAAGTGAAAAGTCTGCTGGGCAGCCGGTTGCCCGACACCGCCTACAGCCAAGCGGGTACTCATGGTAAGGTCGCGTTTCGCCCATCGGCGACGCAATCGCTAACCGGCTGGTATCAGCGCGGCGAGCTGTGGGGCGTCCGCAACTATAAGGACCTTTGGGGCGGCCTCGGAAGGTTGACAAGTGAACTCACACCGCAGCTGATGGACTTGGCCTACCTCCGCTATGAGAAGGTCCAGGCTGGCCCCTTCGATTCTCTTTCGGCACGAATTTCGATCAACTCGCAGCGGGACGGCGGAGTGCGCCAAAATCTACGGGTGACGGATGCGGTGACGCGCGAGTTCAACCGGGTGAACGCCTACGGCTACTCGGGCCAAGGGGTGACGCACGTTGGTTCCCATACCCTGGTCACCTTCGGCGGTGAACTCTACGATGAAAAAGTTCGTGCGCGAAGGACGGTGAACAATCTGGCGGTACGGCCCCTTTACCCCGACAACTCCTCGTATCGCAGCGGGGGGGCGTTTGTACAGGGAATGACTGAGCTTCCGGCGCGCCTTCGGCTGGGTTACGGGCTGCGGTACACACGGATCAACTACACGACCCTGACCTTCGCGGATTGGACCGGACACGGGTCGCTGTCCTACCGACTCACACCCTCTTTGGGCCTGCACGTAACGGCCAGTCGTGGCTTCCGTGCCCCGAATTTGAACGATCTCGGCTCGATTGGATTGAACGATCTGGGCTATGAGATACCCGTTATCGAGGCGCTGGCGGCGCGTCCGTTTCTGGCCGATTCAGCCGGTGAGGGTGCGCTCTCGAAGGGGACGGCGGCTCGCGCCTTGGGCGTGGAAACCCTTCGGAACTTGGAGACGGGGGTACAGTGGCGCTCAACGCGACACAGTGGGCGGGTGCAGTTTTTCGACGCCGCCTTGTCCGATCCGATCGCTCGTCGGACGCTGTTGTTTCCTGCCAACGCCTTGCCGACCGCTCTGGCCGGCATCCCGGTTTCGGCGATTACTCCAACGGCCGCTCAGCGAGCGCAAGGCGTGGTTACTGTTGCCACGATCTTTGATCCTCGAGCCGTCAAAGCATTCGTGAATGACGGCGCGTCGCGCTACTGGGGCGTCGAAAGCTTGTGGCGGTCCGACTTCGATTCGCGGTGGCGCCTGACGGCCAACTACTCATACCTACTCGGCCGGGACCTCTACCCTAACCGAAACATCCGGCGGCTTCCGCCGCAGCAAGGGGAAGTCGCGCTTCGCTATGGCCGCCGGTGGTGGGTCGAAGGCGTCGTGCGGGCCAGCGGTGCGCAGGAACGGCTGAGCGGCGGCGACATCGACGACGAACGGATCGGGGCCTCTCGTCGAAGAAGCGATATCGCCGACTTTTTCAACGGGGCACGGGCGCCTCGACTCGGCGAAACATTACTGCAGATTCAGAACCGCGTGCTCCCCGGCGTAGCCGATTCGGTTCGCGTACCGCTATATAGCAATACCCCGGCGTGGGCGACGATGGAACTGCGCGGGATGCTGCCGGTGGGAGAGCGGTGGACCGTCTATGGCGGGTTGTCGAACTTAGCCGATCGAAACTTCCGGATTCATGGGTCCGGCATTGATGCATCCGGATTGAATGCGTCGCTCGGTGCCCGGCTGACGTTCTGACTTCGATATCATGTCCAGCATATGCGGCGTATTGCGTTTTTTCTCTGTAGCTTCGTCCCGGGCGTGTTCGCGGAGGAGTGGCCCCAGTTTCGCGGAGTAAACTCCACCGGTCTGTCGAATGAAGCGAATTTACCGCTCGAATTCGGCCCCGGAAAGAATATGGCTTGGGAAACTCGGCTGCCGCTCGGCCATAGCTCGCCGGTGTTCTCGAAGACACAGATTTTCCTTACCGGTTTCGATGAAAAATCGCTTTACATCATTTCCCTCGACCGCAAGTTTGGCAAGGAGCAGTGGCGTCGGGCTTTGCCGCGCAAGCCGCAGGCTGAATACCACAAGCAGAACTCGGCAGCCAGCCCCAGCGCGGTTACCGATGGCACCAACGTGTACGCATTTTTCACCGAGTTCGGGCTGGTCTCTTACGATGCGGCAGGTAACGAGAGGTGGCGGCTGCCCCTGGGCCCGTTCAATAATCCGTTCGGCATGGGGGCTTCGCCGGTGCTCTCCGGCGATACGCTGCTGTTGCTGTGCGATGCCGAAAGCGGTTCGTTTTTCCTGGGCTTGAACAAAGACACGGGCAAACAGAAATGGCGCCGGGAGCGGCCGGACGTCGCTCGCGGTTTCGCGACCCCAGTGCTGAGCGGGACAAAAGAGGTGCTCGTCGCCGGCAGCTATCAGTTGGTCTCGTACTCCGTCGCGACCGGGGAGCCGATCTGGTGGGTGGGTGGACTAACCTGGCAGCTGAAGCCTACGCCGGTGATTGGCGACGGGGTCGTCTACGTTTTGGGCTGGGCCGGAAACTCCGACACCGGTCAGCAAGAGGAGGTCCCGCCCTTCGCCGATGCCCTGGCGAAGTGGGATACCAACAAAGACGGCAAGCTTTCGCAAGCCGAAATCACCGACCCCCGGCTGACAAAAGAATGGACGGCGATGGACCTCGATCGGACCGGCTTTATGGAAGATCGGGATTGGCGAATGTATCAGACGCGGCGTCAGGCCGTGAACTCGGTGTCGGCCATCAAGCTCGGCGGGAAGGGCGATATGACGCAATCGAACGTTCTGTGGCGTTATTACAAGTCGCTCCCGAATGTTCCTTCCCCGGTGCTCCACAATGGCATTCTCTATCTGGTGAAGGAAAGCGGGATTCTTACGGCGCTCGACGCCAAGACCGGGGCGGTTTTGAAGCAGGGTCGGCTGACGGGCGCCCCGGGTGACTACTACGCTTCGCCGGTCATCGCGGGAGACAAACTCTACGCGATCTCGCACGAAGGAAAAGTAGCGGTCGTGCAGACCGGCGCGGATTGGCAGGTGCTACGTATCAACACGATGAACGAGGCCGTCAACGCAACGCCGGCGTTCGTCGATGGGCGCATCTTTCTCCGCACCCACGAGCATCTTTACTGCTTCGCCAAGGAGTCCAAATGAGTTGGCTTCTGCTGCTGGCTTTCGCCGGATGGCCCCAATTTCGCGGTCCGGAGGCGCTCGGGATCAGCGAAGGGCACAAGCTTCCGGCCGAGTTTGGGCCGAAGAAAAACGTGGTCTGGGTGGTGCCGTTACCTTCGGGACACTCGTCGCCGATCGTCGTCGATAACCGGATTTTCGTCACCGCGGTCGAGGGCGAAAAGCTGTTAACGATTGCCCTCGCCAGGGACACCGGCAATGAACTGTGGCGGCAGGAAGCTCCGCGGCCACGTAAGGAAAGCTTTCAAAAGACAAACACGGCGGCCTCCCCTTCGCCAGCGTCGGACGGCCAACGAGTATTCTCGTTTTTTGGAGATTTTGGCCTACTCGCCTATACCGTCGAAGGCAAGCCTCTCTGGCAGATGCCGCTCGGCCCGTTCAACAATCCGAACGGCCATGGCTCGTCGCCCGTCGTTTTTGATGGAACCGTCGTGTTGATTTGCGATCAGGATACGAACTCGTTCTTGGTGGCCGCCGACGCTAAAAGCGGGAAGGTCAGATACAAAGTCGAACGCCCCGAAGTCACCCGAGGCTATGCCATCCCGACCTTCTATCGGCCGAAGAAGGGTCCGGTTGAGATTATCATTCCAGGCTCTTATCTGACGGTCGCCTACAACTTCGCGACCGGCGAAAAGCTCTGGTGGTTCGGCGGCATGTCGTGGCAATCGAAGAGCCCGGCGATCGTCGTCGACGGCATGATTTATCAAAGCTCCTGGGAGACTGGCGGTGATGGACCGATGCCGGAGGTCCCCGAGTTTGACCAGGTGCAATCGTCGAGCGACAAGGACAACAATGGCAAGCTCGATGCGGCCGAGGCGCTGACGATCGGCATCAAGCAAGGCGGATTTACCTCTGCTGATCTGGACCACGATGGCTTTATGGACGCCCGGGAATGGGGCTTCTACCGGATGTTGAAACAGACCCGGAACGCGTTGGTAGCCGTGCGACCAGGCGGTCGGGGCGACGTTTCGAAAACTCACGTGTCGTGGAGCTATTCCAAGTCGCTGCCCAATACAGCGGCTCCGCTGCACTATGGCGGGGTGCTTTGGATCGTCAAAGACGGTGGCGTGTTGACGACGATCAACCCGAAGTCTGGGGACGTCGTGAAGCAAGGGCGTTTGACCGGGGCGCTGGAGCAATATTGGGCCTCGCCGGTGGCGGGGGATGGTAAGGTGTACGTGATCAGCGGGGCAGGGAAGGTGGTGGTTTTGAAGGGGGCGGGCGAATGGGAGATCGTCGGCATGAACGACATGGAAGAAGACGTTTTCGCCACGCCGGCCCTGGTTGACGGCCGAATCTATCTGCGCACGCGCAATCACTTTTACTGCTTTGCCTCCCTTTGAATCCCTCTCTTTCCATCGCCTCTCTGCCGAAGAACAATCTTCTGCAGTACGCGGCTTGCTGGAACGGATGACGTCACGCCGTACGGTCCGCGACTTCTCCGACGAACCGGTTCCGCTCGCGTTGATCGAGGCCGCCATCCGCGTCGCCGCAACCGCTCCTAGCGGTGCCAACCAACAGCCGTGGCATTTTGTCGTCGTCGCGGATCCGGCGCTGAAACGGGAGATCCGCCTGGATGCCGAAGCCGAGGAAAAAGAAAACTACGCAGGCCGCTTTCCAGACGAATGGCGTGCCGCGCTGCAGCCCTTCGGCACCGATTGGCAGAAACCATCTCTTGAAACCGTGCCCTACCTGATCGTCGTTTTCAGCGTGAACTACGGACTCGCCAACGATCGCAAAATCAAGCACTACTATGTGCAGGAGTCCGTCGGCATCGCCACAGGGTTTCTGCTGGCGGCGCTGCATATCGCCGGCCTCGCCACGCTAACGCATACTCCCAGTCCGATGGGCTTCCTGGCCCGAATCTTGAACCGGCCAGCGAACGAACGTCCGTTCCTGTTGATTCCCGTGGGCTACCCCGCCGCCGCCGCCCAGGTGCCCGTCTTGACGAAAAAATCGATTGCCGACGTGCTCACCGTGCTCTAGCGCAGGCGTTGCCGATACTGCTGACGCGCGTACTCGTAAGCCCTTGCCATCTCTCCGCGTTCTTCCAATTTCACGCGGCCCGTCTTCTGCTGTTCGCAAAGGTCGACGGCCTTCAGGCACCATTCGATGCTGCGCCGCTCCCGGACGGGCGCGTCGCCGACGGTCACCCAAACCGGGTTCGTATGAGAACTCGGCAACACCCTCACCGCTACCCACGAACTCCGATCGATCGCCGCACGGAACTTCACTTCGCGCATCGTGCCGTCGGCTTCGATCTCCTGCCTCTCCACCGCCACTCCGTTCACGATCAACTCCACCGGTACTTTCCGTGTCGTTCCGACGCGCGCCTGTTCCACGTCCCAATACGGCTTCTTGTTCGCCACCCGCTTCGGTTCGGGCACATCGCCCAGCAAGGCCGCCACCTGCACCGTCACCGCCACCGTTCCCGCCTTAGCTAACTTCACGTCGCCCTTGCCCATCTCGACGCCGTTCACCCGGAAATCGATCAAGTGGCTCTTGCCGTCGGAGACGTAGTTCCGGCCCTCCTTGATGCCCGCGATCCAGTCGTCGTAGTCGGGCTTCGGCTGGCGGACGTAGCTTCGCCCAAGACCAACTTTTGTATCGTAAATGCACGGGAAATCGGTCTCTCCGCTGATCCGCGTCCGGTACCCCGCGTTCAGCGTGTGGTACCAAATATTCAACTCCCAGGGCCACGGCGTATCGACGGTCGAAAGGAAATCAACCGCGTCGTGGGTCACGCTCACGACGTACTCGTTAGCGCCGATGCCATCGAAGCGCGGGTGGTCATACGACAGCAACTCGTCCTTCGGCATCTCGAGTCCCCAGCCGCTGTGGGCGAACCCCGTCACCGCCCCTTGCTGCTTCGCCCATTTCAAAATCGGCAATCCCCACGTCGGCCAATCCTCCAGTCTCTGCGTTCCCGGATAGTCCTGCTCCTTCACGCCGAGCAGCACCAGATGACCCGTGTGGCTCGATGGATGCCCGGAGATCTCAACGTCGTAACGGATCCGATTTTCCGCCGTCGACAACTTGTTGTCCTTGCCCTCGAAGAACGTCTTCTGGAAGTACCAACCGGGGCCCCAAGTCAGCACGCTGCCGATCTTTAAGTCTTCGCCCAAAACGTGCCGCATCATGTCCTGCGGATAAACGCCCTCGGTCGGCCGTTCATAGTGCGAACAACCCGCCGCATGGATATGGTGGTCGCCGGAAATCCAGCCGAGTTTGGCCGGGTCGATCCAACGTTCCAGCCCGAACGCTTCGGTCCGATCACCCCGACCCATCGTCATCGAGCGAAGGATTTTCTTGTACTCCGGCCCGCGCGAACACTCAATCGTATAGCGGCCCGGCGGCAGTGCCAGCGTTTCGCCATCGGCCCGGTAGACCTGCGGATGGAAGAAAAAATCCGGCGCCTTGCGCTTGGCCTGCGACGGATAAACTCTACCTTTCTCATCGCGAACAAGGAAGGAAGCGGTCGTCGGTCGGCCGTCGGAATCTTTCACGCGAAGCGTCAACTTCGCCGCCGGCGTAATCCGGAACAGCACGTCGACCTCACTCCGGAAACCGAGGTCCTGCGTCCCCTGGCCGACATCGAAGACGAGCTTGCCCTCTCGCTGACCCGCCTCCCGCGCGTAAATTTGCACCAATCGATACTCGACCTCCAAGCCCGAGAGATGCATCTTGATCGGCTGCCGCGTATAGTTCTGGATCTCCATCCAGCGGCGTGCGCCGGTCAAGGCCGACTGGTTCTGCATCGGTCCAGCATTCGGCGATTCTACGCCGACCGCCGCGGTCAGCCCGGCCTGATTATGCACCTTCACGAGAAACGTCCGCCAGCCCTGCTCGATCAGCTCCGCCTTTGCTTCCCCCTGCTGCACTTTCACGCGGGCTTCCGGGTTAATCTCCAACCCCACCAGGCAGTGCCGATCCAGGATCGATTGGATCCGCGTCACCGAAGCGGTCGTCAGTTCGGCTCGCTCTGCCGCGGCCAGCGGCTCTCCGGTCAACTCCAGCGCTTGCGCCACCCGTTCCACTTGGGACGCCAGGGGTTGGCGTTCCACGCGTTCGACGATCGGCAAAGTCTCCGCCCGCAAAGCAAGCGTCAATACGAATCCAAGGCACAGTTTCATCGCGGTGGGATTGTATCATAGTCATCGAAACGAAGCGGGGCAAACTCAAGAGGTGAACAGATTTTAAAAAAGTAGTCGATGATCAGCAGCGTATTTCGCTCGACCGGCTTCAGCGTCACCGATTCCCCGTTAAAGCCAAGCTTCGCCATTCGCGCGCGCTGACGTACGCCTGGACTAATGGAGCAATGGCCTCGGTTTCCTCGTCATCGCCTTAGTCGCGACGGAGGGTCTACGCCCGGCGTTTCTGCCCGCCTTCTGCGGTGCGGACTTCTTTCGGGCTGGTTGTCGCATCTTCTCTCGCTACGGCGAATCGTTGCGTGGTCTTCGCATCCTTCGAAACTATGCGAACGGTCGTCTCCTGATCTGGGACGGAAACCTGTTCACTCTCTACGGCTACCACTCCTGCGACGCTTAGCGTAACGCCACGCCCGGTCCGCTCGACAGCGCCGCCACCTCGCCCCCCCCCCGACCTTATGGTGGCGGTTTGTGCGTTTTGCCTTCAGCACAGTTGGGCTCCATCTGGCAAGAGCTCTCTCATAGGTGCTGACAAAAATCTGGTGATCGCCCGCGCAGCGCTGGCCGCCGCTTGGTTCTATCAGGGTCTATGGCACCAGCAGTTCCATGCGGGGCGCCATTCGGAAATTACCGCACAAGTTCCCTGTGGCGGGCCGTTCTTGCTGCCAACGCTGCGACCAGCCGAGTGTGCACTCGCGCTTTGGATTCTCTGCGGCCGCTGCACCCGTGAGCGCGCCTGGGAGCCGACGATTCTGTTGGTCACTATGAACGTCGGCGGTCTCGCCTTTGCCCGTGCGATGATCTCGACCCGCTGGCGATGATTACCCAAAACGCGGTGTTGCTCGCGCTGGCCTGGCGGATCGAGAAATGACCGGTTGGCTCCGAGGCCGCTCTCGCGGAACCGGTCTGCACCAAGCGCTATTCGAACAGATGTGGGACGACGCGGCCATTCATTTAGCCGCCTTCGCTCCCGGTGCGCGCATCTTTGCCATCGCCTCGGCGGGGTGCAACGCACGAGCACTTTCCGCACTCGACTGCCTGTTCACTGCCGTGGATATCAACCCCGTTCAACTCCCCTACGCCCGGTCGCGCGGCCCCGTTCAAGATGGCGCGGCAGCCCACGGGTTGGCCGACCTGCGGCGCCTCGCGCCGTTGGCCGGATGGACCGCTGGGCGTCTGAACTCCTTCCTCCATCTGCAACATCCCGTCATGCAACTCGCGATCTTGTTGATTGATGCGAACATGGCTCGATTCCGCCTTCGTCTCGCTGCTCCCGGCAAAATTCGGCGAGGTGTTCCGCCACGTGCTCGAACGCGGCTTCGTCCTTCGACGGAACAGAACGAACCCGTCCCTCCATCGGCTCCTGCACGGCGCTCTGATCCCGGCTTCCACACCGGGCGCTTCCATCGTCGTCCGCGGCTGCGCCGAACCCTCGACGACCCTGCCGGCGCACGACTGGTCCCTACTTTGGAGCAGGGTTACCTGACAGCCACTAGCTTCCGTTCGCTTCTGACAAACAACGTCCCGTTCGCGAACGCCGGAGCCGCGCGCACGGTCCCATCGAGGATTTTGAACTCGTGCAACTTCTTGTAGCCCTTCGGGCTTGCCTCGGCGATCAGCAGGTCGCCCTTCTCTCGCATCACCACGAGCTTAGCTCCCGCCAGCAGCACCGTCCCCGCTCCGAACCGGGCTTCTGACCACTTCACTTTTCCGCTCTTCATCTCGATGCAGCGAAGCTCCGGCCCCATCTCTTGACGGCCATGGAAGCCGTATAGAAAGCCGTCTTTCAACACTGGCGTCGCGTAGTGCGCGCTCAGCGATTCATCGCCGCTCCAAATCTGTTTAAACGGTAACTTCGTCAGATCCACCAGCGCCGCGCCCACCTCGTAGCTCGAAGTCAAAAATACTTGGTCCCCCATCACTATCGGTGTCGCAGCGTTCACGGTAGTGTTCGACCGCGCCCGCCAACGCATCTGCCCACGCACCTTGCCCGTCGCCGTGTCGAGCACTACTAGGCCGGTCCGCGTGAAGAATACCGCCTCACCGTTCTTGTACGGAACCGGGCTGGCATGCCCTGCCTCGTCTGTTGTACCCGTCCACAGTTGCTTGCCGCTGGCGGCGGCGAACGCGGCAATTCCCGCCTTCCCCCCGATCTGCAACATCACCTTATCGCCCATCACCAGCGGAGACGATGCCTGGCCGAAGAACTGCTTCTCGACGCCGAACACGGTCATCGTGGAGATCTGCCAAAGCGTTTTGCCCGTCCCGGCGTCAAGCGCGGTCAGTACCCCGTGGGCACCGTGCAAGAATACGCGTCCATTGGCCACCACCGGCGCGGCTCGCGGCCCTTCGTCAAAGCCGAAATCGTCCCGGTAGTTCGTTGGAACAGCGGTCATCCACTGCGTCTTCCCGCTGTTGGCATCCATCACTTCGCAAATTTCGTCGTTCCCAACACGGTGATAGAGATACAGCTTCCCTTCACTAACGACAGGAGCGGCGAATCCGGCCCCCACGTCGCGGCTCCAAAGGATTTTTCCCGTCGGGGAAAAATCGACGTCGTTGGCCACTCCGTTCCGGTTCGGACCCAGATGCTGCGGCCAGTCGGCCCCCTGTAAACAGAAAAGTACGGCGAAAAAGACGAATCGTGTCATCGGGATCCAGTATCCTATGGAGATGATGCGATTGGTGGTCCTGCTCTTTTTCTTCCTCCCCCTCCTTCCCTGCCAGACTCTACGCGGCCTCTTGAGCGTCACCGTTCGCGACGGTTCCAAAGCGATCGTTCGCGATGCCAATCTCGTGGTGACGCAGATCGCCACCGGTCGATCCTGGACCGCGCGTACCGATTCCACCGGCGCCTTCTCCTTCGCGCTCCTTTCGCCCGGCGACTACAAGGTCACGATCGATTCTCCCGGTTTCCGTCGCACTTCGTCCACCGTTACGCTGCGTGTCAACCAGGAGCGACGTCTGGAGATGTTGATCCAGCCCGGCGACCGTGCCGAGGTGATCGAAGTCAACGCGCCAGCGGAATCGCTGAAGACCGATACCCAGTCCTTGGGCGCGTCAATTGAGAATCGGCAGATCGTGACGTTGCCTCTCGACGGGCGAAATTTTCAATCGCTCGCCCTGCTTGTTCCCGGCATCACCCTTCCCGCGCAGGGCTCCTCTGGCACCGTGCGTGGTGACTTCACTTTTAACGCGAACGGATCGCGGGATTCGGCCAACGGCTTCACGCTCGACGGCGTCTACAACGGCGATCCGAAGCTCAACGGCGTCGGCGTAACACCATCGGTGGATGCTATTCGCGAGTTTGAGGTGCTCACCGGCAGCTACGATGCAGCCTTCGCCCGGAACGCCGGCGGGCAGGTCAACGTGGTGCTGAAGTCCGGCACGAATGCCCTGCATGGCTCCGGCTATGAGTTTTTCCGCAACCAGGCGATGGACGCCCGGAATTTCTTCGCCCCCGCGGGGAAGGATCCGCGCTACCAGCGCAACCAATTCGGCGGGTCTCTCGGCGGGCCGTTGGCGAAGGAGAAAACCTTTCTGTTTGCTGACTTCGAATCGCGTCTTGGGCGCGAAGGCATCTCGCGTTCGACCCGGGTTCCCACCGCGCTTGAACGCGCTGGCGATTTTTCACAGTCCGATCCTCGCACGCCGCCCATCGACCTCTTCACCCAGCGACCCTTCCCCGGTAACCGGATTCCGATTGAACGCCAGCACCCGATCGCTCGGGGCATCGCAGCGCTGTACCCGCTGCCGAACCGGGCCGATCCCAGTCAAAATTTTGCCTCCGCTCCCATCGCCCGCGATTCCAACCAATCTTTCGACATCAAACTCGATCATCGCCTCGCCCGGAACTCAGACCTTTCGGCGCGCTACTCGGTCTCGGACCGGGACTTTCTCGAACCGTTTACCGGCGCTACGTTTTCGCCGCTGCCCGGCTACGGATCCCGCAACGCCCGCCGCGGTCAGAACTTCATGCTCTCCGAGGTCCACGCGTTTAGGCCGAACCTTTTAAACGAACTTCGCCTCGGTTTCAACCGGGTCGCCCTCGGTGTCGTACAGGAGCAGCAGACCGCCAATTTGAACCAGCGCGTCGGCCTGCCCGTGGTGTCCTCCAACCCTATCAACACCGGGCTCAGCTTCATCTCGATTGCCGGTTTTGGTTCGATCGGCGATGAGTATAACAACCCTCAGCGCGGCGTGACCAACTCCTACCAAGTACTCGATCAAGTCACCTGGACTCGCAATCGGCATCTGTTGAAATTCGGTTTTGACTACCGCATCCAGCAGCAGAACGCCTATCGCAACGTGCTTTCCCGCGGCCTTTTATCCTTTGTCGGCTTCACCGGCAATGCGCTGGCTGAAATGATGCAAGGGCTCGTGAGCGTTTCGGGTGTGGCCCGCGGTACAAACAACCAGCGATTGCGTTCGAAGTCTTCTTCCTTTTTCGCCCAGGATACCTGGAAACTCAGCCCCAAGCTCACGCTTAACTTTGGCGTCCGCTATGAGTTTTCCACCCCGCCGGTTGACGCGGCGGATCGCGCTTCGATCTACAACCCGACCAACGGCCAGCTCAACCAACTCGGCACGAACGGAATACCGCGGGGAGCCTTCCTCGCCGATCGCAATAACCTCGCCCCACGGGTGGGCCTCGCTTACTCGCTGAATGACAAGACCGTGTTGCGATCTGGTTATGGACTGTACTACGACCAAGCACCGCTGGCGCCTGGCGAAGGGATTTACTTCAATCCGCCTTATTACAACGTGAGCACTTACTTTACCTTCGAGCAGTATAGTCTGCTGCTCCACGATCCGTTCCCGCCAAACTTCCCGCTCGCTCTACCTCCTTCGGCGGTTACTTACCAGCGCGATTTGCGCACCGCTTACATGCAGAACTGGAGCCTGAATCTGCAACGCCAACTCGGAACCGGGCGCATCCTTGAAGTCGGTTACGTGGGCACGAAGGGAACCAAGCTGCATTCCGGACGAGATATCAACCAGGCAAGAGCCAGCGCAAATCCGCAGAATCTCCGCCCGAATCCTTTCTACGGCGACATCACGGCGATTGAGTCCAGAAGTAACTCCAGTTATCAATCGCTGCAGGCGCGGTTTGAGCAGCGTATTTCGCGGGGCTTCAGCGTGCTGGGCAGCTATGCGCTCGCCAAATCGATCGATGATGCTTCTAATTTTTTCTCCACCGCCGCGGATCCCAACTTCCCGATGGACTCAAATAACTGGCGCCTGGAACGGGCGCGGTCGAGCTTCGATGTGCGTCACCGCTTGTCTCTGGCCTATGTCTATGACTTACCCTTCGGCCGCGGAAACCGCTGGCTGGGCGGCTGGCAGACCAATGGGATTTGGACGCTCCAATCCGGTCGCCCCTTCGGTGTATCGCTCCTATCGGATCTGGACCGCTCCAATACCGGCCGGACAAGTTTCGGCTTTGGCGCTAACGATCGTCCCAATCGACTCGCCAACGGGACACTCTCCAACCCAACTCCGGAACGTTGGTTTGATACCTCGGCTTTTGCCCTGCAGTCCTTTGGCACCTTTGGCAGCTCGGGCCGCAATATCGTCAATGGGCCCGGCCTTGCAACTCTTGACGTTTCTGTGATAAAGAATACAGGGCTATCGGATCGTGTGAGTTTACAATTTCGAGCGGAGGCTTTTAACGTCGCCAACCGGGCGAACTTCGACTTACCGGATGCGGTTTTCGGCTCAGGCACCTATGGACGGATACTCTCGGCCCAAGCGCCGCGGCATGTGCAACTGGGAATTAAACTTTTCTTCTAGTCCGGTTCGGGTTATGCTATTAGGGCAGCCGGTTCGCGCCGAGTCAGCCTTGCGTTCTTCATTTGTAGTGGGTCTTTCTTGCGCGGAATATTGGATTTGCTAGGTAAGGAGACCTGATCGATGAAGAATATTTTTGTAGGCAACCTGCCCTACGACGTTCGCGATGACGAGTTGCTGCAGATGTTTGGCCAGTATGGCGCCGTGGATCGCGTTCACTTGTTGCGGGATCGTGATACCGGGCAGATGCGGGGCATTGGCTTTGTGGAAATGCCGAATGATGCGGAAGGCGACGCGGCGGTAATGGCCCTGAATAACTACGATCTCGGCGGTCGTCCGATGAAAGTAGAAGAGGCCCGTCCTCGCGAAGAGCGTGGTCCGGGCGGCGGCGGCGGCGGTGGTTTCCGTCCGTCCGGTGGTGGTGGTGGTGGTTTTGGTGGTGGTGGCGGCGGTCGCGGTAAGGGCGGCGGGGGCGGCTTCGGTGGTGGCAGTGGTGGTGGTGGTGGTCGCGGCGGCGGTGGCGGCG
>Ga0209086_10000253_pt1 | contig 47017 bp, 51 predicted proteins | sample M_130207_XF_Meta_FD_187312 | JGI IMG/M metagenome (GOLD analysis project Ga0209086, IMG submission 187312) | Freshwater microbial communities from Lake Montjoie, Canada to study carbon cycling - M_130207_XF_MetaG (SPAdes) (version 2) | ecosystem: Environmental > Aquatic > Freshwater > Lake... | reverse complement strand
ATATAAAATTCATAAATACTACCTTAAAAAACGAATCATTGGTTGGAAGCATATTTTACGGAACATTATTTTATTATCAAAGTAATAAGGTTTTTTCTATAGAAGATATTTTTTATCATAAAGAAATAGATATTAGTAAACATACATGGATTGACAAATTTAAATTATTAAAAGAAATCATGGCGTCATATCAAAAACAATTATTAGATATGAATAATCACTTTGTTATTTTTGGTCTGCCTATTCTAAGTAATAATATAGATGAAGTCATGGATAAAGTAAAAAATATTAAATACAAAATAAATTCCATTCAATTTAGAAACTTTTATAAATATAGTCAAATTTTATTTACTCCTTATGAATTTTTGATTTCTACAAATATTAATAATATTAATATTAGTAAGAAAGAAGAAAAATCAGTAGAAACAGTACTTGCTAAAAAAGAACCTAGAATTACTAATAGTAATAGTAATAGTAATAGTAATACTTCTTTCTATCAAAATCAAACTCAAAATTATTATAAAAAGAAAAAAGAAGTGGTTTTTCAAGTAAAACCTGATATTCAAAATGATATTTATCACTTATATTGTGCTAATAATAATAATAATGATAATGATAATGATAATGAATATCTTTATTATAGTACCGCGTTTATTCCCAATTTTACTACAAGTGTGATGATGAATCAATTCTTTAGAAATATCAAAGAAAATTTCAATTTGGATGCATTAGAAGAAAGTGATGATGAAGATGAATTTCAAAATGAAAAAATAGATCGTTTTGTTAATCTTGAATTGTCTTATTTAATGATATGTTCATATGATTATAAGTTTAAAAAATGGACACCAATACGTTTAGCTAAAACAGATGAAAAAATAATAAGTGTCATGGAATTGAGTATGTTGGAGAAAAACAAATATTAATTACAACGTTGGAGAAAAACAAATATTAGTAGAACCTTTTCTAAACGTATATATATATATGTCTGGTTCCGGGGCTTCTAATTTAGGTTATGGTAATATAACACCAAATAGTAATATTAATGGAAAATATGTAAATGTAAATAATTCAAATAATCCTGCTACATTTGGATCCAATCAAATTCCAGGATTGCCTGGTTTAGCAGGAGCTAAAAATAATGTTGATGCGGCAAAAGGATATGTTCCTGGTATTTGTTTATTTAAAGGTGGCGCAAAACATTTTAAAAAGAAAATAAATAAAATATCTAGAAAGTATAAGATGAAAGGTGGAAAAAATACAAGACGCATGAAAAGAAGAATCAAGAATACATTTTTTAAGCGTGTAATGAGTTTAAAAAATCTTATGAAGACAAAAAAAAATCGTAGTTCTAAAAAACGTCCTAGAAAAAGTCATCGTAGAGTTTTAAGAGGTGGAAATATTAGCTACCCACCAGGATACGCACAGTATCAAAATAACGAGCCTATCACTCCAAGTTATTCGGTTGGTGGAATATTAAAGTCAAATGACTTGGCTTTAGCAAATCCTCCTCCTATTAAAGTTCTTTCAAACTGCACAAATTGTGTAGATAATTATAATCATTATACAGGAAAAGGATTTCCAAGTAGAGGACATTAATTAAAAATAAATTCTATAGTCAATTTATAATGTCTCGTTTTTTTAAAAGAATTAATAAAAAAACGAATCGAAAATATAAAAAAGTAATAACAAGACGAAAAAAAAATAGGTTTACAAGAAAGAATGGATTAAAGGATGAATTAAAAAATAGAATAAAAAATGGACTAAAGTATGAAGGTGGAGGTTCAGGAACTACTTTGGTGGTAAACAAAAATGAACCACTGGTCTGGATTTTTAAAACTAACTAAAAAATATCACGATAATTGTATAAAATAAATTCTATACTAATTTTATAATGTCTCGTTTTTCTAAAAGAAGTAATAAGAGATCTAAAAAAATAATAACACGACGAAAAAAAAATAGGTTTACAAGAAAATATCGTGGATTAAAGCATAGAAGAGGAGTAAAGTATGGATTAAAGAATGGTCTAAAGTATGGAGAAAATACAAAGTATGGAGGAGCTGCTGCTGCTTCTTCATCAGTTTCCTCAGCTACTAAATTGCCAATGATCATAGATCAAAATCAAGTAACTTATACTTGTACACCCGTTCCTACATCCTAGTAATAATTATTTTTTAAATTTCAACAAACATTTTTCAAAAGGTTTATCTTTATCTTCATCTAAATCTATATCATATTCTACTTCAGAATCAGAATCATTCGTAATACTTTTATCATTAGAACTATTACTTTTAGAAGATGATGTTTTTTTTGCAGTTGTTTTATTTTTATCCGTATGATTTTTATTGTTTTTGGGCTCATAAACTGTCTCCCATTTACTAAAATCTAATGAATATTTCATGCTTGTAGTATAAATAATTTTATAATTTTCTCTTTTATAAAATGTTTTGCGTTTTCTCCATTGGTTTTTAAAAAGATCATGACTATCTACTATATCCACGACAATTGGGTTTGCATGCTTATCTCTTAGAATTCTACCCACACTTTGTTCAATATCTGTTTTTGGTGTAGCCATGATTAATGTGGTAAGTGTTTTAATATCAAGTGCTTCTGCAGCCATGGCGTATGTTGCAATAACGATTTGTTTACTTTCCGTTTCTTTTAATGCAGTATCTTTCATTCCTCCAAGATAATATCCTGTCGTTGTGATATTTCTATGAATAATTGCATCGTATAAATATTTTAATAGATTCTTATTATGAGCTAAAATCATAATCTGTTGACAAGGATTTTCTAAAAGCATATCACATAGAATTTTTAAAATAAATTCACTGCGTCTATTATATTCACACAATTTTGAAATCATTGAACTATAGGCAGGTTTTCCTCTGAAATCTAATTTAGTTTCATTAAATTCATCATCATTTACTTTGTATTCAATCGCACGAACAATAACATCATGTTCTTCATCGCGCTTGCCTTTAAATACCACTTCCCCAAGAAACATTTTAAACACTTTGGTTGTTCCGTCTTTTCTCTCCATCGTTGCTGATAAACCTAACATGTATTTTGTTACTAATTTGAATAAAGAATTTGAAAATACTTCACTTGAAATATGATGAACTTCATCAATGATTGTCAAACCAAAACTTTCAAAAATAAAACTAGGATATTCTTTCATGGATAGACTTTGAAGCATTCCAATGACAATATCTTTATCATCTATATCAATAATTTGTCCTTGAATTTTACCTATTCTTGCTTCTGGTAAGAACTGAGATATTCTCTCGATCCATTGATTCATTAAAAATTCTTTATGAACAATAATAAATGTTTTTTTTTTAAGTTTTGCTATTATGTTAATAGCAATCACTGTTTTCCCATAAGCACATGGTAATTCAAATAATCCTCCACCTACTGGATTTTGTAAAACATGATCCAAATATGTTTTCACAACCAACTCTTGATTTTCACGAAGCTTTCCTTTAAATTCTAAATTAATGGTTTCACCTTGAGTAATTCTTATTTTTTTTGGTTGTCCAAATTTTTCTACACCATAATAATGAGGTACAAACATTTTTTTAAAAGATTCACGATAAGCAGGAAATGTAGTTTGGTTTGTTAATCCAGGCATTCCATGATTACTTGGTTTAATGGTTAAATCATTTCTGATTTGTTTTTGTTGTTCAATGGTTAATTCATTTTTAACTAAGGTATATCCTTTTTGTCCTAAATAGGTGTTTAATTTTTCAAAAGTTGTCATGGTTTATTATTACTTACTATTATTTAGTAAATTTTGTTTATGTTCTTTATTTCTAGATCACTATTTATAATCAATTTTTTCTATTTTGTTTTCAATAAAATATGGATTTTTGTTTCAGTGTTAAAAGATGTAAAAATAGAATAAAATAAAAATCTATTAATATGATATATGAAAACTTTTGGTTTATTTAAAAAAGAAAAACTTGGAGAACTAATATTAACCATTTTATTTGTTATCTATTTAATTATGGGATACAAAACTCCTGAACCTGTAGCAAGTATGATAGATTCTTTAGTAGGAAAGATAGTCCTCTTTATTATTGTGATTTACATGTTTATGCATCATCATCCAGTTTTAGCCATTCTAGGATTATTTGTTGCATTTGATTTAATTAGACGCTCATCTGCTTCTAAAAATAATGGAACGATGACTATTGAAGAGTCTAAAAAAAATGCGCCATGTGAAAGTAATAAGTCATCCCAATTTACTGCTTTTAACCAATTTCCTTATACTTTAGAACAAGAAGTGATCAAAAAAATGGCACCTATCATGAAACCAGGTACGTCTATGTCAAAACCATCCTATAACCCATTATTAGAAAATTTACATGATGCGTCACCTATAAATTCATCTAACTAAATGGAATATGTTGGTTAACTTATTTGTTAACTTATTTTAGGTATTTTAATAGGATATTCCAAAGCCTTTGTAAATGCATAATTAAGTATCATAAATATTCCTAAAAAAAGAATACAACCTAGTATTACTTGAAGAATAAAGATAATAATAGGGTTTTTCAATAAATTTCCTAAATTATAATTGGTGCTATTTTTTTCATAATTAATATCTATTTTTTTTTCAGAAGATCCGGTTGGATTACAAGAGATATAAATTCCATCGCCTAGGTCAGCTCCATTAGAAGGTCCAGAAGAATTAAAAAAAAGTAAATTTCCTGGAGTTTTGATTGGAAATGGTTCTATAATTTGTTTTAACGATGTTAAGGTATCACTACTTAATGGAATCGCTTCAATTATTCCAAATACAATAAAATCAGAAGTAGAATTATTTAAATCAGTACCAGTATAAGAAAAAAATGGTTTTTTAGGAATAATAGAATCCAATGTAAAATCAGATATATTAATATTTGTACTTTCTCCGTCTCTTGGAGCATTGGATGCAACATAATTAATAATTTGAGTTATCAAACTCGTTGCTGTTGTAGTATTAGATGATTCAGTTATAGGAATACAAACATATAATTTAGGTCCTCCTTTTACTGGCTCATGTTCAACTAATATTTCTGCATTGGCAGTTTCATTATTAAAAATATGAATGGATGGTGCGATAATTAATATATTGGAAACATTGAATTTTTCAGAATTATATGTTACAGGTGAGACATTTGTATTATCACACGTTAAACTAATCATGGACCCATTATTTTTAGCTGTTAAATTAGTATCCGGATATTTAAAAATGTATGAACACTTTACATCACATTTTCCTGCAATATTCTGTGAAGATATGTTTATTGATTGAATATTTTCACTCATTAATATAACTCTATAAATAAAAATATCATTTTATTTATATAGAAATGAAATTGACTAAAGGTAAAATATCAAAATTATATCATAAGAATAAACAATCAGTCAAAAAAAGAAAGTATCAAAAAGGTAAGACTTCTACTAAAAGCAAAACATTTAGAGGTAAAAAAAAAATAAATCTAGCAAACAAATCTCTTAAACGTTTTAAACATAAAAAATATAAGGGTGGAGATGAAGAAGTGAAAAAAGAAGAAAATGATCTTTCTAAAGGTGAATATAAAGATGACCAACTTACAAATAAAGATAAAGATGAAATTAAAGATGAAATTATTGACGAACTTAAGACAGAAAATTTACTAGAAGAAGTAAAAAAAGAAGCAATTGAAGAAATTAAGTCAAGACATTTATCTGCTGAAGATGAAAAAAAAGCGATTGATGAAGTTAATAATCAAGATTTGACAGAAGAATCTATTGAAAATGAATTAATTGAACAACTTGATAATAATGATAAGCTTTATGAAGATGCAAATACTACAACAAATAAAAAAACAATGAAAGAAAAGGTTGGATCAATGAAAAAAAAGGTGTTTACACCAGAAAATAAAAAAAAAATGGCAAGCAATATCAAAAGTGTTTATAAACATAAAATTACGAAACAAATTATAAGTAATATTCCTATTTTAAACATTGCATCAAGTGTCTATGATACATTTGCTGGTAAGGATGACTCAGATGATGATAAAAATGATACTAAGAAAAAGAAAAATGGTAACATAAGTGATGCTGATTTAGTTAAATCTTTGGATGTTATGGTAGACTATTTATCAGACAAAATATCTGATAATATATCAGATAAATTATCACAGCAACAAGCAAAATTATCTAATTCCACTACTGATTCTACTACTAATTCTACTATTAATGAAGATAAACAAGATGAATTTGAATCCGTGAAAGAAGCTGCTGAAAAAATTCCAGATTCAGATGAGGAATCAGAATCAGAATCAGAAGCTGAATTAGAGAAGGAGAAGGAAGAGTTAAAAGAAGAGAAGGAATTAGAGAAGGAGAAGGAAGAAATACAGGAACAAAAAGAATTGGAATTAGAGAAGGAAAAGGAAGAGTTAAAAGAAGAGAAGGAATTAGAGAAAGAAACTGAATTAGAGAAGGAGAAGGAAGAAATACAGGAACAAAAAGAATTGGAATTAGAGAAGGAGAAAGAAGAGTTAAAAGAAGCTGAATTAGAGAAGGAGAAGGAAGAGTTAAAAGAAGAAAAAGAGGAACAAAAAGAATTAAAGAAAGAAGCGGAATTAGAAAAGGAAAAGGAAGAGTTAAAAGAAGAAAAAGAGGAACAAAAAGAATTAAAGAAAGAAGCTGAATTAGAAAAGGAAAAGGAAGAGTTAAAAGAAGAAAAAGAAGAGAAAGAAGCTGAATTAGAAAAGGAAAAGGAAGAATTAAAAGAACCTGATAAGGAAGAGAAAACAATTGGTGGTAAAAGAAAAAGTAGAAAATTTAGAATGAGTAAAAAGAATAAAAGGTCAAAGAAAAATAAACAAAAGGGACTCACTAAGTAGTAAAGTAAATTAAAGTATTATTAAAAAGATATTAAAATCAATTTACATATAAATATAGTAATCAAATGCAAATATCAAGATATTTTTTATCATGTTTATTAATATTCCATAAATTTATAACTAGTTTGTATTTAACGAATGAAAACTATAAAATTATTATTTCATTAATAAAAAATCCTTCAACAACTTCACATCAAAGAGAGAAAATTAACAAAATTATGTATCATTCTTATGAAAATTGGGCGGTTAAAAAAGCAGTTGAATTTAAACAAAAACATATTTACAAGTGTAGAGATATACAAAATGCAGAATTATTTTTATACACTAAATATGCTCTTTATAAATCAATTGTAAAGTATAATGGAAAAATTCCGTTTATTAATTATTCAATGATCTACATATCAGCAAGCCTGAATGATGCAATTACAGATCGTTTTTCTTTAAGTATTCTTCCAAAAAGTTATCGTAAAAAAAGTAAGACAAATTTCACTTTAGATGAAATAAATAATTACAATAGATTATTACATGTTAAAATGATAGACTCTAATTATGATAATAAACTTTCTTTTTTAAAGAAAAAAGGAGACGAATCTAGTGAAGGAATAAATACTAATTATTATGATTCTAAAATGTATGAAATATGGAATATTATAAATAATTTTGATCCATTTACAAAACGTGTATACCAATTGAAATATGATTATGAATTTAATAAAATTAGAACAAATAAAGAAATATCGGTTTTAATGTCTTGTTCTGAAGAATACGTAAGACAAAAATTAATAAATTCACAAAAATTAGAAACTATTTATGAAAGAATTTAATAAAGTATTTTGTAAAATAATTAAGAATTAAAAAAATAATTTGTAAATTAATTTAAATTTAAATAAAAAAACATTATAAATTTAAATGAAAAATATTTCAGATATTAAACACGCTTTTTACATCAATTTAGATAGTAGACCTGACCGAAAAAAACATGTAGAAACACAATTAGCTGCAATTGGAATAACCGCACAAAGATTCAAAGCCATCAAATTGACAAATGGTGCTTTGGGTTGCAGTATGAGTCATTTAAAAATTATGGAAACTGCCAAAGAAAATAACTGGGATCATATATTGATCGTAGAAGATGACATTAAATTTTTAAACCCAGATTTATTTGTGAATCAATTCAATAAATTTCTAGAAACGCATGAATTAGAATCATCCTTTGATGTCGCTTTAATCGCAGGAAATAACATGCCTCCTTTTACAGAAATAGATGATACTTGTGTAAAAGTAACACGATGTCAAACGACAACTGGATATTTAGTTAGAAACCATTATTTTGATACGATGATTCATAATTACAGAAAAGGAATTGAAAAACTTATGAAAAATCCTGATGAACATAAATTTTATGCTTTAGATAAATATTGGTTTCATATTCAAGAAAAACATAATTGGTACTTAATTATTCCACTTACTGTTGTCCAAAGACCAGATTATAGTGACATAGAAAAACGTGCCACAAACTATACAAGAGCTATGACAGATTTGGATAAAGTAGAATTTATAAAAGCACAACAGGCAGCCTATTTGAAAAACCAGGGAAAACCATCTATGAATCTATTTTCTTTATAATAATTTTACATATCTTTGAAAATCTTATCGGTAGAAATATTCAACATATTTTCTTTGTAAAATTCTGATAAATAATAACCAATGGCATAGTCTTCCAAATATTCTTCCCTTATTTTTTCTCTCTTTGAAATTAAATCTAAAATAGCTTCTGAAGAGAGAAAATAAAATCTTCCATTACAATATTTTGTTTTTAATACAGGTAAATAGGTTGGTAATTCTGGATGCACTTTACAATATTGAGATAAATAGGAAAATGGAACATCTACAATATATCCTCCATAATGCACGATCGGAGTTTTATTACTTATTAAATTAATTATCGTATCAAAAAAATTCGCTTTTATTAGCATTTGATCGTCGTCTGTTTTAAAAATATATTTAAATTGAAACGTTTGATTTGTCGCTTGATAAGCTGAAATTACTTTTTTAGGTAAAGAATTATAATCATCTGCTACTTTTAACCATAATATATGATTTTCATCATCAAATATAAAAGGTTCATTAAGTTCTTCATCACCTATGACATGGTAATATTTTATCTTGTCAGGTAGATTCTGCAACCATGTATTTTTTTGAGCCAGCGCTTTATTTACATATTTCTTACAGTTCATAATTAGTAGTATAAAATCTTGATCCATTGTCATTATTTATTTTATTATATAGTATTTTATTTGCTTGTTTTTATATATTCATTTTATAAATAAAATTATAAATAAAAGTATTCAAACCAATAATAATATAAAATATATTTACTATTTTATTTTATAAGTATAATGTCTACTATGATAACATTTTCAAGTTGTTTTTACATTATGAAATCAAAATTTAATCCGAATATATACATCAAATGGATGGATCATTTTATTTCTATTGTAAATAATTTCAATTTAGTTATTTATACTGATGAAAAAAGTCTTAAATATATTGATACGAGAGAAAATCCTAAAATAAAAATTATTCTGAAACCCTTTGACGAATTTTATAATTATAGGTACAAAGATCACTGGATAAGAAATCATAAAAATAATATTTTTTTAAATGAAAAGTCTAAATTTAATACAGATTGGCAAATAAACATGTTATGGAATGAAAAAGTATGGTTTGTAAATGAAACTGCAAATAAAAAATATTTTGATACTGAATTTTATGGTTGGTGTGATATTGGATATTTTCGTAATAGACAGAATGATCTTTCAACGCAATATTTATCTGCGTGGCCAAATTCTTCCACTATTTTATCCATGAATAAAGAAAAAATTTATTATGGTTGTATTAATAATCACGATCAATCTATGAATTATTTATATCATTTGGTTAATCAAAAAAATCCCAAAGGCCTTCCTATAAAACCTATTCCACCAGAACAAAATACAGTAGCTGGGGGGTTTTTTATTATTCATAAAGGGAAAGTTGATTGGTGGGCAATTACATATAATGAAAAATTAAAGTTATATTTAGAAAATAATTATCTAGTAAAAGATGATCAAATTATTTTATTAGATTGTATTTTCTCTCAACAAAATCATTTTTCTTTGGTTAAAGAAAATAATCAAAAATATGACAATTGGTTTATGTTTCAACGTATATTATTATAATTTTTATTTTATTATATTATTTTTTTAGATTATGTAAATTATTTCAGTCTTTTATATTTATCTATTTATATAATGAAAATTAGTATTTGTTTAGCCATAAGAAACGGAGAAAAATATATGATTTATCTAGAAAAATTGTTTTATGATATAGGAAATAGCTACAAAAACTATAATTTTGAATTTTTTATATATGAAAATAACTCAATAGATCAAACTAAAGAAGCTATAGAAAGTTTTGCTATAGGTAGGAACTGTAGATATTTATTAGAAGATATAGAAAACAATAATATGAAAGAAGGAATTAATATGGAAAGAGGAAAACACATGGCAACCATTCGCAATAAATTGAAAGAATTTCATGGAAAATTAGATAGTGATTATGTATTGTTATTTGATTGTGATGTTGTTTTTTTACCTAATACAATAGAAAAACTAATACAAACAATAAATGATGAAACCGTAATGGCATCATGTTTTTGTATATGTTGGGATGTTTATTCAAACAATGATAAATCTATACATTATTATGATAGTTTTGCTTTGATTTCTAATGATAATATTTCTTATAAAGAAAATGATAACAGATGTTTATTTAAAAGTTGTAAAATATGTACAAGTCATAGAAAACATATGAATATAAATATAGAAGATAAATTTTTATTTGATGATAATAATGTAGTATATGTAAAATCGTGTTTTGGATCATTGTCACTAATTAAAACAGATGTATATAATAATGTAAATTGGGATGACTCTATATGTGAACATCATTCTTTTTGTGAAAAGGTAAATAACTATGGAAAGATTGTTATTAATCCAAAAATTAAAATTTTTACAACAATACCAAGATTAAATGATTATCATGATATACAAAAAGAATTAGAAAAAATAGCATGATACTATAGCTAATTTTTACTTACTTTGAAATGATATAAAAATGCATTGAAATCTATTTTTTTATCTAATGTGTCAGCAGGAAACTTCGCTTCTTCCCAATCAATAATACGCGGAAGCATATCATAAGGATCAAGCATGACATTATTTGGTAAATCTCCATGTGAAATATCATTATTATGTAGTATTTGCAATGACTCTCGTAAATATCTATATTGTTTTTTTGTCATTCTCTCTGGATCTAATGGAATAAGATATTTTTGAAAAACATAATTATTTTCATCTAACTCTAATCCTTTGTCTAGACAAGAAATATAATCTGGATTATGAATCATAAGATTTTTATTACAGTCGTTACAAAAATCATTAGAAGAATCGGAAGAAAAATAATAACGATTAAATCTTTTATTTTCAGGATCCATTTCAGCTAGTTTATCATTCAAATTTTTATTGATCGTTATTTTTTTATCAAAAATTTTGGTAACATAACCATTTTCTTTTGAATATTTGCTAGAGGAAAAAGAATCTATGATACAACCATCTTTTCCGATTCCTAACATTGTACCTGCTTTTTGTTTTGTCCCGTTTCTTTGTTTTTTTGATTTTTTTGATTTTTTTGATTTACCCTTTTGTCTTTTTTTAATTGTTTTTTTTATTTTTCTTAGTTTTCTAGTTTTTTTCATTTTCATATAATACACAAATATTTATATTCAAGGATAAATATTCAAAGATAAATATATTTCTAATAATTGTTGGTAAGTATAATGTAAACTAAAAAAATACCAAAAAAGTTTTTTGAAAATAAATCTAATATGTTATAAAAAGTATTTTTGATATCATAAGGAAAAATAGCTGCAACACCATATAAGGACCAAAAAAATAAAAAATACAAAAATATTTTAAAACCATTCGTACTTAATATAGCATATTTGGTATAAATAATATAATAATAAATAAAAAATGGAATAAATCCGAATGATATACCTAATAGTGTTGGAATTAAATTAATTTCACTTAAATATCCAAATAAAAGCATCAACCAGTTAAGTAATAAAATATAAGTTATCGTAGTGAAATTTTCATAAAATAAATCAAAAAATTCTAAATGATAACTAGATATATTTTTCTCTCTAAAACCTAAAAATATTAAATAAAAAATTAAAGTTACTAACATGGTTGGAGTAGTTAAAACCCAATCCATATATCTTTTAGGTGTTATATTTGTAATTTTCTTAAAATGATATAACCATGTTAAATAAAAAAACCCTTCAATAAATTGTACTATAACTTCTAATATTAGCAGTTGTTTTATTAGAAAAAAAGTACTAGGAACTTTAATAAATAAGGTAAACAATTCTACGATACCTAATAATAGTTGTATAATAATAGATAAAATTAAGGAGAAAAATACATTAGAATTATTCATATATAAATAAAATAATAGAAAATAATTTATATATGATAAGTATTTTAATTCCAATATACAATGGAATAGAATTTATAGATGAATCGGTAAACTCTGTGATAAATCAATTTTTTACTGATTGGGAATTATTAATAGGAATTAATGGATATCCAAAAAATTCTGAAACTTATAAAATAGCGAAAACATATGAAACAAAATGTAGTAAAGGTAAAATAAGAGTCTTTGATCTTCATCATTTACAAGGAAAATCTGCTACTTTGAACGAATTAATTAAGTTTTGTTCCTACGATTACATTGCTCTTTTAGATGTAGATGATATTTGGAATCGTAATAAATTATTTGTTCAGTCAGAATTTTTGCATAAATATGATCTCATAGGAAGTAAATGTATATGGTTCGGAAAAACTCCTGGAATCATTCCTGAAATTCCCGTTGGAGATATTAGTGAATATGATTTTAGCCTTGTGAATCCAATTATTAATTCTAGTTCTATCATAAGAAAAGAATTATGTTATTGGAATGAAGTCGTATTAGATGATTATGATTTATGGTTACGTATTAGAAAAATGAATAAAAAAATATATAATTGTTCTGAAATATTAGTTTTACATAGAATACACAATGATTCATTTTATAATTCAAAAGGAAATCATAAATTAGTGAATAATTTATTAGAAAAATATAAAGAATACAAATAATAAAAGCAAATAAATTTCTTTTTTTCCTTTTTTTCTTTTAGTCAATTTTAATCCATTCATTTGGACAAATATCTTTTGTATCATGATCAAGAGAAGGACCAAACCATTTGGAAGGATAACAAACAATTTTATCTGGATTCAAATTAAAATAAGCACCCCACCAACTAAAAGAACTATTTGCAATAATATTGTTTTTACAAAGACTCATCAATAACATTTGTTCCCAGTCTTGCAACTCATTAGAACAACGGACAAAATTTATGGTAGAAAAGTTTTCTTTCATACGATTAACAGTTTCTAATACTTCTTCAATATCTTCTTCTTCACAAAAATATAGAACATTCATTGTTTTTTTATTTTGTGTTAATGTACCTTGTTTTAATTCAGATTTTAGAATAATCTGCTCTAATGCTTTTTCATAATATTCATAGGTCATTAACGGATGATACTCTTGAACTTTTTTATAATCTCCTAATCTAAAATGCATACTTACGGTATGATATAAAAACCCGGATGTATATACATATTCAGATCTATTTTGTAAAAGATTATTTTTCATTTCTGCCAAATTTATTAATTTACAAATCGTATTAAATTCATTTTGAAAATATTTATAACTTTGAAAATATCCATATAGTAACACATCTTGGTTTTTAATTTCACTCAATTCAATATCATTATATGCAAAATCCTTTTCCTTGATCACTTTAAATTTTGGAAACATATTTCTAGTAAATGGTTTTAATTTTAATAAAAATGTTTCCCAATAGGTTGGTCTAATATTATCTCCAAAACCCAATATAGTGTCATCAGAAAAAATAAATACATTTCCACTCTTAATTGCATAAGATAAAGTAGTAAATATTTGAAATAGTTGATTTCCTAATCCACCCATTAAGTTACATGTAATCATATTATACATGATTTATATAAATATTTATTTATATTATAATATGAATCAATATTTTTATTTTTCTTTTAAAATCTTCAGTTAATGTTAATCTAAAAATCTTCAGTTAATTCAAACGTACTATCGTTGACTGTTTTGTTTGCTAGAGCATAAGAGTCGTTTCTTTTTTCAAAAAAATTAGTTTTGCCTTCCAAACTAATAAGTTCCATAAAATCAAATGGATTGGTTACATTGTAAATTTTATCGTAGCCAAGCTGTAAAGATAATCTGTCCGCAACAAATTGAATATATTGTGTCATCATGGTGGAATTCATGCCAATTAGTCGACATGTTAAAGCTTCACAAATAAATTCACTTTCAATCTCAACGGCATCTTTAATAATTTCATGAATTTTTGATTTTTTTAATTTATTTTGAAGTTTACTATATAAGAGAATGGCAAATTCACAATGTAGTGCTTCATCACGTGAAATGAGTTCATTGGAAAAGGTTAGCCCGGGCATTAAACCACGTTTTTTTAACCAATAAATGCTACAAAACGCACCACTAAAAAAAATGCCTTCTACACAAGCAAATGCTACTAGTCTAGTAGCAAAACTACTTCTATTATCGTGAATCCATTTTTGCGCCCAGTCTGATTTTTTTTTAATACAAGGAAAATTTTCAATTGCATTAAAGAGTCTATCTTTTTCTTCTGCATTTTTAATATATGTTTCAATTAAAAGACTATAGGTTTCTGAATGAATATTTTCCATAGCAATTTGGAAACCGTAAAATGCTCTTGCTTCAGAAACTTGAACATCTTTCATAAATCTAGAAGCCAAATTCTCTAAAACAATGCCATCACTGGCAGCAAAAAAAGCCAAGATCATAGATATAAAATATTTTTCGTCATTATTTAGACTGTTATCCCAGTGAGTCAAATCTTTTGTTAAATCTATTTCTTCGCTTCTCCAAAAACAATCAATTTGTTTTTTGTACATTTCCCATATGTCGTTATATTTAATTGGAAACATAACAAATCTATTATCGTCAGGTATTAATAAAGCTTCTATTTGACTCTTTGACATTCTAAATAATATATAATATATAGAAATATTTTTATATAATTATTTAAAATATAAAATAAATATATAAATTAACAATGAATTTTCTTGTAGGACCTCCTTCTTATAATAATAGTAATAATAATAGCAATTTAGATGAGAATGATGAAAGATTAATCCATATTGAAGAGTTAATTGAATCAAAAAGAAAAATGTTACTTCAAAAACAAAAAAAGCTTCGCTCGGTAGCAAAACAAAATCAATTTTTAGATATTGTTAGAGAAGACTATGCGAAATATTTTAACTATATTATTAAACAAAAACAAGACCAAATGAAAGCATTGGATTTATTAAATAATTACATTCACGATTTAACACGTTCTGGTAATTTAACCAAACATAACATACAAGATGCAAAACATGAACAAATGCGAATTATGAACGAAATGAAATCAATACAAAATAATTTAGACGAAATTATATTAAATACCAAAGATATTCATCATACACTGAAAGACAAAAAATATGTAAAGTAAAAGAAGTAAAGAAAAAAGAAGAAAAAGTTTTTTATAATTAAAATTATAAAATTAAAAATATAAATTAAATATATAAGTATATAATGGCACAAAATGAAGATTTTTTACAACAATTTGAAGAAAGTGTTGCTAATTTAAGTAAAATTAATGATGCGATCGTTCGTAATAGTACTAGTAAAAATACTTTTTTAAAATTAGTTACGGAAGGATTAAGTGAAATTAATGGAAAAATTCAAACTTTAGGAGTGGATATTACAAAAATGAAAAATGATTTAGACAATTTACAAAATCAAGTAGATAGTAATACATCAGATATTAGCAATAGTGCAGCAAGAAAACAAGAATTAGAAGCTGAAGTTGCAAAATTAACTCAAGAAAGAGATGACTTATCAAATCAAATGATGAAATTACAAGAAAAAATGGATGCAGAAGAGGCAAAATTACAACAAGAAATAGACTTAAAAGAAGAACAAATTACACAATTGTCAAATGATAATACAAATTTAAAACAACAAGTAGATGCATTAAATGGTGAATTAGGAAATAAAGGAGATATGCAAAAACAACATGCGGATGAAATAGAAAAATTAACTCAACAAAATATTCAAGCATTAAAAGAACAACAAGATAAAAATGATCAAGAAATTGCAGAGTTAAAAGCACAAATAGAAGCTAAAGATAAACAAATTGAAGAATTAAATCAAAGTACAGGTGCTGCTTCTCAGCAATTATCTCAACAATTAAAAGAATGTCAAGATAAAGAATTAGAATACACTGCCCAAATTGAATCTTTAAATCAACAAATTACGCAATTAACCCAACAAAATCAAATTCTTACAGAAAGAATTAAATCAGCAACCGAAGCCATCAATTTAACCGTCTCAAAATTAAATGAACTTACTGATGAAGTTGGTGACGCCAAAAATACAGAAGATGTTAAAAAATTATTTCAAGAAATTAATGATACTATTGATAAAATTAATATGACGATTAAATCTCAATCTATAAAAACTGCATCAGCCATAGAAGCCACGACAAACACACCAAATACACCATCCTCTGTAAATACATCAACTAGTTTACCATCCAATACACCTATTACTTTTAAAGATGGACAATCCGTTCCTTTAAGTAGTATAAAAGAACAATTAAAGATTAAAAATGATCAATTGAAAGGAAACAATCCAAATAACAAATATGCTTTAGCATTGGGAATTGTAAATAAGGCTTCTACACCAGAAGAAGTATTAAGTGCTCTTAGTAGTAATGGTGTTCAATGGAAAAATGATAAAATCATGGGTGGAAAAAAAGGAAAAACATACAAAAAAAATAAGCGAGGTGGTTTCACGTATAAGAAATCAAATCGTACTAGTTATCGTGGTAAAAGTTCATCCAAAGGAGGTAGAAAGAGAAAACATAATAAAAGTAAAAAAATGTAAAGTAGAATAAAAGAAAAAGAAAATAAGTAGTATTCAATAATAATATAATATTATTAATTATATTATTAAGTAAATGTCAAATCAAATAAAAAAATTCGTCATAGTAGGAGAAAGATGTAGTGGAACTAATTTTTTAGAAGAAGTAATCAAAACCAATTTTGATTTAGAATATACATTGGAATACGGAAATAAACATTTTTTTTGTTTTAATAATTATGAGAAAAATAATACCGATGATATTTTGTTTATTGGAATTATACGTAATCCTATTTATTGGTTAAATTCGTTTTCAAAAGAATTATATCATATTCCCGAAATAAATAGAAAATCTTTGAAGAATTTTTTATTTAATGAGTTTTATTCGGTAGAAGATGAAATTCCCATCAATAATACTAATAGCCTTGTTGAAAATGGCGTTTTTTTATTAAATAATAAACCATATACCCATAAATATAACATGAATAATAATGATTTAAATTATCTTACAGGTAAAAAATATAAAAATATTTTTGAAATGAGAAAACTAAAAAATGATTATTTAATGAATGCTATGCCAACCAAAGTAAAAAACTATGTTTTGGTCAATTACGAAGATTTATTGTATAATTTTGAAAAAACACTTTTACATATGAAAACAAATTTTTGTTTAGTACAAACAAAAGAAAAATTTGAAAAGGTTAAAAAATATAAAAAATCTGAAACTTATGATTTTGTTAAACAAAGACTGGTTACATTTCCAGAAAATGTAATCAAATTAATTTGGATGAATTTGGATAAAAAACAAGAAGCCTCTTTAGGATATTTTATGGGAATGCAAAATAAATATTTTATAGATTCTACTAATAAATAAAAACAAAAAATAAAAAAATAAAAAGAATGAAGAAAAAATCAAAAATTATTTTATAAAACTATTATATAAAATGGATTATTTAAAACCTACAACCCATATAAATATTTATGATTACGATCATGTTGTATCTATTGGAAACAAATGTATTACTACAAGTATATTACGTGAATTAAATGTCTATAAAGAATCTTTTCCATTTGATTATATTCCAACAACACCATGGATTATATTAAAATATTTAAAAAATCCTGATGATTTTTTTCCAAAAAAAAATTCTGTTCTTAATAATGATGGTGTATGGTTTGGTCATTGGAATTTAGACGATAAATATGAAGAAACTATCCAATCATTTCAAAGAAGATTTCAACGATTATATGAAATATTACAGAACAAAAAAAGAGTCTTATTTGTATACACAAGTGAAGCTGATATATATAATGAATTTGGAAATCGTTATAATGATAATTATAGTGAATTATGTAATATAAGAGAATTTATTAAAAATACATATCATAATAATTTTACAATTCTAGCAATTCATATAAATAAAACATATGAGAATGCAGAAAATATTATTAATTATACAATAAATGTTCCTAGTATTTATTTATCTGATGATAAAAGTACTCATAACGATCAAACATGTAATGAACACAAAAGAGTATTAAATTTATTAATGAAAGAAATTTGTCAACTATAAATTATATAAATTATATAAATTATATATATTATATTATATTATCTGAATAAATAAGACAACATTCCATGTATAGTAGGCATGTTATTACATGATGCAGGCCATTTTCCATATATTTCTCTATATCTAATGGATTTCAATGTATGACGCATTTGAAACATATGTTGACGTTGTTTGAAAATTTTTCTCCACGTTCGTTGAATTAAACGCAACCAAAATGTTTTTAAAATACATATACATTCACCTGTTTTTAAATAAATACATTCCGCGATTTCTGGTTTAATTTTTAAACAAATATTCGTATAATTATGGATGATTGGATGACTAATGGGTCTTCCGATTGGCCAGCGATCTAGATCAAATAAATAATCCATAATACAACCATCAATGAGAATTTTATTATAACATTTAAATCTATACATTACGATATAATGAGTATTTAGCTGTAACAAATTATTAATATTATTAGTAATAGTTGTTCTAGTATTCAAATTTATACTATTATATATTAAATCATTATATATTTCACATAACACAATATTATATTTGGTAGAACTTAATTCTTCAGGTTCATAGATTTCTTCATCATCATCATCATGTGAATAATCAGAATCACCATCATATACAAGATATTCATCATTTGCTTCCATTTATTAATTTAACGAATATTATTAATTGAATCCTATTTATAAATATTTAAATAATAAATTTTATAAATCAATTTTTTTAATTTCATTATATATATATATAATAAAATGAAATTAAAAACCGAAATGACAAAAATTCTTACCAATAAATATGTTTTACATGTTGTCTTTTTTATTGCATTGATAAATATGTTATTTTATATTATTACAGGAAATATAGATGCTGTTGTTTATTTTATATTATTAGGATTATTAGTAGGAAACTTTAGTAAAAATATGATCATTGTTCTTAGTGTTCCAGTTATTTTAGTAAACATATTCGTTATGAGTAAAAATAGACATAGTAGTAGAGAAGGATTTGAAGAAGGATCAAAAGATAAACCAGAATTACCTAACTCTGGTGATAAACCTAAAACCCCTTCTAAACCATCTGCACCCACATCTTCTGATAATTTACCTACTGTACCATTAGATGAACCTAATTCAAATTATGCTCAACCAAGTAAACCAAGTGAACCATTTGAAGTAGGACGTGATAAGAAAAAAGGTGGATACGATATTGATTATGCGGCAACCATTGAAGATGCATATGATGAACTAAACAAAGTAATTGGAGGTGATGGAATTAAAAAATTAACACAGGATACACAAGGATTAATGAATCAACAATTACAATTAGCTGAAGCAATGAAAGGAATGGGGCCTCTCATTAAAGGAATGGCACCAATTATGAAACAAGCAGAAGGATTATTAGGAGGAATGAAAGAACATGGAGGATTAGAAGGTATTGCTGCCATGGCCAAGAAATTTTCTGCTGCATCTAATTAAATTTAATTTTTTGGTCTATAAAAATTAAAACAATTATATATTTTGTATAATATATAATTTTTGTATAATATATATAATCTATAAAATGCCATATTTCAAAGACATTAATTTATTATTCATACATATTCCAAAAACAGGAGGTTCTATCCTTGAAAACTATTTTTACACACAATTATCTTTGACTAGAACCATAGATACATTATATTCCTCTAAACATCATTTTACAAACGATAAATTGCAAAAAATAAATTTAGATAATCATTCTTTACAACATACTAGTTATAATGAAATTTTTTCTAGTAAAAATAATTATTTTAATATTAAATTTAATAATTTAAAAATTATCGCATTAGTAAGATCACCTTACAGTAGAATAATATCAAGTTTATTTTATTTTAATTTGATTGATTTAGAATCATGTAATAAAAGTCAAATTGAAAAAATAATTACCAAATATTTATATACAGATAATTTTTATGATAATAGTAAAAAACCTCAATATTTATATTTAACTGGTGGTGATGATTTATCCATTCCTAAAAATATAAAAATTATTAAAAATGAGACCATGATAGAAGATATGGTGAAATATGGATACAATGATTTTGAAAATTATAAAATAAACCCTTTTGATAATGAAATCAATTATATGAGTTATTTATCGGAAAATGCGAAAACAATGATTAATCAATATTATTTTATGGATTTTAAATTATTTAATTATGAACCATTGTAAAAAGTAGAAAATAAAAAATAAAAAGAAAAAGAATAAGTAAATTAGCTATGTTCATTATATTTTAATATATTTATAAACTCCAATACAAGTAATGAAACAACAAGTGTATTTGGAATACTACTAATGAATACGTGAGTAAAAATTTTTAAATTCAAATTTCTCTCTTCTACAAAATATTTTCCTTCTTTTCCACATTTTAATTCATCGTTTCTACAACTATCAACATAGTTATATGTTATTTCACCAGTAATAATATTTTTCTCACCAATCTTCTCACATTTACTTATTGACGAACCATAATCGCTAGTAAAAGAACTTGGTTTATAATAAACACAATTTCTACAAGAAGGATAATTAGCATCTTTAATTGTGTTTATGTTTATATTTTTAATTATCTTTTCACCAGTTGTTGTTGTTGTTGTTGCAAATAATAAAAATAAATACTTTATATAGTTCATTTGTATTATATAATATGTTATAATATCTACTATTACTTTAAATTGTTTCTAAAAAATGTTTTTAATCAAGAGGTAATGCTAATATACAAAAATAAAGTATTACTACACTTGATATAGGCATTGTAACAGTAAATAAGTAAATAGTTTTATGCAGAAATATTTTCATATCCAAATTCTCTTCTTCTTCAAAATATTTTCCTTCCTTTCCACATTGTGATTCATTACTTCTACATAATTCTGCAAAATCGTATTTAATTTTATCTGTGATAATATCTTTTTCACCGAATTTTTCACAACGATTATAGCTTGATGTAAAATCAAAATTATAAGGAGCTGGTTTATAATGAATACATTTTTTACACGAAGGGATATTTATATTTCGAATTGTCTTTTCACAACTGGTTGTCATTGGAAATAATAAAAATAAATAATTTATATATTTCATTTGTTATATATTATAATAACTATTTTAAATTGTTTGTTTTTTCTTTCTTTTTTTCTTTGTAAAATGGTTTTCTTTTTTGATTCAAGAGAGAAAAATATGAAAAATAAATAGAAAACAAAACCAATTTAAAGATATTTCGTCATGAATATCAAGGAACTAGAATGTTTTTGAATAGAATTTTATTAAATATATTTCTATTTTTTTCCTTTTTATCATGTAGTAATTCTACAATACCAAAAAAAACAAAATTCTGTATAAATTGTAAACATTTTATTAATGATAGTATGACTGGTAAATCTGAATTTGGAAAATGTACTTTATTCGCCAATGCTAATAGACGTTTTTTGGTTGATGGAAAACATAATAATTATGATTATAAATATGCTACTACAGCAAGAGAATATAGTAGTTTATGTGGAGAAGAAGGAAAACATTATGAAAAAAAATATAGAAAAAGAATTACAAATAAAAAAGAGGATGAAGAATCTTCAAGCACCTCTGTTAGTATGATACGAGAAATTAGTGACGATGAAAGTAATTATTATGAATAAAAGGTATAAAAAAAGGTATAATAAAAGATTGTAATAAATATTATTATTTTGTATAAAATAATATTTATTTTAGGTTATTCGGATCATATTTAATTTGGGAATGGTGGTCTATACTGACTAGGATTAGGGTTAGGAGGAAGAGAAGGATAAGAAGTAGTAGATGGATAAATAGGTTGAACTGGTCTACTTAATACTGGTCTTGGATAATTTGGAGTATAGGTATAGTTATTTGGGCGATAATTTGGATTATAGTTATTGGGTTGATAGGTGTTAGGTTGATAACTCGTTGTAGAAGGCGATCTTTGTATAAACGGAGGACTAGGAAGTGAGGATGTAGAAGATGAATAATTTGGTTTTTGAAATTTTGGTCTTTGGAAATTTGGTGGACTATAAGTAGTTGGTTTACAATTTGGTAAATTGTTATCATTTTGATTATTTGTTGGATTAAAATTTGGATTTATTTGAATATTATTGTTACCATTACCATTATTAATAAGTTGCGAAGTACTAGTGGTACTATTGGTTGCTGTTTTATTTGTATCACTAATTATTTTTTCCGCATTTAATTTTAAATTATCAATTTGTTTTTGGGTAGTTTCTAATATTTTGGATTCAACAATGGCTTCATATAATTTAACTCCATTTACATAATCCATTTCACATTTCACATACAAATCAATAATCAACCTTCTTGTTTTTTCTACTGATTTTTGCAACAATTCTTCGGTTAGCTGTGGATTCACACGAATTTTTTTCTTTTTACTATATGGGTCTTCTACAAAAGTAAATAACTCGTTGATTACAGATAATAATTTTTTTTGATTACTAGCAGCAGTTTCAATCATATTTTTAATATTTGCAGCATATTTAACAAATAATTCATCTTTACTTGAAATTGTATATTTATTTTTTAATATTGGATTGTTTCCTTGACAACCTACCTTACTTTTATAGTCTCTTAATTTAATATCGCTAAACCTTGTAATTTCATTAGGCATTGTTTCATTCCCAGTAAAAGCAGTGTAAAAGGTTTTTAAATCCTTCATATATTGAGCCTTGGTAGTCTCAGACATGCCTGTAAATGAACCGTTGGAATAATCATAATTATCATCTAAATATAATTTCATTAATTCTGTTATTCCCGGCTCATCCGCTAATGATTTAACTGTTCCATTATCATTTATATTCATATCACAAACTTTAGGTTGCATAGTAGCTTCTTTTTTTACCTCATCTACAAATTCTCCCTTTTTAAGAGCTCTTATCCGATTGTCACAAATATTCAATTTATACAATTTGGTTTGTACATTTTTAGGAATTTTATCTTTTTCCATCAATCCTGTTTTCACAGTATTTCCATAGGAATCTTTATATGTATAAACAGGATTGATCGTCATGACAATTGCTGCAAATATATGAGCTATTTTTACATAGAATTTTGCAATTCCAATACATACACGCTTTTTCTTGATACTTTTGTTTGCATCATTGGAAACATCTAAACTTTCTAGTTGATCTTTGTTGACATAAGTTACTTTTTCTTTGGATAATTCATTTACTTCCACACCATTTTTGATTCTTTGAGCTAAATAAGTAATTTCTGTATCATTAAAGTGTCTATTGATAATGTCAGAGGTTAAAATCACTAACTTGTCACAATATTCTTTTTCTGATAATTTGCTTAAACTTTTAAAGTCCATAGTTAAAATATAATAAGTAGCAATATAGTCTATAATATCATAAAAATTATCAAAATCTTTTTTATCTGAATTTTCTGAATTAGATGATGGTGAATTTCCCATTTATACTGTTATATATATCTTTTTATAAAAATATATTATGAAAAGATATTTAATGAAAAGATATTTAATAAAAAGATATTTAAAAAAGATATTAAAATAAGATAAATAAAATTGAATTAAAAATTTCTTTTGTATCTTCTTATAAGAAATGAAAAGTAATAATGATAAAAGTAAAAAAAGAAAGGATTCTATCATAAATAAAAAGGAATTATGGAATATATTTGATACCGAAATGGAAGAATCAAATATAAAAAAAGAGAAAGTTCCGTTGGAATGTTTATATCGCACCATTGGAAACAGAGAAATGTGTGAACGATGTGAAAGTAATTTAGCATTTTCTGATGAAGGATTTTTAACCTGTATGAATTCAAAATGTGGTATCATATATAAAGACATTGTTGATCAAACTGCTGAATGGAGATATTATGGTGCCGATGACAATCAAAATTCTGACCCTACAAGATGTGGAATGCCAATTAATCCTCTTTTAGAAGAATCGTCCTATGGATGTAAAGTACTATGCAATGGTTCTATGAGTTATGAAATGAGAAAAATAAGAAGATATACCGAGTGGCAATCTATGCCCTACAAAGAAAAATCTCAATATGATGAATTTCAAAAAATTACCATTATGGCACATAATGCAGGAATTCCAAAAATGATTATTGATGACGCAATAAGATATCATAAAAAAATATCAGAATATGATTTAACTTTTAGAGGAGATAATCGGGACGGAATTATTGCAGCTTCTATTTACATTTCATGTAGGATAAATAATTTTCCTAGAACAGCAAAGGAAATTGCAAATATCTTTCATTTAGATGTAACCAGTTCAACCAAAGGATGTAAAAATGCTTTAGCAATTATTAATAATATTGAAAAAGATATGGTTAATGCTGATAAAACAAATTTTGGAAGAACCAGACCAGAAGCATTTATTGAAAGATTTTGCAGCAAATTAAATATCAATAATGAACTAACAAAAGTATGTCAATTTATATCAATGAAAATTGAAAAATTAAATATTATGCCAGAAAATACACCGCATTCTATTGCAGCAGGAGTCGTATATTTTATTTCACAATATTGTAAATTGAATATTTCAAAAAGAGATGTCAAGATTGTAAGTGAAATTAGTGAAGTTACCATTAATAAATGTCACAAAAAATTGGAAAATTTCAAAGATGAATTACTTCCTAGTGTGATTATTAAAAAATATTCATCTTTGTAATCATTTATTCCTTTTACACCTTTTCTCATTTAAAACGCCCATTTTTGCGTTAAATTAATCTAAAATAAAATAATATATATATATATAAATGTTAAGCATAATTCAAAATATTCCAAATGTTAATACATATCCTCTAACATATATATTTGAACATATGAAATTACAACATAAGCCAAATACTTTATGGTTAGAGTTTGGTGTAGCAAGTGGAAATACTATTAACTATATTTCAAAATTTACAAATGATAAAGTGTATGGGTTTGATAGTTTTGAAGGATTACCTGAAAAATGGCGTGATGGTTTTGATAAAGGCGCATTTAATAGAAATGGTCATTTACCACAAGTTAATAGCAACGTTGAATTGATAAAGGGTTGGTTTGATAAAACATTACTCAATTTTATACATACACATAATAAAAAAGTTTCATTTATTCATCTGGATGCTGACCTTTATAGTTCTACAAAATATATATTTGATGTATTGAAGGATTATATTGATACAGATTGTATTATTGTTTTTGATGAACTAGTAAATTATCCAGGTTTTGATGGAGATAATGGAGAACTCAAAGCGTTTTATGAATTTATTACAGAAAATAAAGTACATTATGAATGGATTGGAATGAACGGAACACCTACTGGTATGTCTGGTTATTATCACGAAAATGTAGCATTAATTATTCATTCAATAAACTAATAAAATATGTGTATATAATTTAATTTTCTCATCTAAAATGGGCGTTTTAAATGAGAAAAGGTGTAAGAAAATTAATTATTAGAGTGATTACTCAGGGGTAGTTGGATCTTCATCTAGCTTCCCAGTAAGAAAATTATAATAATCATATGTTTCTTTACTCATATTTAATATTTCTTCAATCGTGTCATTATTATTTTTTGTCATTTGTTCTGTTATTTTTTCTACAATTTCTTTTGTAATTTCTTTATTAATTTCTTCTGTAATTTCTTCTGTATTTTTATTTTCTTTAGATTTTGTATTTTCTTCTTCTATATCCATATGTAATTTTCCTTTTTTTCCGCATAGGTTTTCACGTTTTCTACAATATTTTGTTGCATTATTGTACACTTTTACGATTCTTTTTTGTTTGTTCATCATTATTTTTGAAAATAGTTTGCATAATCCTTCTTCTTCCAAACCTTTTTTACTATTTACAAACCATTTACAAGTTTTACATTTAACCAAGTCAGAAGGTTCTAGCGAATAGGAACCAAATAGAAATACTACTAATAATAGAATAGAAATCATTGTTTAGATAAATAGATAAATAATAACAACAATTATCTTTAATATGTTTTTGTTTGATTTTGATTTTTATTTTCGGTAGATCTAATATTATATGTCGTTATCTAAAGAAATCCTAACTGTTCCTAAACGTGTTTTTATTGTTCCTTATCGTAATCGTGTTCAACATAAATTCTTTTTTAGCAAATATATGAGTTTTATTTTGGAAGATTGTGATGACTATGAAATTTATTTTTCTCATCAATGTGACGCAAGAACATTTAATAGAGGTGCAACAAAAAATATTGGGTTTTTAGCAGTGAAAGAAAAATATCCAGAACATTATAAAAACATTACCTTTATTTTCAATGATGTAGATACAATTCCATTTAATAAAATTTTTGATTACGAAACAATAGAAGGAACTGTTAAACATTATTATGGATTTAAATACGCTTTAGGTGGAATTGTAGTAATGAAAGGTTCAGATTTTGAAAAAGTAAATGGTTTTCCATGTTTTTGGGGTTGGGGAATGGAAGATAATGTTTTGCAAAAACGTTGCGATCGTGTTGGATTAAAAATAGATCGCAGTACATTTTACAACATAGGTAGTCCAGAAATATTACAATTATTTGATGGAATTTCTAGAATCATAAGTAAAAAAGATCCCTGGAGAATGGATAAAGACAATGGAATAGATGGATTAAAAACAATTCATAAGTTACAATTTACGATTGATTCCAAGTCAAATAATCCAAATGATAATATATTTGCTGTTCATAATTCAAAAATATTTTTTATCAATATATTAACTTTTTTAACTCATATAAAATTTGAAGGAGACCAATATTATAATTACGATTTGAGAGAACCTAAAAGAAAAATTGTTAATCCGGATAAATTAAGAGAAACAAAACAAACGGTTGTTACAACGGATAATTGGTCAAATATCCCTTATTATCCTACGACGAGAGAAAGAAAGGAAAATATGGTGAGAGATCTAATGAGTATGGGAAAACCAGTTCCCCAATCGCTTTTAATGGAAATTGAAGAATCCAAAAAAAAAGAAGTTCAAAATGATGCATTTAATAATTTAAAAAATACAAATTTTGTGGTAGAGGAACATGACAGGAACCAAACACAAACAATACAAGGACAAGCAAGACAACAAATATTACAAAGTCACCCATTACAAAGTCACCCATTACAAAGTCACCCACAAAAATTTTATAACCCCGGTTATCCTATTCCAAACCAACAACAACAACAACAAAATATAAATAAATATTCACCTGCATATGCACAATATATTGGACAAAAACCGAGAGCACAACCCAGTGCAAGAATTAGATTAGGTGGTGTCTATATGTAAGTTATGAGTTGCTCTGTCTTTAGTAGCCTCCATATATATTCTTCACCCTTTGATCCAAACATACACAATTTCCTGATACTCATTTTGTCGTTTACTTTTTTTATACGGATATATTTCATTCGCTTCTCCAAATAATTTTATTAATACATTTTCATAAACTTCTTTACATATATTTATGATAAAGTGTCCACCTTTATCTAATCCATTGTAAACCTTTGTAAATATTGGTTTATAAAATTGTTCATTCATGTCATATTTATTACTATATTCTATATTATTTTCATATTTTTGTATAAAATAATATGGTGGAGATGTAAATACTAGGTCATAAGAAAATTGATGATAATCTATATTTAATGCATTGTCAAAAATAATATCTAATTTAGAAGTAGACTTTGTTTTTAAATATTCAGTCATTTTTTCATAAGGTTCTTTTAAACTTGTATTGATTTCAATTCCAATATAATGTGGGATATTTAATGCGGAAGCTGCAACTGCAGCACCACCCCATCCAGCACAAAAATCTAATACACATTTGGGATTATACTTGGAATATATTTCCATGTAAACTAGGGGTCGTATAATATTAATGGCACTAATACAAATATTATACACTTCCTTTAAAACAATGTATTCATTTTTCGTATTATTTTTATTTTTAACGGTCTCATAATAAATAAGCATATTTTGAATAAATTTTTTCTTTTTAAATTCGTCAACATTCATAATAAATTCATAAAAGTTACTATTATATTTTCCTTTTGTTTCTAAACGCTGTTGAAAGGTGAAATAGTCTACTATGTTGTTTCCGATACGACATCTTGGACTCATAGTAGATGCATTAAAACCTATTTCTATCAGTTGATTCATTTCTCTCTCCACTTGATTGATAGAAATATTTTTAATTTCTTTGGCTATTGTTTCCTTTTCTTCGTTGGTAAATGTAAACATATATTTAGATTTATAAAAATAAATAAATGTTTGTAACGACAAAAAACGTCATTAAAAAGTTATAAATTATCTAAAATTTCTTTATTTTGTTCATACAATCTCTTATCTTCTACATCATTTTTATCATATAAATAAAAATCATCTATTGTTCTAATTTTATAATTATCACTATCTCCTCTTGTACATTTTATTTTTATCCAAAAATCTAATGATTGAATAGAATAATGATTAAATACTAAATAATCATCATTTACTATTATAAAATATTTTTCATTTTCATAATCTTTGTTGGAAAAACTTGCACTATGAACATTTAAATTACTAAATTCAAAATTACAATTAATTATATATTTTAAAAACCTAAAATCATGACATTTACTTGTCATTAAAAAATTTCCAACAATATTTTTTGGTTGTTCAATAAATCCAGAAGAAGCAAAATGAATACATCTTACTTGTATTTGACCAAGATGCATACATTGATTCATTAATAATTCACATATGTTTATTTGAATGGGTGACCATAAAAATTCATCTAAATCAACCATTATTAACCATTGGGTGTTTTTTATATGTGGTAATATATAATGATTATACATATCTCGTTGTCTTCCCAAATAATAATCCCATTGATTTTCATGATTGAATAATGTTATCATTCCTTTTTCAATATAAGGACGACAATTTTCAACACTATTATCATTACTTGAGTCGTCAATTAAATAAAAATGTTCTACACCATGATGTAGATAATGTTCAATCCATTCCAAGATACAATGTTCTTCATTTTTAAATATAGCTCCAATGGATAATTTATATTTTCTATTTTCCATATTTTATTTTAATAAAATATATTATAAATTATTTTTACACTTTTACACTTTTATATATTTAATTTGACAAAACATTATAATGTAAATAAATATAATGTAAAAACATTATTAGATAACATCATCATTTGTTGTAATGTCATTAATAATTTTCCTGTAGCATTTATTGGATAAAATCCAGAAATTCCGACACCCGCTTGTATAGTTGTACTTAATAATAAAAAATCTAAAATTGTAGTACGATTATTATGATTAGTATTATCAAAACTAAATGAAAATGTGTTATATAATAGTGCAAAAATAAGAATACATATAAAATGAAAAAATAAACTTCTAAATAAAAACTTCATATATAATATAGTTATAAATAATACAATGAATGATCAAAATCAAAATCAAAATAAAAATATTAATAAAACTTTTAAAAAATATTATAAAAAACATACAGATGATATAAGGAAAAAAACAAAAAAGAACAAAACCATTAAAAAAAGAATAGAAAAACAAAAAGAAATTTGTAAAAATTTAGAGTTAAAAGAATATCATACGTTTGAAGATAAAATTGAAAAAGCATTTAAAGACGCAAATCTAGATTTTTCAACCATTAATACTGATTTAGAGAAAGAAATTATAAATAATTTAAAAAAAGCGAATACCTCATCATCCAATATTAAACCAACAGATGATTATTATTCTTATGTTAATGAACGATGGTTAAAAGATTATGAAAAGGAAACAGAGAAAGAATATTTAATTCAAATTGATAATTTTAGATTTGTACAAGACAAAGTTTATAGAGAACTGTTAGAAATTGTTGAAAAATATATATCCAATCCTACTACTAAAAATACAAAATTTGGAATATGTTTAAGTAATTTTTATCATTCTCAAATTACATTTAACACTAGTAAACAATCCAGAGAGTACGCAATGAACTATTTATCTGAAATAGATGAATTACGAAAAAAGAAAGATAATCTTTGGAAACTCCTTGCCAAATTGAATGATAGTGAGATATATCAATGGGCATCTCCATTTACATGGACAATAGGTACGGATGCTTATCAACCTGAAAAATATAAGAGTTATATTAGTCCAGGAAAATTAACATTAGAGGACGTAACCTTATATTTAAATGACGGAACAAATGTATACTATAAAAAAAAACAAATTAAAAAATATCTACATTATCTTGAAAAATTATTTGAAAATACATTTGGAAAAAATCATAAATTTCATGTGAAAGATGTCTACGATTGCGAAGTAAAAATGTTAAATGCATTAATTTGTAATCGTATTAAAACTGAAGACAAAAATAACTATCATCTAGTTACTAAAAAGGATGCAATGAATAAATTTAATTTTAATTGGGTTGAATTTGCAAAAGCTCTTGGTTTCCAGAATGTTCCAGAGTCTTTTGTTTCCACTAGTTTAAATTATCTATCTTGTTTCACTGAAATTTTATTAGAAGAATGGGATAGTTTACCATGGAGGACTTATTACGTTTATATCTACATAAAAATGGAACAGTTAAATAATAAAAAAGGTCGTGAAAATTATTTTAACTTTATTGAACAAAAAGCACCTCCAGAGAGTAAATTACCAGTAATTTTTTCTCTAGGTTATGCATTTAATAGTTTTTTAAATAACGAGTATATTGATAAGTACGAAAATAAAGAGGTGATTAGTTATGTAAAATCTATGACGCAAGATCTAAAAACATTATACATAAGAATTATAAAACGTAACACTTTTTTACAACCAAAAACAAGAGACTATGCAATCAAAAAATTAGAGAATTTTAAAATAAATATTGGTTCTCATAAAATTTTTATTAAAGATCCTATCTTAGATTATGATGCGAATGAAGGTTGGGGAAATTTAATGAAAATCTCCCATTATAGACATGAAGGATTTATCTTTTTAGATGGGAAAAAAAAAGTAGACTTACCAATTGTTGACTGGTCTACTGTACCTCCTAAATTTACTAGTAATCAATCCTATATTGTAAATGCTAGTTATACACCAAGTGAAAATGCGATTGATATTCCTTTAGGATATCTCCAAAAACCGTTTGTAAATTTAGAATCAAGAGGAATTGAATATAATTTAGCACGTGTTGGATTCACATTTTGCCACGAAATGTCACATGCTTTAGACGATTGGGGAAAAAATTACGATGAAAATGGAAAGTTAAAAAATTGGTGGACTGAAAAAGATAATAAAATGTATAACATGATTATAAAAGATATTGTTAAACAATATGAAGTATTTGCTTCTTATGATGGAATAAAATTTGATGTTTATCCAACCATTGGTGAAGATCTAGCGGATATTTCAGGAATAATGATATGTTTAGAATATTTAAGAGATTTTCAGTTAAAAAATAAAGATATTTTACCAATTCAAAGATTATCCTTTGAGAAATTTTTTATTTATTTTGCATTTCAACAAAGACAAAAAATTAATAAGAAGAATATAGCTTCTCAATTAAAAACAAATCCACATCCTTTAGACAAATATAGAGTAAATGTTCCATTGTCAAGGCTTCCAATATTTAGGACAATTTATAATGTTAAAAAAGGGGATAAAATGTGGTGGCACAAAACAAATGAATTCGTAGAAGAATAATATTAAGCAAATTTAAAATTCTCACTTTCATTATTTTTTTTTGTATAATATATATATAAATGGCAAAAACTCATCGTCGTCGTTCAATGAGAAGTTCTCGTTCTAGATCAATGTCTCGCGGAAGATCCGCATCTATGGCTCGTGGAAGATCCGCTGCTGCTTCTCGTAAAGCATCCGCTGCCGCCGCACGTAATGCATCCGCTGCTGCTTCAGCTGCCCGTAAAGCTGCTGCTGCTGCTTCTGCATCAGCTTCTGCTTCTCGTAAAGCATCTATGTCACGTAATGCATCTGCATCTCGTAAAGCCGCCGCTGCTGCTTCTGCTGCACGTAATGCTGCTGCCGCCGCCGCCGCTGCCGCCTCTCGTAATGCCTCTGCCGCTGCTTCTGCTTCCCGTAAAGCATCTGCTGCTTAAAAAAACAAACTTATTATTAACATAATTAAAAACTAATAAGTAAAAGATAAGAATTAATATTTTAAAAAATTTACTGACTTGTATTTATAGGTCAATAAATTTTTATATGAATACATTATTAATATTATTGTTAATGTAAAATACTATCTAGGTAAAAAAATGTAGGTAAAAATATAAATATTATGATATATTATACAAAAAATGAAGTATGATACAAAAAAGAAATTTCAAACAAGAAGAAATATAATTAAAAGAAATAAAACAAAAAGAAATAAAAATATTTTAAAAAAAACTTCTAAGAGAGAAAGATTAATGAAAGCTCGCAATTTATTTGCTTCTGTTGAAGAACATACTTTACTATAATTTTTATAAGGGGGTTTTATATTTGTTTGTTTTAAGGAAGTTTATCGTTTAATTTACTTAAAAGTGAATCATTGTATACTAAACTTCCAGAAGGTTTATACGATTTAATAGGTGTATAATCTTTTTTGGATTGTTTTTCTTTTTCTTTTTGTTGTTGTAAAGCATCCGGGTTTTTCATATTTATTATTAAATCATTTGGTTGATTATAATCATACGTTAATTTATTAGAATTAGATGGATCATTATTTAAATCTTCTATTTTAACTCCATATTCATTGACAATAATTCCTGTTTTATTTTTAAGTTCTGTTCTAACATACGATGGAACCCAATGCATCCAAGAAATAAATAACGTATTTGGATGAATATATCTTACATTAAACCCATTGTTTTTCAATTTATCTATTAAATATGCAATACATGCCGCTTGATCATATTTTGGAACACCAATCATTATCTCAGGAACAATAAACCAACAAAATTGTTCGTCCATTTTTTGTCTGGAGGTAGTTTTAATACGAACATGAATACGATTTAATAATTTATTGAACAGATGCATTTGATTTAAATCATATTGTCTCTTTTTTTCATATAATTCGTCAATACTTATTTTTTCTGAAAAATCTTCTATATTTTCTAGCGTAAATATGTTTGCCATTTATATATTTTAAAGATTTAAAATTTGTTTACTTAATGTATTATTTTTTTAAAAAATTTGTGAAAATGAAAATAAAAATAAAAATAAAATATATGGATTATTTTTGCGACAATTCTTGTAAAATTATTAATAATTTAATGATTCAAGATAAACAATATTTTATTGTTATTTATATTAAGGATATTAAATATAGCAAAGATGAAAAAAAGAGTGTATATACTATTTTTATATCTCTTGATGGTGTTGGAATAAATTTAAATAATAATACCGCAACATGTAGTGTAACTTATACTGGTTCAACAAATAATACAGATGGAATAGCAAATACATATGTTGATTTTTTTAATGAAGCAGTTAAATTATTATTATCAACCTTTTCAAAAAATCCCTATTTTAAGAATTGTTCTTTAACTACAACTACACGCGAATTTAATGCTATCAATAAGATTGGTTTAGTTACTACAGATATAATGTATTTTAGTTTTGATATATTGAATTTAAAAGTAAATCGTCAAGAAAGTCAAATAATTGATGTATTTGTTTCGTATTTATATATAGATTTTTATAATATATTTGACTATAAACAATTAAGACAAGAAATCTTAGATATTTTATTAAATGTTATAGATGCAAATACAAAATGGGAATACCTTGCTTTATTTATAGCACAAACATCTTATCATAAATATAATAAATTTATATCAGGAATTAAAATACAAATTGTAGTTAAAGATAATCCTAATGGAAATATAAGTGAACCAGGAAATCATGGTGCTACATACAATTATGGAAAATTCATAGCTCCACCACAATATTATCATTTATCATTTTAATTAGTTTTTACATACGTCTTACTAATAAAAATTTTTTATACATACATATATATATATTATATGTATGTATATTGCGAACCACAAGGTGGAATTAATGATATATTTATCAGTATAATTAAAGCTTTACATTACTGTAAATATAATAACCGAACTCTTTTAGTTAATGGAAAAAGAACAATCTATGAAGTTAATTTTAGTGATTATTTTAACATGTCTAACGAAAATATTATTTTTGATACAAATAAAATAAATGATATTTGTAGTAATAATAATAATACTATTTATCCTGACATATTTAATGGAATAATGATGAATGTATTAAATGGTCCAGTATTAAATAGCGAATTTGAATTTACTTATACACCTGGGACAAATTATACTTACAAAGGAGTTATACTTGGTTTACCTGAAAATAATAGACCAGAAAATATTATTGTTTATTCTGAATGTGGTGGCGGGTGGGGGTATCCATTATTTAAAGAATTAATATTTCATCCTAATATTAAAGATATATGTAAGGAACGATATAATAGATTAGAAAAACCATATTTATGTATTCAAATACGTAATACAGATTATAAATGTGATTATATATCATATTTTTATGATAATGAAAATGAAATCCGTTCATTTAAAAATATTTACATTGCAACAGACGATAAAAAAGCATTAGAGTTTTATAAAGAAAAAGGGTTATTTGTTCATAACTTTGTAACATTTCCAAAAGAAGATAACTATCAGAGTTTACATGTATCTAGTGTTGATCCAAATACTAGGTTTATAGATCTTTTATGTGATATTTATATAATTGGAATGGCAGATAAAATTATGTCCAACTCTGGTGGATGTTTTATTAGTCTGGTTAGAGATATTAATAATAACAAATATAATTTTATTCCTTTTCAATAAATTACAATACAATTACAATAAAATTACAATAAAATTGAAATTTAATTTTGTTCTACTTCTTTAAACTAGATGACAATTAAACATTTAGTAATTTCCGGAGGAGGACCAACTATGATACAATCCTTAGCAGCCGTTGAATATTTAGAAAATAAAAATTTTATAAATATGAAAGAAATAGAAACAATTTACGGCACATCCGCGGGAGCTATCGTAGCTGTGTTAATATCTTTAAAATATGATTGGGAAACTATGAATGACTACATTATTAAACGTCCTTGGCAGGATGTATTTCCAATCAAAGCCCAAAATATACTTGATTCCTACTCCAAAAAAGGGCTTTTTGATAATAAAACAATTGCAAAATGTTTTAAACCTTTACTAGATGCAAAAGATTTGTCTCTAGAAATTACACTGGAAGATTTTTATAAATATTCTAACATAGAAATTCATTTTTTCACTTTTGAAATCAACCAATTTCAATTAGAAGATGTATCTTATTTAAATTATCCAAAGTTGCCATTATTAGTTGCTATACAAATGACATGCGGATTACCCGTACTTGTAACTCCTGTTTGCTTGGAAAAAAAATGTTATATAGATGGGGGAATTGTTTGTAATTATTCATTAAAATATTGTGTAGAATCAGGCAAAAAAGAAGAGGAAATATTGGGATTAAAAAACACATATGAACAAGATGATAGTTTGATTGACGATGAATCTAATATGATGGATTTTATTATGAGTTTTTTATTCAAAACAATTAGCAGTCTAAATTTAGATCATATTCAACCCAATATAAAAAATGAAGTAGTTTTTCATAGTAGTTTTTTAACCATAGATCTATTAAAAAATGCGCTTGTAAATATGGAATTTCGTGAAGAATTATTTAAAAACGGCGAAGAAACTGCAGAAAAATTTTTAGAAACGATTTCTTCTACTTAGTTAAGAACACTATTTAAAAATTGATTTAATGTTTCTTTGGTTGGTTTTGCATCATATTCAATAATTTGCCCGTCTTTTATTAACTTAATGGTTGGAAATCCTTCTACATTATATTTATCCATCATTTTTTCCACTTCTGCTGACTCTTTTGTACAGTTAATTTCTGTAAATACAATGGCGTAACCATTAATAGTTTTGTTTTCATATTCGGTCCTTAAATCATCCCAAACAGGTTTCGCTGTTTTGCAATGAGGACACCAATCTGCATAAAAAAAGAGTAACTCCGCTTCTTTATTTTCGTCACTCGTTGAAATCATTTCTCTATTGGCACGATAAGTAGCATTTGATGTAGGAATAATATAAAAATAATAATAAGCACAAGCAATAATAATAAATAATATTACAGCTACAATAATTAATATTGTTGTTGTATTCATTTTACTCCCTGCTGACTGGATAGTAGAAAAAAAACTATTACTAGATACATTAGTATTTGAAGAATTAAAATTTACAAATTTATCCATATATACTATCTCAGAAAAATTAATGATTCTCTTTTAACGAATGTATTTTATCAAACAAATGTATTCATATTTTGCTTAAATACTTTCTTTTCTAAACTAGAAAAAACTTTTTATGACAAAAAATAATAACATTACTAAAAACAATGAAAATACATAACTACAAATAATATTCATGTTTATTTGTGATTTTACATCTGGAGAAGTAGAATTATTCATAGTTACGTTTCTTAGTAAATTGGTTTGTATAAAATTTAAATAAATTGTATATCCTAAAATAACCACGGTTACTATTTTCATAAATAAACTTGTTTTAAAGAAATTACTTAGCGGACTAATAATAAAAAGTATAATCAATGTCATGGATGTAAAAGAACACAAACATATTTTTTTCGTAACATCGGTAAAAATGGTTAAATTAAATGCTGATTCAGTATTCATAAATTTTAATAATATTATTTTATTATTGTTTTTTTCTATTTGAAACAATTATTATTCTTCGTATATTTTTTTTCTAACTGAATATTATGGCATATACATATACACGTAAAAATAGAAAAAATTCTAATAAAACAAAAAAAAATAGAGTTTTTTCAAAAAAAGATTATGAAGCAGGGGATGGAATGGTAACAAGTATTTGGGGGCCTCCTATGTGGCACTATTTACATACGATGAGTTTTAATTATCCTGTAAAACCTACCCATGAAGATAAAATACATTATAGAGATTTTGTTATTAATTTACAATATGTATTACCATGCAAATATTGTAGAATGAATTTAAAAACAAATTTCAAACAGTTACCACTTAGAATGTCTGATATGGAAAATCGGGAAACTTTTTCTAGATATGTTTATGAGTTACATGAATTAGTAAATCGTATGCTTCATAAAAAATCTAATTTGTCTTATTGTGATGTGAGAGAAAGATATGAACATTTTAGATCAAGATGCACTGATGAAAAACCTAAATTATTTAAATTTAAAAAATTATCTAATACTAGAAAAAAAACAGAAAAAGGATGTACAGAACCTTTATATGGAAAAAAATCAAAATGTATTATTAACATTGTTCCACAAGAAGAAAGAGGTGAATCTATTAAAATAGATAAAAAATGTGTCAAAACTAGATAATATAATTATAATAAATTATACAATTATATTATACAACTATACTATATAGTATAATTAACTATGACAACTATAAATTTACCCAGTATTACTCATTTACCAAAAGAAAATATACCCAAATTTAAAAAAAATACCGATTGTGTTAAAATTGATAAGATTCACTATATTTTTCATTACAATGAATTGAAAGACAAAATATTTCATCCATATAAGATTTTTTTTAAACCTGAGTTTGTGAAAAAATTTGAAAATACATGTCATCATATGTTTAAAAAAGTTGGATTTGGAATTTTTGTCTTTGTTTTGGAAGGAAAGATTCATAGCTATCAAGTATTTGCAAATACTACTGAATTAAAACCAGGAAGTAACAAAATAACAAAAAAACATCTCTCAAATTACAAAAAAAAAACACAGAAACTTAAATTTCCTATTTTAAAAGATAAAAAAAAATGGGGGTTTTCCAATTGTATGGTTCATTTAAAAGAAAATTGGTGGGAAAAATTTTATACAATTGTTTATTTTGATATGTTACAAAAATGTCTTGAAGGTTCCACTGTTACAACCTGTTTCTTTATTAATTTAAACGACTTTCCTGTTTTATATAAAAAAAAATGTAAACAACATATTTCAAATGAGGAAACGTGTAGTAATAATGACAAAGAAGATAATATATATATTCCAGTATTATCTGGTACAACCACAAAAGATTATTATGACAAATGTTTAGTTTATGCGGATTCATGGGAAATAGCCTCACAAACTGTTTTTTATAATGAAAATAAATGTCAAAACAGATATAACGAAGATGAATTTAAAAAAATAAATACGAAATGGAATACAAAAAAAGAGGAATTATTGTTCCGAGGAAAGAATAATTCATGTTATCCAAATGATTTTATTAAAAATGACAGGTTGAAAGTTTTGAAAGTTTTAAAAAGAATGTATGATGATCGTGAAATTCCTGAAAAGATAGAGTTGAATGTGGGATTCACCAAATTTTCAAACAAGTCTGTTTTTGCGGATAACCAATTGACGTCTTCTGATAGTAATCATATAGTTAAAAGATTGAAAGAATGGTCTCATATTGAACAAATGTCCATGATTGAACAGTCTAATTGTAAATATATTTTAAATATTGATGGATATGTTACTGCGTGGAGATTAAGTTGTGAATTAAGTTATAATTCATGTATTTTATTATTATACTCTAAATATTATTCATGGTTTCACGATAAATTAGTACATATGAAAAATGTATATAAAATAGATGTAGAAAGCGATGAATTAAAGTTAAAAGACGAATTATCTAAAGCATTACATATATTTGCAAATAATGACAATATAGGTAAAAAAATCGCAAGGGGAGCTAGAAAATTATATGATGAAATTATGAATGTAGCGTATATTAAAAAATATATGATTTCTTTATTATTACAAAAAGAATTTGATCTACTGATTCCACTTCAAAAATAATACAAAATATAACAAATTAAATTACATTCCAAAAGAACTAAAATCATTCAATACAGGAACTGGTAAATAACTATCATTAATGGCATTATAATTTGGCACCTTTTTACACTCAAAGGATGGTTCAGGGCATCTACCACATGGCGGGCATGCTGGACATGGTTCTTTTCTAGTAGAGTTACAATTTGAAGGACATACAGGACAAACAGGTGGAACTACTTCGGATTTTAAAATGTATAAATGTTCATCTCCTCTTGGAATTTGACTTGCAGGAATTCCTGGAGGAAGAGCGCTGTCATATGGATCAAAATGGCTTTTCACATTACTTGTTCTTGGACCATGATAATTGTCAACGCTTCCTCCATAGGGTCCTCCATAATTGGTACTATTTGATTGATTATCTGATTCATTATTTGTTTGAATACGATTTCCTGTACTTCCATAATATTGTGAACTAGAAATGGAATCATTATTATAATTATTATTATTATTATGGTTATTATTTGAATTTGAATTTGATCCTTGTTCTTTGAATATAATTGTTTTATCTTTTGTAGTAATTTTAATTGCTTTACGTCCGTCTATTTTAACAATTGTTGCTGAAAAACCATTGGGTCCATAAAATTTAGTAACACTTCCATTATGGCCATTACTATTATAATATGTTGTGGTAGAACTTGTAGAATTATTATTATTATTATTTGAAGAAGGAGATAAAATAACTGGTGATCCTCCATTCATTAATATAACTTTTAATTTTTGTTTACCATTATTATCCGTAGTAACTACTACATATCCTCCATTTGGACCATTATATATAGTTCCACTAGGTAATTCTGATGAAGAACCATTGTAATGATTATAATTATCATAACTACTATTATACATATCGGTTGCATGTCCATTTCCATCTGCATCTTCATATCCATTTCCATGATTACCAGAAATATCTTCATTCGTACGATCTGTATATGCGTTAAATCCTTCTTTGTAACAATTGCCTCCTAAAAATGAACATAGGACGAGGCCTAATAATAAAACTAGGAAAAGAAATAATGCTTCACTATTCATTGTATAATTTATACAGTGAAAAAAGTTTAAAATTAAATTGAATTGAATTTAAATTTAAATTATTATTTATAACTAGAAACAATTATGAAGAAAGAAGAATATGAAACACTCTTGAATGAACAAGATAAAAAAGATAAACATGAAGATGAATACAAAGAAGATAAAGATAAAAAAAAAAAAGAATTAATAAAAAGAATTAAAAAAATTCCAATCCTACTAGACAAATATTTTAATGAAGATCAAAAAATCGTTGAAATTGGAGTGGATGAAGCTGGAAGAGGTCCATTATTTGGTCGTGTTTATACAGCAGCTGTTATTTTACCTAAAGATGACACTTTTGACCATTCTAAAGTAAAAGATAGTAAAAAATTTCATTCTAAAAAAAAAATTGATGAAGTAGCTAATTATATAAAAGAAAATGCATTATCATGGTATGTCAGTTTTGAAGATGAAAAAACAATTGATGAAATTAATATTTTACAAGCTACACAAAAATCAATGCATACATCTATTTTAGAAGTGAAAAAATTATTTAATAAACAAATGAAACAGGAAAACAAAAACGAATTTATTGATTATTCCTATTATTTATTGATTGATGGAAATTATTTTAACCCAGTGACTTATTTAAATAAAAAAACAAATAAGATTGAAACCATTCCATTTACAACCGTTGAAGGTGGTGATGATAAATATACGGCAATTGCAGCTGCATCTATTTTAGCAAAAGTAGAACGCGATAAATATATACATGAATTATGTGAACAAAATAGCGAATTGGCTGAAAGATATGGTATTGATAGTAATAAAGGATACGGAGCAAAAAAACACATAGATGGAATTAAACAACATGGAATAACAATTTGGCACAGACGGAGTTTTGGTATTTGTAAAAATTATTAAATATAAAATATAAAATAATTATAATTTTATAATAAAAAAAATGAAATATTTTAATACTATTTATAAATTGTTATATAACAAATATAATAAAATGGAGAGTCCAATGTTAAAAATGATTAAATCGCAAAATCCAGATAAAGAATATCCTTCTAACTTAGGTAAAAGATGGTGTAATGAGGAAGAAATGTTATTATTAGAAGAGCTTAATAAAAATATAGATATTAAAATAATAGCACAAATTCATAATAGAACAAAAGGAGGAATTTATTCAAGATGTCAACATATTGCATACAAAATGTATTTGAAAAATATTTCTATAGAAGAAATAATAGAAAAAACAAAATTAAATGAAGAATGTATTAAAAAATTAATAGAGAAAAAACAAAATTATATACCAAATACAAAAACTAAAACTAAAAATCTATTATCAATAGAAAGTGAAGTTACTGAAATTAAAAATACGGTAAAAGAATTGGTTGAAATGATGAGATTGATTTATAAATTTGAAGAGAGATAAAACTTGTCTCTTAAATAAAAAGATGAAAAATAATTTTACAAAATATATAGGTTTATTATTTATTTTTTTTTTAGTAATTTAAAAAAAATGAATACAAATATTAATTTAAATAAGATATTATTTAAAATAATAATAGTAAATTAATTAATAAAAAATGAGAGTATTAGTTTTTGACACAGAGACTTCCGGACTACCAAAAAGTAAAATTATTAATCCGTCTACACTACATTTATGGCCTTTTATTGTTCAATTTAGTTATATCATATTTGATAATGATTCTAAAAATATAGAAAAAATATATGATAAAATAATAAAAGTTAAAACCTATAATGTAATTAGTGAAGAAAGTATAAATCTACATGGAATTACAAATGAAATATCTGATACAAAAGGAGTAAATTTAATTAGTGTATTAACCGAATTTTTAACCGATATTAATAAAGTAGATTTAATAGTTGGACATAACATAGAATTTGATATTTCAATGATTAAAGTTGAGTTATTACGTATTATTAACGAATATGAAAAAGATGAAACTATGAAAGAAAAATTAAAATCACAATTAGAAATAATCATAAATATCAATAAAATTTATTGTACGATGCGAAATTCCATTGACATATGTAAAATAGAAAAGGAAAATTCACGTGGAAAGTATTTTAAATTCCCGTCACTAGCAGAATTACATGAAAAATTATTTAATATGAAACCTAAAAACCTGCATAATTCACTTAATGATATTTTAATTACCTTGAGATGTTTCATTAAAATGTATGATGATCATGATATTCTTGAATATAATTCTAGTATTAGAGATTTATTTAGACAGTTTTATTGAATTATTTTATTTGTATATTTCTAATTTATAAAATATTATATAATATTTTTATATTGTTATTATATAAAAATATGAAATCACAAATAAAAAATTATGAAAATAAAGATAATGACAACTATTTATATTATAAATACAATTCTTTATTAGATATCAATAAAAATTATTCTACAATCTCAAATATAGATTCTATAAATTCATTTATTATAATTGTTGATTTTCCAAGATTAGGTGGCGGAACGACCAATTTTTTAAATACAATTATTTTACAATATAAATATCATCAAACCTTTTTAATACTTAGAAACATAGATAATTTAATTCATGTGGTTATTAATGAAGATTACATATTAGAACAAAAATATACATGTGATGAATGTATTGATTTTTTACAAATGAATATTAATAAAATAGAAAAAATATTTGTAAATCATATTAAATGTCACACGAATAATTTTATAGATAAAATGTTAACTCTTTCTAAAGAAAAAACGTACATAACACATGATTATTCAATTTTATTTGATAATTCACAACCATTTTATGAAGACATTGTCAACAAAAATAATATAAAACATAATAACTATATTAATAAATTTGATAATATTATTACTCAAAATATTAAAAATGTAACATTTTTGAATGATTTTATAGATGAAAATAAAATACCTATTACAGTTACAGAATTACCTGACTATAGAAAGTCTCTTGATTTGATTAATACAAACAATGATACTATTATTATAGGATTAATAGGATCCATATCTGGAATTAAAGGTGAACAAATCGTAAATGAATTGAATAACTATATTAATAAAAATAATTTTAATATGAAAATTATTATATTTGGAAGAATAGATAATTCAAATGTTGAATACTACGAATACAAAAATATATGTGAATTAAATAATTTATTACTTCAATACAAACCAAATGTATTATTAGAATGTTCTATATGGCCTGAAACATATAGTTACACACTTACAATTTGTATGTTAACTCAACTTCCAATTATATCATTAAATAAAAACTTTGACTCTGTTATACATAACAGATTAGAAAATTATGATAAAAAATATTTTTTTAATAACATAGAAGAGTGTATAGAAATAATAATATCTGTAAAACAAGATTATTTATATACAATAGATCCAAATATTTACTATAACAAATTTTGGGATAACTATTTTATTACTCGCAAAAAAAAAGAAATTTGTCTTTTAAATGAATTTAAACATGATATAAAACCATATTTTATTTATTTTCCACAATTTCATGAAATTGAAGAAAATAATACTAAATTTTATCAAGGTTTTACAGATATTATAAACTTGAAACATTTAATATACGATAAAAAATACGCTAACTTAGAAACGCCATTGTTTGAAGAATTAGGTATAGAAAGTTTTCAAGATTATGACTTAACAAATCATAATATTATTAAAAAACAAATAAATATAGCAAATGACTATAACATATCTGGGTTTGCAATATATTACTATTGGTTTTCAAAAAATGAAATCACTAATAAAAATATGATCATGGAAAAGGTAATAAATAATTTTTTTGACAGTAAAACTAATTTACAAAATTTAAAGATTTTTTTTATTTGGGCAAATGAAAATTGGTCAAAAAATGCTGCATTTGGAGAGTCTGAATTATTGATTGAAAATATATACAATACTGAAAATATTAAAAAAAATATTGATAATTTAATTAATTATTTTAAACATGATAATTATTTGAAAATAGATAATAAACCAGTTTTTTTTATTTATCATCCATTTTTAATGAAAGATGAAGAAATAAATTTATTTTATGAAATTTTAAATAATGAATGTATTTTAAATCATTTTTCTGGTGTTCATTTAGTATTAAATTCTATTTCTAAAGATTATCCTGATCATACTAATTTTTATATTAACTTTAATTATAAACTTTCTTCTAATAAACATTATAATTATACATATAATAGATCAGTTATAGATTATAAATTATATACTGAAGAAATAAATAATAGTAAAAAAAATAGAATTCAATCAATTGTTTATGATTTTGACAATGCAGCTAGACTATCTAAACCAAATAAATTACATATTTCAACTATTTGTGTCAATAATACAGAAATTAATAAAAGTTTATACACTGATAAAATAATAGAAACCTATAATGATAATTCAAAAAAAGAAATTGATAAAATATTACTTATTAACGCATTTAATGAGTGGGGTGAAAAAATGACGTTTGAACCTTCAAATGAACATGGATATTACAACTTAAATTTATTAAAATCAAAATTAATAGAAAAAGATGCAAATATTAAAAAAAATATTGTTTTAATTACATCCAAAATTTATGTTTCAGAACACCCATTTTCTTATTATCATATTAGAAGTAGTTATACAAGTCAAGAGCGATTTCAACAAACAATTGAAACAATTGAATCCATCAAAAAATATATTCCTAATTACTTTATTGTATTATTTGACAATTCAAATTTTAGTTTATATGAAATAGATACATTAAATAAAATGGTGGATAAATTTATTAATGTTACAGATAATGAAACACTTAATTATTATACAGATGTGTATGAAATTAAAGCATTTGCAGATATTTCTCAACAAATAGCATTTTATGACTTATTTTTAAAAGATGTTAACTTTAATCATATTCAAAACTTCTTTAAAATAAGTGGTCGTTATTTAATAAATGAAAGTTTTAATTTTTCAAATTATGATAATGAAGATAATATAATGAAAAAAAATGATAAAATTACAGACAAAAACTATTTTTTTACTTGTTTTTATAAATTAGATAAATCATTACTAGATTATTATTTTAACAAATTAAAAGAAATAAGATTATCAAAAGATTCATATTATAACATGGATTGTCAAACAATCATTCCATTAATCATTGATAATAAATTAACTCTACTTGAACATTTGGGAATAACACAAAGAATTGCTATTAAAAATTCATATATTGATCATTATAATGATACTTTAATTTAATTTTTTATTTTTTTAGATAATATTATTTATTTTTTTTGGATAATATTATTTATTTTATGGCAATAATATTATTTTCGTTGTTTTGTTTTTGTTTTACTTTTAAGCTGAACACATTTCACAAATTTCATCATGTTCATCTTCTTTTTTTTGCTTTTCTGGTTCAATGGTAAATTGTTGCGCTTGGTGTTTTGCCTTTCTTCTCAAATAATAAATACCCGTTTTCAATCCTTTTTTCCATGAATAAAAATGCATAGAAGTCAATATATTATAATTCGGATCTTCCACCCATAAATTCAAACTCTGACTTTGACATATATAAGCCCCTCTATCTGCCGACATATCAATCACATGTTTCATAGGAATTTCCCACACAATTTTATATTTGTTACGAAGATGTTCTGATAATTGTGTCAATTGTTGAACCGATCCTTTATTTGCTATAATATTATTTTTAACATCTTCATTCCATAAATTTAAGTCTATCAATTCTTTCATCAAATATTTATTAATGACTACAAATTCTCCTGCCAATGTTCTACGACTATAAATGTTACTTGTAAAGGGTTCAAAACATTCATTAAATCCTAAAATTTGTGAGGTACTGGCTGTCGGCATGGGAGCTACTAATAGTGAGTTACGTAAGCCACCCCTAATTATTCTTTCTTTAAGTACGGACCAATTATATTTATTATGGTTGTTATTGTCGTTATTATCGTTATTGTTGTTATTGTTGTTATTATCGTTATTATCGTTATTATTCCTATCTTTGCTACCATTTCCTGGTGTAATAGTCCACATATCAAATTGTAAAATTCCTTTTGATGCTGGGGACTCGTTAAAAGAACTATAAGGACCTTGTTCAAAAGATAATTCATTACTTTTTTCAAGAGCACCGTGATAGATCGTCTCAAAAATTAGTTTATTTACTTCCTTAGCTTCTTCGGAATGAAAGGCAATGTCCATGAGAATAAAGGTATCTGCTAATCCTTGCACTCCAATTCCAATGGGACGATGACGTAGATTACTTGTTCTTGTTTTTTCGGTTGGATAATAATTAATATCTATTACTTTATTTAAATTATTTGTAACCACTTTCGTAACCGAGTGTAGTTTTT
>Ga0209086_10000252_pt1 | contig 47126 bp, 37 predicted proteins | sample M_130207_XF_Meta_FD_187312 | JGI IMG/M metagenome (GOLD analysis project Ga0209086, IMG submission 187312) | Freshwater microbial communities from Lake Montjoie, Canada to study carbon cycling - M_130207_XF_MetaG (SPAdes) (version 2) | ecosystem: Environmental > Aquatic > Freshwater > Lake... | reverse complement strand
TGCGGTCTATGAGCCATAGGCCAACAAAAGTGAATATTAAATTCATTAATCCTAGCGATATAGAACTTAATAAAGAATTGTTTTTTGCAAAACCCGCTTCCTCTAAAATTCGAGGTGCATAATATAAAAGAAAATTAATGCCCGATGCTTGATTGAAAAAGGCAACAAAAAAAGCCAATGAAATAATTTTAGTATGATGTTTCGTAAATAGTTTTAGGCCTCCTTGTATTTTTTCTTGTTCGTTGGCTATTTTTATTTCTTGAATCGTTTGCTCAATATTTTCAACCCCTACTTCTTCTAAAGTTTTTCTTGCCCCTGCTTCATCATTTTTAATAGAGAATAACCATCTTGGGCTTTCTGGTAAACCTAAAGTCATCAATGTATATATACCGGAAGGAATTAATAAAACTGCTAACATCCAACGCCAATCATTTGCGCCGCCAAAACCTGCTAAAAAATAATTGGATAAATACGCCACTAAAATTCCAAAGACAATATTAAATTGATACATGCCTACCAATTTACCACGATTACCCTTATTTGAAATTTCAGAAATATAGGTGGGCGCTGCTACAGAGGAAATGCCAATAGCAATTCCACCAATGAGTCTAAAGAAGGAAAAAGTATAGGGATCTTGCGCCAAAGCAGAACCAATGGCAGATGCAATAAATAAGATGCCCAAACAGATTAACACTTTTTTACGACCGTATTTTTCTGTTGGAGCCCCCGCAAATACAGAGCCAATAACGGTTCCCCACAAGGCCATAGACATAATAAAAAATCCATGAAAAAGTGGAGTAGTATGCCACAACTGTTGAATAGGTTTGTCTGCACCCGAAATAACGACCATATCAAAACCAAAAATAAATCCAGCCAAAGCGGCGACTACCGTTGATTGAAATAGTTTTCCTTTATTCATGTTTGTTAAGTTATAAAAGTTTTGCAGCTTTAATTAAATCTTCAGGCGTATCTATCTCCACCCCCATATAATGGGTTAGCACCATTTTAATGCTAACACCATTTTCTAAATAGCGAAGGCATTCAATTTTTTCAGCAGCTTCTAAGGGTGTCATTGGCCAAGAAGTAAAATCAAGCAAAGCTTGTTTTTTAAATGCATACACTCCAATATGTTCATAATAGATAATTGGGGTATCAGTATTTCTTGGGAAAGGAATAATACTTCTTGAAAAAAATAAAGCATTTGAATTTTTATCTACAGCCACTTTTACATAGTTAGGGTCTGCAATTAAAGCAGGATTGGTTAATGCTTGCATAAGTGATGCCACTTGTACTTTCTCCTCTTTAAATACTGCAATTATTTTTTCAAGTGGTTCTTTTTTTACAAAAGGTTCGTCTCCTTGTACATTTACTACAATATCAATGTCTAAACCTTCAATGGCTTCTGCAATTCGGTCGCTTCCACTTTCATGTTCTTTTTTACTCCTAATAGCTTTTCCACCATTCGTAATTATTTCATTGAATATAATATCACTATCTGTTACTACATATACTTCATCAAATAAGCCTGTTGCCACTGTATTATCATAGGTATGCCTAATGACAGATTTGTCTCCAAGTAGCTGAATTAATTTTGCCGGAAATCTGGTGGCTGCATAGCGAGCAGGAATAAAAGCGCCTATTTTCATTTTAGTAAAGTATTAAATATCTGTTTTTATATTCTTGTTAAATGGTATGTTTAATTGATACCCAGTTTCTTTATCTTTTGTTGAGTCTAATACATCTAATCCATAAATGATTTCGCTCATGGGTGTATAGTTATAGGTACCCAACATCCTATCCCAAAAAGAAAAAATATTTCCATAATTACTATCCGTTTGCGGACGCTTAATATGATGATGTATTCTGTGCATATTGGGTGAAACAATGATATAGCCAAAACTTTGATCAAACCATTTTGGAATTTTAATATTCGCATGATTAAACTGAGTAAGCACCACACTTAAGCTTTGATACAATAGCACCATCCACATGGGGGTGCCTAAAATAAGAACCGCTATAATGGCAAAAACTGCCCTTACTACCGACTCGCCCGGATGATGTCTGTTGCCGGTAGTAGTATCTACCTGGGTATCTGCATGATGAACCATGTGAAATTTCCATAAAAATTTTACTCTGTGCTCAATTAAATGAACTAGATAAGCACCTATAAAATCTAATAACAATAAACCAGTGATGGCTTCTACCCAAGGTGACAAATTAATGATATGTAATAGTCCAAATTGATGCCCCACTGTCCAATAGCTTGCTTTAACCATCACTAAAGCAAATAAAAAATTGATAAGGATGGTCGTAAGGGTAAAAAACAGATTAAGACCAGCGTGTTTGAACTTATTGTATTTAAAATTAAATAAGGGTATGGTGATTTCCACCATCCAAAAAAAAGTAATTCCCCCAGCCAATAACAAGGCCCTATGCAAACTTGGAATCTGTTCAAAATAGTTTTTTATTAGGTCAAGCATGTCTATAGTATTATGGTATAAATGTAAATAAAAAAACCCGATGTTCCATTGATTGGGGCATCGGGTTTCGTTTAAAACAAAGTGAAATAAACTTTGCTTTTATTAGGTAGGTTTAACTATTTAACATTAATGGCATCACTAGCATCAATAGGTCTTCACCAGCTGCTTGCTCGGAGGGTTTAATAAGCCCAGCTTTGCTTGGTGTTGACAATTCAAGAAATACATCATCCGTATCGGCGGCACTTAGCATTTCAATTAAAAATTTTGCATTAAATGCAATTTGAATGTCTTCGCCTTTATATTCACAACTCATGCGTTCATTTCCTTCAAAACTAAAATCAATGTCTTGAGCAGCCATTTGTAATTCATTTCCAGTAATATTTAAAGCCACTTGATTGGTGCTTTTATTACTAAACACATTTACACGACGCAATGCGTTTTGAAAATCATGTTTGTTAACTGTTAATCGATAAGGATTGTCCGCAGGAATAACCACTTTATAATCAGGGAAGCGTGCGTCAATTAAACGACATATTAATTGAGTAGAACCATGATCTACAAATAAATGATTGCTATTAAAACTTATGGTAATAGGATCTTCATTATCCGGTAACGCATTTTTTAATAAGTTCAATGGTTTTTTAGGCACAATGAAAGAAGCATTTTGTTTTGCTTTGGTATCTGTTCTTTTATACCTCACCAAACGGTGCGCATCCGTAGCTACAAATTGTACGCCATCTTTTGATAATTCAAAAAATACGCCAGTCATAGCTGGACGCAAATCATCACCACTAACAGCAAATAAAGTTTTATTGATAGCAGTTAACAACCCCGTACTAGTCATATTAAAACCTGTGGTATCATCGGCGGTGGGTTCTTTTGGAAAATTATCTGGATTTTCTCCCATCACTTTATATTTCCCATTATCACTGGTAATTTCAACCGCATAATTTTTATCAATATTAAAAGTGAGTGGCTGATCGGCAATATTTTTTAAAGAGTCTATTAATATTTTTGCAGGGATACAAACACGGCCATTGGCTTTGCTTTCTACATCCATTTGTACACGCATGACCGTTTCTAAATCGGTAGCTACAATATTTAATTTTTTATCTTCTATTTCGAATAAAAAATCTTCTAAAATAGGTAAAACAGTATTGGTATTAATAACACCAGAAATTTGTTGTAGGTGTTTTAAAAGTGAAGAGGAAGAAACTATAAATTTCATAATACTCAGTGGTTTTATTTTTAGGGGTTGAACCTGCGAACTTCAGCATCAAAAACAGCTGCCGGGGTCGTAAAATTTAACCTTAATAACACTAACGAAACTAATGCAAAATCTTAAGATTAAAAAGCTATTTTAGCATTTCTTATTGACATTCTTATCGACAAAATGCAAAAAATTAGAATAGGCAAAGACCAGGCTATACAAAGGATTCGGCATTATTGTGCCTACCAAGAAAGGGCGCAACAAGAGGTCCGTGATAAATTATATGAGTTCGGCATGACTACCCCCGAAGTGGAGGAAATCCTATCAGATTTAATCACAGATAATTTTTTAAATGAGGCTCGTTTTGCAGAAAGTTTTGCTGGTGGACATTTTAGAATCAAATCATGGGGAAAGCAAAAAATCAAATACGCTTTACAACAAAAAAGAGTCAGTCCCGCTAATATAAAAAAGGCATTAAATAATATTGATGAGGTGGCTTATAAAAAAACACTTTTGGCATTGGCTACCAAAAAATGGAATTCATTAAAAGGGGAAAGAGGGATGAGCCGTATGGCTAAAACCAATTCCTTTTTAAATCAACGAGGCTTTGAATCGGCGCTCATTATGCCCATTTTGCAGGTATTAAAAAAGAAATAAGTATTTTATTTGAATATTGTACCTTTAGAAAAGTACTAAAATTATAAAGCTTTGTCAACACTCAGTTTTTCAATCATACAAACCAATCTGTTTTGGGAAGATAAGAGAGCCAATCTTGCGAATTTGGAACAGAAAATTATGGGTATTGAGTCCTACACCGAAATTATTGTTTTACCTGAAATGTTTAGTACTGGCTTTAGCATGCAACCCAAATTACATGCTGAAACCATGGATGGGCCTACTATTGATTGGATGAGGGGTTTATCGGCAACAAAAAAAGCAATCATCGCCGGCTCCCTCATTATTAATGAAGAAGGAAAATTTTACAACCGACTAATTTGGATGTTGCCTAGTGGAGAATTAGGTTATTATGATAAAAGGCATTTGTTTGCTTTTGCTGGAGAAGATCAACATTATACAGCGGGAAATAAAAGATTAATTGCAAGTGTAAAAGGATGGAAAATAAATTTACAAATTTGCTATGATTTACGTTTCCCTGTTTGGGCAAGACAAACAAAAGGAGCCGAATCGGAATTTGATGTGCTTTTATATGTTGCCAACTGGCCAGAAAAAAGAAATCATGCTTGGAAAACATTACTTACTGCAAGGGCTATAGAAAACCAATGTATGACCATTGGTGTTAATCGAGTGGGAGTTGACGGAAACAATAACGCACATAGTGGAGACTCCTTAATTGTTGGACCTCTTGGAGAAGTGCTCTATCACTGCGCTTACGAAGAAGATATTTTTAACATCACCTTACAAAAAGAAGAAATCGACAACGCTCGTTCCCAATTTCCTTTTTGGAAAGATGCCGATTTTTTTCATATTCAATAATTACTTAGCTACCCTACCTCATGCACACTAGCTTGTCTGTTCAAGAATTATTTACTGGAAGTGAATGGCTTTCGGAACTTGTCATTTCATTTGAAAATGGAAAAATAGTAAGTATGACCAAGGAAGACTATGATCCTAAAAATGCTATGCCTTTGGTAGTTCCTGCACTTATAGATCTTCAAATTTATGGTGCTGAAAATAAATTATTATCCGAATACCCAGAAGCAACTACTATTGAAAAAATATATCGCTATTGTTTACAAGGAGGTGTTGCCTATTTTCAACCCACCATTGCTTCTCAAAGCAATGAAATAATTTTTAAAGCGATTGATGCTGTAAAAGAGTATAGAAATAATGGGGGCAAGGGTTGTATAGGACTTCATATTGAAGGCCCTTGGATTAATGTTGCCAAAAAAGGTGCTCACTTAGCAAGTATAATTCATGCGCCTACTACTAAGGAAGTGGAAGAAATAATAGCTTATGGTAAAGACTATATTAGTATGATTACTTTGGCACCAGAAGTAGTAGATAAAAATATTATTGAATTGATTCAAAAAAATAATATTGTAGTTAGTGCAGGACACACCGATGCTGCTTATGAATTAGCGACCCAATTTTTAAACAACGGAATTACAGTGGCCACTCATTTATACAATGCGATGAGTGCTTTACAACACCGTGCACCAGGAATGGTAGGTGCACTTTTTAATCACAACACGGCTAGGTGTAGTTTAGTTAGCGATGGTTATCATGTAGATTTTGCTGCCATTAAAATTGCAAAAAAAATAATGGGAGAAAGACTATTCTGCATTACAGATGCTGTTGCCACCACAAAAACCGGAATCTATCAACATCAATTGGTTGGTGATAAATATGAAAGTCATGGAATTTTAAGCGGATCTGCATTGACCCAATTAAAATCGGTTAATAATTTAGTTGAAAAAGTAGGAATTGATTTAGGGGAAGCCATTAGAATGTGCAGTGTTTATCCTGCCCAGGTGATGCAAATCAAGGATTTAGTAGGTACCATTGAAATAGGTGGAAAAGCAGACCTGCTTTGCTTAAGCGCCGATCGTCGATTAATTAAAATGATCGTTGCTTAGCAAAAATCTACTTTCCAAAAGCATTCCAACCCTGTGCAGTAATATCAAATAAATTTTTGCCCTTGGTAATTAATTTAGCACCCTCTTCTTTATCACACATGTACCCTATGACACTTATTTCTTCTTGTAAAGTTATTTTATCATAGTCGGATTGTTTCATTGTAAAGATGAGTTCATAATCTTCTCCGCCATTTAATGCACAGACCGTAGGATCTAAGCCAAACTTAAAAGCTGCTGCACGACTAGATTCGTGTATAGGAATCTTTTCTTCATAAATTCTACAGCCCAAATTACTTTGCTTACATAAATGCAATACCTCGCTACTTAATCCATCGCTTATATCCATCATGGAGGTGGGTAAAATATTTTGTGTTTCCAATATTTCTAAAATATCTTTTCTTGCTTCTGGTTTTAGCAATCTACCAACAATATAATCTTCGTTTTCTAAATTGGGTTGTATTTGTGGGTTCTCTATAAATATTTTTTTCTCTCTTTCCATTAAAGTGAGCCCTAAAAATGCGGCTCCCAAATCGCCCGAAACGCAAAGCAGGTCGCCACTTTCGGCGGTACTTCTTTTTATATATTTATCTGGTGCTACCTCGCCCAGTGCAGTTACAGAAATAATAAATCCTTTTTGAGAAGTAGAGGTATCTCCTCCAATTAAATCAACATTGTATTTTTCACAAGCAATATTTACGCCTTCATAAAATTCTTCAAGCGCTTCTAAACTAAATCGATTGCTAAAAGCAATGCTTAAAGTTATTTGAGTAGGCTGCGCATTCATGGCATAAATATCACTTAGATTAACGACCACCGATTTATAACCCAAGTGTTTTAAGGGCGTATACATTAAATCGAAATGGACCCCTTCAATTAATAAGTCGGTGGTAATAACCGTTTGCTTACCAAAATGATCAATCACACCCGCATCATCTCCTATAGATAAAATGGTAGAAGCATTTTGCGTTTCAAAATTTTCTGTGAGGTGTTCTATCAAACCAAACTCACCTAATTTGTCTATTTCTGTTCTTTCTGTTGACATATAATATTTTATAAATTTCCACCTTTAATAACTGCTAATAACTGATCGTGTATTTTTCCGTTGGTGGCTATAATTCCAGGCTGGTAAGGGCTGTAGGGGTTGCCACTTAAATCTGTTACTTTACCGCCCGCTTCTTCTACCATTAAAAATCCTGCTGCACTATCCCAGGCTTGTAACTTGTGTTCGTAAAATCCATCAAACCTTCCCGCAGCCGTCCAACATAAATCAATAGCCGCACTACCTAATCGTCGTACAGGAATAGCTTTGCGTATTAATTTATCAAAAATTTGAAGAGGGCCATTAGCAGCATCTAAATACTGATAAGGAAACCCTGTCACCAAACAACTACTTAATAAATTATCTTTTTGGCTTACTTTAATTTTATTTCCGTTTAAAGTAGCGCCTCGTCCACGCTCTGCAATAAAAAGTTCATTCATCATTGGATTATAGACTGCTCCTAAAATCATTTTACCGTTTTCTTCGACCCCAATACTTACACAACAAATAGGAATACCATTGGCAAAATTAATGGTGCCATCAATAGGGTCAATAATCCATTTAATATTGGAGTCTTGTTTAATTTCACCCGTTTCTTCACTTAAAATAAAATGAGTAGGGAAAGTGTCTTGAATGACCTTAAAGATTGCTTTTTCTGAAGCATGGTCTGCCTCTGTTACTAGGTCGTTTAAAGACCCTTTGCTTTCAATTGTAAAGGAACCGTTAAAAAACTGTTGTAATACTTTGCCACCAGCCTCTACCGCATTTAATAATGTATTTTTAATCATAGGGCAAAAGTAGGTTCGTTTGCTGGAATAACATTCCTATTTTTGCAGATAATCTTTAAAAATTAAACCCCAGTCATTAGATGCCTATTTTTGAGATTAACTTGCCAAAAAACATTAACAAAGCACTTGGAATTCCCCCAAGAAGCCCTAAAAGAGCACAATTGCGTGTGCTCAAGAAATTGTTACGTCGTGCTAGATATACCTCTTTTGGACAATCTTTTCATTTTAATGAAATTTTATTAAGCAAGCACCCCGGAAAAGTATTTCAAAAAAATGTGCCTACTTATAATTATAATAAAATTTATAATGACTGGTGGCATTTGACCTTAGAGGGTAAGCCAGATATCTGTTGGCCAGGAAAAATAAAATATTTTGCTTTAAGCAGTGGCACAAGTGAGTCGGCAAGTAAATACATCCCGATTACGAATGATTTATTAAGGGGTAATAAAATTATCATGATTAAGCAGTTGATAAGTTTATTTAATTATCATGATGTGCCTTTAGCTTCCATTGGCAAAGGTTGGTTAACACTTGGTGGCAGTACCGATTTACAAAAAGGTCCGGGTTATTATGCCGGAGACCTAAGTGGCATCACCGCTAAAAAAGCACCTTTTTGGTTTCAACCCTTTTATAAACCTGGAAAAAAAATTGCAAAAGAAAGAGATTGGAATAAAAAATTAATAGAGATTGTCGAGAAAGCGCCCCAATGGGATATAGGATTTATTGTAGGCGTGCCTGCCTGGATTCAAATGTGTATTGAAATGGTGATAGAGAAATATCAATTAAATAATATTCACGAAATTTGGCCCAACCTTGCTTTTTTTGTTCATGGTGGAGTAAGCTTCGAACCCTATAAACATGGATTTGAAAAATTATTGGGTAAGCCCATTGCTTACGTAGAAACTTATTTGGCAAGTGAAGGGTTTATTGCTTGGCAAGATAAGCAAGAGGCCAGGGGCATGAAACTTTCATATAATCAACATATCTTTTTTGAGTTTGTTCCTTTTGATGATATCAATTTTGATGCGAATGGAGAAATGGTGGAACATCCAGAAACTTTTTTACTTCATGAGATTGAGGAGGGCAAGGACTATGCAATTTTAATTAGTACGGCTGCCGGCGCTTGGCGATATTTAATTGGCGATACGGTTAGATTTATTGACAAAGACAATGCAGAAATAATTATTACAGGGCGAACAAAACATTTTTTAAGTTTAGTGGGTGAACATTTAAGTGTTGACAATATGAACAAGGCCATTCAATTGGTAAGTGAAGAATTAAATTTATCCATACCAGAATATTGTGTAACTGGAGAGCCAGTTGGCAGTTTCTTTGGTCACCATTGGTATGTTGCTTGTGATGAAAATATAAATGAAACATTATTAGCTAATAAAATTGACGAGAAATTAATAGTATTGAATGATGATTACGCCATAGAAAGAAAATCTGCTTTAAAACAAGTTCGTATCACCGTATTAACAGAGCAGGCCTTTATGGCCTTTCTTACTACGAAGGGTAAAATTGGTGGGCAACATAAATTTCCAAGAGTATTGAAAGGGGCTTTATTAGAACAATGGAAGTTGTTTATCTCAAAAATTTAATATGATTGCTCCACTACTAAAAGGATTGCTACTTGGTTTTTTATTAAGTATTTCTATTGGCCCGGTTATTTTTGCTATCTTAAAACAAAGCTTAACCAATGGGCGAAGGGCTGGTTACATTTTTGTAGCTGGCGTATCTGCAAGTGATATAGCACTATTAACTATCTGTAATATTTTTACTGCCTTATTTGCTATGGCATTAACACACAAGGCAATGATTGCTATGGCGGGTGCAGGGTTTTTATTATTAATGGGGCTTTATACCCTGTTGTTTAAAAAAATAAAATTTGAACCAGGAGAAGAAGATAAGGATAAGCCCATGAGAAAGCGTGACTTGCTGACAATTTTTGCATCTGGTTTTTTTATGAATACCTTAAATCCAAGTGTTTTTTTATTTTGGTTTGCATGGACGGCTGCCATTGGAGTAAGTGCGGCAGAAACCAATAATGCCTTACACTATAAATTAATTGTTTTTGGAACTTGCTTATTGTTTGTACTAGTATCTGATTTAGCTAAAGTGGCATTGGCCAGTGTACTTAGACCCAAGTTAACCGAAAAAAATATGGTAGTTATCAACCGCATTTCTGGCTTAATTATATTGATTTTTAGTGCTGTTCTTTTTTATGGAGCATTCAATTACTAATAAGAAAAAATGAACGAGCATTATATAAACATAAAAACGTAAATTGCTTAAGTGAAATTACTTTTATCATTTTTGTTTACGCTGTGTTTCCTAAATAAAATGGAGGCTCAAACTCAATTAAATGGGAGTCAAATTTTATTGTTTAAAGACAAGGGTATTGTAGTTCATTCTTATACCGTTGGTGATCATATTGATTTTGAATTTAGTAATAAACAATGGTTAAAAGGATATATAGATTGGATAAGAAACGATTCAGTTCAAATTAATCAGTATGCTTTACAATCCACAATAACCATGTTTGGAACCTATGGACAGGATACCTTACAACTTGGAAAATTAGCTTTTCATATTAATGAGATGATAGCATTTCCTAGAGAAAAAGGTTATTACAATAGTGTATTTACCAATGGTGCTTTCTTAATGACAGGTGGCATAGGTTATGTAGGACTCAATATAATTAACTCTTTATCCAATAAAGATGAAATCTTCGCCAATGATAATCTTCCAAAACTAATAGGAGGTATATTGGCATGGGCTGGGGGTGTTTTAATTCATAAATCCAACCCTAATTATAGACTTATCGGAAAAAGATATACTATAGAAATATTATAAATTCTTATTTGTGCTAAAAAAAATACGACGCGTAATTTTATATTTATTTTTTAGCTCGCTCGTCTATGTATTAATAACAAAATTTGTTGAGCCACCCATTACCGTTACACAAATAACCAATGCCTTTGGCTTGGGTTTAAATAGAGACTACGTAGCTTGGAATGATATGTCTTACAATATAAAATTGGCAGTCATTGCAAGTGAAGATCAATCTTTTACAGATCATATGGGTTTTGATTGGGATGCCATTGAAAAAAGTTTGCATCCAAAAAAGAAATCCAAAAAATCAAAAATTCCCATTGGCGGTGGTGCCAGCACCATCACCCAGCAAACAGCTAAAAATGTTTTTTTGTGGCAAGGTTCAGGCATTGGAAGATATATAAGAAAGTTACCTGAAATTTATTTCACTTTTTTAATTGAATGGGTTTGGGGTAAAAAAAGGATTTTAGAAGTGTATTTAAATGTGATTGAAACTGGGCCAGGTTGTTTTGGTATTGAAGCTGCTGCACAATATTATTTTCATAAACATGCTAAAAATTTAACACGGGAACAAGCCGCCATGATAGTGGCTGGATTTCCTAATCCAAAAAAATTTACAGCCATTCCTTTAACGAGAAGGGTTGCCTGGCGTTATCCTCAAATTTTAAGAGAGATGAATAATCTAGAAACAGATGAGGACATTGTCGCTTTATTAAGAAATTAAGGAAAAGCAGTATCAATTATTTGAATGGCATTATTAAGTCTTGCTTCACCTATCCCTTCAACCAAACCCCAGGGTGTATTTTGATTGATCAAAATATCTTTATAAATAGAAAATAATTCTTGTCTGGGTTTTTCATCAGGATATTCTCTCATTTCATCTGCAGTCCATGGCAGGTCTATGTTACAAAGTAAATAAAAGTCATATTTTCTATGATTAATTTGTTCTAGTATAAATGAATGGCAATTGTTAAAAACATACTCACACCATACCTTCATAACATACATATCAGTATCAATTATTAATTTGTTGTTGTTTGAAACAGCTACTTTTTTAATAGCTTCTTCTTCTAGATCAAGCTGTACTTTGGCAATCGTTAATAAATTTTCATAATTATATTTAGTACCTTCTTTGGACAAATAAGCGCGTGCATATTCTTCACAATAAATAGTATGGTAATGTTTTGCTAGCTGAGCACAAAGTGTTGACTTTCCTGTGGATTCTGGGCCTAGCACCACAATTTTTTTAAAGTTTAAATGATTATTCATTACTGCTTTTTGTATTTACTTTTTCTAACCAAGATTTCCATCCGGCGATGGCTAAAATTAATAATATAATAAATTGAACACTTGTAAATGCATACCCCTTTATAAAATACAAAGGTATGGATGCAATATTAGTTACTATCCACCAAACCCAACTTTCCACTTTTTTCTTTGCCATCAACCACATCGCTGTATAAGCAGAGGCGCTGGCTAAGGCATCAGCCCAAGGAATGGCTTCTGGTGCAAATTCTTTTTTTAAAAATATCAGTGAAAAATAAATGACTACATAAAATCCAGCAAAAAATAACAATTGGTTCCGCCAATCTTTCAATGAGCTTTTTGTAATTTGTAAAATAAGGTTATGCTTATCAGGATCTACCCTGGTCCATAAATACCAACCATATAAGCTCATGAGGGTATAATAAACATTAACGCTTGCCTCACCAATTAAGTGTCCTTGTAAACTAATATAAATATAGATGGTTGTATTGAGTAGGCCGGTAGGATAGACTAAAATATTTTCTTTGCGACTATACCACACAGAAATGATTCCAGAAAAAACAGCAATCATTTCTAACCAAGTGGTTTGAAGTAGGCCATTGTATATAGATACTAGAAAATCTTGCATGATATAAATAGATTAGGCGTTTCTCATTTGTTGAAGTTGTGTTTCTAGCCTATACATTTCATCTCTTAATTTTGCCGCTTCCATAAAGTCTAAGGCTTTGGCAAATTTATCCATTTGTTTTTTAGTTTGAGTAATCGCTTTTTCTATTTGAGGAATAGTGGTGTAACTATTTTCTGGTTCTGCTAACATGATCAAATTATCGGTGGTTCTAATATTGATATTATTGAGTGTATAGCCTTTAATGTCTAAAACTGCCGATTGGGCCATAACTTGTTGGATGCTCTTTACGATGGTCGTAGGTGTGATATGGTGTTCTGTATTATACTTTATTTGCTTGTCTCTTCTTCTATTGGTTTCGTCTATGGTTCGCTGCATACTTTTGGTCATTTGATCGGCATAGAAAATAACCCTGCCATCTACATTTCTAGCTGCTCTTCCGGCTGTTTGTGTTAGTGATTTTTCATTTCTTAAAAATCCCTCTTTATCTGCATCCAATACCACCACCAATGAAACCTCAGGTAAATCAAGTCCTTCTCTTAATAAATTTACCCCTACTAAAACATCAATAATACCCAATCTTAGCTCTCTTAAAATTTCCACTCTTTCCAATGCATCAATATCACTATGTATGTACTTTGACTTAATCTGAATGCGGCTTAAATAGCGATCCATTTCTTCGGCCATTTTTTTGGTTAAAGTGGTCACCAATACACGGTCCCCCTTTTCTACTTGCATGGTAATCTCTTCTAATAAATCGTCTATTTGATTTTTAGTGGGCCTTACTTCTATGGGAGGATCCAATAAACCAGTGGGGCGAACCACTTGTTCAACAATTAAACCTCCTGTTTTTTCTAATTCATATTCACCGGGTGTAGCACTTACGAATATGGATTGTCCTATGATGTTTTCAAATTCATTAAAATTTAATGGTCGATTGTCCATGGCACTGGGTAATCTAAAGCCATACTCCACTAAATTCATTTTTCTACTTCGGTCACCTCCATACATTCCCGAAATTTGTGGAATGGTCACATGGCTTTCGTCTACTACGCATAAAAAATCTTTTGGAAAATAATCCAATAAACAAAAGGGTCTGGTGCCTGGAACGCGTCTATCAAAAAAGCGAGAATAGTTTTCAATACCTGTGCAGTAGCCTAATTCACGAATCATTTCAATATCATATTCTACTCTTTCTTTTAATCTTTGTGCTTCTAAATGTTTTCCGGTACTTTTAAAATACTCCACTTGGGCGCGCATTTCATCCTGAATTTCTGCAATAATTTCTTGTACCATTTCTTTAGGCGCTAAATATAAATTAGCAGGGAAAATGGCCGCATTTTCCATTTCTTCAATTCTTTTTCCACTTTCTATTTCTAAACTTTCTATAGATTCTATTTCGTCTCCAAAAAAAGTTATTCGATATCCATAATCAACATAGGGAAGTCTTATATCCACTGTATCTCCATTGACTCTAAAGGAACCTCTATCAAATTCGGTAACGGTTCGGTGGTATAAACTATTAACAAGCGCATGTAAAAAAGCTTGTCTTGCGATCACCATTCCTTTTTGAATTCTTATTATTCCTTTTTCATATTCTGTTGGATTGCCCATTCCATAAATACAACTTACACTTGCAACAATAATAATATCCCTGCGACCACTTAATAATTGTGCGGTGGCTTGTAGCCTTAATTTGTCTAGTTCTTCATTGATGCTTAAATCTTTTTCAATGTAGACACCAGAGGTAGGTAAATACGCTTCTGGTTGATAATAATCATAATAAGAAACAAAATACCCTACTGCGTTATTGGGGAAAAATTGTTTGAACTCCCCATACAATTGTGCCACCAATGTTTTATTGTGTGTAAGCACCAAGGTGGGTCGCTGAATATTTTGAATAAGGTTGGCAATGGTAAAAGTTTTACCACTACCCGTAACACCCAATAGTGTTTGATAGCGCTCCTCCTCCAATACCCCTTCGGTAAGTTGTTTAATGGCCGAGGGTTGATCGCCCGAAGGGGTATAGGTGGATTGTAGTTGAAAAGGCATTGGCAAATTTACATGCTATAAGGCATCTAAATAAGAAGAAAGTCGGTCAATGGCTTTAGAAACTTCCATAATTTGTTCATTGGCTTCTTTCCAATCTTTTTGTTCAATAGCTTCTCTTACGCCTGGAACGGTTTTTACACCATAGCCAGTATAAAATCCTGGTGCATAAATGCTGTGTTTGAACCAAGGTCTACGAGGTAGTCCTGTGGTAGTTAAAAGCTGCTGTTCTGCTGCGAATATTTTAGCATTTAAATTTGTTATTTTATTTACATCCACACTTGCTTTTGATTGTTCAATATGTGCAGCGGCTTTTTCAAGTTTTGATAATGAATTTAAGATTAAAGAAAAATCAATAAATGGAACTTCTGCTTCTGCTTTGGGTGTTGTTAATCCTTCGGTTGGATCTGCTGAAATTAGGTAGGCTTTTTTTGCAATGAGTTCATTTTCTACTTTAGCTTTTTCTCGCATTTGATCCACATTGGATATTAGCTCTGTAACATAGCCTTTAATTGTAGTATGTAAATTTCTAAAATCAAATGGTAAAACATCTGCTTCTGCCAAACGCAAAGCAACACGACCAGTAGTTTTAGCAAGTGCTACACCATATTCAAAACCAGGATCTTTAAACCTAACATAGTTATCATAAGAATCATAAATAGAGTGGTATTCCCCACCGCCATTTTCACCACCATAGCCTATATTTAAAGAAGGCACACCAAGGTGTTGAATAAAAGAAGAATAGTCTGAGCCTGCACCCAATGCACCAAGTGGATAAGCGGTGGACTCAAAGGCTTCTTTTTTTGCTTTACTTGATGAAGCGCTTGTTGCTCTTTTTGCTTTTGATCTTTCAAAAACAGAAACACCCGTTTGAGGATCAATCACCACTTTGCTGATTTCTGTTATCATAGGTGCAAAAGCATGAGAACCCTCTGCGCCCATAAAGCCACGACCATTTCCATCTGAATTAATATAAGCAACCGCTTTTAATTGTAATTCTGCTGCGTGGTTTTCAACCCACTCCGTAGAACCTAACAATCCTGGTTCTTCTCCATCCCAAGCACAATAAACCAATGTTCTTTTTGGACGCCATCCTTGTTTTAACAAGCCACCAATTGCAATGGCCTCTTCTAATTCAGAAGCCATGCCACTTATTGGATCTGAAGCACCATTCACCCAACCATCATGATGGTTTCCTCTAATCACCCACTGATCTGGAAATTCTGAACCTTTAATAGTAGCTATTACATTTAATGCAGGTCGTATTTTCCAATCAAAAGCAACCTTTAAATGTACACTTGATTTACTTGGTCCAATATGATAGGTGAAAGGAAGAGAACCCGCCCAGTCTTTTGGTGCAACTGGACCTGCCATATCTTTTAGTAAAGGACTTGCATCGCCATAGCTAATAGGTAGTACTGGAATTTTTAATAAGTTTTGTGCTTCTGTATGGTCTACTCTTTGTACACCTTCAATAGAACCCACATTAGGTGTGGTTGGATCGCCTGGATAAACAACCATATCCATAATCGAACCTCTTTGAACAGTTTGATCATTTTTATACGCACCTGTTGGATAAGTATCACCAGCAGTATAACCATCATCCATTGGATCTGAATAAATTAAACAACCAATGGCTCCATGTTCTTGCGCCACTTTAGGTTTGATCCCTCTCCAACTTCGACCATATTTTGCAATCACAATTTTTCCTTTTACATCTATACCATATTTAGCAAGTGTTTCATAATCTTCAGGTAAGCCATAATTTACAAATACAAGTGGTGCATTTACATCACCATCTGCACTCCAACAATTATAAGTGGGAAGTTGATCTGCTTGATTAGAAGTAGCATCTTCTTTTACAGCATACTCTTTTAATTGCGCTTTGTAATTGGTAGTACCCTTCATTTCCAATAATCTAGTGATGGGTGTTGGAAATAAAACCTGGTAGGTTTCTATTTTCGTATCCCAGCCATTTTCTCTAAATGTTTTAGCAATTTGTTCGGCAACAAATTTACCTCCTACCGAACCTATATGATGTGGGACTGATGATAAAATTTTTATATTTTCGCCAACTCTTTTTGCATTAAGCTGTGCATCAAAATCTATTTCTATTTTATTTTCTTTATCGACATTTTTAAAACCTAACAATGTGTTTTGTGCATTGCTAGTATAAGCAGTTCCTACAAAAATTAAAACCAATGCAGAACAAAATAAAATTGATTGCTTTTTCATACTATTTTAATTTTTAATGATATTAAATATTTCTGTTTAAATAATGGGTATAGTTAGGAAGTTCATATTCATACACTTCTTGCATAAATCGAGATGTCATTAAAAAGTCGGCGGTGCTTCTGTCACAGGCCATAGGTAAATTCCAGGCTACTGCTAACCTTAATAATGCTTTAACATCACTGTCGTGTGGCTGTGCTTGCATGGGATCAAAAAAGAAAAATACAACATCGATATCTCCTGTAGCAATCATAGCACCAATTTGTTGGTCACCCCCAAGTGGACCACTTAATAATTTTTTAACTGGCTGATCAAGGGCCTCTTCTATTAATTTTCCGGTAGTGCCAGTAGCCACCAGACTGTGTTTAGATAGCGCTACTTTATTGTATATAGCCCATTCAATAAGATCCTTTTTTTTATTATCATGCGCAATGAGTGCAATTTTTTTTCTTTTTTCTAGCTTTCTAATATTATTATTACTCATGTTTTTTTATTTTATGCTATAGTTCGTTTTCCAAATATTGGAATACACAACAAGGTAATAAAAATAATTGGTTGTGGTATTTTTAAAAGCTCAAGAACACAATAAATTAATAGTAAAAAGAGTGGGTAGCTAAAAAGCAAAGCGCTAAAGAAAACAGAATCATAAAAGACGGTTCCCTTGGTTGCCTTACTAACCATCTTTTCTATTGTTTTATAATATTTTAGATGAATATAATAAAATAGGGTTTTGTTATAAACCGCAGGACGCGTAATGGGAATAATTAGTTTTTCTAATGTAGTAAAAACAAGACTATTAAAAAACACCCTGTCTTTTGAACAAGTGATATTGGGAGGATTTACAAGTGTTTCTAAACAAATGTTTACGCGTTTCCCAATTCCTCTAAAATTATTATAATAAAGACCTGCCAAATGAATGGTTGGCTTGATGCCCATCGACTGTGCAGCTTCTACAATTCTTGCTGTTCCTTTTTTAAAGGGTTGCAATTCATTTTTATTCACACAAATACCCTCTATAAAAATCAATACCGCTTCCCCTTTGTTTAATAGTGCTACTGATTTTTCAAAAGCATAGGCATTAAGATGTAAGAACTCTTTTCCTTCTCTTATTCTGTATACAGGAATCATATTTAATAATCCTAATAAAAAACGATGGTGTCTTTTTGTAAAGACATCTCCTCTTGCCAAAAAATGAATTCTTCTATTGTAGCTGGAACCTATTATAACTGCATCTAGAAAAGAGTTCGGATGATTGGCGATTATTAATAGCGGGCCTTTTTGATTTAATAATGCCTTATTTTTTATATTAATTTCCGCACAGAAAATCCAAAGTGCAGCTCGAAGTATTTGTTTAAATAAATAAAGCAATTTATTTTTTTATAAATATAAAAAAACCGCACCATAATTGATGCGGTTTATACTAACTAACCCTAAAAAACAAATATTTCGCTGATCTATAATTATTACTTTGCGGCTTCTTCTGCTTTTAAAGCAATTTTAGCCCTAATTTTTGCTTCTATTTCATTGGCCATCTCTGGATTGTCGTGTAATATGGTTTTAACAGAGTCGCGACCTTGTCCTAGCTTGTTGCTATCATAGCTAAACCAGCTTCCGCTTTTTTGTATAATCTCTAATTCAACGCCCATATCTATTATTTCTCCAATTTTACTTATCCCTTCTCCAAAAATAATTTCAAATTCTGCTGCTCTAAAAGGTGGTGCTACTTTGTTTTTTACCACTTTTACTTTAACCCTATTTCCTATTGCTTCATCACCATCTTTAATTTGTGCCATTCTTCTAATATCTAATCTTACTGAAGCATAAAACTTTAAGGCATTTCCTCCTGTAGTGGTTTCTGGATTACCAAATACAATTCCAATTTTTTCTCTTAATTGATTGATGAAAATACAAATGGTATTTGTTTTATTAATAGTAGCCGTTAATTTTCTTAATGCTTGACTCATTAATCTTGCATGTAATCCCATTTTACTATCTCCCATTTCACCTTCCAGTTCGCTCTTTGGAACCAATGCTGCTACTGAATCTATCACTAATACATCTATTGCCCCTGATAATATTAATCTATCCGCAATTTCTAATGCTTGTTCACCATAATCTGGTTGTGATACTAATAAATTATCTACATCCACTCCTAATTTTTTTGCATAGGCGCTATCAAATGCATGTTCTGCATCTATGATTGCACACATGCCACCTTTCTTTTGCGCTTCTGCAATAACATGGATGGCTACTGTTGTTTTACCAGAAGACTCTGGTCCATATATTTCTACAATTCTTCCTTTGGGTAACCCGCCAATTCCAAGAGCGGTATCTAATCCAATGGATCCTGTTGATATTACTTCTTGAGGTTCTTGACTTCTTTCATTCATCATCATCACACTACCTTTACCATAGTCTTTGTCAATTTTGTCAATGGTTAATTTTAATGCTTTTAGTTTTTCTACGTTTGGGTTACTCATGGTTAGTCGTTTTATGTTTTCTTTAATATTTATGTGAAGATAGGGATAAATTGTTAATAAACTAAAATATTTAGTATTTTTTTACTAATTAGATTAGTTTTTTACAATTATTCTATTATAAGATTGATTTTCAATTACTTAGAAATATGCCCTTTATTCAAAAAAACTTAGCAATTCCCCTTTTTTTGATAAATGTGACTAAGAAGTACACTTTATTGGCCCTTAGAGCAGCTTAATATAGAGGTCGCGGTATTCCACTTTCATGGTGGGCATTACATGTACTTGTAAACCTAATAGGCCATTCATTTTACGCTTAACAAGATCCTCATCAGTAACATCGCTCATTAATACACCATTGATATAATGCTTCATACGATTATTAATCACTATTATATGTATTTCATTCCAATCGCCTACTTTGATATTTCTTTTTAAGGAATCTGAATTGCCCACGGATCCTGTTATGGTTGGCCCCTTATCTGTTTTTAATAAAGCTATTTCGCCACGCTTGGCTAAAAATCCTCGACCACGTTCTTCATAATTTTGTCCGGTATAAACATTACCACCATCTATATCTGCTTGATATCCTTTTAAGGCATATTTAATATCAGGCAATTCTTCACTCCTATAATTTATTCCACTATTTCCTTCGGGACTAATTTTATATTTTGCTTTAAATTCAAAATTAGCAGGAAGGCCCCCTCTCCAAATTAAAAAAGTATTTGTTTTAATAGGCGTTTTTGCTGTTACTTCTCCTACAAAACTATTATCCTTCACTTTCCAAAAAGTGGTATCCGCATCCCAACCCTTCATAGACTTACCATCAAATATTTTAATAAACTGGGCTGTTTTTTGCGCCTGTGCTGTTAATACATTACTTAGAATAATTAAAGCAAGGGCAAAACGGAAATACAATTTTTGATTCATACAATTTTTAATTAATTTTTATCTACAAAATATTTATTTATAACACCCCGCAATCTTTCCAACTGCGTGTAGCAGCTGATTCAGCCACTGCTTGACAAACTTTTTGTGTATCTAATGCTTCTTTAAAAGTAGGAGAACATGACGCTCCTGTTTCAATGCTCTTTAAAAAATCTGCCACTTGATGTACAAAAGAATGTTCATAGCCAATACTCAATCCAGGCACCCACCACTTATCCATATAAGGATGATCTCCATCGGTAATATGAATGGTTCTCCATCCTTTTAATTTTGATTCATCTGCATTATCATAAAACTCAAGTTTATTTAAATCATGTAAGTCCCAACGTATGGATGCATTGGCACCATTAATTTCAAAAGTATATAAAGCTTTGTGGCCACGTGCGTATCTTGTAGATTCAAACAAACCCAATGAACCATTATTAAAATGACATAAAAAAGAACAAGCATCATCAATTTTTACAGCTTCCACTTTTCCTGATAATTGATGCATACGTTGTTTCACAAAAGTTTCTGTCATAGCAGAAACGTCTTTGATACCTCCGTTTAACCACATCGCCGTATCAATACAATGAGATAGTAAATCTCCCAGCACGCCCGATCCGGCGACCGCTGCGTCCATACGCCATAATCCTTCTCCACCTTGTGGTAAATTTTCATTGATGGTCCAGTCTTGTAAAAAATTAGCACGGTAATGAAATATTTTTCCCAATTTTCCAGAATCAATAATTTCTTTTGCCAATGTTACTGCAGGCAAACGACGATAATTATACCATACTGTATTTTTTACACCAGCTTTTTCGATGGCATCTACCATGCCTTTTGATTCTGCTAGGTCTCGCGCCAGGGGCTTTTCGCAAAGAATCATTTTTCCTGCGGCGGCTGCAGCTATTGCAATTTCGGCATGCGTATCATTGGGTGTACAAATATCAACTGCATCAATATCGGGACGTGCTATTAATTTTCTCCAATCCGTTTCAAAACTTTCATAGCCCCATTGTTCGGCAAAAACTTTGGCTTTTGTTTCATTTCTAAAACAAACTGCTTTTAATACAGGGGTATAAGCCAGCTCTGGGAAAAAGTTTGGAACGCGTCTATAACCATTAGAATGGGTACGACCCATAAAGCCACCCCCTATTAAACCGATATTAAGTATTTTTTTTGTTGACATATTTTTAAAAATTAATATTTAGTGTATATTTTTTATTCTGCTTCATACCAACCATGTTGATCGCGCACTTTGATCATAGAAGCTAAAATATCATTCCATGTTTGTTGCTTGGTCATCACTTCATTGGGGAACATACAACCATCCCAACAAATATGTTTAAATGCTTTTGTTAACGCTCCATCCTCATTGCGCAACCAAAAACCAGCGTGCTTGGCAATATCTAATTTACCATTGGGATCCAAAGCTTGACAATGACGTCCTGTTTTATCATGCGCTCCTGTTCCATGCACCGTACCATCGTTTTGAGCTACATGAAAATCGAGTGTCCATGGACGTAATGCTTGGGTTAATTTTTTTAATCCCGCATCTAATGTTGCTTGATCGCTCCAGTCAAAATTTTCTGGTAAAATACGATCCTGCGGACTATTGTAACCTAATAAATATAAAAGTGTGTGTGCCATATCTGCTTGAAAACCAATATTTGGACGGTTCACTGCTTCTAGGGTATCAATCATAGCAGACCAGCTATGCATCCCACCCCAACAAATTTCTCCTTCGGCGGCTAATTTTTCACCATAATCGGCGGCTACATCACATGCTTCTCTAAAAGTTTCAGCAATTAATTTTGTATTATTGATGGGGTCTGCACTCCAAGCCTCCGGCTTGCTCGCCGAATCAATTCTAATAATTCCACTTGGACGTACCCCATATTCTTTTAATTTTTGCCCAAAGCGACATGCTCTTTTTACCATGTCTACAAATACCCCACGATCTTCTTTGGATCCCATCGCAGGTCCTCCCCAAATAGGTGCCACCAAGCTTCCAATATTTAAATTTAATTTGGTTACTTTATCAGCTAGTTTTTTAATGCCATCATCTGATTCATCAATATTAAAATGAGGCTCAAAAAGTCCAATGTCAATCCCATCAAATTTTACGCCATCCACTTCGGCGTTAACAGTGAGTGCTAATAAAGTATCAAGCTCAATAGGTGGTTCTGAATCTGGGCCCTTTCCTACAATACCCGGCCACGTTGCGTTGTGTAATTTTGGATAATTGTTTTTCATATGGTTTCATTTAATTGTTTTTTAATAAAGGCCAATCCATTGGTAGCAATTTCCCAGGGTAAAGAATATTCTCTCCACACATTAATGCTATTTGCAAAATCAGGATCATTGCGCGAAAAAGCTTCAATGGTAAGCCATCCCTTATAATTAATTTCTTTAAGCGCAGAAAAAGTTTCATTCCATTGAACATGACCATCACCAGGAGTGCCGCGATCGTTTTCGCTAATATGTACATGTCCTAAAAAAGGAGCTATATTTTTTATGGCTTGTCCATTTTTTTTCTCTTCAATGTTGGAATGATGCGTGTCATACATGGCTTTCACATTTGGATGATTGGCCATGCTAACTAATTTTTTTAATTGATCCATCGTATTACATAGATAACATTCAAAACGATTGAGTGCTTCCAAGGTTAATGTAATTCCCGCTTGTGCTGCATGTTCACCAGCCGCATGAAGCAATGCTGCACAATGTTCATACTCTATTTCCTGTGGTGGTTTTTTTGTAAAAACACCATGCGCAGAATGAAAGGGTCCGCATAAAATAGTAGACTGCATATCATGTGCTCGATCAATTCCCCATTTTATTCTATCTAGTGCACGTTGGCGTACTTGCGAAGAAGGGTCCACTGGATTTTGTTCTTTATCAACTACAAAAACACTAGTGGTTTCTAATCCTATACTCTTTGCATGGGCGCCAAAGCGCTGATACGCTTTTTCATCAGGGGCGCCAATAAAACACTCTACTCCATCATATCCGATTTTTTTTAACTCCTCTATGATGGGAAATAAATCATCTGAAACCACCGCCGACCATACCAGCGTGTTAAAACCTATTTTATTCATGTACTTTTTTTATTTTATGGTAGAAGCAACAATGCCGCGATAGGGAACATTGATATTTATTTTACCTGCCCATTTTTTGGGGATTTCTTTTCCTGCCGCCCAGTGAATGCCATTAATAACAATATGTTGAAAAGCCTCTTGATTAAAATCATCTGGATGTCCTAATGTGGTAAAGAAAATTTTTGCACCAAAACTATTAACGCCCGTCCATACTACTGGATTATCATAAGCAGAAGCGGGTGATGGATTTATAGGATGCCCCATCAACAAAGCTACTGATCCTTTCTTAGGATAGCTTGGCAAGACCTGATACAGCCAAGACCTTGCATGAAAATTATTTTCCACACCTGTTAAAATTGGATTTTTTGCTTCAGCGCTAATAATACTAACATCGGTAGAGGATTCGTGTCCATAATGTGTATGATTGGCAACTCCGCCCCAACCTGGGGGTGCATTAAATGCAAACTCACCAAATGCATTCCATTTTTCTAAAGGATGTCCTTTAGGGTAATTAAAAGCATGACTTGTAGTGCGAAAGCCCACCATGGGTTTTCCAGATTTCAAATACGCTTCTATGTATTGAAGCTGATCGGCTGGAAGCCTACGCCAACGAAGAAAAAAAACAGCGATATCAGCATCTTTTAATGCTTCTAAACCTGGAATATTTTCTTCTGAATTTTGATCAGGAAAGGCTTTTAATACTTTGGTTCTAAAACCATAATTTTTTTCTAACTCGGCTGCCACTATAGGAAGCGTTGATTCTCCACCATATTCATGATCGCCAGTTACAAAAACAATCAATGGTTTTTTAGTAGTGCTTGCTTTTTGACCGTATCCCACAGTTACAAAAATTAGCAATAGCAAACAAAATAAAAAATGTTTAATCAAAGTAAATTGTTTCATATAAAAATTTAAATAATAATAAAATAGTTTTACTGGTTTTTATTTTTCCATCGGGTATTGCAACAATAATTCATCAGGTGAATAAAAACCTTCTTTTAATTTAATGGCTGCGCGTACTTTTTTTACGGTGCTTTCTTCAACAGCAGGTGCTTTGTTTCCAAAGGAGTTGCGCACATAAGTAATTACTGCCGCTACCTCTTTATCATTCAACATACCTCCAAAAGGAGTCATGGGTACTTGACCAGGATATTTTTTTCCATTGACTACAATAGGACCATATATTCCTCTTAATACAATTTTAATAAGGCGCTCTTCGCTGCCTACTACCCAATTAGATTCGTTCAATGGAGGAAAGCCAGATGCTGATAAGCCTTTTCCATTAGGTTGATGACAGGTGGAACAAAATCCATCTCTTAAATAAATTTGTTTACCCGTTTCATTACCTCTGTATTCATATCACCGTCTTTTGCTTTTTCTACTATTGGTTTTGGTACAACGGCATTACGTCCCTCTAAATGAGCAACGGCAGCTTCTTGAGCTTTTTTCATCCAGCTATCTAATGGTTTTGTAGCAGCCTCCCTTTCAATAGGCAGGCCTTTTTCTTTAGATAACCAGGATGCTGCAACAATCGCTTCCAATCTAACGCGGCTATTTTCATCTTTGGCAGCATTCATTAATAAAGCAGCTTGATCCGGTAATTGTTTTTCATTAAAACGAACCACTTCTACCGCAGCTGCTCTTACTCTATAATCTTTTGCATTTAATAATTGATGAAGTAGGGGTTGATCAATTTTATTTTGTCCCCAACTAATCCATAAAGCTTCCATTAATAACTTTTCATAATTAGGGGCTGATTTATCTAGTTGTGCCATCCAAGTTTTTAATTTTGGCAACACTTCACTTGCTGGATGCGCTCGTAATTCACGACGTGTTCTATACTTCGTTCTATATTCTGGTAAAGTAAGATTGGCTAATAGTTCTTCTACAGTTGCGCCTGCCACTTTTGCTGGAACTACCAGTGGACGTGAAGGATAAGTGATTCGATAAATACGACCATGCTCATGATCTCTTAATGGATCGCGTGCATTGTGTTGCATATGTCCAATTAATACATTATGCCAATCTGCAATATACAAAGAGCCGTCGGGCGCAAACTCTAAATCAACAGGACGAAAATTAAAATCAGAGGAGATGATGATGTCTTGACGAAATTTACTTTTATAGCCAGTTCCATCCTCCAACATTTGATGTTGTTTGGTTCCTAAAAAACCAATGGTATTATTGATCAACATATCGCCTTGTACATTGTCTGGAAAATGTCTACTTGAAATAAACTCAATACCGGAAGTGGGTCTAACTTTTTGGCTTTCTTCAATAATATTGGCTGGCTTTGGATTGGCTTCGCCATATCTTGATTTAATAGTACCTGGCATCATCCAGGTTACGTCTGGTCCAGAGGTTTCTGCATAAAAGACTTGACCCCATTCATCGAATGCAATGCCCCATGGATTTGGAATAGAAAGCTGTGCAATACGATCTAGTTTTTTATTTTTTGGATCATATCTAAAAAATCCTCCGTTGGTTCCGCGAACAGGGCCATAAGAAGTTTCAATATCATTTACTAAAAAAACACCTTGTCCCATATAAATAGCACCCGATGGATCTGTGGTATAAGCATGATGCGCATGATGTGTATCGTGGTCATCAAATCCACTTAATAATATTTCCTTGGTATCTGCTTTATCATCTCCATTGGTATCTTTTAAAATAATTAGATTCGTTCCTTGCGAAACATATACCCCTTCTGGCGCTAATTCAAAACCTAATGGAAGTTGAAGATGATCTGCAAAAGTAGTTTGCTTGTCTGCTACGCCATCTCCATTGGTATCTTCTAAAATAATTAATTTGTCATTAGGTTTGGGGTCCCCTGGTCTCCAATGCGGATAGGTAGGCATCACCGCCACCCATAATCTTCCTTTGTTATCAAAAGAAATTTGTACGGGTTTGGCTAAATCGGGGAACTCTTTTTCAGAAGCAAACAGATTTATTTTATAACCAGGTGCCATGGTAAATTTATCAATGGCCTCTTGACCATATAAATATTTCGCCTCTTCTACTTTTCCTGTAGGTTTAAAATTAGATTGAACAGCAGGTAGGCTGGATGTTTTTGCATCTGCCGCTGCTAGATCCATTTTTTTTCCTTTAGCTGCCATCCAAATTGCCGTATCACGAATCAGCGTCATCTCTCTTATCTTTTTTAATTCGGCTGGATAATTGGCAGGGCCAAATGGATCATAGCGACGTCCAAATACATGCACACCATTGGGCGCTTTAAAATCATTGTGCCATAGCCAATTTTTTTCAAGGACTGCGTCTAAAACCAGCGCGCGATTGGACTCAGCCACCGCGAGTGATTTTCCAAAAACAGCGTCTACTAAAAAGGGTGAGAATTTTTTATAGCCTGCATCATTCAATTGAGAACCATCTATGGTTAAATCGCTAGTAGTATTGTCTAACCAGGTTTTGGTCGGGGTGAATGCGTCAATAAAAAGTACACCATTTTTCATGGCTACTTGTTTCATAGCTTCTTTATACAATTGAAGGTTTTGATTTTCTAGTTTACCATTGGGAAGATCAAATTTTGTAGAAAGATCTTCGAACGCAATGGGAGATACAATGGCTAATTGTGGTCTTGATGCTCCATTATATTTTTGTTTCAAAGTATGTTTTATAAAAGCGTCTAATTCTGCTTTATAATTTTCTAAACCTTTTGGTCCTTGAAAAGATTCGTCATAACCAAACATAGCGATAATAATATCTGCTTTGTGTGTAGAAATCCACGCATCTGGATAATCTAAAAAACCTTCTGTTTCTGGATTGTTGGCTAGTTCGGTTTGAAATTTTTCAGCCCCCGGAAAAGCCCAAGGAGTGGGACGTGCAGAATGGGGTCTAAATCCAGGTGTGTTTCCACCATCACACATGTTTCGAATATATAATTGATTATCCGGATATCGAAGCTGTAATTCCGTTTCAAAATATCCAAAGTTCATCATTCGTGAACCTAAATTATTACCCACTAAAATAATATGCGCTCCTTTACTTATTTTAAGACTAGGGGGGGCCGCTGGTGTAAACGCTAATAAGGCTAACCATACAAAACCGATGGCAACGAATACCATTTGTTTCAAGTTTAAGCTTTTTATTGTATTCATTTTATTCGGTTGGTTGATTTAGAGATTAAAAAAATATTTTTTATTTTACCACAAGATCTGGATTACGAGGGCCGAAGTGTTTTAAGATAACAATAGGATCGGTCGTTGAGTGATTGATAATTTTTACACCTTCTTTTGCGGCAGTTTCACTGATAAAAAATTCATCATTGGTTAATTGGCCATATCTTATCAATGCAGGTGTTTCAATATCCCAAACACCCATCTTGCCATGACCCTGCATTACAATAATGCCATATGCGGCACTATCTTTCATGGTCACTGTTTGTCCCGGAAAAATAGTAATCTCTTTTGCACTAAAATCATGTGACTTATAACAAATCCAATTTTCTACATAGCCTTCTGCTTTCATTTTATTTACATCATGAACAGGCTTGGGTGCCATAAAACGATTTTCCATAGTATTAGGATCTACATTTAATTCCCAATCCAATACATCTACTAAAGCATCATAATCACCAATGCTTTCTTTTGGTGTTCCGTTCCATAACAATTCATCAGGAATAATTGCTTCATTTACTAAAGATTGATACATCGCAAAAACATCCGATGCTTTTTGTGGTTCATAGGTACACATACTTCCGGGTGCGTGCAATAATCCAGGAGGCACATCCCATCCAGAACCCGGTTCTAATTTATACGCTTGTGAGTAGTTGGTAATTTTATTATCGCCTTTTGAAAAGTTAATCAAGCATTCTTTAATTTGTTCTTTTGTAGTGCCCGGTGCGATTCCTATAAATGTATAAGGAAAATCGCCACCATGATTATTTAGTTGTGGTGGAAAATAATACGCTTCTGGTTTTCCTTTTTGACCAATGAGTGCCGCTTTTTCATCATTGTGGTGAACATGATGTGGAAGAGGACCCATGTTATCAAAAAACTTAGAATACATCGGCCAGCTTTTATATTCATTCCACAAGCGATCTCCAATAAGCTGCCCTTTTAATTCATCAATCGCATCTTTTAATAATATTTGATGCGTGGTAGCGCCGTCATTAAAAACAACCGGACTTAGCCCTTCGTTTTCTCCAGTGAGTGGACCATTTTTTGCAGGGGTCGTTGAAGACAACCAACGCTCATCAATACCTCCGCGCACGCCACCTAAAACATAATAATCATCGGGGTGTAATTTAATGCGTCGGCCAGGTACACAAAATGATCTAGGTACCCAGGTGGGTGCTAAACGTAAAATTCCTTTTCCTTGTTCGAATGCTTTTTGTGCAATGGTTTTATTTTCCATATTAAAAAGATAAGATGATTTATTGTAAAGTTGTTTGTTGAATTATTTTATTTATTGCCTCTTGATTATTTAAAATATCAATTTCTAAATCATAGGCGCGCGTTTCTCCAGGTGCAATAAAAATAAGAGATCCCTCTTCGCGCGCTTTAGATTGTCCAATCGGTGGATGAGTTCCTGGTTCTATTCCTGTTACATATTCTCCTTTTGACCAGTGTTGCCAATTGGTTAACCAAGGCAATTGTTTTTTAGGAAATTTTAATACAGCAGCCAATCCAATTTTTTTATTTTCAATTCCACAAATACAAAAGCCTTCTTTATTGGGTGCGCTATCAATAAAAAAAACATCCTGTCCTGGGCCATTGTGTTTTTCAGTAATTGGTTCACCTATTTTTATAGCTTCTCCATTACAAAAAATTTGAGCGCCTTCATCGGCAAGTGGCCAACCAAAATTGCAGTGATATAAAAGCATATGAGGGGCTGTTTCGTTTCCTCGATTGATAATTTCATCGTGAAGAAGAATGGTAGAGCTTCCTAATGTTGCAGAAATAGTTCTTTTTAACTCTAGGCTTGGGCCAAAAACTTGAGTTTGTTTTATTATTCCAGTAATACTCATTGAAAAAATACCGCGCGCGGGGTCTGGTTGAATAATTGAAACCACTTCAGCCGGAATATTACTTATTAATCCATGTAAACCCCGCTCACCCTGTTCATCCTGTTCGGGACCACCCACATGGGAGAGACCACAAGTGGTAATCAATCCCCCACCAAAGGTTCTTAACCAATCAGCCCCTCTATGAGAAAAGGGTTGTGGCGCCACAACACCAGTATGGTTAAGCCAAGTGAGGCTATATTGATTAAAAAAAGCATCTGCAATATCCATGGCCCGATCAATAACCACTTTAAATCTAAGGCCTGTTCCCGTATTGATCCAAGCAATGCGCACACCCTTCCCAAGCCCGTTATCTAAAACCGAAGTTTCGATGCCGCCCACTTGTGCAACATTTGAAACCTTATCACTCCATATAGCGCTGGTTGAGTGCATCTTAAAAAATTATTTTTTGCTTGCGTAAATAGGATGATTTTTATTTCCGCCCACTTTTAAATAAGCAATTAGATCACTAAGTTCTTCGCTATTTAAACCATTAATCATTCCCGGAAGCATTGGAGAGGTTTCTGAAACCCTAGTGCGCGCTACTTCTTTTTTTGAAAGCGTTCTTATGATATTGGTGGCAAACGGATTTTGAGAAATATAATAGTTGTTGTTATCCTGACGAATCAGCCTACCTAAAACAGATCCTCCATTTTTAAGAAAGAAAACAGTAGAGCCAAATTGATCAGAAATGGTTTTGCTTGGTTCGATGATAGACTCTAAAATATCTTTAGTGCTAAATCTTGTACCTAATTGGGTAAGATCTGGACCAGCGATGCCCCCTTCTCCTTTTATTTGATGACAGGAAGAACAAAGTGTTGCAGCAAACATTGCTTTTCCGCGAACATAACTTCTCACGCCCGTACTTGAATCTACTGCGTCAACGGCTTGTTTTATTTTCCAGTTTTTTCCTGGTCCTTTTGGCATAATGGTGCCTGCGGGTGCGCCAGACCTAGAAAGTGACACAATAGAATCACCAGAAATTTTATTTAAATATTCAAATTGATCTTTGGGCGCGTTGGCTAGTGCTGTTTTACGTGCACTATTAATAAATCCAACAAAACTTACACCACCTCTATATCCAAATGCTTTATAATACCATTGGAAATACTTTTTTTGTAGAGTGGGTGTCCAACCGTTTTTAGCAGTGCTTAGTACGTTAGCATACCAAGTTTGTTGTGAAGGTGGGATCCTCGCAAGCATAGCGGCTATATCCATTCCATATTGTGGATTACGTAAAATTAAATCAGAGGCTTCTGATATTGATTTTTGAGCAGGGGCGTCGTCTTTTGCAACGGCCATTAATGCCATTGTTTTTTCAATCGCCTCTGGTGCATCAATGTATACCAGCATTTTACTTAACTCTCTATTAAGGCTATTGGTTTTAGCGGGATAATATGGATTTAAAAAAGCAGCTACTTCTTTTTTTATGGAGGCACTGGGTTCTCCTAGACGAATAAAAATTAATTCAATTGCTCTTATTAAATCTAGTTGTTGTGGTTCTGATAGTTTTGAAAAATCTATCTTGGTTATTTGCTTAACCACCTCTGTACCAGAGCCAGTAGTTCCTTTTCGCGCAAGCGCAATAGCGGCTTGTGTTAATATAACGGGGTCTTTTTCGGAAAGTAGTTTATTATACCATTCTTCTGTGGGCTGATTTTCAACAGCAATTCGTGCAGCATATCTAATAAAACGATCGCTGTCTTTTAAATATGGCCAAGCAAAATTTACAGCTGCTGAATTTTTAGTGCCATGAAAAGCTTCTAATTGTCTGCGCGTTTTTAGAGCAATGGTTAATTCATCAACCGGTAGGGGGTCGTTGCTTAATGTATTATCACCATAATAAACGCGGTATAAATCAGACTCTAATCTTCTTCCGCCCGTTAAAAAATACAAAGCGCCGTCTGGGCCAATTGTGCCATCGGTTAATGGAAGAGGGGCGCCTGAAATAAATTCTTCTCCTTTTGTTTTATAAGAAGCGCCGTCTGGATCATTGTGTATAGCATAAATAATACCAAAGCTCCAATCAAAAGCAAAAATTGATTTTCTATATTTTAATGGAAAGCGAGCGCTTCCTCCATAAATAAGATTAGTGGGGGAGCCTTGTCCTACGTTTATTGCGGCTGGAAGGTTGTCGGGGTATTTAGAAGACCACTTATCTGTTCCTGGTCTCCATCCAAACTCTGCACCACTTGTTACATGAACAATTCTAGTTGGTCGATACCAGGGTGTTCCAAAATCCCACTCCATATCTGAATCATAAGCAAATAATTCACCCTGATCATTAAAAGTAATATCGAAAGGATTTCTAAATCCCGAGGCAATTAATTCCCAGTTGGCTCCTGTTGAATCAAGATGGGCTACCCAGCCCCCGTGAGTTTCAACAGTGTTGTCGTGTCCATTTGGATCTTTAATTAAAGGAAATAAATTATCTATTTTACTGTCTGGATAATTACGATAGGCGTTTAGTTTCGGAATTTTTGTAAAATTTCCAGCCACCACATAAAGGGATTGTTTATCAGGAGATAAAATAATACTGTGTGGGCCGTGCTCTCCCTCTCCATCAAGCGCTTTTAATAATGTTACTTTATCAAACTGATCATCTCCGTCGGTATCTTGAAGCCTATATAATCCACTTCCTCTTTTAAAACTCTCACTGGAATTATTATTAATCATTACATATAAACTATTAAAAGCCCACAATAAACCATGCGCGTGGCCCATTGTAACGGGTGCTTTTATAGTTCCACTATCTGTTGTTATTTTTAACTCTTCTATTTTTATTTTATTAATTGTATCTCCTATTTTAGGAACCACAAGTCGATATAAAGAACCATATTGATCAGAGGCAATAATTCGACCCATTTGATCAAAGGTCATTGAAACCCAAGAACCTTCTCCTTTTTCTGAAGGACCATATAACCTTTCCGCATGAAAACCTTCAGGTAGTTTTAGGTTGGTAATTTTAGGATCATTGGATTCTTTAATTAGAAAACTTTTTTTACTTTCTTTAAAAGAAAACAATAAAACCATAAAAAAAATAGTGCTTAATAAAATACCAATACTGTTTTGTTTTTTAGTCATTTTTTTATTTTAATATTAAATAAAATTAGTTGTCTATATAAGTATGAAAAATTAAGCTTTATGCCTCAATTAAAAAAGGGTAAACTGGGTTATTATTTAGCTTATTAAAAAAGAAGGTTGGGTGTTTTAAAAAAAATAGGATTTAAAATATAAATACTATTAATTGTTAGTTTTTATATTTTATTTAGTTTAATTAATTGATTTTAAATAAGTTATGAATAAAAAATAATATAAAGGTGTTTTTTTGTATTGTTTTATGGTTTTGTTTTTTATTTTAATTGGTTGGCTTGGATAAAAGTAAAGGATTTAAAACAACTGCTTTTTTTTTGAATGTTGATATCTATTGTAGTATTAAGTATTAATACATTTATATAAACAAACTAATACTATTACAACAGTGTATATCTTAATATCTTTTTTCTACACTCTATTTTTAATTAATAATATTATTATATTAAATTAATAAAAGCCTTTATAGATAAGGCTTTTATTAATTTAATAGTTTTTTATTTTTTATAAATTTTTATATTATTACACAATTTATACACTGTTAATTAACGGGTATAAATAAATAATTTCATGTTTATTTTTAATATTCTGAATTAAACAAACCTGTTTATTCTATTTCTTCGCAGGTTTATTCACGAAAAACCCCCCGATATCCCCCATTTTTTTATTTATCCACCAAAGGATTGTGTGTTCTTTATTGCTTTTTATATTAAAAAGGGGCCTTTTTATACTTTTAACCCCCTTTTAGTACCGAGAAAACATTATTTTTGCTCTCCTATAATTATAGATATATGTCAATTATTCAGAACATTAGAGAAAGAGGTACTTGGATCATCTTTAGTATTATCGCAATCGCCTTAATTGCTTTTATTTTACAAGACGGCATTGGTAGAAAAAGAGGACCCTCTGATGCTACCACTATTGGTAAGGTAAATGGTGAAATAATTAATAAAGCCGAGTTTGAAGAAAAGCTGGATGCGCAGGTTCAAAACTACGCAGCACAGGGTATTAAAAGAGAACAATTATTTGGTTTTTTATGGAATCAAGAGATTGATCGCCTTTTGTTTAAAGCGGAAGAAAAGAAATTAGGCATAGGTGTTGGTACAAAAGAACTTTCCGATGTATTATTTGGAAACGAATCTCCTTTTAAACAAGAGTTCACGGATAAAAACACCGGAGAGTTTAAGGTTAACGATGTAAAACAGGCGGTGGCTCAAATCAAGAAATCTAAAAATAAAGATCAAATAAAACAAATTGAAAAATTTTATATTGAACCCGCAATCGAAAATAGAATTAGAAATAAATACCAAGCGCTGGTTGTAAAAGGGGTACAGATTCCAAAATGGCTGGTTGAAAAACAATTAGCAGAAACAAGTAATATATCAAGCATTTCTTATGTTGGTGTTCCTTATTCTAGTATTTCTGACAGCACTATAAAAGTTACGAATGATGATATTACTTCTTATTTAAAAGAAAACGCAGCTGCGTTTCAAATAGAGGAGACATCAAAAAATATTGGTTTTGTTGGTTTTAGTGCGGCACCCTCTAGTGCTGATAGCGCAAGTGCAAAAGATATAATAGTGGCCCTAAAAGCAGATTTTAAAAACACAACAGACCCGGTTGCTTTTTTAAACAAAGTAGGAACAGAATTACCCTATTATAATAGTTTTTTAAGTAAAAAAGCTATTATGATTCCCAACAAGGATTCCATCTTTAACGCAGGCGTAGGAAATTTATATGGTCCTTATATTGATGGTAAAAACTATACCATTGCTAAAGTAATTGGAATTAAACAATGGTCTGATAGCGCAAGTGTTAGACATATTTTAATAGCAACAGTAAACCCTACCAATGGTCAACAACTCAGAGACGATAGCGCTGCGAAAAAATTAATCGATAGTATTAGTACTGCAATAAAGGGTGGGGCTTCTTTTGAATTATTGTGTGCTAAGTATTCTGATGACGAGTCTAGCAAATTAAAGGGAGGCGTTTATCCTATGTTCTCACAAGGACAAATGGTGCTTCCTATTAATGATTTTTCTTTTGATAATGCGGTTGGAGCAAAGGGTGTTGTTAAAACAGAGTTTGGCTTTCATTATATGGAAGTTTTAAAACAAACAACAAAGGGCCCCGCTTATAAAATAGCCTATCTTTCAAAAAGCATCATTCCAAGTAATGAAACCATTACTGCAGCATCTACCGCTGCTGCTCAGTTTGCGGCTAGCGCCAAGGATTTAAAATCATTTAACACGAATGCTGTTAAACTTAATAAACAAGTGCTTCCCTCTATTGGAATCAAGGCAAATGATTTTGATATACAAGGAATAGGAACAAGCAGAGCAATGGTGCGTTGGGTTTTTGAAAATGATAACAATTCAATTTCAGAACCGTTTGAAATAGGCGATAGTTATTATGTTGCAGCTATTTCTGGAATTGAAAAAGAGGGTTTGGCAAGTGCTGAGGTTGCTCGCCCACAGGTAGAGGCAATTATAAGAGATAAGAAGAAAGCAGAAAAAATTAAAAATAATTTTAAGGGTAACAGTTTAGAATCTATTGCAACTAGCATTAAAGCAAATATTCAAAGAGCGGATAGCGTTGGTTTTAATTATTCAATGATACCAGGATTAGGAAATGAGCCAAAATTAATTGGAGCTGCTTTTAATAAATCTTTACTAAACAAAATTAGTGAGCCCATTGCTGGCAATGCGGGTGTTTTTGTAATTAGTGTTAATGGATTAGGCGCGAAACAATCTCAACAAGATCCTATATTTTTTAAAGATGAATTGTTACAAAGAACACGAAGCATCTTATTTAGATCAAGCGCAGCATTAAAAAAAATAGCAACCATTGTTGACAACAGGTCTAAGTTGTATTAAATGTCCGACTTATTAAATAATAAAGTAGCTGATAGTGGAATTGTAACTATAGATTTAGCGAGCTTACTTCCCGCTAATGAGCTAGTTTTGTTTGATATTAAACCTTATTTATTTAAGGAGTTAATCTTAAAAGAAAAAGATTTTAGAGCTTCTCTGCAAGCCATCGACTGGTCTGCCTTTCAAGATAAAGTAGTAGGTATTTTTTGTTCCACTGATGCTATTATTCCTATGTGGGCAAATATGTTAATTGTTTCTGCTTTAAATCCTTTTGCGGCTGCTGTTTATTTCGGCGATGAGAAAAAAATAAGAGAACAACAACTAATAGAAAATATTTCAAAAATAAATGCAACCGAATATGCCAATCAACGCATAGTTATAAAGGGTTGCGGTGAAACTTTTATAGGAGAGTCGGCTTATGTGGCGATCACTCAAAAATTACGACCCGAGGTAAAAAGCATAATGTTTGGCGAGCCCTGTAGTACTGTTCCGGTGTATAAGCGTAAAGATTAATGAGCCTCTAACCAGTTTTTTCCAACACCCACCTCGGCTTCAACGGGTACATCATTAGGAAGCGCCAATGCAGCCTTCATGCATTTTAATATTAATTCTTTTAATGCCGGTAATTCTGTTTCAACGGCATCGAATACTAATTCATCGTGCACCTGTAATATCATTTTAGATTCCCAATTGCTTTTTTTCATTTCACCATGAATTTTTATCATGGCTAGTTTAATCATGTCTGCTGCAGACCCCTGAATGGGAGAATTAATCGCATTTCTTTCTGCAAATCCCCGCACTGTAAAATTGCTACTATTAATATCTCTTAACCATCTTTTTCTTCCCATTAAAGTTTCTACATATCCCAATTCTTTTGCCTGGTTTATTTGTTGATCCATGTACAATTGAATATTAGGAAATTCTTTTTTATAATTATCTATTATTTCCTTTGCCTCTGTTCTTGATATTCCCAAGTTTTCGGCCAATCCAAAAGCCCCTTGTCCATAGATGATACCAAAGTTTACACTTTTTGCTTTATAGCGCATTTCTTTGGTAACCTCGGTCTCCTTAATGCCGTATACTTTTGCAGCGGTTGCCGTATGTATATCTTTACCTAACTTAAATGCCTCACACATATTTGGATCACCACTGATGGCGGCCACTATCCGCAATTCTATTTGAGAGTAATCGGCACTTACTAATACTCGACCAGGTTCTCGCGGAATAAAGGCCTTACGAATTTCCCTACCCCTTTCCGTTCTAATGGGAATGTTTTGTAAATTAGGATTGGTACTACTTAATCTGCCCGTTACCGCAACCGCTTGTGCATAGCTAGTATGAACACGACCCGTTTTAGGATTGATTAATTCTGGAAAAGAATCCACATAAGTAGATTTTAATTTTGTTAACTCTCTAAAGTTTAAAATATCATCAACTATTTTGTGTTTAGCAGCCATTTTTTGAAGCACATCTTCACCGGTAGCGTATTGCCCTGTTTTTGTTTTTTTTGCTTTAGCATCTAATTTTAAAATATCAAACAATACCTCCCCGAGTTGTTTAGGAGAAGCAAGATTAAAACGAACACCAGCCTGCTCATATACACGCTCTTCGCTTAGTTTTGCATCAACCTCTAAGACTTTACTATATTCATTTAAAAAATCTATATCTACTTTGACACCCTCGTATTCCATATCCACTAAAACACGCACTAATGGATTTTCTACTTGTTCAAATACTTTTTCTACACCTCTTTTTTTAATAAGTGGTACAAAACAATTTTTTAATTGAAGGGTAATGTCGGCATCCTCTGCGGCATATTCTGTTACTTGATCTAGGGGCGCATCGCGCATGGTACCTTGGTTTTTACCTTTCTTTCCAATTAGTGTTGTTATAGATATTGGTTCATAACCCAAAAACTGTGCACTCAGCAAATCCATACTACGCCTGCCTTCTGGCTCAATCACATAATGCGCTAACATCGTATCAAAGGTATTACCCAATAATTCAACCCCATACCATTTTAGCACTAAAAAATCATATTTTAAGTTATGTCCTATCCAGACAATATCATTTTTTTTAAATAATGGGTCAAAATGTTTTAATATATTTTTAGCCTCAGCCTCATTCTCTATTGGAATATAATAACCTTCGTGCTCAGTATAAGAAAAACTTAATCCCACCAATTCAACATTATTAGCGTTGATGCCGGTGGTTTCCGTATCAATACAAATCTCTTTTTGTTGCAAAAGTTCTTGTACTAATTTTTTGATGGCTACTGCGCCAACAACTGATATATATTTATGATCAGTATTGCTGCTGTTTTTATTGACCACTAATTGCACAGGAAGGGCTTTGTCCTCGTTTTCTATATCCTCTTCTTCTTGTTCTTCGTTTTGTGCTATTGCATTTGAGCCTGCATCAATTTCTTTGTCTCCTAGTTTCTTCCTTTTAATTTTTACATTGACTGTATTTCCAAACAAGTCGGTTTGTTCTTGATTTTTAACGACTACTTCTGTTGAACCAGCACCCCCCATCACAGCAAAATCTTCCCCTAAAATTCTTTTACCTAGTGTTTTAAATTCTAGTTCATTAAATATTTCTGCAAGCGCCGACTTGTTTTTTTCTTTTAATCTAAAATCCTCTTCGTGAAAAGTAACCGGCACATTGGTAATTATGGTGGCTAGCTTTTTACTCATTATGGCCGATTTTTTCCCCGCGCGCACTTTTTCGCCCATCGACCCCGTAATCTTATCGGCATTTTCTAAGACACCTTCTAGTGTACCATATAATTTTAATAGTTTGGCTGCGGTTTTTTCACCTACACCCGGAATCCCCGGAATATTATCAGAGGCGTCACCCATTAACCCCAACATATCAACCACTTGTTCCACTCTTTCTATATCCCACTTCTCACAAATTTTTTTGGCATCTACAATTTCTTCTTTATTGCCAAAAGCGGGAGGTTTCCATATATAAACATTCGGGTGTATTAATAATTGGCCATAATCCTTATCGGGTGTAACCATATATACCTCGTATCCTTTATCTGCCGCTTGCCAGGCAAGGGTTCCAATAATATCATCGGCCTCATAACCATCATATTCAATAACAGGAATATTAAAACCCTCGATGATGGCTTTTATATGTGGGAGTGAATCTAATAAATCTTCCGGCGCTTCTTGACGATTGGCTTTATAATCAGTATAATCTGTATGACGTTCGGTGGGAGCATGTGTATCAAAACAAACGGCAATATGCGTTGGATTTTCTTTCCTAATAATTTCTAAAAGTGTATTGGTAAAACCAAATTGAGCATTGGTATTAATACCAGTAGTCGTAATTCTTGGTGTTCTAATAAGCGCATAATATGCGCGATAAATTAATGCAAGTGCATCCAATAAAAATAGCTTTTTAGACATGGTGCTAAGTTAACCAAAAAAACCTCCCCACCACAGTTGTGATAGAGAGGTTATAAAGTTTTTTTAAATCAATTTTAGTTAATCTTATATTTGTGTTTATAGCGATCATATAATTGCCTTTGTTTGTTATCCAAAGAAATATCACGGCCTTGAATAAAAGCTTTAGAAAGCTGATTGCCACGCATGTCTAAGATATCACCATCGCTTATAATAATATTTGCATCTTTACCAGTTTCGATCGAACCCGTAATATCATCAATACCTAAAATTTTTGCAGTATTTAATGTTATAGCGCTTAGGGCCTCCTCTTTACTTAATCCATAAGCTGCAGCAGTACCAGCATTAAAGCTAATATTTCGTTGCTTGCTTTGGTCATTGGCGTCGTTGATGGCAAATAATACCCCCGCTTTTTTAAGCTGTGCAGGAAGTTTATACAATTGATCAATATCATCATCTTCGGTGGTTGGAAGCGCGTGTTCGTTGTCCAAAATAACAGGAATATTATTTTCAACTAATATAGAAGCTATTTGTAAACTTTCAGCAGCGCCAACAATAACAATATTAAATCCAAATGTTTTTCCTAAATCGATAGCCAGTAACATTTGTTTAACTTCATTGGCACGAATAAATAACTTTTGTTTACCGCTAAACAAACCACGTACCGCCTCAAATTTTAAATTATTGGCTGCATGATTTTTTTCTTGTAAATAAGCGCGCGCCTCGGTAAAGAAGGTCTTCATAATCTCTATTTTAGCCATTGCTTCTTTTAGAGGATCACGATCGCCCCCTGGCGCACGAAATCCACCACGGCCAGCTCTTCTCGCCATTAGTGTAGGCATATTAATAAACATACCATTATCCGCTTTATAAGTGGCGTCTTCATAATTCCAGGCGTCTAGTTGAACTACACTAGAACTGCCTTCTATTAATTCTCCCATTGGTGCAACATGAGCAAGCAATACACCGTTTGCGCGTAATACATTAATAACCTTTGAATCTGTATTATAAGAAACAATCGTTCTAATGTTCGCATTGTTGATGCCTATTTCTTGAAAATCATTACTACCGCGAACTCCGCTATTAATTTCTCTCAAACCTAAGCTAGAAACAGGAACGATTAATCCAGGATATACTTGTTTTCCAGAGGCATCGATAATGGTAGCTCCAGCTGTAACAACTGAATTACCAACGCCAGTAATTTTTCCTTTATCAAAGGAAACAGAAGCGTCTGTTAATACTGTACCGTTGCCAATGTGAACTGTTGCATGTGTTATTACAACAGGGCCGCTTTGTGGACCAACCGGGTATACGGTTTCTTGTGCTCTTGATGTTATTTGTAACAGTGCAAGAGATAATATCATTAAAGTGGTATACTTCTTTTGCATAAATTAGTCTTTTTGAGTTTCGTAAATAGTTGCCATATTGTCTTCGTGATCATGATCACCACAATTTAATAGCGTTTGATAACTTGGCATGGCTGGTCTTGTTGCGCCCCCTGCTTTTTTCTCTCCTAACATTTTTTGTGTTAATCTTGTTCTTTCTGCTGCAACTTCTTTATGCATAGTGGCATCTTTTTCTCTATCAAAGTAAACGATACCATCCACAATAGTATATAATGATTTTGCATAAATACTTAAAGGGTTGTCAGACCACAAAACAACATCGGCATCTTTTCCTGTTTTAATGCTACCTACTTTATCTGCAACGTGCAATGCTTTTGCTGGATTCATCGTTACCATTTTAAGCGCCTCTTCTTCAGATACACCGCCATATTTTACAGTTTTAGCGGCTTCTTGGTTTAATCTTCTAGCCATTTCTGCATCGTCTGAATTAATACATACGTTTAAACCTACTTTTTGCATAATAGCTGCATTATATCCTGTTGCATCTTGCACTTCTGTCTTATACATAAACCAATCTGAAAAGGTGGATGCGGTTGAACCGTGCTTTTTCATTTTATCTGCAACCTTATAGCCTTCTAATATATGTGTGAAGGTATTAACCGTAAAACCATACTTATCACCCACGCGTAGCATATAAGTAATCTCTGGAGCAACATAAGAGTGACAGGTAATAAAGCGCTTCTTGTTTAATATTTCTACTAATGCGTCTAATTCTAAATCTCTTCTTGTGTTAGGATTTTCTTTCATTGCTTTTTGATAATCAATAGCTCTATCAAACGCATCGTTTAAAACTTGTTCCACACCCATTCTCGTATCAGGGAATCTGTTATTACTAGTGCTTGTGGTACGCTTTACGTTTTCACCTAAAGCAAATTTTATAAATCCATCTGCACCTGCAAATTTTAAATCTTGATCGTTCGCCCCCCATCTTAATTTAATTAATTGAGTTTGCCCGCCGACGGTGTTAGCAGAACCATGTAAGATATGGGAAGAAGTTACGCCACCGCTTAATTGACGATAGATATTAATGTCTTCTGGATTTAAATTATCTGCAATACGCACTTCACTTGTAACCGATTGTGCCCCTTCGTTGATAGAGAGTGCTGCAATATGTGAGTGTTCGTCGATAATACCAGCACTTAAGTGTTTGCCCGTTCCATCAATGATTCTAGCACCTGTTTCAGAAAGATCTTTACCTACTTTCGCTATTTTACCATTTTTCAATAAGACATCTGTATTATTTAAAACGCCCTCTTTTTCATTGGTCCAAACGGTTGCGTTTTTAATTAAGATAGTTTCTTGTGATGGAATAGTTTCGTTCCCAAAACCTACAAACGGGTAAGTAATTTTTGCAAGTGGTTTTAAAGTATCACCACTTTTCTTGTTGTCGGCCACTGTTGTTATAGGACTTACTAAAGAAGCGGTCCAGGTGTTTTTATTACCAGCTGGATCTGTTCCAATACCAGACCAGTTGGCGCCAACAATGGTACCACCCAATCTTATTTGTTCTGCGCCCCTTCCTTTTTTATTAGGGAATGATATTTTAACAATTGATTCGCTGATGGTAAGTTTTGCTGTTAAGGTATCGGCTCCAACAATGGAAGCAGATAAATCTTTTTTAACTTCTAAATTATAGTCGGTGATTGTACCCGCCACATTAAGCGTTAACTTATATTTACCAGCATAATTATTCCATTCACTTTCTGCTACTTCATATTTATTTCCTTGTACCCAGTTTTCAATAATTTTTGCATTGGTTGCAAAAATAGGTTCGGTTGTAATAATAAAATTAGCCAGCTTGCCTATTTCTAAAGATCCTAACTGATCGTAAACGCCCAACATGGTGGCTGGTGTTTTTGTTAAAGCTTCTAATGCTTTTGATTCGGACAATCCATAACGAATTGCTTTTTTAATATTGGCTAAAAAGTTTTTGCTATCTTTTAAATCGGAGCTACTAATGCTAAAAGAAACATTTGCTTTTTCATAAGCTCCTAAATTAGTTGGTGCCAATTCCCAATGCTTCATATCTGCTAAAGAAACAAAACGAGCATCGTTAGGATCTTCAACATCCATTGCTTCAGGAAATTCAACATTTAAAATATAGGCTGCTTTTGTTTTAACAATTTCGTCCATTCTTTGATAACCATTGTCGCCGCCTTTGATAATATATTGAACACCAAATTCATCGCCCAATCTGTCTGCACGTACCGCACTCCATTTATCATCTGCCAAAAATATTTGAGGAATTTGCTGATTATTATTCCAAGCCGCTAAGGACAGGTTTACACCTTCACCAGCTGGTTTAGTTTGGTACCATTTTGCGTCTAAATAAGTTTGACGCAACAAGGCAATGCTTCCCATTAAGCTACTAGGATAAGATTGAGTCGAAGAACCTTTTTCGAAAGAATATACTGCAGCTGCGTTGGTTTTAAGTAAAGATTGATTATTATTTTCTGTAGCAAGTGTAACTACAGCACCTGTACCTCTAGCGATACCATCTTTTATATGTGTAAACACTGCACCAAATCCGTTGGATCTAAAACCTTTTGCAGCAGCTTCGTCTATATTGAATATATCTGACGCGCTTACTTCGGGCTTGATGGCTTGATTCCAATTATAGGCCCCTGGTTTATTGGAGAGGAATTGACCTGGACCGCCATAATTAAAAGCGCCGGCTGGTCTTTTTGCAATACTTGCTCCATAATCGGTAAAAGGGTCCACAAAAGATGGATAAATATACTTTCCAGCACAATCTACTACGACTGCGTCTTTGGGTATAACGACGCTAGTGCCAACAGCTATTATTTTTCCTTGTTTGATTAATAATGTTGCTTTTTCAACCTTAGTTTTTTCATTTTGTACAATAGTTGCATTCGTAAAAGCATACAAGCCCGTACGAATATCTCTAATGCCATTTATTGGGAAAGATTCTTGTGCAATTGCATTTGTAATAGTGCCCACAAGAATTAACCAAAGAAAAATCTTTTTCATACGCTTCCTAATTTAATTGTGATAAATAAAGTTTTAAAGCTACTACAAAATTGTTCTAAAAAAACAGGGAAATTAAATATTTTATGAGTGGCTTAAAGGATTGGGACCGTAAAAAATTAACGACCAATAAAGACCATAAGAATTTGAATATCACTTGGATTAACACCGCTTATACGGCTGGCCTGACCGATGGTAAGTGGACGAATTTTTTTGAATTTTTGCAAGGCTTCAATGGAAAGTGCAGATAGTTTATCGTAATCGAAATTGGTTGGAATAATTTTATTTTCGAGCGTTAACATACGCTCTACAATTTCTTTTTCTTTCTCGATATAACGCTCATATTTAACTTGTATCTCGGCTTGTTCTAAATGATCTACCTCTTTGTCTGCTAATTTTTCTTTCAATTCTGCACAGTTATCAACCACTTGTTGGAGGCTAATATTAGGTCGTAGCAATAGTTTTGAAGCTTTTTGTTTTTCTGTTATCACCATTGAATCAATACTTGTTAAGAAACCATTTACCTCTTCTGGTATAATAGTTTGACTTGAAAGTATGTTTTTAATGGTTGCGACTTGATTTGTTTTTTCTTCTACTTTACGCATTCTATCGGCGCTCGCTAAACCAAGTTGATAACTAAGTTCCGTTAATCTTAGATCTGCATTGTCCTGCCTTAAGAGGGTTCTAAATTCTGCACGAGAGGTAAACATTCTGTAGGGTTCGTTCGTGCCTTTACTTATAAGATCATCAATTAAAACACCAATGTATGCGTCACTTCTTTTTAGTATCAATAGATCCTTATCATTAATTTTTAAATGTGCATTGATACCTGCCATAATACCCTGGCAGGCGGCTTCCTCATAACCTGTAGTGCCATTAATTTGCCCAGCGAAGTATAAATTATTAATTGCTTTTGTTTCAAGTGTATAGGTTAACTGAGTGGGTTGAAAATAATCATACTCAATTGCATAACCTGGACGGAACATGCGCGCCTTCTCAAATCCAGGAACTCTACGAAGAGCTTCGTATTGAACTTCTTCTGGTAAACTGGTACTAAATCCATTGACATATATTTCAACTGTATTCCAGCCTTCGGGCTCTACGAACAATTGGTGTCGCTCTCTATCTGCAAAGCGATTGATCTTATCTTCTATACTAGGGCAATATCTCGGACCCACGCCTTCAATTCGGCCTTGATACATAGGGCTTCGATCAAAACCAGTCCTTAATACATCGTGAACAATATTATCCGTATAGGTAATCCAACAAGAACGCTGGTCCTTTGCTTTAATTCTAGGAATATCCATATAGGAGAAGCCCACAATTTCTTCATCTCCCTTTTGTTCTTCCATTTTAGTATAGTCTAAACTACGCCCATCTACCCTTGGTGGTGTTCCAGTTTTTAATCTATCCGACTCTAACCCAAAGGAAACTAATTGTTCGGTGATACCTGTTGCTGCTTTCTCGGCCACCCTTCCACCACCTATTTGTTTCTCCCCTATATGTATAATTCCATTTAGAAAGGTTCCGCTGGTTATTATTACAGCGTCTGATTCAATTTTATGACCTAAACTAGTTATAACCCCACAGGCTTTGTTGTTCTTTATGATTAATTCATTCACTGAATCCTGGTAAAAATCAACGTTCGGGGTATTTTCAAGCATTTCCCTCCATTTGCTTGCAAATAATTGTCTGTCGTTCTGTGCTCTAGGGCTCCACATAGCGGGCCCCTTGCTTTTATTAAGCATTCTAAACTGAATCGTACTTAGGTCCGTAACGATACCACTATATCCTCCTAGTGCATCAATCTCCCTCACAATCTGTCCCTTAGCAATACCGCCCATTGCCGGGTTGCAGCTCATTTGGGCAATAGTTTGCATGTTCATGGTGACCAATAAAACCTTGGATCCCATGTTGGCCGCCGCCGCTGCTGCTTCACAACCTGCATGGCCTGCGCCTACTACTATGACATTGTATTTTGGAAACATATAAGTTTGCAAAGATAAGCCTGTATTGAATACCAAGCAATTCAATTAATGCTTAAGCGTAGATTCTTTATAAGCAAATTTTCGAATAAAATGTCTATTTCTCAACTAGAGGATCGCTTTGCTCAAAATACGAGCTCGGAACAGAATTAATACGCTCATACACGTATAAAAGTATACGAGAAGGTTCCATGTGGAACGTTTTGGAGACAAGTTGACCCGGGGAAGCCGCATTTAGATTCTCAAGCTCCTATAAAAGCAAAGTGGAAGGTTCCATGTGGAACGTTTTGCTAGCAAACTGGTCTAGGAAACAGATTTTAGGTAGGACTTTAGCCATTTATTCTCCTGGGCGCGCATTTCTTTGGCGTCGGCAGGCTTTTTATCCTTATAACCACAAAAATGCAAGGCCCCGTGGAATATTACCCTTAATAACTCCTCGTTTAGAAGTGTTTTGTGGGTTTTGGCATTATCCTTTACTCGATCAATGCTTATATAAACTTCGCCGATGAGCTTTCCTTTGATTTCAGATAGGTCGAAACTTATTATATCGGTGTAGTAGTCGTGTTTTAGATAGGATTTATTGATATCTAGCAAAAATTTATCAGAACAAAATATATATTGAAGAGATTCAATAGTCATGCCCTCTTTTTTTAAAGCCTTTTCAATAAAAGCCTTTAGTGACATACGATTACCTATACTTGCATTTTTATCAGCCCTATTAAATGAGATATTCTTGCTCATAATATATTGTTATTCAATGCTCCAAATTTCGTAACTATTTATGTAAAACAGAAACTATCTTTGCATTATTACTATGAAGAAACTATCTGAGTTAAAAATGGGGGAGTCGGGCGTTATTCATTCTTTTGAAAATGATGAAATATTTTTGAAGTTGATGGAGATGGGCTGTATACCTGGAGAACTAATTACAGTGGAACAAATTGCACCATTGGGGGATCCCATTTCAATATCGGTCGCAGGTTATCAATTAAGCCTTAGAATGAATGAAGCAGATAGTATTTTTATAGCCCCCAAATTAGACTTAAATAATTGATAATCAATTTATTATAACAATGAAAATTGGTTTATTTTTTGGTTCTTTCAATCCTATACATAACGGCCACTTAATGGTGGCAAGCTTTGTGGCCAATCATTCTGACCTTCAACAAGTATGGTTAGTAGTGTCTCCGCAAAATCCATTGAAGCCACAGGGAAGTTTATTAAATGAATATGACCGCTTGCATTTAGCAAAGCTCGCGATCGAAGAAGATACACAACTAAAAGTATCTGATATTGAATTCTCCTTGCCCAAGCCCTCTTATACGATTGATACACTTACTTATTTAGCAGAAAAATATCCGCAGCACGAATTCTCTGTCATCATGGGAGCAGATAGTTTTCAAAATTTACCGAAGTGGAAAAACTTTGAAACCCTGGTAAAAAATTATCATTTTATAGTGTATCGTCGAGATGGTTTTGATATTACTAATGACTATGGCGCGCGCGTATTGATATTAGAAGCACCCTTATTACAATTATCGGCAACGCTTATTCGCAACAATCGAAAAGAAGGAATTACGATTCGTTACTTGGTCCCAGAAAAAGTGCGTGAAGAAATTGAGAAAAGCAATTACTTTAAAGACTAAAATAAAAAGGCGCTTAATAAAATTTAAGCGCCTTTTTATTTTTCTATCTTATGATTTTTTTGATGACA
>Ga0209086_10000243_pt1 | contig 47817 bp, 29 predicted proteins | sample M_130207_XF_Meta_FD_187312 | JGI IMG/M metagenome (GOLD analysis project Ga0209086, IMG submission 187312) | Freshwater microbial communities from Lake Montjoie, Canada to study carbon cycling - M_130207_XF_MetaG (SPAdes) (version 2) | ecosystem: Environmental > Aquatic > Freshwater > Lake... | reverse complement strand
CGCGACGAAGATAAGCGGCGAACTGTTCGGTGACACGCTCGCCAAGACAGCCGAGATCGCTGACAAGCTGACCGTCATTCGTTCGATGACCCACGGCGAAGCGGCTCACGAACGTGGCACACACAACATGTTTACCGGCTACCGCCCCAGTCCCGCGTTGCTGTTCCCTTGCATCGGGTCGGTCATCAGCCACGAATACGGTCCTCGCAACAACCTGCCGCCCTACGTTTGCATTCCCAACATGCCAAACGAATTTGCAGGAAGCGGCTATCTCAGTTCGGCCTTTTCGCCGTTCAGCTTGGGAAGTGATCCAGCTGCCGGTGGCTTCAAGGTCCGTGACCTCGACCTGCCGAACGGTGTCGATGACAGCCGCTTTGCCACCCGTCGCTCCGCATTGGCCGCCGTCAACGGACACTTCCAGAAGAAGGAAAAGTCTGACGACCTGAAGGCGATGGACACGTTCTATGATCGGGCCTACAGCCTCATCAGTTCGCAAGCCGCTCGCGAAGCGTTTGATATCGAAAAGGAATCGGCTGCTGTCCGCGACGAATACGGTCGCAACACGGCCGGTGCTCGGATGTTGCTCGCCCGCCGACTCGTTCAAGCGGGTGTGCGACTCGTCAATCTGACCTACGGTGGCTGGGACATGCACACTGCCATCGTCGCGGGCTTCCGCAACCAGATGCCGTCGTTCGACCAAGCCTTCTCGACGCTGATCCGCGACCTTGATCGCACCGGTCTGCTGAAGGACACGCTGGTCATGGTCTCGTCCGAATTCGGTCGCACGCCCAAGATCAACGCCCAAGCCGGTCGCGATCACTACCCGAAGGTCTTCAGCGTCGTGCTGGCCGGTGGCGGGATCAAGGGTGGCTACATCCACGGCTCGTCGAACTCGACCGCCTCGGAACCCGAAGAACTCGCGATGGGACCAGAGGATCTGTTCACGACGGTCTACCACTGTATGGGTATCGTCGCCGACAAGGAACTGATGGCTCCCGGCGATCGCCCGATCGAAATCGTCGATGGCGGCAAGGTCATCAAGGACCTGTTGGCCTGATGGGCGTGGTTTCACGCAGGCATCGAATGGATCATCGAAGCCCGGCTCTCTCAGTGAAGCCGGGCTTCGGTCTAATCGGCTTGGAGAATTGCGATCTCATTCTCACGCATCACCCACAACCCGGCGGTCATGGGAGGGAAGCCGTGCATTCGCGGTTTGCGCGTGACAGTGGGAGCCGTGGTCGGATTGATCGCCTCGGGTGAATCTCGCGAAAGGATTCTGGAAGCTTATCCTTAGCTTGAGCCTGAAGATTTGGACGAGGCGCTGGGATACGCGGCGTGGCGGATGGAAGAGCGTGAAGAGAGTTTGGTTGTGGCAGGAGTCTCGCCATTGTGATCGACAAGAACTTTGCCGGCCGAATGGGTGTCGGTCTTCAAGTCGGAAGGATGGCGGGCGGTATGTCGGTGATTCCCTTGCAGAAGACAGTGAGATCATGGAATGGGCGCGAGCCAACCAGCACGTCGTGTTGACCCATGATCTCGACTTCACAACGGCGCTGGCGTTGACTGGAGCCAGTGGCTCGAGTGTGATCCAAGTCAGAATCCAACGAGTTTTGCCAGAGCATCTGTAGAAGATACTTGTGGTTGCGATTCGAACTTAAGAACTGGACCTCATTGCGGGATCACTCGTCGTCGAAGCGGTTCGATCACGGGTTCGCATTCCCCCGCTCTGAAAAGTTTTTTGATAGTGAGCCGATCTCAGTCAGATTCAAGAACAGAGAGTTCAAAATGGTGAGTCGATTTCTGGCAGTTGTTCTTCTCTTGGTGTCGGCTCCCGTGTTTGCTGCCAGCCCAGTGCTGTCGAACATCATTCCGCGCGGAGGTCAACGGGGGGCCGAGATCGAAGTTCTCTTCAACGGGCAGCGGTTGGAAGATGCTCAGGAATTGATGATCTACGAACCGGGGATCGAAGTCGTCGAGTTCGCGGTCGTCAACGGGAACCAAGTGAAGGCGAAGCTGAAGCTGGCGGCCGACTGCTTGCTGGGGACGAAACACATTCGCGTTCGCACGGCCAGCGGCGTGTCCGATCTTCGGACGTTCCGCGTCAGTGCACTTCCCAACGTGTTGGAGAAGGAGCCGAACAGCGACTTCAAAGTGCCGCAGGAAGTCGCCTTCAACTCGACCGTTGAAGGGATCATTGAGAACGAAGATGTGGACTACTTCGTTGTCGATGTGAAGCAGGGTGATCGGATCACGGCTGAAGTCGAGGGAATTCGGCTCGGCGACACGATGTTCGATCCCTACGTTGCGATCATTGATGCCGCTCGGTTTGAGCTCTCGACCAGTGACGATGCGGCTCTGTTGTGGCAAGACGGCGTGGCGTCGGTGGTTGCTCCGGCCGATGGCAAGTACATCGTGCAGATTCGTGAGAGCAGTTATGGCGGAGGGGGGAACTCTCACTACCGCTGTCACATCGGTAACTACCCTCGACCGCTGGCCGTGGTTCCTGCCGGAGGCAAGCCCGGTCAGAAGTTGGCCGTCAAGTTTTTGGGGGACATCGCTGGTGAGACGACTCAGGAAGTTCAGCTTCCGACTGCGGAAGATGTCGATCACGAAGTGTTCGCTCAGGACGCGAAGGGGATCTCGCCGTCAGGCAATCGATTCCGCGTGGTCGATCTCGAAAACAGCATTGAAGTCGAGCCGAATGAAGCCGTCGCTCAAGCAACCAAGGCTGCGGCTCCGGTCGCTTTCAACGGAGTCCTCTCGTCGAAGACCGATCAAGATTATTTCGGCTTCACCGCGAAGAAGGGTGAGTCCTACGAAGTCCACGTTTGGGCGAGACGCCTTCGCAGTGAGCTTGATCCGGTGCTCTACATACACAACGCGCAGGGCGGAGTGATCGCGGGGAACGACGATACTGGTGGCCCCGACAGCTACATTCGCTTCGCCGTTCCGGCCGATGGCGAGTACTTCCTCAGCGTGAAGGACCATCTCGGACGAGGCGGTCTCGGTTTCCATTACCGAGTCGAAGTGGCTCCTCTCAAGCAGACTGCTCTGTTGGGAGTCAACGAGTTCCAACAGTACGTCGAACCCAAGATCGCGATCCCTCAGGGGAATCGCTTCGCGCTGCTCATCAATGCCAACCGCCAGGGCTTTGGCGGTGAGTTGTCTTTCGCTGGACTCGACCTCCCCGCCGGAGTGACCATCGAATCGTTCGGCATGTCGGCCGATCAGGGTGTGGCGCAAGTCATCCTCATGGCGACTCCAGAAGCTCCCGTCGCGGGCAAGCTGGGACAGATCATTGGCAAGCTCAATGACCCCGCTAACCCGGCTCCTCCGACCGGTGAAGTCCGTCTGCCGACGGTCCTCGTGCGCGGTCAAAACAACACCCCGTTCTGGACTGAGCCAACCAGAGCTTTGGCGATGGCCGTGACTCAAAAGGCTCCGTTCACGCTCGCTATCGTTGAGCCCAAAGTGCCGCTGGTGCAGGGTGGCCAGATGTCACTCAAGGTCGTCGCGACTCGTGATGCCGAATTCAAAGCTCCGATCAAGATTGAATTGGTCCTCAACCCGAACGGCGTGAACTCCAGCCGCGAAATCTTGATCGCCGAGGGACAGACTGAGGCGCTGATTACCCTCAACGCAGCAGGCAATGCCCAAGTGAAGGAACACAAGATCGCCATTCGTGGCGACGCGACCGTTGGCAACGGGCCGGTGACGGTCGCCTCGCCGTTCGCGTCACTGCGCGTCGCCGAGATGTATATGAAGTTCAACTTCCTCGCCGCCGCCTTGGAAACGGGGACCGAGACCGAACTGGTCGTGAAGGTCGAGAACGCCAAGCCGTTCGAAGGGAACGCAGCCGTCCAGTTGATCGGCCTCCCGAACAAGGTCACGACAGTTCCCGCCGAGTTCAACAAAGAGACCGCCGAGCTGATCTTCAAGATCAAGGCCGAAGCGGACGCCAACCCCGGCAACACGAAGAACCTCTTCTGCCAAGTCGTCGTCACCGAAAACGGCGAACCGATCATCCACAACATCGGTACCGGAGCACTCCGCGTCGATAAGCCGCTCCCGCCTAAGGTCGCTCCGATGCCGGTAGCCGCCGCGGCACCGATGACAATGCCCGCCGCTCCGCCAGCCCCCGTCGTTGCCAAGCGATTGACGAGACTCGAACAACTCCGCGTCGATCAAGAAGCCCGAGTCAAAGCCGCCAGCGGGGCCGCTCCGGCAGCGGAAGCGAAGCCTGCCGGTGGGACTGACAAGTAACTTTGATCACCGAATGAATCTTCGTCGCGGAGCGACGAAGCGACGTAGTCCGGTCGCTGCCGCGACCGGCGCTCGTATTTGAACGAACTACACCAGCAGGCACGGATGCCGGATGATCTCAGACCATAATCGGACTCGTGTTGATAGCCGCTCGATCCGAATTGAAGACCTGAACCGCCAAGGACCAGCCTGATGCCACGAATCTCGATGCTCGCTCTTGCCATCCTCTGTCTGACCGGTGCGACTGCCTTCGCCCAGTCGCCGCTCGTGCAGCTCAACGTCTATCCGGCGGATATCAATCTCACGACGAACAAGGACCGGCAACTTGTCGTGGTGCAGGCCGTGCATGCGGATGGCATCACGCGCGACGTGGCGAAAGAGGCGACGTTCACGCTCGCCAATCCGGCTCTCTGTCGGCGTGAAGGGACGACGTTCTATCCGACGGGGGACGGAGCGACCGAACTAAAGGTCGAGTACGGTGGTCAGATGCTCACCGTGCCGGTTAAGGTCGAGAAGGCTGCCGAAGCCCGGTCGATCAGCTTCAAACTGGATGTTATGCCCGTCTGGATGAAGACCGGTTGCAATACGGGTAGCTGCCACGGAGCGGCTCGCGGGAAAGATGGCTTCCGGCTGAGCTTGTTCGGCTACGACCCCGATGGCGATTACTTGCGACTCACGCGAGAGATGCCCGGTCGCCGCATCGACCTCGGTGTTCCGGATGCCAGTCTGACGATCGAGAAGTCGATCGGTGTCGTTCCACATACGGGAGGCAAGCGGTTCGAGCGTGAATCGGAACTCTGTCAGACCGTGATCGACTGGATCAGCGCGGGCTGTCCTCAAGACCCAGCCACCGTCGCGACGTGCGTGGCCTTGGAACTCTTTCCGAAGAGCGGCGTCCTTGACGGCGAAGGCTCAACTCAGCAGGTCACTGCGCGGGCCAAGTATTCCGACGGCACCGACCGCGATGTCACTGCATTGGCGCTGTTCCTCTCGAACAACGACACGTCCGCCACGATCTCACCCGATGGAACGATCACCGCCGGGACGCGAGGCGAAGCGTTCGTGATGGCTCGGTTCGCGACCTTCACTGTCGGCTCCCACTTCGTCGTCCTGCCGAAGGGCTTGGTCTATCCGGACACCCCAAAGCCACAGGTCAATTACATCGACGAGCTGGTGAACCTCAAACTGAAGAAGCTGCGTATTGATCCGTCGGGCAAGGCGGCTGACGAAGCGTTCCTCCGCCGCATTTACGTCGATTTGATCGGGTCGGTTCCGAGCGAAGAGGAATACGCCCGCTTCATGACCAGCACGGAAGCTGACAAACGGGACAAGCTGATTGACGAACTGCTCGGTCGCAAAGAGTTCACCGAAGTCTGGGTGAGCAAGTGGGCCGAGTGGCTGATGATGCGGTCATCGAACCAGACGAGCTTGAAGTCGATCACGCTGTACTACACTTGGCTGTCCGAGCAGATTGCCGACAACGTGCCGCTCGACAAGATGGTCCGCGAAATCCTCGGTGCCAACGGCGGGACGTTCAAGAACCCTCCGACCAACTTCTATCAGATCGAACCTGACCGGCTGAAAGTCGCCGAGAACGTCGCTCAGATTTTCATGGGGATGCGGACGCAGTGTGCTCAGTGCCACAACCATCCGTTCGACCGCTGGACGCAGGACGAGTACTACAGCTTCGCTGCCTTCTTCTCACAGGTCGGCCGCAAGACGGGCGAAGACTATCGCGAGCAGATCGTCTTCAACTCGGGTGGCGGTGAGGTCAATCATCCAGTCGGTGGGCGAGTCATGCCGCCGGTCTTCCTCGGTGGTGGCCCGGCCGATACCGCTGGCAAAGACCGTCGCGTCGTGTTGGCCGATTGGCTCGCCTCACCCAAGAATCCGTACTTCGCTCAGAACTTCACGAACCGCATTTGGCACCACTTCTTCGGCATCGGGATCGTCGAGCCGGTCGATGACGTGCGCATCAGCAACCCCGCGTCGAACGAGCCGCTGCTGCTCGAATTGGCCAAGCGATTCACCGAGTCCAACTACGACTTCAAGGCTCTCGTCCGGGAGATCTGTCGTTCGGAAGCGTATCAACGAACGACCGAGAAGAATGCCAGCAACGAGACTGATGAACGCAACTTCGCGTCGCAGTCACTCCGCCGGATCAAGGCCGAGTCGATGCTCGATATCCTCAGCCAAGTGACCAACACGAAGGACAAGTTCCCACGGCTGCCGCTCGGTGCGCGAGCCGTTCAGATCGCCGATGGGGCGACGAGCAACTACTTCCTCACCACGTTTGGCCGAGCGACCCGCGAGACGGCTTGTTCGTGCGAAGTGAAGATGGAACCAACGCTCTCGCAGGCGCTGCATCTCATGAACGGCGATACCTCGAACGCGAAGATTCAGCAGGGAGGTATTCTCGACGCGATGCTGAAGGAAAAACTGCCGCCCGAACAGATCGTCGAGAAGCTCTACATCCGCTGCCTCAGCCGCAAGCCGCTCCCCGAAGAAGCCGAAGCCCTGAAGCCCCTCTTCGCCGAAGGGAGCGACGTGAAGAAGTCGCTGGACGATGTCTTCTGGGCGCTGCTCAACAGCCGCGAGTTCCTGTTCAACCACTAAAGTCGAAGATGCGTTTCAAAGCCCGGCTTCTGAATGGGAGCCGGGCTTTTCTTCCATCAATGATCGATGTCCCGTTCGTTCGAGTCCTGGAAATCAAGCGATGCCACGCCTTCCGATGTTTGCTGTTGTCATGGGCCTGTGTGCCACCTCCGCGTTCGCCGAAGAGAAGGCCGCCGCGACCGCTCCCAAAGAGGAGAAGATCACGTTTGACCAGCACATCGTTCCGATCTTTCGGGAGAAGTGCGGGTCGTGTCATAACGCGAACGACAAGAAGGGGGACCTGGTCCTCGACAACTACAACCTCGCCATGCAGGGCGGGGCGTCGGGTGAGGTCGTGCGGACGGATGGAGACGCCTCGCAAAGTCAGCTCTATCTGGTCGTGACGCACAAGTCCGAACCGGTCATGCCGCCGAGTCAGCCGAAGCTGCCCGATGAGCAGCTCACCCTGATCCGCAAGTGGATTGAAGGTGGCGCGCTGGAGAACGCGGGGAGCAAAGCCAAGCCGAAGAAAAACATGGCGGTTGCCAAGGTCGAGGTCTCGAACGCGCGACCCGCTGGTCCGCCGCCGATGCCCGAGAATCTGCCGATTGATCCACTCCTGGTCTCGGCACGCGGTAACGGTGTGACGGCGCTGGCCAACAACCCGTGGTCATCGGTTGCCGCCGTCGCTGGGCACAAACAGGTCTTCCTCTACGACACGAAGACGCTGGAACTCGCGGGCGTGTTGCCGTTCCCGGAAGGTGTCGCCCACATCCTCAAGTTCAGCCGCAACGGTCAACTATTGATGGCCGGTGGCGGACGTGGCTCACACTCGGGGAAGGTCGTTGTCTGGGACGTGAAGACGGGTAAGCGGATCGCCGAAGTGGGGTCCGAGTACGACGTGGTTCTCGCCGCTGACATCAGTCCCGACCAGACGCAGATTGCGCTCGGCGGGCCGAAGAAGATCGTCCGGGTTTACGATGTCTCAACGGGAGAACTCCTGTACGAGAAGAACAAGCACACCGACTGGATTACGGCGCTCGAGTTCTCGCCCGACGGCGTTCTTCTCGCGACGGCCGATCGGAGCAACGGCCTGTTCGTGTGGGAAGCCTTTACCGGGCGCGAGTTCTACTTCCTGACCGGTCACACCGGCGCGATCACCGATGTCAGTTGGGCACCGGACTCGAATGTATTGGCCTCGTGCAGTGAGGACACGACGATTCGCTTGTGGGAGATGCAGAACGGGACGCTCATCAAGAACTGGGGCGGACACGGCGGTGGGTGTTCCTCGGTTGAGGTCACGCGGGACAACCGCATTGCTTCGACAGGACGTGACAATCAAGCCAAGCTGTGGGACATGAACGGGGCCGCGATTCGAGGCTTTGCCGGACTGGGTGATCTCGGGATGGAAGTTGCGTTCGATGTTGAGACTGATCGAATGCTGTGTGGCGACCTGACGGGAGCCATTCACGTTTGGAACGCGAAAGACGGCGCGGTCCTCGGCCAACTGAACACGAACCCGCCCCCCTTGGCCAAGCGGATCGAAGTCACGTCACAAGCATTTGCCGTCGCAGACACCGCGTCGGCTCAGGCGACCGCTCAACTGGCCGCTCTGAACAAAGCGATTGCTGATCGCAAGGTGGCTGCGGATGCAGCGGTCAAGCTGGCGACAGACACTCAAGCGGCCATTGACCCCGCCACGAAAGCCAATGCCGCAGCGGCGGCCGATGTTGTCGCGAAGACTCAGACGCTCACGGTGGCCGACACCAACATGACGAACGCTGCGGCTGCTCAAACGAAAGCAGCGGGCGAACGCGAAGCGGCGACAAAGCAAGTGACGGACCTTACTGCGAAGGTAAAGGCCGCGGTGGACGCGGTTGTCGCGACGGATGCCGCAGCCGCAGCCGCCCTCGTCGCTGTCGAAGCCAAGCCAGATGATGCCGCTGTGAAAGCGGCCGCCGCTGATGCCACGAAGAAGTCGGCCGATGCACTTGCCGCAGTGTCAGAGTTGACCAAGCTGAAAGCCGTCTCCGTGCAGCAGCTCCCCTCGAAGAGCGAAGCGTTCGGTACGACGAACATCGCCCTGAATACAGCCAAGGCCGCACGCGAAAAGGCCGTCGCTGATAAGGTCGCGTCTGACAAAGCTGCCGTCGATGCGGCGGCAAAATTGAAGGTCACGATGGACACCGCTGTCGCTGCGAAGGCTAATGCTGACAAAGCCGTCGCCGCCGCTGTCGTCACGCCCGAACAGCAGAAGCAGGTCACCGACGCCGATGCCGCGATGAAAGCCGCCGCCGAAAAGGCGTCCGGAATCAAAGTTCAACTCGACCGACTCAACGCCGCCAAAGGCCGCTCGTTCCTGACAGCGGATGCGACGGCCAAGTGAAGGAATGAGTTGTAGGATGGGCACACTTGCCCGTCCGGTTTTCTCGAAAAAGGCGGACGGGCAAGAGCGCCCATCCTACAAGGGGACTACTGCCCGCCGGTCTCGCGCCGTCTGCTGATTCGACCCTCAAGGAACATTTCCGTGCGAACGCTCTCCGTCTTGTTTGTGCTTGTTGCCAGCGTAGCCTTCGCGGGCGATTCGCCTCAGTTTCGAGGGCCGGGGGGCGAAGGGCATTCGTCCGAGACGAACCTCCCGTTGAAGTGGAGCGACACTGAGAACGTCCGCTGGAAAGCGGAGATCGACGGCTTGGGATGGTCCACTCCGTCGGTCGTTGGGGCCGACGTTTGGTTCACGACGGCGACCGATGACGGCAAGTCGTTGCGAGCCGTTTGTCTCGACAAGGACTCGGGGAAGGAGCGGCATAACGTCGAGGTCTTTCATCGCGACGAGCCGGGAAAGATTCACGGCAAGAACAGTTACGCATCCCCTTCCGTGCTGGTCGATGGCGAGCATGTGTTCGTCCATTTCGGGAAGCTGGGGACCGCGTGTCTTGACCGCAATGCGAAGGTGATTTGGACGACCGAGTTCACCTACAACCATCGTCATGGACCGGCGGGTAGTCCGATTGTCGTGGGCGACCTGCTGATCCTCAGTTGCGACGGGGGAGACGTTCAGTTTGTGACGGCTCTCAACAAACAGACCGGCAAGGAAGTTTGGAAGACGACGCGCGAGGGGGCGATGGCCTATTCGACGCCTCTCTTGATTGAAGTCGATGGCCAGCCGCAAGTCGTCAGCACGGGGGGCGAGTGGGCGATGGGCTATGAGCCACAGACCGGCAAGGAAATCTGGCGGTTCCGCTATCCGAAGGGCTACTCGAATGTCCCTCGTCCGGTGTTTGGGCAGGGCTTGGTGTTCCTCTGTTCGGGCTATGACAAACCGTGGCTGTACGCGGTCAGACCGAACGGCACGGGCGACGTGACCGAGACGCACATGGCGTGGAAGCTGGACCGGGGAGCACCGCTCAATCCGTCGCCGCTACTGATCGGCGAGGAACTCTACATCGTCAGCGACAACGGCATCGTCACCTGTCTGAATGCGAAGTCGGGCGAACAGCACTGGCAGCAACGAGTCGGCGGCAACTTCTCGGCGTCCCTGCTGCACGCTGACGGTCGCATCTACATGCTCGACGAGAACGGCAAGACGTACGTCTTCGCACCAACGAAGGACGAGTACCGCGAACTGGCCGTCAATGAAGTTCCCGGCCGCTCACTCGCCAGCATCGCCGCCGCAGACGGGTCGCTGTTCCTGCGAACGGATAAGGCGGTCTATCGACTGCACGCGGCGAAGTGAGTCGTTTCAGAAGACGTCGTTATGAAGATTCAAGACAACGTGGTTCTGGTCTCAACTTGAGTCGAAAAGTCCGGGGCCTTACGGCACCCGGTTCACCAACTTCCGACAGTTGTTGATGCGTGCGTCATTACTTCCCTTTGACCTGCGTAATGTAGATCAGGTAGGCGAGCGGTGCGCCGATGAGGATGCCTGAGAACGGGACCATCTCGGGCAGGCCGATCTTCTTGTAGATGAAGTCGTACAAGAAGAAGGTGTCGAGCAGGCAGAAGCCGATGACGGACCAGCAGGCCGCCAAGATGCCGAGCTGCTTTTTCTGAGCTTTTTCATCGTCTGACAACACAACCTTGGGCTTGCTTGCGGAGGAGGATGACGATTTGCTCCCCTTCACCGGCTCGGCGGCTTCCTTGCGCAAGCCCGCCGCGTAGTACTTCGCGATCCCTTGATTGATGGCCAGCGGTGTTGCCATGACGGGACGGATCGGCATGTTGAACCGGAGTCGAATCTCGTCTTCGAGTTCTGCATCGGGTTCTTCCGAACAGGCGACCAGCACGCCGCCATTATCGACGAACAGCGGCAGACAGGTGTGACGGCGGACCAAGGCACGCGGAACTTGATCGAGGATCGAGTCATCCGGCAGCATGTCGGCCAGGTCGACGTAGGGCCGACCGATCTCTTGAGCCAACGCCCGCGCGGCCACATCCGGTTCGACGAGCTTCAGTTGAACGAGCGTGTCGCGCACGGACAGCCCCGTTCGCTCCGCATGCGATTTGACTTCCTTCACCTGATCGGACGAGAGGACACCTTGGTCCTGCAAGTACGCGGTGAGTGGTCGGCGACCGGTCGTCGCGTCGCGATCGTCGATCTCGCGGCCCTGACTCTTGTCGTAGTCGAGCTTCAGTTCGGAGTCGGTCAGGCAGAGCATTGCCTTGGCCAACTCGTTGAGCAGCGTCTGCGATTCGTTCGAGTACTGACCGGTCGCATACTTGCGGACGTGACCATTCAGCTTCTTGTAGTTCTTGCGAACCTTGTCGGGATCATCCTCGAACTGCACGAGCCTCAGCAGTTGGTAGTGATCGGGTGGACGCTGGCCCTCGGGGATGCCGAGCCATTCCTTGTAGACATCAATCGCCAACGGAGAAGCCTCCTGATTGCGGACGTTCCAACTGCACCAAGCAGCCTATCCAAGAACCCGTCACCCCCGGCCCTTCTTCCCGCAAAGCCGGGGCGAGGGGAGGATGCTCTTACTGAACTCACTCGACTTGGTAATTCTTGGCCAATGCCTCGAAGTCGCCAATCCCCTGTTCGGACAGGCCCGAGTGGCGGACAATCTCGGTCATGGCGACGCGGTTTCCAGCTAGTTCTTTCGCGGCCGCGCTGATCCGTCCGTTGGCGTCGTAGCTGTAGGTGACTTCGACGGGTGAGCCAGCCGGAAGATTGGCGGGAAGGTCTAGGATGCGGAAGTCACCGATCTGTGTGCAGGCATCAGGATCGGTCGCGTCCCCTTCGAGGATATAGACGTGGATCGACTTCTGGTTGGCCGAGTTCGTCACGAACTTCTGACTCACGTTGAACGGAATCTGTGAGTTCTTCGGGATCATGATGTGGTTGATCTTCTTGGTCTTGTCTGCCGGGCTGGAGACCTTGACCCCCAGCGAGTGCGAGTTCACATCGCTGGTATGCACGGATCGCAGCCGATTTGTGACGAGGGCGCTCAGACCGGCTGCGCCGCGGTTCTCACGCGCTTCCAGAATGGCCGCGTGAATCGCGGCTCCCTGCGAGACTGCCTCTTCGGGGCGAAGCAGCCCCAAGTCACGGAGCGGCTGACGATGGCAGACTTCGGCCAGCATGGTTTCCACGGCAGGCATGTAAGTCGAACCACCGACGAGAACCACTTCGTGCAGCGTTCCGATCTCGACTCCGGCTTGTTGCAGCACCAGTTCGGTCGTATCGCGCGTCCGTTGAAGCAGGTCGGCCGTCATCCGCTCGAAGTCTTTGCGGGTGAATTGCAGCGAGAGCGTTTTGCCTCTGAAGTAGACCGTCAGCGGTATCTGAGTCTTCGTACTGAGTGCCCGCTTGGCGTCTTCGCAGTTTGCGCTGAAGTCGCGCATCGCTTCGGGGTCTTGTCGCGGGTCTTCGTTGAATTTGCGGGCGAACTGCTCGGCGACGTGGTCGGTGATCCGTTTCGTCCAGTCGATCCCGCCCAGCATCACGTCGCCGTCGGTGGCGAGGACGCGGAACTGAGTTGGCGTATAGCGAACGACAGTCACGTCGAATGTGCCGCCGCCGAGATCGTAAACCAGAATGGTCTTCGCCTCTTGCTTGAGATCGCTGCGTCCCAGCTCGCCCTTCATCCACGCGTAGGCCAGCGTAGCGGCGGTCGGCTCGTTGATGATGTCCACGACGTTCAGACCGGCGATGCGGCCAGCATCTTGAGTCGCCTTGCGGCGGACATCATTGAAATAGTAGGGCACCGTGATCACCGCGTTGGTAATCGGGCCGATGGCTTTCTCGGCGTCCTGCTTCATCTTCTTGAGGATCAGCGCGGAGATGAACTCGGGCGACAACTTCTTGTTCTGGTAGACAACGAAGTAATCCTTGTTTCCCATCTGCCGTTTGACCGCTTCCACGATGTGGTCGGCCGACTCTTGCGAACTGCGTTCAAACGTGGGACCGACCACGACCTGGCCGTCATCTCCAAGAAGCACCACCGACGGCGTGATGTTCCGCCCGTCCGCATTGAGCAGCGAGGTTGGCTGCCCGTCAGCGCCGAGTCTCGCGATGGACGAGTAAGTGGTTCCCAAGTCGATGCCGACCGTCTGACCGTCCAGAAATTTCATTGCGCAGCCTGTTTTCGTGAGTCCGAAGGTGAGTGATCGGATGCCGTCCGCAGATCGGACCGACATTCCCCAAGAGCCGGGGTCGAGAGTGGGCGGTATTCTGCCCGCGTGCCATCTCGGAAATCAAGCGCGCTGGCTGTTTCAACGAGAAGGGAATGAGGGGCGTTCCCAGCGTGTCGCGTCGAATGGCAATCACTCGTGGAGAGATTCAACCCCGAGCAACTTCACCGCGCCATCGGCGCGCTGATCAAGATGCCGAATGGGAGCTGATGCCGGTCGCGGTTGCCTCGCCATGGAAGGCTTGGCTCGAAACACGACCGCTGAAGGTGAGTGTGGCCGCCCTTCGATCAAACCGATCTGCTGCTCGTTCAAATCGGACAGCCGATGCGCACCGAATGCGGATGCGGTCACCGTTCCAACCAGCAGTGTTGCCGCCAAGCCATTGATCAGGATTCGTCGCGCGTTGGTGTGTGAATCGAAATTCATGATCTGCGGTCCTGAAGCTCAACACTGGAAATCCCGCGTGTAGGAGTAGCCGATGGCCGTCATCCCACCCCATCGAGCCTCGCAAATTCCGCCGAAGCCGACTCACGCCAAATAGAGATCGGATCGCCGTGAATTACCGCAACAGGCAATTGCCGCCGAAGGTGCGAGGTTCTTCAGGACGCCCGCCCTCATCGGTCCCTTCGGTAAACTTTGCCAGCATGTGTTTGATGGTCCCGTAGGATGGACTCCCCGTCCGTCCGAGCTTGTCGAGAAGCACCGGACGGACGGGGAGTCCATCCTAACGTTGCGCGTACGCGAACTCTTGCCAGCCACCTGTGGCCTGCAGTTCGACTCGCACGTCCCTCGTTCTCAACCGTGAGTTTGGAGGCGAGGCGTGCGTGGTGATTTGGCAACGTTGAGCCACGCCGTTGCCGGCACGCTCCGAAGTCATGGCGTGCTCGCGAGTTGATGGCCTTCAGCGCGACGGAACCTTCGTTGCGTGAGGCGTTTCGTCAACGTGAGGCTTGGCGTGGGCGGCCGCTGCATGGCGTCAGGCGCAAAGATTTCTGAACGGCTTAACTCGTTGGTGTGGCTGTGATTTCTGAGGATCGCGGTACGAGGAGCGTCAACTTTTCTGAGCGAACTGCGCGAGTGGCATTCAGGTTGCTTTACATCTTGCTCATCCTGCAAGACGCAACCACACGAGACGGCCAGCAGGTTGTTGCCGCTCGAAAGATTGAATCACTCGTTTACTCGCGTTCCTCAGAAAGGACCACTGCCATGACCAACCTCATCAACACCCTGATCCACGACGAAGCCGGTTTCATTGTCTCCGCCGAACTCGTGCTGGTCGCCACCGTCGGCGTCCTGGCGATGGTCGTCGGGTTGTCGGAAGTCGCGTTGAACGTGAACAACGAACTGGAAGACATCGGTTCTGCGTTCGGCTCGATGAACCAGACGTTCGTCCAGAAGGGCGTCCTCGGACATCAGGGTTACTCGGCCGGCACCGAGTTCAAGGACAACGCCGACCACTGCGACAACACCTGCGATATTCAACCCCTCGCCCCACACGGCGAGTTCTGATCGTCGAGTGAACAGCCTCTCTCGACGCTCCGCACAAACTCTCTCTGCACCACGTCCCATCGCACCGCAGGTCTCTCGCACCACCCGAGACCTGCGGTGTGGGCGTTCTTTGGGGGATTGAGCGGTGAGAAAACACTCCTTCTGGCTTGCCACTCAGTGCTCATGGGTCTCTACGCAAAGTCCAGCCAAAGTAGCCGTCATCGCTCCGCGTGACGAGCTTTATTGAGTTCGGCCGCACTGACTCAAACGCCGGTTCTCTGAAGGCTCATCACGCGGAGCGATGACGGCTACTTTGGGGAGAGACCAATGACTCAGTACTCGCCGGGTCAGGGCTGGCCGGGAATCGTACTCGTCAGGTCGTTGACCAATTTCGCGAGTAACTCATGCGTCGCTTGGATCGCGGCGGGGACTCGACCGGGATGGGTGGCATCGTTGCGGTAACGTCGCAACGAGAATCGACCGGCACCGTGGGACGAGAGCTGAACCTCGTAGTACTTCGTCGTGCCGGGGAGCGTCGTGTCGGGGGGCGTCGATCGGATCAGCACCTGACTCCCTTGCGCGTCGTATTCGAGCGGCCCAAGGTTTTCGAGCAAGTACGTGATCCGCTGGCAGAGAGCATCGCCCCACTTCTTGAGGACATCGAGCGTTGCCGCACTGAGCGACGGCACGTCCAGCCGCAGTTCCTCGCACGAGACTCCGAGCGACTCGACACTGGTCACATCGACGGACAGCGTCACGCCGCTGCCATCGGCGACTGTGATCGTCTTTGCGGGAACAAACGCCTGTCCAATGAGCGGCGTCAAAGCAGCGGCGAGATCGAGGCTGAGCGACATCGGCAGTCCTTCATCGAGTCATCACGACAATGCAGTGGGAGCAGCGGTCGCATTCTATACGCCGCGCGGGAGAATCTGACACTAGCCCGACGCGCAAGCGAGGGCTTCACCGTCATCGAATGTCCAGCCCTCGCTTGCGCGTCGGGCTAGTGAGGGCTGGTCATCCATGCGTCAATCTCAGCCGCGAGGAATATCTGCACGACCGCTACAGAACAGGAACTTTCGGCCGCGACCGACAGGCCCGAGATCGCAATTGACCAGAAATGATTGATGGGCTACATCCCGCCTCCCCCAATCTTCACATTTCGATCTTGATTCACTGGGCTGAAGCTCGTGTGAGGCGGTGAGCCATCATGCGGGCCGAGTTGATCTCGTGCCTCAGTGCTGTCATGTCCCGCCGTCTCGTTCGCAAGGAGGCTGACGATGAGTGTTCGTCGCGTGGTGTTAAGCAGTCTGATGGTGTCCGCATTGGCGCTCGTCGCTTGCGTTGTGGCGGACGATTTCTCGGACGGAGCCGTGCTTGGCCCGGCCGAACCGATCGGCAAGCTGCTGGTCGTGAAAGCGAGCTTCGACGACGAACTCGCGCCCGCCTCGCCGGTTCCTCTGCCACCCGATGAACTGAGGGTGTTCGCGTCCCCAGCGGAAGGACTCGCCCACGAACAGTGTGCGGTCCCGGCGCAAGGAGCAGCGTGGCGAGAAACCGCCATCAGCCCTCCCGTTGATGAGATTCCCTACCACCTCAAGCAAGCCATTCTGCGTTTGAGCGCCGCCGGTTTGAACGACGAAGCCAAGCAAGTCAGCACGCTGCTGCAAGACTTTCAGACCAAGCACGCGCCGCGGCTGCTGCTCGCCACAAGGCAGGCTCAGTTGAACGAACTGCAGGCCGAGATTGACCGCCTCAAGCTGCGCGTCGAGAAGGGGATCACCTCGGATCGGGTCGCGGTCGCGATCAAGATCATTGAAGTGGACGATGGCGATGCGAGGAAACTGCTCAAAGACATCTCGCTCGCGATTCAACCTGACAAACAGAAGTTTCAAGAACTGATGACGCGCATTCAAGACGCGCCGGGAGTGCGGGTTCTCACCTCACCCACGTTGGTTGTGCTGTCAGGCCGAACGGGAAAAGTGACGAGTGACGGGAAGCTTCCCACTCCCGGAATCGCACTGGTCGGTGGCCCGGAGGAATTCACGTTTGGCACGACGGTGACTGCCACGCCCACGATCACCGAGAAAGATCAGGTTCGTCTCCAATTCGAGATCGAACTTTGCGAAATGGACGAGACTAATGGAGTGACACTCAACGGGAAGTTTGTGCCCGGAATAACCCGGCGACGTGTCCAGCCAACGGTCGATCTGAAGGACGGACGGACATTGATTATTGGTGGCTTCGCCTCGACGAGAAAAGAGCGGAATAGGAACATCGAGAAAGAGACGTTCATCACCGTTACAGTCGAGATGCCGCAACCGTACGACGCGGACGAATTCCGGCCACTCGTGTTACCTGCCAACGTGCTGCCGCAACCCGCCGCACAACCGCTGATCGAATAGCAGCCGGTTGAAGAACGTAGGATGGACGCCTCGTCCGTCCGGCCCTTGATGGAAAGCTCGGACAGACGAGGCATCCATCCTACGTGCGCAATCCTGCTGGGGGCGGCGAAGCGCCGATCCCAGCCACACGATTCGCGAAGTCAATTCGTGCCGGTTCCTGAGTCAGCCTCGACAGCGGGCGAAGTCGTCACTGAGCCGTCGGCCGGACTCACAGTTGGCGGCTCATTCGACACTGGCTGCTCACCGTCGAGTCGCTGCTCACCGTCGAGTGGCTGCTCACCGTCGAGCGGCAGTTCACCCGGTGGGCGTGGGCCGTAGTACTGGAAGTAGTGACATTCGATTCGGCCTGCGTACATTTTGCGGCGGCGGTCGGCTTTGCGACGGAAGTGGCGTTCAAAGCCAGGATGCGACGTGAGGGCGTAGATCGACCATGTCGTCAGTGGCTCGAAGGCGTCGGCCATGTCGTCGTAGATGTCGGCGGCCGATTCATCGTCGCCCATACGTTCGCCATACGGCGGGTTCGTGATGATGCAGCCGTACTCGCGCGTCGTCTTGAACTCCAGCACGTCGAGCTTCTTGAACTCGATGTCATCGGCCACGCCCGCTTCAAACGCATTCTTCTTCGCGAGCGAGATCACACGGCCGTCGATGTCACTGGCCTGCAACGTGAATCGCGGTTTGGGAAGCTGTTTGTCGCGCGTCTCTTCGCGCGCCTGCTTCCAATGGTCGCGTGTGATCTGCCCCCATTGCTCGCACTGGAACGCGCGGTTGGCTCCCGGCGCGCGGTTGCGAGCGATCATCGCCGCTTCAATCGGGATCGTGCCCGAGCCGCAGAACGGATCGGCGAACGGTCGCTCGCGATTCCAATAGCTGAGCAGCACGAGTGCCGCCGCCGTCGTCTCACGCAGCGGCGCGGCGGCGACTTCCGGACGATAGCCGCGCTTGTGCAAGCCGGGGCCGGACGTGTCGATGCTCAGCGTCACCCAGTCCTTCAGGATCGCGACCTCGATCGGATACTCGGGACCATCCTCTTCAAACCAGTGCCGCTGGTAAGTCTGCTTGAGGCACTCGACGATCGCCTTCTTGCTGACGCTCTGAATGCTCGGCTCATTGTGCAGTTGCGACCTCACCGACTTGCCGCTGACGGGGAACTTGGCGTCGAACGGCAACCACTCGTCCCACGGCAACGACTGCACTTGATTGAAGAGCATCTCGTAATCCCACGCCTCGAACGAACCGACTTCCACGAGCAGTCGATCCGCCGAACGGAGCCACAGGTTGCAGCGGCAGATCGCCAGCTCATCCCCGACGAACTTCACGCGACCATCCATGACGGTCTGGTCGGTGTAACCGAGTTCCATCAACTCGCGCGAGACAACGGCTTCGAGACCAAACGCGGCGGTGGCAATCAGCGGGATACGGCTCATGGTGGGGATCGATGTATGAGGAAGGCGTTCGGGTACGGAGGCAACGGCGATCAAGAGGACATGGCCGTCTCGATCGCGTTCGCGCGGAAGGATCACAGGTTGTGAGAGATCAACGCCGACCATTCGGCGGGGCGAGAGAGTAGCGAGTTTGGTCACGAACGAACACGAACCGGCCGCGAAGAGACAAGACTGAATGATGGTGAACAGAATCTTGAAAACGGAAGCACGGGATTATTGGGAAGCTGGCTCAAAGCGGCTCACGGGATAACCGGCCGCGTAGTCGATGACGAAGTGACCGTGGGTCGTGCGGTAGCGAATGGCTTCGCGCCGGTCGAAATCGGAAGGACCGGAACGTCGCCGAGCATCCGGTCCATCAGCGGCGAGTGGCTTCGCGCCGACCGTCAGCACGATCTGCGTGCGGTTTCCCAGCGCATGGCCCGCGCTGGTGAAGACCTTGCCGTCGAGATCGTCCTTGGTCACCCACTTCGGTTCGACATCGAGCTTCGCTTCTCGCATCAAGTCCACCATTTGAACCGCGTCGGCGTACGGGCAGGTCGAGTCCTCGACGCCATGCACGACGAACAGTTTGCTCGTCGCTCCCAGTCGTTTCATCTCGGCGAGATGACCCGGATGCCCGACGAACCGGAGTTCCTGTTCGTCGAGTGACAGATGATTCTTGCTCGACGCATCGCGACTCCAACGCGCATTCAGACTACTACCGCCGGGCAGATTGAAAGCGATGTCGTCCGACAGTTTCTTCATGCCGCACATGTCGATGCTGCACGCGAACGTGCGCGGCGCGAGCTTGTTCGCCATCAGCGTGACGTTGCCACCACCCGAGCCACCCGTGCAGAACAGTCGCCCATCGTCATAAGGCTTCCCCGCCGACTTCAATCCCTCGCGCACGAACCACAAGGCACGCAGCGCGTCGAGTGACTGGAGATGACCGAAGTCGTACGGCTCGGGACCGTCGATGGAATCGGCCTTGCCGCTCTGCAAGTAGTTCACGCACAGCGCGACGACATTCAGCGACTTGGCCAACGTCACCGGATCGGCCGTCCCAACGCAGTCGGTCCCGCCCCAATTGTGCAGTGTTAGCATCACACCCGTTTTGTCGTTCACACTGTCGATCGTCCCGCCCGGAAAATGAACGAGCACCCGCACCGTGCGCGGCCCTGGCCGCTGCGGCCACTCCTGGGCGGGAATCTCGACGGCCCCATTCTTCATGGGGAGTTTCGGCCAGTCCTCGGCGGTGAGGACGGAGTCGTACCAACACACCAACAACATCAACCACAATCGCAGAGATCGGTTCATACCATTCATGGTGACTTGCCTTTTGTCGGAAACGTCCGCCATCACTTTTTTGCACGTAGTGTGGGACCAGTTCGTTTCGGGCGCCGGCCCACCATCGGAAAACGTCGAGTAATCATGGTGGACCAGCGCGGCGAAGCGCTGCTGGTCCCACCCTTCTATGAAAGGGATTGGTTCGTCAAGGGCGTGGTTGGTGGAAAAATGTTGGGTGGAGGTCTGGTGACTCGTGAGAACCCATTCTTCAGAGGTTGGCGATGGCGGTGGCCTTTTCGCTACCGAGTTTGCCGCGCACCTTTAGCGACTGACCGAGCGTGGACCAGCGCGGGTCATACTGCATCAATCGGTGAGCCGCCTCGACCAACGCCGTCGCCGAGTTCGCACACTTGCGATTGCTCAATACGGTTCCGATCGCATCCATCACACACATCTGCACAAACGCCTGGTGATAGTCCAACCCGACAAACACGGTTACAGTGCTCGCGTCTGAGGCTCCCGAAAAAGAGGTGATGATTCGTCACAAACACCACTCTCCTAACGCGGCCGAGCCGCCACCAATGCGAGACGGTTTTCAGTGTTCAGTAAGACAACGTGATTGAAGTCTTGCCTTCTGTCTTTACTGAACACCGAACACCGAAAACTTTTTCCGAGCCAATCTTCTTCGCAGATTGCACAGCCCCAACAAGACGATGGCCCTGATCTCCGTTCACTCCCGCTTCCGACCGCGTTCTGCCAGTATCATCCCGCCGCTTGGGTTGCCCTCCATTGCCGAATCAGGACTCTCACCGATGACGACTTCTACGACCTTCGCCTCGCTCGCCGAACAGCTTCAGGCCGGCGGGCCTGCCGCCGTGTTCGACCAACTCGCCGCAACACTCCTCGAACAGAAGGAGTTTCACAAACTGTTCGACGCGCGCTGCCAGCGGAAGAAGTTTGAGATGAGTCTGCCGCTGCATCGGCCGACATCGTTCGAGGACGTTCCGAATGAGCGGCGCGATGAGTTTGAAGTTGCCTACATGGCGGCGGCTCGCGAAGCGGGACAGCTTCTGCTCGACGACAAGAAGTTGGGGCAGGCTTGGATGTACTTCCACGCCATTCGCGAGACGGCTCCCGTCAAAGCGGTCCTCGACGCGATGCCATTGCCGCGCGAGTCGAATGACGCCTCGGAAGAGTTGATCGACCTCGCCTTCTACAAACTGGTCCATCCCGTGAAGGGCTTGCAGGCCATGCTGAAGACGCACGGGACATGCAGCACGATCACGTCGCTCGATCAGCAGTTCCAGAACCTCTCGCCCGAGCAGCGTTCCGAGTGCGCGGCGATCCTCGTGAAGTCGCTGCATACCGACCTGTTGCAGTCGATCGAGCGTGAAGTCAAACAGCGAATGCCGTTCGCGCCTCCCGCCAGCACACTGCGCGAGTTGATTGCCGGGCGCGAGTGGCTATTCGCCGACAACAACTATCACATTGATGTGTCGCACCTGCACTCGACCGTCCGCTTCGCCCGCTCGCTGACAGCCGGTTCGCCCGAATTGGCCTTGGCCCGCGATCTGGCCGAGTACGGTTCGCAGCTCTCACCGCAGTTCCAATACGCGGGTGAAGCACCCTTCACCGAGTTCTATCTCGCGCACATTCAGTTCTTCAAATTCTTGGCGGGAGACGAACGAGAGGCCGCGCTGGCTTACTTCCAGCAGCAACTGGAACAAGCGCCTGACGAGCAAGATCAGGCGTTGATTGCTTACGTCCTCGTCGATCTGCTGGCACGAACGGAACAGCTCGATCACGCGGTCGTCTTGGCGGAGAAGCATCTGCTGAAGGCGGACCCCGACTTCGCGGCGGCGTTCTCAGAACTCTGCCTCAAGGCCGGACGACTTGATGTACTCCAGTCGTCGGCCGAATCACGAGGCGACCTCGTCACGTTCGCGGCGGCGCTCGTAACGAGCAGGAAGTGAAAGACAGAATGATGGGTCACAAAATGATGAAGCCGTTGGGACACTGATCTGCGCTGATCTTCACTAATGTAAATCCAAATCAGCGGAGATCAGTGTTCCTCATTCTTGATTTTTATCTTGTCGCCTTCTGCTTCAACCTCTTCATCGTTCTGTGTCCCCTCATTTTGTCTTGCCTCAGCCGAACAGCTTCTCGACCGGTGTTCCACCGTCCACGATCTTGAGCGGACGACCAATGGGACTCATGTTTTCCTTGGCCGGATCGACGTGCAGCGACTTGCAGATCGTGCTGAAGAGGTCGGGAACGGAGACCGGATCCTTGGTGATGCCCATGCCGTCCTTCGCCGTTTCGCCGATGACTTGGCCACCGCGAATGCCGCCTCCCGCGAGCAGCGCGTTGAAGTTGCGAGGCCAGTGATCGCGGCCACCACGCGGATTGACGCGCGGAGTGCGGCCGAACTCGCCCACCCAGACGATTAGAGTTTTCTCGAGCAGCCCGCGATCCTTGAGGTCTGCGATCAGTGTGGCCACAGCCGGATCGCAGGGACTGATGAGTCCGGCTGTCCGGCTGAAGTTGTCATCGTGAGTGTCCCAGTTGCCGTGGCGGACTTCGACAAACGTGACGCCGGTTTCGACGAGTCGTCGCGCCAGCAAACAGCCGCGCCCGAACGGCGAGTCTCCGTAACGCTCTTTCAAACCGGTCGATTCGCCACTCAAGTCGAACGTCTTCGTCAGCGGTGTGAGGACCAGCTTCGAGGACTTGTCGGTGATCTTGCGATGTGACTCGACGACCGAGGCACCGCCGCGCGAAGCGAACTCCCCTTCGAGCTTGTCGAGCAGGCCGAGTCGCCGTTGGAAGCGGCCACCGTTGACGGACGCGCTCAAATTCTCGGGCATCTGTCCCGCATTGCTGACATGGAACGGTTCATAGTCCACGCCGAGGAATCCTGCCCCACTGCCGCTGCCGCCTTGGCCTCGACCCGCCTCGCCGATCGAAACGACCGACGGCAAGTCGTGGTTGGCGAGAGACAACTCTTTCGCGATGTTCGAGCCGAGTGACGGATGCTTCACCGAGCCGGTCGGGAGATAACCGGTGTGGAGCTGGTACGACGCCCGTTGATGCTCGCCCTCCTTGTTGGTCAGCGAGCGAATGATCGCGATGTCCTGCATCTGCTTGGCTGTCTGTTCCCAGCCCTTGGCGATGCGAATGTCCGAGACGGCGGTGTCGATCGCTTCCGTCGGGCCACCGTTCTCGGTCCCCGGCTTGGGATCGAAGGTCTCCAACTGCGAAGGGGCACCCTGCATGTAGAGCAGGATCATCGAACGGCCTTGCTTACGCAGCTCTTCCGCTTGAAGAGTCATCGTGTCGCGAAAGTCGAACGCTCCCGCCAGCCCCAATCCCGACATGCCGTACAGAAAACCGCGTCGCGAGAACGAACGTCGTGAAAGTTGAACGTCTTCGTGCCAAGAGAGAGTTGTCATGGGATGAGGCTCCGGGTGAGAGGAGGAGGTGGTCATTGGGTATTGGGTATTGGGTATTGGGTATTGGGTATTGGGCATTGGGCCGAGCCTGCCTTTCCCTAATGACGTCCTTCACCTCTTCGACAAGAACTCACTCGAATTGAGCAAGCTCCACATCAGGTCTTCGAAGGCTTCGTTGCGTTGTCCGACTTCCTTGAGATGGGCCTGACAGATTTCGACTTCGTGTTTAGAGGGTTCGCGTGCCAAGACGAGCAGGTAGAGTTCACCGAGGGCATCGCGTTCGTCGGGGTTGTTGCGGAGGAGGCGTCCGAGACGGCTGTTGCCGCTGGCAGTGACCGCACTCCTCAGGAAACTGTTGTTCATGAGGTACAACGTCTGCGGCACATTACCGGTGATGTCCTCTTTGCTCATTGAGGGATCGATGCCGAAGAGCGAGTCAAACTGAAAACGCGGACCGCGTTGCGCGGCTCGGGGACCGCCCGCGATCATCATGCCGCCGCGTGCGGGACCGTTGAGACTTTCTTCGTTGATCCCCAGCACTTCGATCAGTGAGTCGAAGACGACATCGGCGCGGAGTCGTGTCGGTGTGACGGAGGCAAACGGCAGAGCGTCTTCGGACGTGGACTTGGCTGCGACTTTGCGCTGATACGTCTGTGAGTTGGCGACCGTGCGGATCAGCCACTTCGGGTCATAACCATTCGCGACGAAGCCTTGGCAAATCACTTCGAGAGCTTCGGGGAAGCGGGCCGTGCGCGTCGGACCAAGATCATCGACCGGCATATAAAAACCTTCGCCCAGCATCTCACACCAGACGCGATTGACGATGGCTCGGGCGAACCACGGGTTGCTGGATGACGTGAACGACTTAGCAGCAGCTTGGCGGCGTTCGAGATCGGAGAGGTTCTGGCCGGGAGTCGCTCCATCGACGAAGAACTTTGGCTGCATCAGCTTCCCCTTGGACGAGGGGTCTTGGAGGTCCGACATGTGATGTTCGGTCGAGCCGCGTCCAGCCTGCATCGGCTGCGGCATCGCCTTGATTTCGGCGGCGGTGATCAGATCGTCCTTGTTGCCGTCGGCCTGCTCGAAAATGCGATCGATCAATTGTGCGGGAACTCCCGGCGCTTCGCCGCGCATCATGACGCCGGGCCGTTGACGCATCTCCTCTTTGGACAGTTTTTTGTCCTTGTTGCGGTCGAGCATCGTGACGAACTGCTCGGGATTCTCACGCATCTGGTCGCCTCGCCCACGATCGGAGTTGGCGGAGAGGACTTCGATCTTGAACTCATCGGGCATCATGATTCGCCGCAGCGTGATGCGTGGGAAATACGCCGCCAACTCGTGAAATTGCTCGCGCTTCCAGATGTCGGACGGATGGTCGTGGCAGTTCGCGCACTGCATTTGGATGCCGAGGAAGATGCGGCACGCTTCGGCGGCCACGTCTTCGTTCACGCCGCTCTGCGCGAAGATCAGTGCGGTCTCGGGGTTCTCGAAGACATCGCCGACCGCCGTGATGACCGACGTGGCCGTGGCGTTCCAGCCGACGCTCGTGTTCCACTGTTCGGCGAGCCATTTTTCGAAGTCGGCTTGCGAGAGTCGCGAACGCGGTTCGGTGGCGGACATGTAGATCACGTCGCGCCAGTACCGTGCCCAGTTCTTGCCGAAGTCGGGCGAAGCGAGCAGCCGTTCGATGAGCTTCGTCCGCTTGCCGGAATCGGGGTCGAGGGCGAAGAGCGTCACATCGCGCGGCGACGGGAGCTGCCCGGTGATGTCGAGCGATGCGCGACGCAGATAGTCTTCGTCGTTGCAGATTCCGGTCGGAGTGACTCCCGCATTGGCGAGGTCCGACAGAATGAGTTGATCGACTTTTGCAGCCACTCCATTTGCGGTCGGCACCTCAACAGATCGAGACTTCGACGCGCCCGGCTTGTTGGCTGCGAAGGTGTTTCCCACAGTTAGCCAGACAGCCGCTGCAATTGACAAGGTCGCCACAATGATTGGAGCCAGTGAGCCTGCGACCGGATTGTGGGCCAGTGGTCGTTGTGTGCGAGCTGGAAATCTCATGGAAAGACCCTTCAAAAGATCGGCACTCGGTTGGAAAAACAGGCAGGAGTCGAACGGAGCGGATGAGCAGCGGCTTGCGAGTCATTCTCGGCGTTGAGATCGACCGTCGTGCCGGGAATGAAACCCTAGCTCGCTGAAAAGTTCCGCGTGTCGCAGATTGTTGCGATCGCCAAACTCAGCGAAAACCAATGCAATCGGAGCCTCTTAGCCAGAGCCAAGCAATCGTTGCCGAAGCTAAGCAATCGGTTGGAGAAGCTAAGCAATCGGTTGGAGAAGCGTGGTGGCCAAAAGACTTGCGCCGCTCTGTTGGCCAGTTCAATAGATTCCGATAACATTTCAACGAACACTTGGATTGCTGGGGTGGTTACTTTTACCGATAGACCATCCGGACAACGAAAGCCGCAGTCATTGAGGACTGCCGCGATGACCAATGGACAAGATCGGCGGCACGCAGATTCAATCGGAAAGGGTGGCAAGGTTATATGACACAAGTCCGTCTTCGAGGACGACGAGGTTTGGGCGGCCAGCAAGAATTCAGCTTGGCTTGGTCCGTGGGAGCTTGGTTGATGGCGGCTGCCGGGTTGGCCGTGGTCACCACGGGTGCAGCCTCGGCGGCTGACACCGCGTTCACAACCGGTTCGTCCGACGTGATCATTCAGGAAATCAACAAGCAGATTCGAGATGCCTACAAGGATAACGAAGTCGAGCCGTCTCCCGTGGCTGACGATTCCGAATGGATGCGTCGCGTTTGTCTCGACATCAACGGGCACATCCCTTCGGTCGAAGATGTCGAAGCGTTTCTCGCCGACAAAGACAAAGCCAAGCGAACCAAGCTGATCGACCGGTTGCTCGACGATCCCGCTTACACTCGCAATTGGACGACTGTTTGGACAAATCTCTGCATCGGACAGCAGACGCCGCGACGAGTCAGTCGCGACGGGATGCAGAAGTTTTTCCGAGAGGCCTTCGGCAAAAATCGCCCATGGAAGGATGTTGTCTCCGACCTAGTGACTGCGGAAGGTCACTATGAGCAGAACGGGGCTGTGAACTTCCTGCTGGCGCAAATGCAGGATCAGGACGACGGCGTTCAGATGACCGCCAAGACGACTCGGCTGTTCCTTGGCATGCAGGTTCAATGCACGCAATGCCACAACCACCCGTTCAACGATTGGAAGCAGGACCAATTCTGGCAGTTCAACAGCTTCTTCCGACAGACGGGCAAGGTTGATCATCGGAAGTACAACCCGAAGACTGGGCGGATGGACGACGACTACTCGGAAATCATTGAGCGCGACTTTGCCGGGCCAGTCTATTTTGAGAAGCGCAGTGGCCTGATGCAGGTTGCCTATCCGATCTATTTCGGTTCGGAAGTCGATCCCACAGGATCGACCGATCGCCGCAAGGAACTGGCGAAGCTGATGTCCACCGGCGAGAAGCCGATGATCGCGATGGCCATGGTGAATCGGACTTGGAGTCACTTCTTCGGGCAAGGTTTTACGCGACCCGTCGATGACATTGGCCCTCACAATCCTGCGACTCATCCTGACCTGTTGGATCGGCTGGCTGTCGAGTTCGTTAAGAGCGGCTACGACTGCAAGCAGCTCATGCGCTGGATCGCTAACTGCGAAGCGTACAATTTGACTAGTCGCAGTACGAAAAAGAACGAACGCGACAACCCGGCTGCGGGCGAGACGGCTTTGTTCACGCACGTCTATGTGAAGTCGATGACGGCCGAGCAATTGTACGATTCGCTCATCGTCGCGACGAACGCACACAAATCGGGCCGCTCCGGCTGGGAACAGTCGGAAAAACAACGGCAAGACTGGCTGCAACAGTTCGTACGAACGTTTGGTACAGACGATGGGGAAGAGTCGAACTCGTTTGACGGCACGATCCCTCAAGCCTTGATGATGATGAATGGTGATCTGGTCAAAGATGCCGTCAGCGTGAAGTCAGGTAGCCACCTTGGCGACCTGCTTTCCGGCAAGGGCAATGACGTGCAGAAGATTCAGCGTCTCTATCTGACCGCACTCGGACGTATGCCAACGAAGTCTGAGTTGTCGAAGTCTCAGTCCTTTCTGAAGGGCAACCGCGACCAACTCGCGGTCTACCAAGACCTGTTCTGGGCGCTGTTGAACTCGAACGAGTTCATCTTCAACCACTGACGAATGCGGAGCGATCCGCCAAACGAATCTCAAACTCAAACGCTACGAACTCAACCGTCCTTTAAACCTTGGAGACGATGATGCAGATGACCACCCCCGATGGCATGTCCCGACGACACTTCATGCGGCACTTGGCAGCCAGTGCGGCGACGCTCCCCGCGATGAACTTTATCTCGCACGTTCAGGCCAACGCCGCCGAACTGAAGAAGAAGCAAAAAGCCTGCATCCTGATGTGGATGAGCGGTGGCCCCCCCACCATCGACATCTGGGACTTGAAGCCCGGCTCCAAGAACGGTGGCGAGTTCAAGCCGATCGACACCAAGGGCAACCTGCAAATCAGCGAGCACATGCCCAAGACGGCGGCCGTCATGGACAACCTCTCTGTGGTCCGTGCCATGAGCACCCGCGAGGCCGATCACGGTCGCGGTCGTTACTACATGCACACCGGCTACGTGCCGAACCCGACCGTTGTTCATCCCGCCTTCGGTTCGGTCGTCAGCTACGAGCTGGGGACGAAGCGCAAAGACCTTGAGATTCCTTCGTTCGTCTCCATTGGCGGCGGCGGCACCAGCCCCGGCTTCATGGGCGCGGCACACGCCCCGTTCCTCGTCGATAACAGCGGCAACATCCGCAATGCAGACATGGGCGAGCTCGGCCCCGGTCGACTCGAACAGCGCTTGAACATGCTGGGTGTCGTGGAAGATAACTTCATCGGCTCACAGCGTGGCGAATCGGGCCAGGCTCACAAGGACATCTACAAGAAGGCCGTCAACCTGATGACTTCGAAGCAGATGGCCGCTTTCAAAGTGAGTGAAGAGAAGAAAGAGACCCTCGACATGTACACCGGCGCGCCAGCGCAGGGTGGTGCGATGATGGGGGCCGGTGGCCAATTCGGTCGCAGCCTGTTGATGGCTCGCCGGTTGGTCGAAGCGGGCGTGCCATTCGTCGAAGTCGATTTCGGTGGCTGGGACTTGCATGCGAATGTCTTCGAGACGCTGAAGAATCAACGTCTCCCCGCCCTCGACGCCGGTATCGCCGCGTTGACGACGGACCTCAAGCAACGTGGTATGTTGGACGACGTGGTGCTGGTGTGGATGGGCGAGTTCGCTCGTACTCCACGCATCAACCAAGATGTCGGCCGCGATCACTGGGCCGCAAGCTGGTCCACCATGATCGGTGGCGGTGGACTCAAGGGTGGTGTGGCTGTGGGTGAAACCGACAAAGACGGCGTGTCGGTTGCCAGCGGTCAGAGCTACCAACCCGGCGACATCTGGGCGACCGCTTCGCACGCACTCGGCATCCCGCTGGATACCGTTCACACCTCGAAGCGTGGTCGGCCGATGAAGCTCGCCAACGGTGGCACGGCAATCAAGGAATTGATCGGCTGAGTGAGTTTCGACAAGTCGGTTTGAAATCGCGGGGGGCTGCTCAACACAGCCCCCCGTTTTTGCTGGTGACGCAACACCAACCCGCAGCGTGAGCATGGACTGTTTTCCAGCGGCACCTCACCGCTCTCGTTCAATACGGTCCTCGCTCACGCTTCGAGTTAGTATTGATGCGGCTGAATAGAAGTGGCCCTTCGCCGTGAATGACGCTGCCTCCGATTCGAGAGACGAAGCGAAATCGGTCGCGCCCGGCACCGAGTTCGTGCAGTTGTTCACGCATCATCAACGACGACTTTTCTTGTACATCCTGTCTCAAGTCTCCAGCCCGATCGATGCCGAAGAAATTTTACAGGAAGCCAACGTCGTCATCTGGAGCAAGTCGGCTCAGTTTCGCGAGGGGACCAATTTCCTCGCGTGGGTCACCCAGATCGCCAATTTTGAGGTGATGAAGTACCGGGCACGTCGCAAACGGAACAAGCTCTATTTCAGCGATGAGTTTTTGGAGACCGTCTCCAAGGAAGCTCTCGAACGATCCGATGAATTCGAACAGCGTCGTGTCGCGTTAGTCGAGTGCTTGGCCAAGCTGAGACCGAAAGACCGTGACTTGATTCAACAGCGCTACGCTCCCGGTGAACGTGGCAAACGACTCGCCGCAGAGTTGGGCCGTCCGGCCAACTCGGTTTACCAAACACTGGGCCGCATCCGGCGCGTCCTGATGGAATGTATTCAACGCCGCGTCGCCGAAGAGTCCGCGAACGCGAAGTAGTCCCTCGATCAAGCCGCCCATAAAGCCAACATCGTCATGTCCAACCCCGCTCTGATCGCCGAGCTGACTCCGCTCTTGGAAGCGTTGTGCGAAGATCGCATGACGCCCCTGGATGCAGCACGACTGGAGCGGCTGGTCCTCGACTCAACCGACGCACGCTGGTTCTATCTGAGCTATCTCGATCTGCATGGCTCACTCTATTGGGATGCGGCGGGAGTCGGTTCCGCGACGGCGCTCTCCACCGATGAAATTCCCGTTCACATTGATGCTCCGAAGGTCGATGAGCCAGTCCTGGCCCCCGCCTCAACGATGACAGCTCGTTCGAGGCGTCTCGCTGGACGCGGGGCCGCGTTGACCGTAGCTGCGGCCTGTCTCTGTGTCGGCGTGATCGTGTGGTTCGCGGCGAGTGGTCACAACCAAGATCAACTCGCGGTTGGTCCGGCCAGATTGCGTGGTGTTGATTCGCTGAACGTCCGATCACCGGAGGGATTCAATGCGAGTCTGACTGAGACCCGAGAGACCTTGAACACACCCGTGGTTCGCCATCACGGCCCGGCAGTAGTGATTGCGGTTCCGCCTGTCATGACTGATGTCGTGGACGACACGGCAACGGCTGTCGCGGCGACGGTTCCCGCTCCGCCGATGTCGCCGCGCGAAGAACTTGATTCGCATCAAGTCGTTTCGGCGATCAACACAGAAGTGCGGCGCGGCTGGGAGTTGAGCGAGGTTGCTCCGTCCGGTGTGGCTGACGATTCCGAGTGGTTGCGTCGAGTCTCACTCGATCTGATCGGCCGCATTCCGACTTTGAACGAAGCGGAATCGTTCCTCACAAATCATCGTCCCGGCAAGCGGGAAGAGTTGGTCGATCGACTGCTCGATGACGGCGCGTATGCTCGCAACTTCACGACGATCTGGACGAACCTGCTCGTCGGTCGCAAATCCGAACCGCGTGTTGATCGAGCGGCGTTACAAAAATTCTTGCGAATGGCGTTCGCCGCGAACCGGCCTTGGAATCAGATCGTCTATGACTTGGTGTCGGCCGAGGGAAGCAGTTCCGAAAACGGAGCGACCAACTTTCTGATCGCGCACTTGAACAACGACGCCTTACCTGCGACGGCCGTCACCGCACGTATCTTCCTCGGCCAGCAGTTGCAGTGCAATCAGTGCCACAGCAACCCGTTCACGAAGACGCAGCAGACCGCGTTCTGGGAGCTGCACAGTTTCTTCAGTCAGACCGCCAGTGTTCCTCGTCACACGCGCGATCCGCGTACGGGGAAAGATCGCGTCACGCACACGGACCTCGTCACGCGCGATGCCGGTGGGCCGATCTACTTCGAGACTCAAACCGGCCTGATGCGCGTCGCCTATCCGCGATTCAACGGCCACGATGTCGATGCCGGGCCGGAGACGAATCGTCGCGCGGCATTGGCTCGCTTGATGACGGAGGGGGATCAACCGCAGTTGGCCGCAACCTTCGTCAATCGTGTCTGGAGCCACTTCTTCGGTGAGGGCTTCACGCCGACTGTCGATGACATCGGGCCGCACAGTCCGGCGAGTCATCCCGAGCTACTCGCACTTCTCACGCGCCAGTTCGTGCGGAGCGGCTACGACACGAAGCAGCTCGTGCGGTGGATCTGCAACTCCGAGCCATACCAACTCAGCAGCCGCTTCGGCGACAAGAATCAAACGGACGACCCGACCGAGGGTCAACCACCGCAGTTCAGCCACATGTACGTGAAGGCGATGACTGCCGAGCAGATGTACGATTCATTCGTGGTTGCAACAAAGGCCAACTGTGCGGGAGGCGTTGATTGGACGCAGGCCGAAGCGCAGCGGCAGCAGTGGCTGTCGCAGTTCGTCATCAATTACGAAACGGATGAGAACGACGAGACGATGCAGTTCGGCGGCACGATGGGCCAAGCCCTCTCGCTAATGAATGGCTCGCTGGTCGAGAAGGCTCTCGAAATCTCGCTCGGCACTTTCCTTGATGAAGTCGTGAGAAAGAAGACTGACGAGAAGGAGAAGATTCGCCAGCTCTGCCTAGCCGTCCTGTCACGGCAACCGAGTCCAAGTGAACTCGCCGCGATGCGCAAACTGGTGCGAGACGACTCGGCCTCACGCGGCTCAAAGAACGCGAGCAAGCACGCCGCCGGAGCCGAGGGCTACCAAGACCTCTTCTGGGCGCTGCTCAACTCGAACGAGTTCGCGCTCGTCCATTGAGGGATTGCGACTCCGAAGGTGAAAGGGGCGGTCATGACCACCGCACAAGTCGCATTGTCCGACGAAGAAAGCGATGCCCTCCAAACGCTCAGCCGGATCAAAGGAGTCGCTCCCGAAGTTCTGCTGCACGAAGCGGTCGAGTCCTATTTGGGCCTCCATGAGACCGGTCCTCGCTTGGTGGTGATCCGCTCGGCGCGAGGCATCTGGAGCGAACACCGTGATCTGCTCCCTCTCACCGAACTTCGTCGCGAATGGGGTCGACGGGAAGTAGAGTGAGACGAGCGGCCATTCGACGCGCCAGCACATCACAAGGGTTAGAAGTTTTTTGATGGCGAGCTTGTCCTACTGGATAGTCAGGACCATATGAACCACGACTCACGAAAAACGTTTCCGACCACCGTAGTGCTTTGCGTCCTCGTGAGCGCCTATTCGACGATGGCCGAGGTAGTCCTGCTCTCTTGCCAGTTGTTCTTGGGTAGACTTCCCGGCAACAACCAAATCGCTCACTACATTCTCATCTCGGTTTCTTGTGGCTCCATATTATTTGTACGTTTTTCTGGCCAACATCACTTCTTTGGTAGTGTCGGCCAAGCCAACGGTTGCCTGCATCTGACAAAGATGCAGGCGGTGATCGCGACTATCTTCGGGATCGCTTACCCCTGCTTTGTGGGATGGGCATTAGGCTTGATTGGTTAAGCAATAACATCGCCTTGAGTCATCTGGCCGTCGATCGAGCGCCAGAGTGCGCCGTTTGGATTCTTGTTGGCGAGTGCGGCGGGGAGGCGATTAGGGCGGACGGCGTCGTAGCACTGGAGCATCCCGAACCGACGGACTGCGCCGGGGATGCCGACAGCGGTAAAGCCGGGATGTCCCGTGGCGGGGAACGGGCCGCCGTGGTTCATGCTGGCGACGACGGCGACTCCGGTCGGCATCTTGTCGTTCAAGAGGCGTCCGACTTTCTGCCGCAGGATCGGGGCGATGCGGTCGTGGAGTGCGTCATCGGAACCGTCGGTCGCCGTATAGAGGCAGCCGGTCAGATTCCCTTCGAGCGATCTCGCGACGGCAACCAGTTCGTCGGTGGTGTCGGCGACGACGATCAGTGACGAGTTACCGAACATCTCGGTTTGCAGAGCCTCCGCAGCGGCAAGGAACTGTCGGGCCGAGACACGCAGCAGTGTGTTCTGGCAACTGAACCCGGCTCCACCTCCTGTCGCGGCCCCCGTCAGCACCGTGGCTCCACTGGCGACGACTGTCTTCTGACCAGACTCGAGATGAGAAACGACTCCTGCGCCGAGCAGCGTGCCGACCGGAGCGGCCGCGAATTTTTCGGTCGCTTGCTTGATGAAGTCCTCGACCTCGGGAGCGGCCTGCACCACGATGAGGCCCGGGCTGGTACACATTTGACCGGTCCCCATCAGGCAGCTTGTCGCGAACTGATCGACGATGGCGGCGGCTCGTTCGCGGATGGCACCCGGCAGCAGATAGACCGGGTTGATGCTCGACAGTTCGAGATAGATCGGCTTGCCGACGCGATCGGCCGCTTCCTTCAGTTGGACTCCCGCCGAACGCGACCCGGTGTAACCGATCGCGCCGAGCAGCGGGTGTGCGGCGAGTCGTTTGCCGTCGTCGTGACTCGTGCGATAGATGAGTTGAACGAAGCCGTTCGGCATCCCGGTCTCAGTCGCCGCCAACTGAGCTTCCTCCGCGAAGAGTCGTGTCGTGCCGGGATGCGACGAGTGTCCCTTGGCAATGACGGGATTGCCCGCAGCAACAGCGGCCGCGAAGTCGCCTCCCGCCGCACCATTGAAGGCGAACGGGAAGTTGTTCGGCCCGAAGACCGCGACGGGACCAATCGGGCCGAGGACCGAACGAATGTTGGAAGCCGTGTCGATCGTCGGCATCGCCCACGAACCGTCTCGCGCGGCTTTGGCCGCTTGGCGGAGTTGGTTCGTCGTACGTGGCAACTCGACATCCTTCAGTCTCGGTGCGACGGGCAACGCCGTTTCGAGATTGGCGATGGCGACGAGATCGGCGGCGCGGGCCTCGATGCGGTCGGCGAACTTTTCGAGGAACGCCGCGAACCGGTCGCCACTCCAACTGCGCACGGTCTCGGCCGCGCGATTGGCCGCTTCCAGAACTTGCACGACCTCCGACCACGGACTGACCGGATAGGTCTCGGGGAGCGGCTCTGTCGTGCGCGGGTTGACCGCATGAAACGTTGATGTCCCCGCTGAAACCGTCCACTGTCCGTCGATCAGCACGCGCTGCACTGCCATTCGTGTCACCTTTCAAGAAACAATCCAAGTCCAAGGGGCAGGCATCATGGCGATGGTGATGAAGGGGATCAACGGTGAGGGCTTTGAGGTGGCTGAGTGACTCACACAGGGACGTTCTGATGGATGAGGCCGTTGCTGGGTGAGTTCGCTTGGCCGGACTGAGCAGGGCACGTATGCTCTTGGCCCGGTTTGGTCCACACCAACCCGAAGCGTAAGCGAGGAGGGCGAGCATTGTCGCCGTTGAATGTAGAGTTCGACTTCGAGTGTCCCTCCTCGCTCACGCTTCGGGTTGGTATGGCCAAGACAGGCAGCAGACAGACACGCGGCTCATCCTGCCGCTGCGATTCTTTTCCTTCACTCACAGACGCTTCACCACCATGTATCGAGTCCTGATTACCGACGATCTTTCGCCCGCTGGTCTCAAGATTTTGCGGGAGACTCCCGGCGTTGAGGTCGATGTGCGCAGCGGCAAGCACACGCCCGAGCAAGTGCGCGAGTACTTGAAGGAGGCGGACGGCATCATCATCCGGAGTGCCACGCGGCTGACGCCCGAGATTTTGAAGGACCAGCCTCGGCTGAAGGTCATCGTGCGAGCGGGCGTCGGTGTGGACAACATCGACCTGCCTGCGGCGACGCGCGAAGGGATCGTCGTGATGAACACGCCGGCGGGGAACACGACCTCGACCGCCGAACAGGCGATGGCGCTGCTCCTCGCGATGGCTCGCAACATCGCTCCTGCCGCCGCTTCGGTGAAGGCGGGGAAGTGGGACAAGAAGAGCTTCACGGGGACACAGCTTGCCGGGAAGACGATCGCCGTCGTGGGACTCGGTCGCATCGGGCTGACGGTCGCGCGCCGGTGCAAGGCGTTCGAGATGCAGGTGCTTGGGTACGACCCGTTCCTGTCGGAAGAGCGTGCTCGCGCCGAAGGGATCGAGCTCTACCGCGACATCGACGACTTGGTCGGCAAGTGTGACTTCCTGACCGTTCACACGCCGATGACTCCCGAGACGGAGGGTCTCATCAACGCGGCTCGCATCGCCAAGATGAAGAAGGGGGTGCGACTGATCAACGGGGCGCGAGGCGGGATCATCGACGAAGCGGCTCTGGCTGCGGCGATTCTGTCGGGACACGTCGCCGGTGCCGCGCTCGACGTGTTCGTCAATGAACCACCGACCGATTGGTCACTGGCGCAGATGCCTCAGGTCCTCGCGACTCCACACCTTGGAGCCTCGACTGATGAAGCTCAGGAACTCGTCGCGGTGGAAGCGGCGGAGATCATCACGGGATACCTCGTTCGCAATGAAGTGCGGCACGCGGTCAACATGGCCCCGATCTCGGCGGCTGAGATGGCCGACATGCACCCGTACTTGGACCTCGGTCGCCGCTTGGGTCTGCTCCTGTCGCAACTCAACAAGGGGGGCGTTCGTAGCGTGAAGCTGCAATTCAAGGGGGAGGCCGCCGCCAAGAAGACGAAGCTGATCTCGAACGCCTTCGCCACGGGACTCCTCTCGAACGCGATGGCCGACAACGTGAACATCGTCAATGCCGACATGCTGGCGAAGGAACGTGGGATCGAGATCAAGGAAGAGCTGTCTCACGAAGTTGGCGATTTCTCGACGCTGATCTCGGCGACCGTGACGACTGACTCGGGCGAACTGACCGCAGCGGGGACGATCTTCGGCAAGCAGTTCCTGCGGCTCGTTCGTCTCGACCAGTTCCATCTCGATGCGTACCTCGACGGACTGCTGCTCCTCTACCGACACATTGATCGCCCCGGCGTGATCGGGTTCATCGGCACCGTCTGCGGCAAGCGCGGCGTGAACATCGCGCACATGGCACTCGGTCGTGAAAAGAACGAACCGGGTGGAGACGCCATCGCGGTACTGAACCTCGACAACGAACCGGATGTCGCCGCACTGGAAGAAGTCGCGCAGAACCCGGCCGTGACGGGCGTGCAACTCGTCAAGCTGCCACGTGCGGGCGAGCCGCTGCCGTGGCTGGTCAGCCGGTGAAGATGGTTGATTGGCGTGAAAGGCGGCGTTGTGTTCGAGCGTGTCACGACGATGGGGACGAGCAAAGTTTGACCTCGTTGTGGTCGCACCAGAATTGGCCTTGGTGAGGCTGGTCGTTTCACTATCATTCGCCCCCTATTCCTTTCCCAATCAACCTCTTCGCATCAAGGCTTCATCACGGATGATGAGCGACCTATGGTGTTCGCACGCTGTCAGAAGACGCCGCCGGGGCCTCTTTCGTTTGCAGCGCGCGGGCTTTGTAATGTTCTGCCTCGTCCCGCTGATTTGTTCGGTGGGCTGTGGAACCACGCGCATGTCCGACACGCTGCGAACCGGTACAGAACAGGTCTTGATCTCGACCGCGATTGACCGGTCCATCAATGACATGGACTTCTCGCTGTTGGAGGGCAAAGACGTTTACTTCGATCCGCAGTATTTGAAAGGGGCGTCCGACGAGGGCTACATCGTCAGTTCGATCCGCCAGAAACTGTTGGCCGCGGGCGTGTATCTCAAGTCCAATCGCGAGCAGGCAACGTATGTCGTGGAGGCCCGCGCCGGAGCGGTGGGGACGAATCGCCAAGACGTGCTGCTCGGAATTCCTCAAACCAATCTGCCGTCATCAGCCGTCATGGGTGGAGTCCCATCGGTGATTCCCGAGATCCCGCTGGCGAAAAGCACTCATCAACGAGGCGTCGCTAAGCTGGCCGCCTTTGCCTACAACCAAGTTACGGGTCAAGCGGTCTGGCAGTCAGGGTCGTACCCCATCACTGCCGACTCGCGAGATACTTGGGTACTCGGCACGGGGCCATTCCAACGCGGCACGATCTACGACGGAACCAACTTTGCCGGTCAGCGCGTGATGTGGCCTACGGGGGGAGGCTCGAAGGAAGAACAACGGCCGCCTGCACCGGGTTTGTCGGTGACCGCCTCGTCGATGTTTGGTGAGACACCGGGCCTCGTGCCGCCGTCTCCACCCAGCACATTTACTCAGAAATCGGCGGGGCATTCGATCAGTCCCGCCTCGTTCATGCCTGCTGTTCCGCCAAGCCAGCCACAGCCGGGTCGCGTCCCCGTTCTGACGCCTCCCAGTTCGACAACCAGCGCGGGCAATTCGGGGTTCACCTCGAACACGTTTGGCAACGGGACGACATCCGACCCCAAGCTCGGCACGGGTGGCAGCGCGGCCGCAGCGGGACTGATGATGCTGGGCAATGGTGTACGCGAGTAAGCTTTCGCGCGGCAGGACTGCATTTGCCCTCGATCACTTTGTCAGAACACGTCGCAACCGGCAGACGGCGGGATCGATGGCCGCGCCCGTGCGGTACGAGTTCAGCATCGCGCGCGATTGTTCCGCGAGCATTCGGCGGACCTCGCGGCGCTGGCCTTTCACTCGCGCGATCTTCATCTCGTCGTAGCCCGTCGTTTGATGGCGCAGCCAGGCGATTACGGCCGACTCCGCGCGGCGCTCGATCGGAATCCGTTCGGTCCGCGCCACGGTGCCGCTGCCGACGGGCGTGGCATGTTCCGTCACAGCCTGTGCGAGTTGAACGGCCAACTCGGCGTAGCACGGTGCGAAGCGAAGGAACTCGACAACGGCCGCGGAAAAATCTTCGACGTACTCGGTTTGCTTGTTCTCACGACGCAGGGCACTCGACGCCATCCGCTTGGCATAGGCGTCGGTCGAACGCTCGATGGTCAGCTCGGCGCGAATCGTTTCGATCCGCGCGGTCGGGGCCCAGACGCCGCGCGAGAACATCTTGCGGCCTTTCTTCTCTTGCACGGTCCAAGAAGGACCAGCCGCTTTGACGCGCCGCGTCACACCCGCGTCTCCCGGCGGAAGCAAACTCCAATCGGCGGGGACGCTGTGAATCAGTCCATCCGGGGTGCGCACCGTGCGCTCTGTGGGACCGGGTGCTGCAATCAAAGTCAGGTCGGACATGGTGGCCTAGAGTTGTAGTGGAGATTTATTGAGTGGCGAACATCACCACGATTAGTCGGTCGCGGTCACTTCGAGTGGCCGCAATTGATCAATGCGCGGAAGCGAAGAAGTGGATGCCTTCCCATCGACAGACCACACCTCCAAGCCGGCGAGTCGTCCACCGCACGCAAACACGAATATTCCGCTATATGCACCGTCGTCCTGCCATTCAAAGTCTGACAAGATGTGCATTCCCGCATCGCTTCGGGGAGGTACTCCGCCGATAGCGAAATCGATGCTGGCACAGCCGCATCCGCATCTAGACACAACCCACGCGTCGGCGAGTTGGGGAAGAAACTCGGCTGCGTCCGGATTGCCGTGTTCCAACAGCCACTTGACGAGCGAACGCTCGTGCTCTGTCAGTGGACGATCCTGCTGAGTTGGGACCGGTACGAATTCCGGCATCTCGATTTGGACCAGAGTCGCTGAACGAGTTTTCCACTTCAGCGTGTTCACAACGGTTTGAAATACGCTCGTCAAAAATGTGCCCCACGTCCTTGTCGTGCCTTTGTTGGCATCGTGCTTCACGGATCGGTCCCCCACTCACCAAGTGCTAGCGTCCGTCGTCACGCCTCGACCGCGCCCGGTTTATCGCGTTCGACGACGAACGTCTTGCGTGTGACGAGTGGTGCGTCGGGTTTGGTGACGAACGGAACCGTTTGGTAGCGAGAGGTCCACGTTTTGGGAGTCACTTCGCACGAGACGTAGCCGCGTTCGGCATTGAAGTATTTCACGAACAGGTTCTCACTGCGCAACTGCGGTGTGGACTTGGGCTGATCGACACCGTCACCGCCCGAACTGATTGACGTACCAACGAACTCGGTCCCGACGACCGGCGACTTCTCGTCGTCGCAGTTGACCTGCAAATCGTTAACCCAGTTGGTGTGGATGTCGCCGGTGAGGACGATCGGATTGAGCGACTTCCGTTCGGCGAAGAATTTCAGCACGCGCTGACGGTTGGCTTCATAGCCCGGCCACTGGTCCATGCTGTACGCCTTCTCCTCGCCAACGAGGCGATCGACACGGGCCATCATCACTTGCTGAGTCAGCACGTTCCACGCGGCAGGCGAAGCATCGAGCGTCTTGTAGAGCCACTGTTCCTGAGCGTCTCCCAGCAGCGTTCCCTGCGGATCGAACACTCCCGGACATAGTGGCTTGTTGCCATCGCCACAGGGCTGATCGGTGCGGTATTGGCGCGAGTCCAAGATTTGAAAGCCGGCGAGCCGACCGAACGCGACCTGTCGATAGAGCTGCATGTCCGGTCCCTTGGGGAGCTGCGCTTTACGGAGCGGCATGTGTTCGTAGTACGCCTGGTACGAGAACGCGCGGCGGAAGAGATAGGTCTCGGGCAGCTCGTCGGCTTTCTCGGAGATTGCACCCGCGCAGTTGTTGGCGAACTCGTGATCGTCCCACGTCACCAACCAAGGACACATTGCATGCGCCGCCTGCAAGAAGCTGTCGGTCTTGTACTGAGCGTGTCGAGTTCGATAGTCCTCCAATGTGTGCAGTTCCGGCCCAACATGCTGCCGGACCTGCTTTTCCTTGCCTGCCGCTTCGTAGATGTAGTCGCCGAGGTGCGCGATCAGGTCGAGGTCTTCCTTGGCCATGTGCTGGTACGCGGTGAAGTAGCCACTCTCGAAGTGCTGGCACGAAGCGAAGGCGAACCGCAGGCGATCAGGCAGTTCATCAGCGCGTGGTGCCGTGCGCGTCCTCCCTTTCGGACTGACCTCACCGGCCGCGCGGAACTGGTAGAAGTACCAGCGTCCCGGCTGAAGGCCCGCGACCTCGACATGGACCGAGTGCGCGAGTTCTCGCGCTGCGACGGCCGTTCCCTGTGCAACGATCTTCGTCATCGCTTCATCGTCGGCAACCTGCCAATCGACGATGACGTTTTCTGGCGGCATCCCGCCCCCTTCGAGCGGTTTTGGCGCGAGGCGCGTCCACAGCACAAAGCCATCCGGTGCAGGATCACCCGACGCGACGCCGAGCGTGAACGGATAGCTCGACAGCTTCACGCCCTTTTGAGCAATCGCCGAACTCGGTCCCGTGAGCAGCGGCCACGCAGCGGCAGCGGCTCCACCAGCCAAGAGGAACTCGCGGCGCGACCAAGCGCGACCGGGCAGATGCAGACGTGGCAAGGACATGGTTTTGGTTTCCAAAGCGGCGGAGCAATTCATTCGACGACGACGGCCACTCTAGAAGGAGCTGTTGGGAATCAGCAACCTCACGGGTCAGTCTTGGTGAACTGTTCATCGCTCACTCACGAGGCATTCACCGTTCGTGAGTCACTGGCTCACTCGACCACCGGCGGGATCGACTTGCCGTGAGGGTCGATCGAGGGCTGGTTCAGTTCCTCGGCGAGCTTCGCCTGCAAAGCGGGGTCGAGAAAGTGTTCGACGCGCTCGGCCGTGGCGTGGAGTTGTTCGCCGGGAAGGTCGAAGTGGCGGGCCATGTACGACTCCCACAGTCGGTGCGAGCGGACGATGTCCTGCGCGAGGCGGCGACCCGCGTCGGTCAGTTCGTCACGCAGGGTTCCGCTCTGAATCAGTCCTTTCCGTAACAGGCGACGGCGGGCGATCCAAGCCGCCCACGTTCGAGGCAGTTCGCGCTTCATGTCGGGGACTCGTTCGAGTTCCTCGCGGCGATACAGTCTGCCGAGCAAGTCTTCCCGCGCGATCCGCACTTGTAGTCGCAGTTGATCGAAGAGTCCCCGTACCAGACCTTGCTGCGGATTGGCAATCACCGCGAACAGGAACAGCACGCCGGTCGTTACGGCCATCATGCCTGCCGTGCTGGCGTCGTCGATGCCGCGCAGGCCGATGCGCGAACAGATCATGGATGGAAGCGTCAATGCGCCGACGTGACCGAGTACCGCACCCACTGCCGCGATGAGCGGTGCGAGGACGAGCAGCAACGACAGTCGATTCGTCAGCAATCGCGCCGTGGCTGCGGGGACGATCAGCATCGCGATGACCAGGATCGCCCCGACCGACTCGAACGCCGCCACGACCGTCGCCGCTGTCACCGTCATCAGCGCCAGCGAAACCCAACCCGCACGCAGTCCCTGCGATTCCGCCAGTTCCGCGTCAAACGTAGCCAGCCGCAGTTCCTTGAAGAAGACGAGCACCAGCAGCCCGTTCATCAACAACATCGCTGCATTGACGATCGCGCCGCGCGGAATACCCGTCCCGGCGAGCGTATCGAACGCCGTGGTTTCAAGGTTGCCGTACAGCACGCAGTCGGCGTCGATGTGCGCGCGACTGGCAAACAGCCGGATCAGCAACAGCCCCAGCGCGAACATCGACGTGAAGACGACTCCCAACGCGGCGCTCCGTTCCAGTCGTCCCCAGCGCTGAATGAGTTCCGTCAGCAGCGCGGCGACGATTCCCGAGATCGCCGCGCCCACGAACAGCACCGTTTGACGACGTGCCACGCGCGCCAAGTCTCCAGTTACGCTCGTGGCAACCGTTCCTTGATCCGCGTGCCCGATAACCGCCCGATCCGACTGCTCCAGCCAGTTCATCCCGAGAAACGCGACGACAATCCCCGGCAACACCGCATGACTGAGCGCATCGCCCAACAAACTTTGGCGACGCAACAGCAGCCACGTCCCCGGCAACGCGCACGCCATCGCAGCCAACGCGCCGGTGATGGCGATCCATGTATCCAGGCCCTGCCAGCCGGAGAGCAGTTGAAGAAACTCAGCGATCATGATGAAGCGCTTCTGGAAATCTCAGGACGAGGAAGTGAACCACGGGGAACACGGGAGGGCACGGGGAAGGCGAGTGCGAAGTGAAAAGTGAGCAGTGCAAAATGAGGGACGAACCAGTTGAGTCACGAACCAACCTCGCTTCCACTTTTCACTTCGCACTATTTCCCTCCATCCCTACGGGTGCGGACTCACCGGCACCGTCATTCGCAAGGTGTCTTGTTCGAGCAGGTTTTCCAGTTGTTCGATCAGTTCGGGTTCGAGGACATGTTCGATCTGGTCGGCCGCCCGGTCCACGCGGCTCGGGGCGAGATCCGCGAAGTGGATCAGATACAGCTCCCACAGCCGATGGTTGCGGGCGGCGAGCCGTGCGCGACGGGCACCTTCATGCGTGAGCCGGTAGTGATTGTCGGCGTCGAGTCGGACCACGCCATCGCGCATCGCCGCGACCAGCACGCGCGACAGCCTAGCACTCGACCACGCGCGCGTCGTGAGCAGTGACTCGCGCGGGATGGGTGTTGCCGTGAGGTCCGATTCGCCTGTGAGAACCGCGCGCCGTTGCGTCTCTTCCACCGACTCGAAGCACGCGCGGAGTAGGTCAAGCTGGCCGATGTGTCGCTCGGAATCGCGCTGCTCCAACCAGTGCCACAACACGCCGCGTTGTCTTCCGAAGACCATGCTCACGGCGAACGCGCACGTTCCCGCCAGCACGATGACCGCTCCAGCGGCCAGCCGCGGCACGAGGGCACTCACCAAACTTCCCGCCGCCGCGCTGCTCGCGCCAATCAGTCCTGACACGAGCGTCATCGTGCCGAGGCGATCGGTCCAAAACCGCGCGGCCGTCGGCGGGATGACAAGCTGCGCCACGACCAGCAACAGCCCGACACTCGGCATCCCGATCACCGTCACCGCGACCACGAGGGCCGTGAGCAACAAGTCCAACCGACCGACCGGCCAGCCCAAGGCGGCGGCATAAGCCTCGTCAAAACAGAGGAGTGAGAACTCCTTGAACAGTGCGAAGCAGACGGCCAGCACGAGGCCACTCGCGATGGCAATCGAGACCACGTCGCCGACCGTCAGCGCCGCCGCTTTGCCGAACACGAACTCGTTCAGCCCGGCACTTCCGGTGGGCAGACGTTGCACGATCGTCAGCAGCACCACTCCGAAGCCGAAGAAGATGCTCAACACGATCCCCAACGCGGCATCTTCCTTGATGAGCCGCACGCGCTGAATGAGCTTCGCGCACAACAGACCACTCGCCGCACCCAAGCCCGCACCCGCGAGCAACCACGGCGGCGACTTGCCCGTTCCCGGCGCGAGTACCTCCAACACGAGATACGCCAGCGCGACACCCGGCAGCGCCGCATGACTTGCCACGTCTCCGACCAGCGCCTTCTTACGCAGCAGCATGAACGTCCCGACCACTCCGCCGCACGCGCCGAACAGCATCGTCCCCAACAACACGATCCGCGTGTTGTAGTCTTGCAGCAGGAGGACTCGCAGCAGTGGATCCGTCATCGTATGGCTCACTTCCCGCTCATACGATGCCCGACTTGATCGAGCAGCGCCAGTTTGCCGCCGTAGGTCCGACGCAAGTTCTCCGCTGTGAAGACTTGCTCGACCGGGCCACTCGCAATCCGACGCATGTTGAGCAGCAGGACTTCATCGAAGTACTCGGCCACCGTTTGCAGATCGTGATGCACGACGAGCGCCGTCTTGCCCGCCGAACGCAGTTCCCGCAGCAGTTCGACAATCGCTCGCTCGGTCGCCGCATCGACTCCCGCGAACGGTTCGTCCATCAAGTAGAGGTCCGCGTTCTGAACCAGCGCCCGCGCGAGGAAGACGCGTTGCTGCTGGCCTCCCGAAAGTTGGCTGATCTGACGCGACGCGAACTCGGCCAACCCGACTCGTTCCAACGCCGCCAGTGCCTGTTGCCGATACTTGCGCGACACCGGTTGAAACCACCCGATCTTGCGATACAGACCCATCGCCACGACACCGAGCGCATCGATAGGAAAGTCCCAATCGACGCTCGTCCGCTGCGGGACGTAACCGATCCGCGACCGCATCTCGTGGTAAGGCTTTCCAAAAAACGCGATCTCTCCTGACGCACGCGGTACCAACCCGAGAGCGGCCTTGATGAGCGTGCTCTTCCCCGCACCGTTCGGCCCAATGATCGCGACCAACTTGCCCGACGGAGCTTCGTAGTCCACGTCCCACAAGACTGGCCGCCGTTGATAGGCCACGGTCATGTCGTGAATTGAGAGCGGCGAGGGTTGGTTGTCGTCAGTCATGGCGGATGTGAAATTCGGGACTCGTGGGGTGGAAGAAGTTCAACCACGGATTTCAAGGAGGACACGGATCAATTCGTCTCGTCGCATGGGCAACGAGTGAGATCGGAAGCAGCAACAGGTCATTTCGCTTCCAGCTTTCCATCCATTCCCTTCTCCGGCGCGTCACCACCCAAGGCCCGGACGATCGTCGTGACGTTGTGGTCGATCATGCCGAGATACGTTCCTTCGTATGTCCCGTCCTGGCCCATCGCATCCGAAAACAGTTCGCCACCGACGCGAACGGTCACGCCGCGCGAGGCGGCTCCTTCGATGACCGCCTTGATGTTCTTCGCGTTCACACTCGACTCGACGAAGATCGCCGGAAGCTTTCGTTCGACGAGCAAATCGACCAGCCGATTGACATCCGACACGCCCGCTTCCGCTTCCGTGGAGACTCCTTGGACCGACTTCACTTCAATCCCATACGCCTGTGAGAAGTAGCCAAACGCATCGTGTGCCGTGACCAGCACACGCTGCGATTCGGGGATCGAGGCGATCGAACGCCGCGCGTACTCATCCAGTCGAGTCAACTCGGCGCGATACGCCGTTGCCCGTTCGTGGTACTCGTCGGCGTGAGGCGGATCGAGTTTGGCGAGCGATTCACCCACATGCTCGACGCACTGGCTCCACAACGCCGCGTCCATCCAGACATGCGGATCGTGGTGATCGGCGAACTCGGGTGGCGTCCGGAGCGAGGCCGCTTCGATCTGATCGGTCACCGCGAAGACCGGCTTCCCCGCGCGACGCAATTGCTCGAACGTCTCACTCATCCTGCCTTCCAGTGCGAGGCCCGAGTAGAACACGACCTCGGCATCGTTCAGCCGCTTCACGTCCCCGCGCGTCGGCTTGAACAAATGCGGATCAACGCCCGATTCAATCAACCCGGTGACGGTCCAGCGCTCACCCACGACCTGACGCACGATGTCGCGCACCATGCCCGTGGTCGTGACGATGTTTCGCGCCGAGCCGTTGTGCGCGACTGCCGTTTGGGCGGCGGAACTCACTGTCGAGGAATCTGTTCCCGACGAAGCGGCCCCGCCGTTCTTAGCGGTCGGCGCACCACGATCGCATCCGACAAGCAGCCCGCTGCCCAGCAAGACGACGGTAGCGACGAGTCTGCGATGGAACCGGCTTCGCAGCGGAAGTATTTGAGAAATGATCGAGGCATCCATGAAGGAACTCTCTGATGCACAAAGACAACGAGTGCTAGAAACTTTAGTTTCGACGGCTCAAAACAGTAGCCGCGACGGAGACCGCCGTCAATTGCGCGTCGGGGCCATCGCCTGTTTGAATTTGGGAGGTGGGGTGCCACGGTCACGGAGCTTCGACGTGGCCGTGCGAGGAAGTGAAGGCTGTTTCTCATTCTCACGGCCACGTCGAAGCTCCGTGACCGTGGCACCCCAAATTCAAAAAGACGATGGCCCTGGATTGCGAGTCCCATCACAACAGGCCCTCGTACTGTTTACTTTGAGCTATCGCGCGATGACGTTAGCTTCCGTTGAAGAACCACCCCCACACTGGGCTGCGGGGCGAGTGGCATGAGTCGCCTGATCCATTCGTAGGATGAACGCCTCGTTCGTCCATCCCAAACCGAGGTGATTCGGACGGACGAGGCGTCCATTCTACGGGGCGATCTTTTCCTGCCGTCTGCTCAGTTCTTGCGGCTCGTTGGTTTCGTTCCGTGCCCGTGACATAATCGCGCGGCGTCATCACTCACCCTTTGAGGAGTTCCTCCATGCGAGTCTTCGAGTCACCGCGCGTTCTCTGTTCGGTTCTGATGTTGCTGTCGTCGGTTACGGCGTTGAGTTCGACTTGGGTGACAGCCGCCGACACGTTGAAGGGTACAGACCTCTTCAAGCTGGGAGGCTCCCCCAATAAGACCGATGCGTCGAAGCCGAAGGAGCTGGAACCGCTCGCGCGATTGACCGCCTTCAGCAGTGGTGTGACAAGCGTCGCGTTCAGTCCTGACGGAAAACTGTTGGCAGCGGGGACGAAGGACGCCGTGCAACTGATCGATGTCGAGACGAAGGCCATTGTTCGTGAGGTGCCGACGAAATCGGGACAGGTCCGAGCCGTCGTGTTTTCGCTCGATGGGATGACATTGGTGACGGGGAGCTATCAAAATCTCTCCGTCTGGAATGCGGCGACGGGTGAGTTAGTGAAGTCGTTCAAAGGACATCGCGGTTATGTGACCGGAGTCGCGTTCTCGCCGGAGGGGTCTCGGTTGGCGACGGCATGTGAGGACGAAGTGGCTCGCGTCTGGAAGCTCGACGGGGACGAAACGCCGTTGCTGTTCAAGGCTCACAAACTGCCCGTGACCGGCGTGGCGTGGTCTGCCGATGGCAAGTGGCTCGCCACGTCTGCGGGCGATGAGACACGGCCAACGAAAGCGGGCGAGGTCAAAGTGTGGGATGCCTCGACCGGCGAAGTGCAGCAGTCGTTCGAGCTGCACACGAAGGGAGCGACCGGCGTCGCGTTCTCGGCGGACGGGAAACATCTCGCATCGAGCGGCATCGACGAACACGTCAACATCTACGACTTGGCCGCAAAGAAACCGCTCGGCTTCTACGCGGGACACAGCCGTCCGACGAACGCCGTTCTGTTTCATCCCGACGAAGAAACCGCGATTAGTGTGAGTGGAGGCCGTGCTGTGGGGAAGAACGAGCTGAAGGTTTGGGAGTTCGCCACGGGCGACGAAGTGGCGACGGCGGAAGCTCACGTAGGCCGCATCGCGGCAGTTGCACTCTCGAAGGACGGACGGACACTGGCGACGGCCGGTAACGACAAGAGCGTCGCGCTGTGGAACGTCGGGTTCCTCGCAGTCGGTCTCCCCGAGGTCGCAGCGGCAAGCACACCTCCGAGCGGGGGACGTAAGTCCCCCGGTTCTTCGGACGTGGGTGTAACCGCAGACGCAACATCACAAACGGCCGGGGGACTTACGTCCCCCGCTCAGAAGGACGCTGCCGCCGCCGAACCCAAACCGCTGCGTGCCGGAATCATCGGTCTCGATACCTCGCACTGCGGGGCCTTCGCCAAGACGCTCAACGCCAATCCGCAGAAGCCCGAGGTCGCGGGTGTCCGCATGGTCGCCGCCTATCCGAAGGGCAGCCCCGACATCGCGTCGAGCCTGGCGCGCGTTCCCGAGTACATCGAGCAAATGAAAAAGCTCGACGTGGAGATCATCGACACTATCGACGGCCTGCTCACGAAGGTCGATCTGATCTTCCTCGAAACGAACGACGGCCGCCCGCACTTGGAGCAGTACCTCCCCGTGGCCAAAGCGGGCAAACCGTGCTTCATCGACAAACCGATCGCCGGATCACTCGCCGACGCGATCGCGATCTTTGAAGTCGCGAAGAAGCACAACG
>Ga0209086_10000242_pt1 | contig 48102 bp, 51 predicted proteins | sample M_130207_XF_Meta_FD_187312 | JGI IMG/M metagenome (GOLD analysis project Ga0209086, IMG submission 187312) | Freshwater microbial communities from Lake Montjoie, Canada to study carbon cycling - M_130207_XF_MetaG (SPAdes) (version 2) | ecosystem: Environmental > Aquatic > Freshwater > Lake... | reverse complement strand
TGATAAGCAATACGAAGATGGTCTGCGTAGAACCGGCCTCGGTAAGGACGCCCCCGGAGGCGCAACCTTCGACGGAGCCTCTAAGGTTGTACACCCCGTCATGGCAGAGGCGTGCGTAGACTTCGCCGCCTCCGCGTCAAAGGAACTCCTGCCACCCGACGGCATAGTCAAATCTGAAATCCGCGGCGACGCGGACAGGAAACGCACGGAGACCGCCGAGCGCAAGGTGACCTTTATGAACTGGCAGCTGGTGGAGCAAATCCCCGGCTACATAGACGAGATGGAGCAGCTCCTGACCCAGCTCCCGCTGGGTGGCTCGCAGTACCTGAAGTGGTGGTTCGACGAGGAGCAGCGGCGCCCGGACTGCGAGTGGGTCCCAATCGACAACGTCCTGCTGCCCTACGCCTCCACGAACTTCTACACCTCACCAAGGATCACCGAGGTGCAGGACATCACGGAGGACACGTACGTCAGCCGCATCGAGCAGGGCATCTACCGCGACCTAGAGAACGCCGGCACCCCCTCCGAGATAGAGGTGGACAAGAAGACACGATCCCAGCAGGCCAACGACAAGATCGAGGGCAAGAGCGCCCCCGAGAAGAACATCGACGGCGTCCGGCGCGTCTACGAGATAACGTGCTACCTGCGCCTCGAGGAGGACAAGGAGTCCGAGGGCAAGCGCGCGCCGTACATCATGACGATTGACGAGAGCTCCGAGAAGGTGCTCTCACTTTACCGGAACTGGGAGGCTAACGATGTGCGGCGAACCAAGCTGGATTGGTATGTGGAGTACAAGTTCATCCCTTGGCGAGGGGCTTACGCCATTGGACTTCCTCATCTTATCGGTGGCCTTTCTGCTGCTCTTACCGGGGCTCTTAGGGCTCTACTTGACGCTGCTCACATCAACAACAGCCAGACAATGCTTAAACTCAAGGGTGGACGCATATCTGGACAGTCTGACCGCATAGAGCCCACGCAGGTTCTGGAGATCGAGGGCAGCCCGGGGGTGGACGACATCCGCAAGCTGGCGATGGCCCTGCCGTTCAACCCACCCTCCAGCGTCTTGTTCAATCTGCTTGGGTGGCTGACCGACGCCGCCAAGGGGGTCGTGACGACCGCCGAGGAGAAGATCAAGGACGCCAACGCCAACACGCCCGTGGGCACGACGCAGGCGCTGATCGAGCAGGGAGCCAAGGTATTCTCCAGCATCCACGCCCGCATGCACCGCTCGCAGGCGAAGACCCTCAAGATTCTCTCCCGCATCAACCACTGGTACCTCGAGGACATGGACAACCAGTCCGGCACCGAGATCGAGGTGCGGGACTTCGCGGACAACAACGACATCCGCCCGGTATCGGACCCAAACATATTCTCCGAGACCCAGCGTCTGGCTCAGGCTCAGGCCGTGCTGCAGCTGGCCACACAGGCGCCGCAGCTGTACGACCTCAGGGCGGCGCACCGCCGCATCCTCAAGCAGATGAAGGTGCCCGCCATAAACGAGATTCTGCCCGACCCGGACGGCATCAAGGAGTCCAACCCGGCACTCGAGAACGTGGCGATGGTCATGGGGCGACCCGCCGCGGCCTACCCAGACCAAGACCACATCAGCCACATCCAGACGCACCTGATGTTCGCGGTGGACCCAAACTACGGCAGCAACCCGGTCATCGGGCCGGCCTTCGCCCCGCACGTGCTGGACCACATCAAGCAGCACATGACCCTCTACTACCTGCAGTCCATGCGCGGCTACGTGGCGCAGGCCTCCGGCGGGGAGGACACGATGAAGCTCCACGAGGAGCGCCCGCTCGACAAGGACTCCCAGAAGGCGCTGGCTCTGGCCTCCCAGATGGTGATGCAGGACTCCCAGCAGGCCTTCGCGCAGATACAGCCTCAGGTGCAGCAGCTGGCGCAGAAGGTGCAGCAGGCCCAGCAGGCGCAGCAGGAGACCGCGGCGCTGGCGGACCCAACCGCTCAGGTGCTGATGAAGACCCAGATGGCGGAGACCCAGCGCAAGGCGCAGGAGTTCCAGAGCCAGATGCAGAGCGACATGCAGAAGACGCAGCAGGACTACCAGCTTAAGGTTGCGGAGCTCTCCCAGAAGGTTCAGGAGCTCGCGGTCAAGTACCAGACCCAGACCGCGATCGACAGCCAGAAGAACGCCACGACCATCGCCCTCGCGAACATCGACAACGCCGCCAAGGAGCGCGTGGCGATGATAAACGCCGGGGTGCAGTTAGACACGCAGCAGGCGCAGTTGGAGCACGAGCAGGGGCTCTCCGCCATGGAGGCCATACACGCCGCCAGCACGGACATCCGTCAGCACGGTCTGGCCGTGGAGCAGCAGCAGTTTCAGAAGGCCGCGGAGCAGGTGGCGAAGCAGGCGCAGGCCGCGCAGGACCACCAACAGGGCATGGAGCAGAAGAGCCAGCAGGGGCAACTAGACCGGCTGCAGTCAGGCCAAGAGCACGGGCAGGCGCTGCAACAGGGCGCTCAGGACGCGCAGAACCAGTCCATGCAGTCGGGGCAGGAGCACGGGCAGGCACTAGAGCAACAGGCCGCGCAGCCACAACCACAACAACAACCACAGACACCCATTTAGGAGACACCCATGAGCGACGAGAACCTTAAAGGCTTCCGGCAGACGTACCAAGAGACCGGCAAGGCCAGCTCCGGCGGCGGCCCGGCGGCAAAAGTAGAGAAGGGCGTGTCCGGCTCACACCGCGACAACAACTGGAAAATCGGCGCCTCGCAGGCCAAGCTGCGCCTCGCCGGTAAGATCGGCCCCAAGAATTTGGTGGAATATACAAAATAGTAGGGCGGATGTTGCATTTGTTTTGCATAAGTTAATATATGCAAGACATAATTCGCGAGATACTGAGGCGCGTAGGCGCCGCAAAGATTTTGCTGGAGAGTTCCGTAGCCTCCGGCACAAACATCCACAGCTTTGAGGCATACCAGCGCCTCGTGGGTAAAAGGGAGGGCCTGTCAGAGACCCTCGACATTATCAATGACATCCTTACGGAGGATGACGAGAAGGAAACATGAAAGAAAAAATCGAGCCCGATTTGAGGACAGAGGCAGAGGTATTTCCACAGGTTGACCCCGGGGTAGACATTGTAGGTGACCGGGTTCTGGTGCAGTTGCGCAGGACTAAGTCCAAATCGCGCGGTGGCATCGTTCTGGTTCAAGAGACCAAGGACACCGTGAAATACAACGAGGTCGTTGCGAAGGTAGTTTCAATTGGTCCGCTGGCGTACAAATCGCCAGACACGCTAGAAACGTGGCCCGAGGGCGCGTGGTGCAGCGTTGGGGACCTCGTCCGCACCATCAAGTGGGGCGGCGACAGGTGGACAGTCGACCTAGACGACGACAACGACCCCGTAGTTTTCATCATTGTAGGCGCCAGAGAAGTGATCGCGAGGATTCGCAGCTTCGAGGACGCGCGCAAGATGAAATCCTTTGTAGACTAATACTTTGAAGAAAGTAGATCATGTCCGAAGAAAGTAAAGAAAAAGATATAAAGATCAAGGAGCAGGCCGACGGCAGCGTCATCGCCTCGGTGGGCCCTGACGAGAACGCCTTCCCTGAGGATCAGGAGGGTAAGTCGCCCGAGCACGACGAGAACGAGGTCAGCCTCGACCGTGGCTCGGAAGACAGCGACGATGGGTCTGGGGATAGCCCGGACGAGAGCGACGAGGACCGTGAGGCAATACGTGAGGCACGGCGTGAGGAGAGGCGGTTAAAGAAGGAGCTCTCCAAGCAACGCGAGGCCTCGTCGAAAAACAAGATCAGCAGCCTCGAGAAGCGTAACGAGGAGCTGGCTCGGCGGTTAGCGGCTGTGGAGTCCACGGCGGCGTCCTACCAATTCGCCCAGATAGACAAGGCGATAGAGGACGAGGCGACACGCGTCGAGTACGCCAAGATGAAGATGATGCAGGCCGCGCAGGCCGGTAACGCGGAGGAGCAGGTCGAGTACCTCGACCAGCTGCAGGACTCCAAGAACCGGTTGAATCAGGCGCAGGCCTACAAGAAGCACCAGCTGGAGCAGGTCAAGCGGCCCCCGCAGAATGTCCCGAACACTATCTCGATAGAGGTTCAGCGCAACGCGACGGGGTGGCTGAAGAACAACAAGTGGTACGACCCGCAGGCAAGGGATACAGACTCAAAGATTGCCAAGGTAGTAGATCAGGAGCTCACGGCCGACGGCTGGGACCCATCCGACTCAGAGTACTGGGACGAATTGGACAACAGGCTGTCGGACAGACTTCCACATAGGTACGTTTCACGAGAGGGTAGGACAATGCGCAGAGCTGGCCCCACGTCGTCTAACAAAACGGCGAACCCGGGGGTCAAGTCCGCAACGTCAATCACTCTAAGCCGTGAGCGGGTTCAGGCCATCAAGGACGCCGGTTCGTGGGACGACCCCGCCAAGCGTAGCAAGATGATTAAGGCCTACGCCAGCTACGACCGTCAGAACCGTACCTAAGGATAATATACCATGGCGAATACAAGAATTAAGCGCGACCTAGACGAGCGAATGGCCGACCGGGCGCAAGAGGTTATGAAGAGTACCGCTGAGAGTGGTGGCTCGAGTGAAAATGCACGCAGGGAACGCCTCGACGCGTTCCGGGATAAATGGCAGAACAGTGCGCTGCCGGAAATTCCTAGGGAGTCAATCCCCGGGATGCACCTGTGCTGGTTGAGCACCACAAACCAGTACGACAGTATCGACAAACGTATCGCGTTGGGCTATGAGCCGGTGAAAGCCTCCGAGTTGGGAAAAGGCTTTGAAATGCTGGGCAAGATGAGTTCGGGCAAGTTTGAAGGCTGTGTATCTTGTAACGAGATGGTTCTTTTTAAGTTGCCGGAAGATGTCTACCAAGAAGTGATGCACATGCTGCACCTCGAGGACCCGCTGGAACATCAGCGGAATGTCACCTCGCAGTTGCGCGGCGCCGCCGAGCCGGGTAAGGGCGGCAAGTCAATCTTGGAGGGGGGTCTTCTGGAGATGGAGAAAGAGGCCAATCGAGCAAACAAAAACATCCGTTTTCAATAACCATTTAGACAAAGGAATTAACAATGAGTACAGTACTCAAGCCCTTTGGCCTGAAGCCCGCGTATCACCCCAGTGGCCTTGACCGTGCGATCCCTTTCGCCGGGCAGCAAGCTGATGGTACTACGAAAACCTACACGTTGGCGTCTGGTGCATTTTACCAGTACACCCCGTTGGGTATCGGGACTGCAGGTCTTCTGACTGTTGCGGCAACCGCTGGAACTGGTGGCGCCACTGCGTCGCAGGTGTTCGGTAGCTTCGACGGTGTGGAATACACCAACACCGATGGCCGGCGTTCGGTAGCCAAGTACATCACCGCCGCGACTGCCGCTGCTGTGACGGAAATCACGTTCTGGATTTTCCAAGACCCCTCACTGGTCTACGAGATTCAGGCGACCGGCCCCATCGACGCGAACAGCATCGGCCTGCAGTATAACTTCTCTCCGACCTCTGGCTACCTCACGACCTCTGGCACCGCCATTGGCGTCGGTGGCGCGGGCTTCTCCACCACTGCCCTGAACCCGACCGCTGTTGCGGCCAGTGCTCAAGGCCAGCTGCGTGTGTATGGTCTGGGTCGCGATGTCGCCGTGCCGGCCGGTTCTGCCGTTAATGCTTGGAATGATGCCTACACGATCGTCCAAGTCCAGATCGCCAACAACAGCTTCACCGCCAATAAAACGGCTCCCTAACTAACGAAAGGATTAAGCAATGGCAACTCCAATGCGTAGTACAGACTTTCGTGCGGTAGTCGAGCCGATTATCAACGAAGTCTTTGATGGCGTGTACGCCCAACGTGATGATGAGTGGAAGGGATTTGTAGAACAAATCACCGGCATTCCGCGCAACTACCACGAAGAGGTCATGCTGTTCGGTATGAACGCGGCCCCCGAGATGCCCGACGGCACCCCGGTAAGCTACGATCAGGGTGGTACGCTGTACATCACCCGCTTCGTCTACAAAATCTACGGCCTCGCTTACGCGTTGACGAAGGTTCTGATGGAGGACGGGGATCATATCCGTATCGGCAGCACCTTCGCCAAGCACCTCGCTCAGTCGATGATTGAGACCAAAGAGACCCTGTGCGCCAACATCCTCAACTTCGCGTTCACCTCCGGCTACAACGGCGGCGACGGCGTGACGTTGATTAACACGGCACACCCGATCTCCAGCGGTCAGACCTACAGCAACTCGCTCTCCACCGCGGCCTCGCTCTCGCAGACCTCGGTTGAGCAACTCCTCATCCAGATTCGCTCCGCCGTCGACAACAACGGTAAGCGTATCCGCCTGAAGGGTGAGCAGCTGGTGGTTCCCCCGGCTCTGGAGTTTCAGGCCGAGGTCATCCTCAAGTCCGTCCTTCGTTCTGGCACCGCCGACAACGATCTTAACCCGATCAAGTCGACCGGCATGCTCCCGAAGGGCACCCACGTAGTTACCCGTCTGAGCTCCTCGAAGGCATGGTTTATCCAAACCGACGCCGAGAACGGCCTCATGCTGGTGATGCGTCGCCCCATGGAGAAATCCATGGAGGGGGACTTCGAGACCGACAGCATGCGCTACAAGGCCACGGAGCGTTACGCTACCGGCTGGCACGACGCGCGTAACCTGTTCGGTACCGCCGGCCTGTAAAGTCCGATGGTATAAGGAGGGGGCACTGAGTTATCGGGGCCCCCTCTCTAAAGAACTGGCAATCCGGTAGCAAGTGGAGTGTGGGTGGGAACGATAAACCCGTTGCCACACAGCCGGCGCTTTAGAAAAAGGGGTTCCGATTTGTCGGAGCCCCTTTTCTTTTGTGGGTTTTAGGGCGAATTTAGTCCAATTTTTGTATAAGTAGTTATAGGAAGATTCACCCCACTCAGACGGCCAACACTTCCGGGTCGACAGCTTAGTGACTGCTTGGGGCACCCTCTAAGTAAGGAAACCATCATGTCCAGCACCTTCACCGTACCCCTGCGCGTATTCAAGCGTAACAACCCCACCAACGACGGCACGATTGCCCCGGACAACACGGGGGCCCTCGTCGCCACGCAGGAGGCGTACATCACCAACGCGATCGCGGCCACGACCGTGGGGACAACCGTCCTGACCACGGCGGACGTGGGCACGACCACGGCGGTCTCGTACGTCATACCGGCGGGCTCCAGCATCCACGCGTTCCGGCTGTTCCAGACCGTCGCGGCCGGCGGCCTTGTCGGGGGCGTCATCACCGTCGCCCTCGTGGACAGCGCGGCTGTCACGACCACCATCGGGACGATCACCCCGACGGCGGCCGGCGGCGTAATCGCTGGTGTGTTCTCGGCCACGGCCGCAGTCGCGGCGCTGGTCAACAACGTGGGCACCTCCGACGTCACCCTGACCTTCACGGCGGCCGCGGTCACGACACTCACCAGCGGCTCGCTGGGCGGGACCTTTCAGGTGAACTACACCCCCCGGAACGCCGACGGCTCCATCATCGCCTACGGTGCCGGCCTCACGAACTCATAATTAACGGCCTTTCCGCCCCCTCGGGGGCGGTTCGTTTAACCTAAAGGAAATTAGTTATGACATTCTCAACAGATGTATATGGGGCACACCTAAACGCGACGGGGACCGCCTACGCGGCCGAGACGCGCGTCAAGGGGTACCAAGTGGCTCCCGGGGCCGCCGGGGCCATCGTCTTCCGTGACGGCGGGGCCAGCGGCACCGTGCGGCTTGAGTTGGACACGACCGCCAACACAGCGATCATCTCCACACTGATACCCGGGAACGGCATCCGGTTCTTCACGGACGTTCACGTCACCTTGCCCGCCTCGACAGCTATCACAGTGTTCTACGGGTGACGGGTGTCCGTCTACCTAGACACCCGCGGCAACTCCGTGCTCTCGGTTGCGATCTGCGACCGGTGCAGCAGGAAGTTTGCCTACACAGACCTCATGCCCGACCCTAACTTCCCGGGCATGCGCGTCTGCTCGGTCGATCTAGATAAGTTCGACCCGTGGCGCCTACCCGCACGGCAGACAGAGAACATAGCACTGCGCTTCCCGCGCCCCGACGTCTCCGTTGCGCTGCCAGACAGTCAGCTCTGGACGGAGGACGGCAACGCGATGTTCATCGAGGGCACACCCTACGGCGAACCCGGCGCGCCCGGCGACTTAGAACAATAATAGAGAGAGTCCATGGCCGACCGTCCGATTACCCAGCTACCCGTTGCAGTCTCCCTGATAGGCGGGGAGGTGACGGTTGTCGTCCAAGGCGGCACGACAAAGCAGATACTCCTCACAGACTTCCCCTCAGGACCCCCGAACGGGGCGGCCGGGGGCGACCTTAGCGGCACCTACCCCAACCCCTCACTGGCGCTCAACGGCGCCGTGGCGGGCACCTACGGCACGGCCTCGACCTCCACGCTGGTCACGCTCGACGCCAAGGGGCGGGTCTCCACGGCCTCCACGACACCCATCGCCATCGCGGGGTCACAGATAACCAGCGGGACGACGGGCACCGGGGACGTGGTCCTCGCGAACTCCCCCACCCTTATCTCCCCATTCCTTGGGACCCCCAGCGGCGGGATAGCGACCTACTTAACGGGGCTCCCCCTCAACACCGGCGTCATAGGGAGCCTCCCCGTGACCAACCTCAACAGCGGCACGGGGGCGAGCGCTATAACCTTCTGGCGCGGTGACGGCACGTGGTCGGCGCCCGCCGGCTCGGGCACCGTGACAACGATAAACACAGGCACCGGCCTGACCGGGGGCCCAATAACCTCCGCGGGCACTATTAGCATTGCAAACACGGCCGTTTCGGCGGCCACTTATGGTTCGTCGTCGGCCGTGCCGGTCATTGCGGTTAATGCGCAGGGCCAGATCACCAGCGCGACTAACACGACAATTAACGCCGTCACGCTGACTACCGGGACGATTTCAACAACCCCATCTAACTCAACCGACATAGCGAACAAGTCCTATGTCGATACGATAGCGCAGGGACTGGATACCAAGGCCTCGGTAGTTGCGGCGACTACGGTAGACATTACGCTCTCTGGCACGCAGACGGTAGACGGAATTGCGCTGATTGCGGCTGACAGGTGTCTGGTCAAGAATCAAACCCTGTCGCAGAACAACGGCATCTATGACGTAGCGGCGGGGGCTTGGACTCGCTCGACGGACATGAACACTTGGGCGCAGGTTCCCGGGGCCTATGTATTTGTTGAGACGGGGACTACGCAGGCTGATACGGGCTGGGTGTGTACCTCAAACGCTGGCGGGACGTTAGGGACGACTGCAATCACATGGGCGCAGTTCTCAGGGGCTGGGTCTGGCGTCAGTTCAATCACGTTCGGTACGACTGGGCTTACCCCTTCGACCGCCACGACTGGCGCGGTAACTGTCGCGGGGACATTGGCTGTAGCTAACGGTGGTACAGGGCTTACCGCTGGAACCAGCGGTGGAATCCCTGCTTACACGGCGACAGGGACTTTAACGTCCTCGGCGCTCCTTACGCAGTACGGTGTCGTGTACGGCGGTGGCGCGGGCGCTGTCCCGGTCGCTACGGCGGCCGGAACCACGGGTCAGGTATTAACGGCTACGACAAGCGGTGCGCCAACATGGGCGGCACCGGCAACGTCAGGAACGGTAACCAGCGTGACGGGCACCGCGCCGGTTGTAAGCTCGGGGGGCAACACCCCCGCAATCAGCATGCCCGCCGCCACGACCAGCGTCGACGGGTACCTGACCTCGACCAACTGGAACACGTTCAATAACAAGGGAAGTGGCTCCGTCACCAGCGTCGGTTTCACCGGGGGCATTGTCTCGGTGGCCACGGCCACGACGACACCCGCCCTGACCGTAGCGGGAACCTCCGGCGGCGTCCCTTACTTCTCTAGTGCATCGACGTGGGCAACCTCTGCCGCACTTGCTGCCAGTTCGATTGTGATCGGCGGGGGTGCTGGCGTAGCTCCTAGCACTACGACTACGGGTACAGGCGTTGTAACGGCTCTAGGCGTCAACACAGGCTCCGCAGGGGCGTTCGTAGTCAACGGAGGGGCTTTGGGTACACCATTAAGCGGTACGGTCACTAACCTGACTGGAACCGCTTCAATAAACATCAACGGCACTGTGGGCGCAACAACGGCAACAACGGGAGCCTTCACAACTGTGGCGGCTACAACTGTGACGGCTACAACTGGTATTTTCGGAGGTACATTCTAAAATGGCACAAACAAACTACACGCCTATCTCGCTGTACTACAGCCCAACCGCTGCGGCGGTCCCCACTTCGGGGAACCTTGTCGCGGGTGAGTTGGCGCTCAATACTACTGACGAGAAACTTTACTTCAAGAACGCTGCGGGAACCGTGAAGCTGCTTGCGTCCAGCGCAGCCGCCGCAGCCACCCCGGTCACCACGATTACCTTTGGCTCGACAGGCTTGACGCCATCCACCGCAACGAGCGGGGCGGTGGCAGTAGCCGGGACGCTAATTGCTGCGAACGGTGGCACTGGGTACGCCTCGTACACCGTGGGCGATATTATTTACGCATCAAGTTCGACAGCATTTACTAAGCTGGCGGCATCAACGTCTGGTTATATTCTTCAGACAAACGGCGCATCGACTGCCCCCACTTGGGTGGCAAACACGGGCATCTCAACAGGCAAATCTATCGCTATGGCGATGATCTTCGGATTCTAAGGAGCAGTCATGGCAAACCCTAATATTGTCAACGTAACAACCATCAACGGCAACACAGCGTATGTGCTGCCAGCCTCTACCGCAGTCAGCGTGGCTTGGACTTACAACGGTACGACCTCGTTAACTGGTCTGACTCCAGCTTCTGGTAGCGTGAATAAGATCGACAGCATTGTCGTGTCGAACACAACTGCAACTGCGGCTAACTGCTCTGTTGCTATAGCAAACAACGCGACCTACGGTAGTGGAACGGCTTACTACATCGCCTCGACGATTAGTGTCCCAGCCTACGCCTCGCTGATTGTCACCGACAAGACCACCGCGTTCTACGTAACGGAGAACCAGTCTGTCGGGGTTATATCGGGAACTGCGAGTGCGTTGACTTATGTAGCCTCCTTTGAAGTAATCACCTAAATGGCAATCCACGGCTATCCGGGCGGGTTCGTAACCGCAGCCGCGCCGACAGTCACTACGTCTGGTGCAAAGGGTATTTGGACAAAGGCTAAACAGCTTGTCTATCAGGCGGCTGGTACTTGGCCTGTTGTGCCTAATAATACGGTAGCCCCAGCGGTTACGGGTACTGCCAACGTAGGCTCTACGCTATCTTGCACAACGGGAACGTGGACTGGTGCGGGTATTACTTACAGCTACCAATGGCAACGTGTTACCACTAATATTGGTGGGGCTACATCTAGCACCTATGTTCTAGTTTCTGGCGATGCGGGTTCAACTGTCCGTTGCGTAGTGACAGCTACAACTGCCGCATCTGCAATATCGGCTAACTCCAACTCAACTAGCGCGGTTACCAATTTACCTTCTACCGTTGAATACCTTGTTGTTGCGGGAGGCGGTGGCGGTGGCAGAGGTTCTGGCAGCGCCGGTGGCGGTGCGGGTGCGGGTGGGTATAGAACCGCTGCAAGTTTTGCAGTGGCTTCTGGAACACCTCTCACAGTAACAGTGGGTGCTGGCGGTGCTGGTGCAACATCTACAGCAGCAGGTTCAAATGGCGATAATTCTGTGTTTAGTACCATCACTTCAACAGGTGGTGGCGGTGGCGGTGCTGGTGGAATAAATGGCAGTAATGGTGGTTCTGGTGGTGGTACTTATACGGCTACCGCAGGAACAGGTATTGTTGGTCAAGGTAATAACGGCGCAGCAACTTCTAGCGGCTCATCAAGTTCTGGTGGCGGCGGTGCTGGAAGTGCTGGTGTTGTGTCGGACTATTATGGATCAATAGTAGGTTCTGGTGGCACTGGAACTTCATCAAGTATTTCAGGTTCATCGGTAGGGTATGCAGGTGGGGGTGGGGGTGGTAGATATGGAGTAGAACCCGGTGGGCCGGGAACCGCCTCAAGTGGTGGCGGGGCTGGTGGCGGGAACAGTGCAAATGGCGCATCAGGAACCGCAAATACAGGTGGTGGGGGAGGAGGGGGCGGCAGTGGTGGTGGTGATGGTAACGGTGGTACTGGTGGTTCAGGCATCGTCATCATCCGTTACGCCGATTCTTACGCAGCAGCAACCTCCACAACAGGTTCCCCAACAATAACCGTTGCTGGTGGCTACAGGGTCTACAAATGGACTGGCTCAGGGAGCATCACGATATGAAGGCCGTTTAAATGGACTACCTAGGAAGAATAATCACCAAAAGCCCTACTGCGCCAACTGGCGGGTTGACTGGCGTAGCCAACGGTATCTGGACTATGCAGCAGGTGGCTGCGGCTAAAGCTGCGAGTACTTGGCCTGTCGTTAGCACTACCGTGATTGAGTCTTTTACCTCATCGACTACTTGGGTAGCCCCTACGGGTGTGACGCAGGTTGAGTATCTTGTCGTTGCGGGTGGTGGTGGTGGGGGTGGTACTTTTGGTGGAGGCGGCGGTGCTGGTGGGTATAGAACAGCAACCGGGTTATCTGTCACGCCGGGAAATACGTACACAGTAACTGTCGGTGCGGGTGGTTCTGGTGGTGCTGGTGGAAATCCCGGCGCAACCGGAGGTCAGGGCAACAATTCAGTATTTAGCTCAATTACTTCCACAGGTGGTGGCGGCGGCGGCGGATATGAATATCCAACAGGTCACAACGGGGCTAGTGGAGGTTCTGGCGGCGGTGGCGCTGGTGCAGATTCCGCAGGTGGTACTGGCGGAACAGGTACATCAGGTCAAGGAAATGCTGGCGGAAACGGTCGTGGCGGCACTCCTTACGGCGGTGGCGGCGGCGGCGGCAATAGCGGTGTTGGCGCAAACGCGGCGGGGTATAATGCAGGTAACGGTGGTACAGCAACTGCTAGTTCAATTAGCGGAACATCCACTTACTATGCTGGCGGTGGTGGCGGCGGTGTTGGCTATGCGGCAGGTGCTGGTGTTGCGGGTCTTGGAGGTGGTACTGCAACCACGGCGCAAAAGGGCGGCGCATCAGACGGCGCAAACGATGCGTCCACAGGAAACGCATCTAACGCAACAGCAAACACTGGCGGCGGTGCTGGCGGTGGCGGTGGCACTGGCACAACAAACAACGGCGGAACTGGCGGTTCAGGTATCGTAATTATTAAGTATGTCGTTGCAGCAGCCCCACAGAACACAGTAGCCCCTGCGGTCACGGGTACGGCAACGGTTGGTCAGACGCTCTCCTGCACGACAGGGACTTGGAGTGGTACGGCTACGATCTCCTACGCCTACCAGTGGCAGCGCGTTACTACTAACATTGGCGGGGCTACGTCCAGCACCTACGTCTTAGTTTCTGGCGATATTGGTTCGACTATCCGCTGTGTGGTCACGGCAACAAACACTAACGGCGCTGCATCCGCTAACTCTAACGCTACGGCTGCGGTAGCTAACCCAACACCTAACGTCGAGTACCTTGTCGTAGCGGGTGGCGCGGGAGGCGGGTATTCAAGGGGCGGCGGTGGCGGTGCGGGAGGCTACAGAACCGCAACAGGGTTTGCGGTTTCGTCGGGAACTCCAATTACAGTAACTGTTGGCGCTGGCGGTGCTGCGGGGACTTCGGGCGTTAGAGGCGTTAATGGTTCTGATTCCGTGTTCTCCTCAATCACCTCAACAGGTGGTGGTGGCGGTGCAACAAATACAGCAACAACTCCCGGTAATGGTGGATCAGGTGGCGGTGGGCATCCAAATTCCGTTGGGCCTTTTGGAACTGGCAATACTCCGTCCACAAGCCCAAGTCAGGGCAATAACGGTGGTGTTGCACAAGCATCCCCAGAAGCCCCCGGCGGCGGTGGTGGGGCTAGTGCTGTTGGTGCAGCAGGGAGTGGCAGTCAGGCGGGGGCGGGCGGTGCTGGTAGTTCTAGCAGCATCAGCGGTTCCTCAGTTACTTACGCTGGCGGTGGTGGCGCAGGGTGTTACACAGCCGGTGGTGTTTCTCCCGGTGCAGGTGGAGCGGGAGGAGGTGGAGCAGGGCAACAGAATGCTACAGGCACTTCCGGTACTGCTAGTACGGGGGGAGGAGGAGGCGGTGGCGGTGGAGATGGGCCAAACAACGGCGGAGCTGGCGGTTCAGGCATAGTCATAATTCGCTACGTAGATTCTTACAGCGCGGCAACATCTACGACTGGTTCACCAACAATCACGGTAGCCGGTGGGTACAGGGTTTATCAATGGACAGGATCAGGGAGCATCACAATATGAGTCACTTTGCGAAAGTAGAAAACGGCGTAGTTACCCAAGTCATCGTTGCAGATCAGGGCGTAATCGACTCAGGAATGTTTGGGTCAGGCTGGGTGCAGACCTCCTACAACACACGCGGTGGTGTCCACTACGGGCAAGACGGTCAACCTGACAGCGGTGTAGCCATGCGTAAGAATTACGCTGGTGTTGGTTTCGCCTACGACTCAACCCGCGATGCCTTCATTCCTCCACAACCCTTCCCTAGCTGGACTATGGATGAGGCAACCTGCTGGTGGACTGCGCCGACTCCGATGCCCGTGGATGACAAACGGTACACTTGGGATGAAGCTACGCTGGCTTGGGTTGCACAGTAATGGATAACCAGCACCTGATAAATGCTCTTCTCGGTGGAGGTCTCACCGTCCTCGGCTGGTTTGCGCGTGAACTCTGGTCTGCGGTTAAGGAACTCAAAGCCGACTTAGCCAAGCTGCGTGAAGACCTCCCAAAAGAATATGTTGCGCGTGACGATTACCGGGAGGACATCCGGGACATCAAGGCGATGCTGGCTAAGATATTCGAGAAGCTGGAACAGAAAGCCGACAGGTAATGAACCCGCTGCTCTTATCTGGATTGTTTGATTTAGGTAAGGGGCTGATTGATCGGTTTTTTCCTGATCCTGTAGCTAAAGCTGCCGCCACTCTAGAACTTGCTCGTATGGAGCAAAACGGGGAACTTGCAAAACTTGCCTCGGCTACTGACTTAGCTAAGTTACAGATTCAAACGAACATCGAAGAAGCTAAAAACCCTAACTGGTTTATTTCTGGATGGCGACCTGCGGTTGGCTGGACTTGTGCGGGTGGTCTGTTTTACCAAGTGATTGCTAGGCCAATATTGGGCTGGATAATGCAAAACCTGTTTGGCTGGACGTTACCGCCCTCGTTGGAGATGGACACGCTGATGACGGTGCTGTTCGGAATGCTTGGTCTTGGCGCGTACAGGACGGTGGAGAAAGTTAAAGGCGCGGAAGGTAATCGGTAATGCAGCTAAGTGAGCATTTCAGCTACGCCGAGCTGACCCGCACCGACCACCGCGCCCTCGACAACACCCCCGACGACCGGGCGCTGACCAACCTCAGGCGCCTCGCCGTACTGCTGGAGTCACTCAGGAACCTCCTAGGGGGCGGGGCAGTCGTAATAAACTCCGCCTACCGCTCCAAGGCCGTCAACGACGCGGTGGGCTCCAAGGACACCAGCCAGCACAGGCTGGGCTGCGCCGCGGACCTCCGCGTGCCCGGCATGACCCCGGACGAGGTGGTGCGGTGTGTGGTTGACTCCGACCTCCCCTTCGATCAGGTCATACGCGAGTTTGACAGCTGGACCCATATCTCGGTGCCAAACACCCTGAGTGACGCACCGAGGCGCGGCGCCTTAATTATTGACAAAACCGGAACGAGGAAATATGCCTAAGATTATTCTGTTTGCCCTCCTGACGCTGGCCTCACAGCTCTCCATCGCGGACCCACTCAGCCTCAAGATATGCAAGGGCGAGTACGCCCTGTGCGCCGCCAGCCCCACCGCCCCGACAGGGAATTCCATCACCGTGAAAGGCACCGCCTTCCGGGAGGGCATCTCCGTGTGCCCCGTGCTGAACGGGAGTGCCTTCGCGGACATGAGCCTGATGTTTAACTCCTGCAAGGCACCCGCCGGGTTCGTCTGGAGCCTCTTCTCCACCGAGACGAGTTACCCGCAGGCCCCCACGTGGGCCGTCAAGCCGGCCGTGATCCGCACCTTCACCACCACAATAGCGCCGGGGGGTGGGATGGCCAACCAGTGGTCCATGCTGTGCCGCAAGCGCGACAAGAAAGTCAACGGGGTGACGCTCGCGGATTGCCTCGGCCCCATGAACGAGAGCCCGTGGACGGCCACCACCATCCCCCCGGGGGCGCTGGTGGGCACCGCGGCGCCAGTCGGCGCCAAGAACCCCGTCGGGGGCAACATCCCTCAAAGGTGATTGACTCCCGGCGCTAATTTTGTATTAGTGTTGGGTGTAGGTTACATGGGAGGTGCCCGTGCTCAAGCCCGGCCTGACGGTACTCGTCATTGGATTTGTACTAGCCTCGATGTTCATCGGCTCCACGGAACCCGTGGAGGAGCCACCAACTAGGGCCGGTATACAGCCCACAACCGTAGAGTTCATAACCCGCCTCGAGGGCTTCCGAAACAGCGCCTACAGGGACATACAGGGCAACTGGACGATTGGGGTGGGGCACCACATCAGGAAGGGGGAGCGGAGGCTCCTGAGGGCCGTCCTGAGCGACCCCGAGGTGCTCGAGATGTTCCTGTACGACTTGGCCAAGTGCGAGCTGGCCATATCGGACGCCCTCTGGGTGCCGTACACCCAGAACCAGTTTGACGCCATGGCCTCCCTGTGCTTCAACATCGGGGAGGACAGGTTCAAGGGCTCCGAGGTCGTCCGCAGGATGAATCTGGGGGACGAGGCGGGCGCCGGGAGGGCGTTCCTTGGGTGGGTCAAGCCCAAGGCGCTGACTAAGCGCCGGCACCGGGAGGTGGCGCTCTTTCTTGCTAAGTAGGGGCGAAAACACCCCGTTTTTTGCATAAGTGGTTATAGGAGTAGGCCACTCCGCGATCCGACAAACACTAACCTCGAGGTTACCATGAAAGAATTTAACGCTCTCCCGAAGATGAAGTCCGACATTAAGTGCTACAAGGAGGGTGGGGCTGTCTACAAGAGCCGCCACAGCGAGACCTCCGAGGGCCCGCAGGACGTGGCTCAGGACAAGAAGATCGTCAAGAAGGCCTTCTCGATGCACGACAAGCAGGAGCACGAGGGCTCGAAGACAGACCTCTCCAAGCTCCGCCGGGGTGGCCGCGCCAAGAAGGAGAAGGGCACCGTCAGCATGTTCAAGGACGGCGGGATGACCAAGGTCAAGCCCACGGGCGACAAGAAGGCCCGCGCCCCCTCGGCGGCGATGAAGTTCAAGGACGGCGGGATGGTCAAGGTCAAGCCCACGGGCGACAAGAAGGCCTGCGCCCCCTCCGCGGCGGTGAAGCTCAAGGCCGGCGGGATGACCAAGGTCAAGCCCACGGGCGACAAGAAGGCCGACGCCCCCTCCAAGGCCGCGGTCAAGGGCAAGGAGACGCCCTCGTTCGCCGCCGGCGGGCGCCCGGGCGCAATGTCGCTAGAGAGTCGGCGAGCCTCCGGCTACAGCAACCTGCGGGACTATTTAAATTCACTTAGTGGCAAACGACGCGCCGACGAAACGCCAGCGCAGCACGAGGCGATTCAGGCCGCCGCGGCCGCAAAGCGCGGCGAGGCCTACTCGAAGCCGCAGCCCATGAACGTCGGCGAGGCCTACTCGAAGCCGCAGCCCATGAACGTCGGCGAGGGGGAGAAAACGTCCCAAGCAGACATGAGCAAATACGACGGTTTAGCCGAGGGCGGCAGCATGACCCCCGAGATGATGCAGCAGGTGCAGGACGCATATCAGCAGCGCGCCTCTGGCAGCGCCTACGGCAACGCGATGACCTACCCCGACTCGCAGGACGCCAACAACGGCATGGGTGGCATCTCCCCCGCGGAGCGCGCGATCCTCGCCAAGTTGATGGCAAGGAAACGGCTCGGCTCGGGCGCACCCGCCGCGCCCTCCCCCATGACCCCGCAGCGCCCCCCGATGCCGATGCCCCCGTCCTACCCGGGGTACGCCGACGGCGGCGCGATCCCCATGGGCGGCATGGGACCCGCGCAGCCCTCCGGCGGCATGGGCGCGGCGGCTAACGGCGTCATACCCCAGCCGGGCGCGATGCAGCCCCAGCAGCAGGGTCTTATCAGCCCCTACCGCACCGGGTTTTAAATGTCGTACTCGGGGACAATTAACCAGACCAAGATAACGGTCGCGCAGCTTATCGAGTTCGCGTTCCGTGAGTCTGGGAAGGCCGCGGAGGAGCAGACGCCCCAGTACGTCAACGGGGCGCGTCAGGCACTCTTCTACATACTCCAGAACGCCTCCAACCGTGGCGTGAACCTCTGGATGCTGAAGAGCATCCTCTTGGGGACGCAGACCAACCAGTCCGTCCTGACACTCCCCGAGGGCACGATAGACGTCCGTGAGGCGAACTGGCGCTACATCATCACGCCCCAGATCAGCTCCGCGCTGCCCACAACCAACGTCAACGCAATAAATCTTTTTAGTCAGACCCTCGACAACTACGCCACCTCCGCCGCGGCCCCGAACAACTGGTTCGGCGCATCGTACAGCGCGGGGCAGAGGATCATTCAGGCGGGCTTTAACTCATACGGGGCGGCGACGTACAACTTCGTCTTCGAGACCAGCGAGGACGGCGTGACGTGGGTTGTGCGACAGACACTCCCCGCGGTCACCCTTGCGGACAGGGAGTGGTACTACTTTCAGGTCGACCCCACCCCCGAGCACATCTACTACCGCCTCCGTGAGACGGTGGCCACCACGTTCTCACTGCGCCAGATTTCGTTCTCCTACACGCAGCAGGACATCCCGCTGGCGCGGCTGAACCGGGACGACTACTGGAACCTGCCCAACAAGCAGTTCACGAGCCAACGCTCCCTGCAGTACTGGATGGACCGTCAGGTCGTGCCACAGATGTACCTCTGGCCAATCCCCGACAACGACTTCCAAGTATTCCAGCTTGTCATAGAGACCCAGCTGCAGGACGTCGGGACGCTCACGGACAGCCTCTACATGCCCAACAGGTGGCTCGCCGCCATACAAGCCCAGCTCTCCCACAAGGTGTCTTTGCAGGTGCCCGGGGTAGACCTTGCCCGCATCACGTACCTCGAGGGTCAGGCCAAGGAGTGGCTGCGTCAGGCCGAGGACGAGGAGCGCGACAAGTCCCCGATCTACCTGACACCTAACATTTCGTACTACACGAGGTAGCCATGGCCGCACAGGCAATGACGTATGACAGTCTGGTCACGGACGTTATAACTTACTCGGAGCGGAACGACGACTCCTTCCTCGACCAGATACCGCGACTCATCATGCTGGCGGAGCAGGAGATAGCCTCTCAGGTCAAGACCCTCTGGGAGCTCTCCCCCGTCAACACGACCCTCATAGCCGGGACGCAGGGCGCCACGCTGGTGAAGCCCGCGCGCTGGAGGAAGACCGTCTCCATGAGCATCAACGGGGCACCCGTGATGCACCGCTCGCAGGACTACGTCGCGATGTATCAGGGCGAGACACCCGAGGGTCAGCCGATCTACTACGCGGACTACGACTACAACCACTGGTCATTCGCCCCCATACCCGACCTAGCGTACACGGTGCAGGCGACCTACTACAGCCGCATACAGCCCCTCGACGCGGAGAACCAAGAGAACCTCATCACGCGGGAGGCGCCGCAGGCGCTGCTCTTTGGCACCCTCCTGCAGGCTCAGGGCTTCCTGAAGTCGCTGGACAAGATTGGCGTCTGGAAGCAGTACTACGACACCTCCATGGCCGCGCTCAAGGGCGAGAACGCAAGCCGCGGCATAGACCGCAACACCAGCATTCAGGAGCCGTAAAGATGACCACATTCACATCCCCCTTCACGGGGGACGTCGTCCAGCCGACAGACGTAAGCTACCTCAGCCTGTCATTTAGCGCGGACGTCTCCCTGACGTGGCCCGCGTACGTCGCACCGGGCGGGGTGGACACGGCAGCGGCGCGCATCATCGACTGCGACCAGAGCGTCGACGAGCTAATTATAACGCTGCCCTACGGCGATCAGGGCTCCGTCGGGACGGACATACTCTTCCGCAACGTCAGCGCCTACACCCTCATCATTCAGGACAAGGACAACGCCAACTCGGTGGTACTTGCCGCCGGTGACGCGCGGTACTTCTACCTCGTCGACAACAGCACCAGCGCGGGTGTCTGGCACAACTTCACCTACGGCACGGGCACCTCCGCGGCGGACGCGGCCTCCTTGGCCGGCAGCGGGCTCACCACATCGAGCGGCCTGCTGGCGACCTCCTACGGCATCGTGACCACCTCCGTGGCGCCGACGATAAACAACGCCAGCCGGGCGCTCAGTTACATCTGGACGGGCGGGGCGGACACCGTCACCCTCCCCACGGCGGCGAGCATCACCCCGGGGTGGTACATCCTCTTCCGCAACAGCGGCACGGGCGCGATCTCCATGGTGCCTCAGGGCACCTCGACACTGAACGGCTCCGTTACGGTGACCTTCAACCCGGGCGACTCGGGCATGGTCGTGTTCGACTACGTCAACGGGGACTTCTACACCGTCGGCCTCGCGAACCCCACCAGCGCAACCTTCACGGCGGCCACCTACGACGTCGACAGCATCCCCGGCACCACACTAAGCCTCGTCAGCTTCGCGCCCATCATCCAGACCTACGTGGCCTTGGCCGGGACGCGCGCGGTGGACCTCGACGTGACGCTGCCCGCCATCACGCAGATTTACATCCTCTCGAACGCCACAAACCAGAACGGGTACGACGTCACGTTCCAAGTCTCTGGCAGCTCGCAGGCACCCATATCGCTGCTGTCCAACACGACGGCGGTGGTCCTGAGCGACGGCAACTTCCTGTACATCCTGACGCAGTCGGGGACAGCGACCTACTTTGTAGCGGACGGCTCCGCCGGCGCGCCCTCCTTCTCCTTCATCAACGACACCACGACGGGGATGTACCTCGCCTCGAGTGCGCAGCTTGGGCTGACGGCGGGGGGTGTCAACATGATGACCATCGACAACAGCAACCCACTCTCCCCGCAGATAAGCACGGTGGCCACGTTTAACGCGGCGCTTATCGGCGGCGGTACGTTTTAGTGGCGGAGACTCAGCAGCCGCTGATCTACACCCTCGGCGTACAGCCGGGCATAAAGCGGGACGGGACGGTCTTCGAGGCGCGCGAGTTCAGCGACGGCACGTGGACAAGGTTCCAGCGTGGCGTCCCCAAGAAGATGGGTGGCTACCGTCAGATGTTCAGGACGCCCAACGGCATCCCGCGCGGCATGGTCACGAACCCCTACAATGGGGTGAACTACATTTTTATTGGCAACAGCGACGGCCTCGACGTCTTCACGACCAGCACCAACGTGGGCATCGGGGCGGGGCCCTACGTCGCCGCACTGAGCAACTTCGCGGCCAACGCCAACAACCTCTGGCAGTTTGACCTGCAGTACGAGCCGAACGGCGGGGCGCTTAATGTTCTGGCGCACCCCGGGCAGAACCTTGCCAACATCGACAACGGCGTCGCGACGCAGGTACTCGTCGGGGACACCCTCCCCGGTGCGGGTCAGGTCTGGACGTTCGCGGGTTTGTTTGACACGGGCGGGAGCGCCCCCACGGGGGACCCCATCTCCGTCGACGGCGGGGTGTGCGTGCTGTACCCCTTCATCTTCGTGTACGGCTCCAACGGGTACATCGCCAACAACAACGTCGACAGCAATTACGCGAATCAGGTGCTGACGGACTGGAACGGCGCCCTCGCGAACAAGGTCAACATGGCCTCCAGCAAGATCGTGAAGGGTGTCCCCGTGCGGGGCGGCACGCAGTCCCCCTCGGGGCTCTTCTGGGCCACGGACAGCCTCATACGTGTCTCCTTCGTCAACGCGGCGCCGATCTACTGGCGCTACGATATTATTTCCAGCCAAATCTCTATCATGTCCTCAAACTCCGTCGTGGAGATGGACGGCGTGTACTACTGGATGGGCGTGGACCGATTCTACTCCTACAATGGGTCGGTGCAGGTTGTGCCAAACGATAAGAACGTAAATTGGCTCTTCGACAACCTTAACTTTGAGCAGCGCCAGAAGGTCTGGGCGACCAAGGTCCCACGCTTTAACGAGATTTGGTTTTTTTATCCCCGCGGCACGGAGACCGAGTGCTCCGACGCGATCATCTACAACGTCAAGGACAAAATCTGGTACGACGCCGGGAGCGCGATCGGCTCCCGCCGGTCGTGTGGCTACACCACCGAGATTTTCCCCAGCCCCATCTGGTGCGGGTGGGACTACGAGTGGGTCTTCGGCGCGCCCCACGTCGTGGCCGCGACGCCCGCGGGCTCCTACACCACGACGAGCGTTATCGGGGGCATCGCCGGGACGACACTCACCGTCGCATCGGGGAGTGGCGTAAAGATTGGCATGGTGCTGACCGGCACCGGCGTCACGGCGGGCACCACGGTCACCACCCTTGGCAGCGGCACGGGCGGCGCGGGGACGTACATCGTCAGCGCCTCCCAGACCGTCGCCCCGGGGACGGCCATCGCGGGCCTCCTGACCTACGCGGCACCGACGGCGGCTCAAATCTACCTTGAGGGGAATCAGAGCGTAGAGTTTGCCCCCGGGGACAGGATGTCCTTCAGCAACGTCAGCGGCTCCACCACCTACGTCGTGCAGAGCAGCGCGTTCACCTTCAATGTCCTGAGTCAGGCCACGGGCGGGGTGACACTTGTCACCGCGACGAGCAACTTCTCCCCAGCCCCGTCGGTCGGCGACAGCGCCTTCTTCATCCTCAACGGGTACAGCGTCTGGCAGCAGGAGTTCGGCACGGACCAGCTCTCGGATCAGGGGGAGCTTGCGGTACTCTCCAACTACACCACCTGCGACATCAGCTGGGTGGGGGGCACCCCCTCCAGTGACACCCCCACGGGCGTCAACCGCAGGTTGCACCTGACCCGCGTCGAGCCCGACTTCGTGCAGACCGGGGACATGACCCTGACCGTGCTGGGCAAGAAGTTCGCGCGGGGCGACTTGGAGTCGGACGGCCCCTTCACCTTCGGGCCGGATGATGGCAAGGTCGACCTCAGGATCGAGCACCGCGAGACGCGGCTGAAGTTTGAGTCCAACACCATCGGGGGCGACTTTGAGATGGGTCGCGTCCTCATAACCGCCGAGTTTGGGGACACCCGTCCGTGACGATACGGCAGGCCATACCGTTCCTCCCTGACGGTATGGCTTGGAGCGAATGGAACGGGAACATGCTGCACTACTTTGGTGAGGAGCCCCTCCCGTACGTGGAGGAGGTTGACTGGAGGCAGCTGGCGAGCGGGGTGGTTCTGCTCCCGACCTTCTCGGTGTACGGGGGCATAGACCCCGCACCGTTCGAGGACTGGCGTGAGTGGGCGAGGCAGTTCATTACCGTCGTAAATGGTGACACGCAGTAGGGCGGATAACGCTGTTTTTCTGTATAAGTAGATATAGGAAGCTCACGGGAACCCAAAGGCCAAATGCAAGCCACAGACATAATTCGGCAGTCCATGGAGAGGGAGGGTCAGGGAGAGATAATCGACAAATTTCTTGTCGGGCTCGCGAACGGCATTAAAGAAAAATCTCTGGGCCTGCTAAAAGAGAACGACACCGTCCTCATTTTTAAGAGTGTAGACGAAAAGACTCTGGAGGTGCACGTCCTCTCCGCTGACAGCCCCCCGCAGATGAAGGACGCCCTCGCCAAGTTCTACCAGCACTTCAAGAGCGCCGGCATCGAGCAACTCGAGAGCTACACCCAGACACCCGCCATGATTCGGATACTCCAGCAGGCCGGCATCCCGGTTCAATTTGAGAAGCAGGGCAGCCGGTATAAAATAGAGGTCGAGGTGCGGTAATGGGCAGCATAGGCAATTTCTTTAGCAGCGTGGTCCAGTCGGTCGGCGACGCGGTTCAGGATGTCGGCGGCTTTGTCGGCGATGTCATCAACAGCGCCATGGAGAACCCGGTAGAGACCATCGCCATGGTCGTGGCGGCGTACTACCTCGGCCCCGCCGTGTTCGCCGAGGAGGGCGCGGCCTACGGCGGTGCCACCATGGCGGAGCAGACCGCGATAAACTCGGCACTCGGTGGCGGCGCAGGAATGGGCGCAGGTGCCGGCGCGGGACTGGCCGCCGCAGACGCCGGCATGGGGGCGTACGAATTGGGTGGGGTGAGCTCAAACATTGGGGGGAGTCTGATAAACCCCGCCACGGGGCTCGTAGCAACCGGCGCGACGGACGCCGCCACGAAGACGGCGCTCTCCTCATTTGCTAACGCCGTCGGCGCGCCCACGGAGCTTGTGCAGTGGCTCAAAAACCCACTCGTCAACAACTCCGTCAGCTCACTGATTAAGTCGGGTCTCTCGGGGCGGTCGCTGGAGGACTCGATAAAGAACGTCCTCACCAGCGCCGCGGGCGCTGAGATGGGCGACCTCGCATCCTCCGTGGCACCCGCAGACATTGCTAAACTCTCCGGGGCGTTGGCGAACTACACGACGCAATCTGTAATCAAGGGTCAGGCCCCGAGCATCAGCGACTTCGCGGTTGACATGGTGACAGGGAAGGGCTCCGGGTACCTAAAGGGTTGGCTGGGCACAGACCTCCCGGCACCGCTGACTGACGCCGCGGCGGCCACGGCGCGCTTTGGTGCCAACGCGTTCTTGAAGGGGCAGACGCCGGACTTTGGAAAATTTGCGGAGAACTACGCCACCTCGGCGGCGGTCAACACCGGGATGGGAGTCGTGGACGCCGCGGTGGACAGCGCGGGGAACACTGTCATCAAGTACGTCAACGGCTCCTCGACCACGCTCGACCCCTCCGGGAAGGTCGTAGACCAGAGCGCCGCGTCGTGGCAGACCATGGACCCCGCCACGGCGGACGCGGCCTCGCAGAACTCGTACCTGACCCAGCTTGCGGATCAGGCCAAGCAGGACAGCATACAGGCGCTCGTGGCCAAGGCCGACGCCGGTGAGGGACTGACGCAGGCCGAGCTCGACACCGTCTACAAGCAGTACGGCGTGACTCCCGGGGCGGTTATGTCCGGCACCTCACTGGGTTCGTTCGCCAAGAGTCTATTCAACCGCGCCACGAGCGGGCCCGGGGCAACAGGTGCCGGGGCAACTCGGGGGCTCGGCGCGCTACCGACCGCACAACAAAACGTCGGCACATCTTCACAGGTGCCGACAACTTCCTCACCAGACATCACGGCGCCGCTCACCGCGACAGCGCCGGCCTTTGACCTAGAGCAGCTTCCATTCGGCGGAGAGCAAATAAAAGTGAAATACCCTTGGGACGACCCACTCCCCACCACCACGACCCCGGCGGCGACGCAGACGGCCTCCACTATGTTCGGGACACAGGCGCCCCTCTCCTTCTACTCCCCTGAGTACGCCGAGGGTGGGGACGTCACGGCACCGGATGATATGCAGTACCAAGACCCAATGGAGCAGAGCGCCGCGCCGGAGGGTCACGACTCCCTAGAGGGTCACAACCCGGAGTTCTTCTCCGAGGGCGGTATGATGCACCACTACGTCAAGGGCGGCGGGACGGGCACCAGCGACAGCATCCCCGCGATGCTGGCCACGGGTGAGTTCGTTATCCCCGCGGACGTGGTCTCGGGTCTGGGTGACGGGGACAACGACTCGGGGGCCAAGGTGCTGGACGAGTTCTTGGCGGTGATACGCAAACATAAGAGGGCGGCGGACAGCAGGCAGCTACCGCCCGACAGCAAGGGACCGCTGGCCTATCTGGCCTCGGCACAACAAAAGGTAAGCGCATAATGGCCGGACTCAATAGTATCCTCTCCAACACGGAGACCTCCGCACTGACGCTGCCCAAGTGGTACGACGCGGCGCAGCAGGGCGTCGTCAACGCCTCGCTGGCTCAGGCGCAGGCACCCAGCGCGGCGCAGAGTTTTGCCGCGAACACTTTTGCGCCGGGCGCGACAAACCCATTCACCTCCGGCGCGAGCACACTGAATCAAATCGCCACCGGCGCCGCGAACCCGTGGAACGTCGCCACCGACGCCTCGGGGGTGCAGACCGTCACACCGAACGTCAGCACCCCGCTGGGCGGGCTCTTCTCCGCGCAGGAGGGTTTGCTCAACCGGATCATGCCCGACATCACGGCACCCGCCGAGGCGAGTGGTGTCAGCTCGGGCGGGTTCGGTGGCTCCCAGCAGCGGTACGGCGTGCAGAGGGCCAAGTCCGCCGCGCTGGCCGACCTCTTCCAGAAGCAGATGGCCGAGGCACTTCAGGCGCAGCAGACCGGCGCGGTCGCCGCGAGCGGCCTAGGGACGCTGGGTGGTCAGGGCGTCAAGGCCGCGCTCGACACCGCGAACTTCCCCACCACACAGCTCTCGAACGTGGCCAACGTCCTCAACGCCGCGAAGCCGGGCACGATAACGACCAAGTCGACCGAGCTCGCCCCCCTCAGCCAAGTGGGGTCCCTCCTCTCGATGGTCGGCGGGGGAGGCAACATACTGGACTCCATCTACGGCACCCCTCAAATTGGGAAGCCGGGGGACGCAAACTTCAAGGCCGCCACGCAGGGCATAGCGCCGCTGAAGGGCTTATTGGACAAGCTCGGTTTTGGTACTGGCTCGGGTGGTGGCAACTCCACAACGACGTACAGCACGCCCGGGGGTGGAGCCCCCAGCGTCATCTACGGAAACTCTACGGGTATGGACGCCACTGGTGCGCCCATATACAAAGACGCAAACGGGTTCCCTGTGTACGCCGACGGCTCAAGCGTGGCGGACATGATGGGGGCTAGTGGTACTCCAATAACCCAGAACCCCACTAGCGGCGGGTACGTCTACGAGGACGAGTCCCCGTACGGCAGCGACTGGAACACCGCCGCGGCGGACTCGGATGATTCGTGGTACTAACACCGGACACGCGACGCAATGACACGCACCAAGGAAAATAGATAATGACAGTCACAGCAACGCCAGCTGGCGCCTTAGACTCCATAGCCGCCGAGGAGAAACCCTCGTCGGCGACGATCGCCGTCAAGGCCGCCCCGGGGACAAGTAAGTTTCAGCGCGTTAATATCGCGGGGACTCAGTACCTTGACACCGAGGCCGGTAAGTCCATCCTCGAGAACATGCAGCGCCTGATCGACGAGAAGGAGGCACAGAAGTCGAGCTTCCTCGAGCGGCTCAAGGACGCCGCGGCGTGGACGACGGGGGGCATACAGGGACCCACGGAGGGTCTCGCCCTGCGCGGCAAGGCGCGTGAGGAGCAGACCACCGACATCTACAACATGCGCATGCAGCTGGCGCAGCAGCGCGCAGCCGCTGAGGTGGCCAAGCAGCAGAACCAGTACTTCAACGCCGTTCCCGGTGCAGAACCCGGCGCACCCGGCGCACCCGGCGCACCCGGCGCACCCGGCGCACCCGCAGCGGGCAGGGTATCCCCCGCGCAGGCGCTTATAGGTAGACTCCCAAATCATTTTAAAGCTGTCGGACAAAACTTAGCAAATCAGAATAGATTTGAGGACCTCACAAAACTTGTTACGGAGTACGAGAAAAATAAAGGCGTTATAGGAAAAGATTTGGATACTGCCGACGCATTACGGCAGGGCGGAGACACCACGGGCGCGGATGCGGTTGTGTTTAGCACGTTGCAAAAAGCATTCGACCCAAGAACAGCGGTTACTGCAGAGGGTCGACCCTTTCAATACAGCCCCGACGGGAATACGCCGGGCATGCCAGCGGATGTGCGAAATATGGTTCGGGGGTCCCCGGCACCCGCGCCCGTTGCTGCGCCTGCGCCTGCGCCTGCGCCTGTTGCGGCACCGGCGCCCGCTGCGCTGCGGGAGCCAGATGTCCTTAGCCCGACGGCCACCCTCGCGGGCCCTAGTGACAACTGGACGCCGGCACCGCCGCCCGCGCCCGGAGATAAAACAACTCCCTACAAGTCGCTCCCGGAACACGATCAGCGGCTTGTTGACTACCTAGATAAAAACAGCAAGCAGGGCGTGTTGGGCAAGGTTAAGATGCCCTACGTTCCTTCAGCGGCCGCAACACCTGCGGCGCCCGTAGCGGTGGCGCCCGCTGCGCCCGCTGCGCCCGCTGCGGCGGCACCTGCGGCGGCACCTGCGGCGCCACGCAGGCTCACCGCGGACGAGCTGAGGGCGCAGGAGTCAACAGATAAGTTTGAGGTAGAAAAAATCTTTGCCCCCGCGTATGAGCAGTGGAATACATCTGTAGACCCCGAAAATACTCGCAAGTCAATGGCGCTGTCCAGTAGAATTATATCCCTGAGCAAGGAGACACCGGAGGCACTCGGCCAGTTCGCGCGTTCCGGATTCTTTGCTGCTATAGGGGGGCTCCTCGAAAGTGGTGTAAGTGCCACGATTGCAGGTCAAGGGAACAATATTAGCATCCCGGGCGTAGCAGAGTTTTCGTTGAAAATCCCCACTCTGGGCGCTAACGGACAACTTCTTACCGAGGATCAGCAAAACAAGATAATTACAAACTACCGAGAGCTTGCCAACCTCTACGCACAGCGCGCGCTTGAATACCAAAAGAACGCGTTTAAGGGGCAGGGTTCGGTATCTAACCTCGAGCGCAGTTTGGGGGAGCTCGCGACGGGCAGCATAAAAGACCCCGCGGAACTTGTAATCAAGCGCGAGATGGCACTGGCGGAGTTGAGCAAGGCCAAGGAACAAGAGCGGGTACTGTTTAATAAACTTTACCCAAGGGGAGGGCTTGGAAACTTCAAAGAGTTTGTGCAAAACCCAGAGAGAATTGCGTTGCTTGACGCGTACCACAAACGTGTGGTGAGCATAAAGGAAAGTAAAATAGATTTGCCGAGCTACGCCAGCAGAGTCCCCGCGGCCCCTGCGGCACCCCCCGCGAAATATGAAGACCCGGCGAGGGAAAAAAGGTACGAAGAAAAGAGAGATAAGCTCCTAGAAGAGCAAAGAAGGGGCGCTAAAAAATGACCACCCCGAGAGAGCAGCTGGTGGCGGAAGAGATGGCGAACCTCCCTAAAGACTGGAACTACGGTGCAAACAAAATGAGTGAAACCAGCCAGAGCAGTCTCGAGGACGCCGAAGACCGCGCCCGCTTCGCGGCGGAGCAGGCCGCGGAGCGTAAAGCTAAGGAAGACGCGGAGGACGCGGAGGACCGCAAACGCGCCGCCGCCGAGTGGGCTCACCTGCAGGCCTCCCGTGTCAACCCGTGGGTGGGTGCCGGCGCGGGCGCCGGGTTGGGGCTCGTGGGTGGTGAGGCGCGTGACTTTGTTGACCGTGGTCTTGCCAACGTGAACCAACTACACGGGGTAAAAAAATACATGCGCACTCAGGTTGACGAGGGGCTTATGACCCCAAGGCACCAAGACACTATCGGCACTGCAGCACACGGGCAGCATGTCCTTGACACGCAGATTACCCCCGCGCTGAACGCGGGGGCGGACCTTGCGCCCAACGCAAAATTTCGCCTTTCCAAAAGCGGACTTTTAGTTCCGGTAGAGGAGAGCGCCATGGCTAGGCGAGCCAACGCCGCGGGAGCGTTTATTCGTGGCGGGATGTCTATGCCCGCAGCTTCGCCGGTCAGCAGGACGCTCGGTGGCGCTGGTGCGGGGTACGAGCTTGTGGACGCCTACAACAGGGCGCGTGAGGGTGACTTCGCCGGCGCCGCGAAGAGCGGGCTGGGCGCCTTGGGTGCCGCGCTGTCCACTAAGCAGGGGCTCCTCCCAAAAGTTATCGGTGGAGGCATGCTCGCCGGTGCGGAGGCGATGAAGCACCCCGAGGCGATCTCGCCACTCCTGAAGTACTTCAACGACGCGGCGGCGGAGCGTAAGGCCGCCGGCGGCAGCGTGCAACACTTCGCCACCGCCGGCGTAGTTAAGAAGGTTGGGCAAGAGCTCATAGGCAAGGGCGTGGATACTCTCATGCCTGCGCTAAAAAATTCAGGGTTGTATTTTCCTAAGGTTCAGCCTCAACCCGCCTCAAAGGTGCTCGACCCGTACCGAAACGAATACTTTGGTAGCACCATATCGGACAGACTGATTACACGGCTCGGTAGGAGCAAGGAGAAGGGCGGGGCGCGGTTCTCTACCCTTAGCACGGTAGACCCGGCCTACGCGGGCTCGGTGTGGGGTTCTGGAAATGCTAACGCTGCCAGCGGGCTTGCAAACATGCAACGGGACTACCCGGGCATCATCATAGCCCCTCGCGTTGGGACCGCCGAGATGCACCGCTCAAGTACGGGGGTGTCGGATAGGGTACTACGCGGTTTTCAAAAAGCTGTGGATCAAGGGCTGCTCCCGGACGATTTACGTGCGGCAATGAACGCCAAGTTGGCGGGGCATAAAAAGTATGTATCACAGGACGGCAAGCCGTTCTTTGAGCCCGACATAGATGTGGGGGCCCCTGACTTTGCCAATAGGTTAAAAACTTTTGAACAACGCGCCGCTGCAACGGAGACCTTAGGTGGCGAGGGTGTGTCACGTGGACGCCCCGACAAGGGGCAGATATTTGACTACGACTCAATCATTCGAAACACCACGGAGCCCGGTCTGCTGGACGTTCCTGTAAATAGTGTGGGTCCTAGACTTTTTAAGCTCACCGGAAATTACAGCTACCGTCCAGAACTTAACGCCTCGTACCCGTACGTTCATGGCGGGGAAGACCTCGGCGTTGAGATGATGATGACCCCCCACACGGCGCTGTTCCCAGATAAATTAACCGAGATGGAGGCCGCGATTGCTGCTAAGATAGCCGCAGGGACAAGGAAAGACCCCAATGTAGGCTCCATGGATTTATCTAGAAACAAGCTGGTACAAAAGATGGACCCCGGATTTTTCCATCGTTTAGAGGACTTGGGCTACAACGAGGGCGGTGAGGTCGGTGGGCTCGACGCACTCGACAGGGCGTACGCGTAGTGGCGAAGACTCTGACATTTGCGCAGATCAAGGCCGCCCTCGCCTCGCAAGAGTCGAGGCTGAGGGACTACGCGGACCCTGTCGTGAAAAAGATAAGTGACTGGACGAGTTGGCGCCCCATGGCCGACGTCGGGCGCGACCTGAACATGGTGGCCGTGCCGGACTACGTGCAGCGCGGCTACGGCAACTTCATGTCAGGTCAGGCAAAGCGCGCCAACGAGGGTGACCTTAGGATGCGCGACCTTATCAAGGCGCACGGCATCACACTGTCTTCCGTGGGTCGTCAGGGGCTGCCGTACAACACCGCCACCAAGCAGGGCATGCCCCTGCAGCGCACGGACGAGCTGGTGCGCCCCGAGGGAGCCTTCGCCGACTGGCTTGGCACGCCACACGGCCAGCGGTACCTCAACGCCGCGGAGCGCGGCGAGGCCAGCCCAGCCGCTATGGAGGACCTGCGCACCAAGTTCGCCCCATTTGGAAAGCAAAACGATCTCGTGAAAGAATTAAGTATAGCCGCGACCCGCCTACCTCAAAAGAGCCCGGACGTGTCGCAGCTGGTGGCCGGCCCCCTCTCCGACTGGCGCGGGTTCGCCAAGGAAGACCTGCGCGGCATAGACGCCGCCAAGACCGGCTTCGTCGGCTCCCTGCTGGGGCGCGGCGACCTACCGACGCTGGACGCCCGCCAACTGCAGCTGCACACCCCGGGCGACGTCAGCCGTAAGTACGCGCGGCGCATTGGCGGCGGCGAGGAGGCTGTTGACCGGCTCGCTGCGCGCCAGAACGCGTTGGGGCTGGACATCGACCCCTCGCTGGAGCCTTACTACCAACACCTCACCCACCACGCCGTGTGGGACAAAGCAGGTAACGCGGAGACCACCCACGCCGACCTCATCCGCGCGATGATGGAGCACAAGGAGGGCGGCAGCATCCAGAATTTTGGGTGGCTCGACGCACTCGACAGGGCGTACGCGTAATGGCGAAGGCGCCGACACTCGCGCAGATTAAGGCGGGGCTTGCCTACGCCACCAAGCAGGAGGGCCCCTTCTACCGCGTCGCCAAGGAGGGTCTCACACCCGGCCCGACGAACCCACTGAGGTCGGCGCAGAGGTACGTCGAGAAGGCGCTGGGTCGGCAGTACGCCCCCGCCGAGGTGCCCGAGTCCTCACTCGCGAAGCAGTCGGGCATAGCCCGGGTGCACTCCCTTGGTGTGGAGGACTCCCCGCAGTACCGCACCGCGGTCTTTGACGCCTACGCGAAGAAGAACCCCCAGATGGTGCGGCAGCACGGCATAAAGAACTACGACGACCTCCTCCGCAAGTCCTACGGGCAGATGGCCAAGGAGACCCAGCAGCAGTTCGAGTCCCTCCCGGTGCGTATGTCCTTCCACCGCGCCGGGGAGGGCAACTACCCCAACAGCGCGGCGATGATTGATGACGTCACCCAGCGGGGGCACCTGAACGTCTTTCAGGGCGGGGACCCGCACGACTTCCTTAACGCCGTTGACCCGCGCACGGGGCTCAACTCCAACGAGATGTTCCGCGCGGTGCACGACTTCTACGGGCACGGCATCAAGAAGAACCCCTTCGGGCCGAAGGGTGAGGAGGTGGCGTGGGGCGCGCACCAGCCGATGTACACCGATCTGGCACGCCCCGCCATGACCGCCGAGACACGCGGCCAGAACAGCCTCGTCAACTACTCCCCACTCAACGCCACAATGAAGGCGGAGCTGCTCAAGGTCGATGAGGCCATACACGAGGCGCGCAGGTACGGCCGCGATGAGAGCCTTAGCAAGTTGCTGGAGCGGCGCAGGGAGATAATGGACACGTTCCAGTACGCCCCCCAGAAGTCACTCATCCTGCCCCCTGAGTTCAACGAGCCGGGCTACCTCGGGGGCATCCCGGACTACATGCAGGGCCTGATTACCCCCCGGTCGGGCACCGCGACCTCCTCGGCACTGACGCACTACAGCCCCCTCTCGAACCTCACGACAACCGACCCCCGGATGTATGGCCGCGGCATAGCCGGCGCCGAGGCGGAGCGTGTGCGGCTTGGCTCGGGGCCGAAGGACAGGACCTACTTCTACCCCGGTGAGCTGGGTGAGCGCGTCCCTGAGGCCAAGCTGGGGCCGTACGGGTACCGCGCGGAGTCAGACAACCTCTACGACCTGCAGAGGGACCCCGAGAAGCTGAACCTTCTCTCCCGGGTGTCTAACACCCGCCCCTACACCGCGGAGGCAAACAAAGGTGTCCTTGACGCCTCCTCGGCGCAGAACGACATGGAGCGCCTCGTCAAGGAGTACGGGTACGAGGGCTACCTCAACCCCTCCGCGGAGGCCGCGGCGGTGTTCTACCCGAAGCCTGTCACCCGCGTCAAGGCGGAGGGCGGCAGCATCCAGCATTTCGACAGGGGCAGCATCGTGAAGAAGGTTGGGGAGGAACTCATAGGTAGGGGGATGGCGGCCGTCAACCGCCTCAACATGAATTTCAAGGACGTGACTAAGCGGGTGCCTGAGTTGACCGAGGCCGCGAAGATGTTGGCCGAGGGTAAGGTCAGCGCCGCTCAGTACAATGCGTTGGTGTCTAAGCTAAAGCCCGTCGAGCCCTACTCGTTTGTCCCCGCGCCGGCGACGGCCGAGGACGCGATGCGGGCGTTGACTACAAACAAACAGCCAATGTTTGGCAAGTCGCACGAGATACCCGCCGGCGAGAGAACCTCTCTGCGGCTAGACATCCCCGCGTACAAAGACCACGGGGTATGGGTGAACTCAATTCACCGCGAGGGCTCACCAACAACGTACGGCTCGACGTCATCGGTTACCGATGCAACCATGATGGGGGAGCCAGAAAAAGCCCTCAAGGTGGCGCAGGGGGGTCCTAAGGCACCGTTCGCTGTGATACGTGGCAATTGGAACCCGATGAGTGAGGAGGAGGCCGTCGCCAAATCGCAGGCATACCTCAACCACCCCGAGTGGAAGCAGGTCGGGTACGACCCCGAGCGGCACGGATACTTTTACGATCGCGCCTCGATGGAGCCAATCCACAGCGCCGAGGAGGTCATCCAGATTGGCCCCTTGGTGTTGGCGAAGAAGCCGGTGTACGGCAAGAAGGCCGAAGAGAAGTACGCCGACGGCGGGGAGGTGCAGCACCTCGCCGGGGGGTTGCAGAACTTCGCGACCATGAACCCGAACATGGCCGCGCAGGGCAGGGAGAACCGTTTCCGTCGAGGCATATCCGCCACGCCGTGGTTCTCGGAGTTCTCAAAGCAGTACGGCGAGGCCCCGGACATAAATAAAAATGCGAACTACGACTACCGCAAGGCGTGGGAGGCCGGCGTCAGGCCGGAGCGCGACCCCTACGACAAGGATCGCTACCACTGGGCCTCCTCCACCCCGACGGGGGAGATGCTCAAGTCAGCGGGACACCCGACGGCGTGGAAGGAGCACTACATGCGCGCCACGGGCAACAACCCCGACGCCGTGGGCGCCACGGAGCTAGACTGGCTGCGGCTGCAGGGCGGCAAGTAGTAGCTACTTCCTGAATCTACTCCCCACCCAGCCCTCCGCCGCCAGCGGCAGGTCGAGCGCCCACGGCGGCGGGGTCGTCATCACACTAATTACGCGGGACAGAACCCCCTCTGATTTGTCGAGGGGCGCGAGAAGGAGCACCTCATCGTGAAAGTGTCCGATCACATCAAGACCGTCCGCGTCAAGCGCGGTCAGCGCAGCGGTAAGAAGGTCCCGAGCGGTACCCTGAACGAGGGACTGAAAGATGGACGACCCAATAAGGACGTTCCTCCCCCACTTACGGGTGAACGTGTTCTGGTTCAGGACACTGACCCCAATCTTCACTGAGCCCCACGGAGTGGTGTGCCCCCCGATCTCGGCGCCCTGCCACGCTATGCGGCGCCCACTGGGTAGCGTCAGCCAGAGCACCCCCCTGTCGTAGCGCAGGGTGCCACGCTTCGAGGCAAGGGTGAAGTCCGTGTAGGGGTTCTGCACGGCCTGCACGGCGAGGCGCTCCAAGTCGTACCAGCAGCTCCTCACGCCGTGGTAGCTCTCACGGTACAGCGTCACCGCGCGCTCGGCAAACACCTCCGTCATCGCGACCCCCATCCCAGCGGCGTACTTGACGAGCCCGTTCTTGCCCTGACCGAACAGGCACCCCAGCACGGCGGGCTTGGTGCGCTGGCGCATCTCCTTGGTGACCTCCCCGTAGGGGACGTTGTAGAGCGCCCTCGAGGCGAAGACCCTGTACTCGTCCAGTCCATCCCGGAACATCTGCAGCTTGTCTTTCTGGTTGGGTATCCAGACCCCGACCCGGTTCTCCACCGAGGAGAAGTCCGCGTCGACGAACGTCAGACCCTCGGGTGCCTTGATGGTGGCGCGCACCACACTCGCGAGCTCTGGCACCGACCCAGACCCGCCCCCCTCCAGCACGCGCCCTATGACCTCAGGGACGGCCTCGTCCGGTATCTGTGGGCGCGGGAGGTTCTGCAGGTTGAGCCCCCCGCGTGAGGCGAACCGTCCCGTGGAGGCTCCGTGGTAGACGAACAGGTTGCGGATGCGCCCCCCGGACTGTATCTCCATCATCTTCGCGAACTTGGCCACGCTGGTGCTCGAACCCAGAGCACGCAGCTCCAGAACACGGCGGGCGTCCCCCGTCACCTTCTCGTCCCTCAGGAGCGCCTCCACCGTCTCCGCGGTGAGGTCCTTTGCCACCACACCGCGCGCGGTGAGCCACGCCACCAACTTCGCGGGCTGCGTGGCTGAGAGCCCCCCGGTGAGTACATTTATTTCCCGGTGCACGTCGGCCTTGGCGTGCCCCACGGCCTCCATGGCGCGCTGTAGCTCCGCAGGGTCGACCGGGACGCCCCTGTCGTTGATCCGCTGGGTCAGGACCCACAGCCCCTGCTCTGAGGCCGTAAGGGGGGTCAGGGTGGCGGCTATGGCCATCTCGGTGCGCACGTCCTGCCGGCAGTACTCGTACATCTGCTGCAGCAGGACTGGGGATTTGTTAAAGGTGCCGTCGGGGAGTGGCTTGGAGAGCTTGTTGATGAGACGCTTCCCGGTGGGGTCTTTTTGTTCCGCCACCTTGCTGAAGATGGCGGCCTCCTCGAGGCTCTGGGGGATGTTGTTGGCTCCGGCGAGTGCCATGCTGTCGACGAACTGCTCCCAGCGGACGGGGATGCCCAGCACCTCGCGGAGAATATTGTACTCAAACGCCGCGTTCCATGCGACGAATATGGTGCCGGGGTCGTACACGAGGGCGGGCAGCGCCGCCTTGGACTCGGGGTACCAGAGCTTTATGTTGGCACCGTTGGTGCAGTAGGCCATGCAGATCACCTCGGTGGTGACGTCCTTGGCGTAGCGGTCAAGGCCGTGCACCTTCAGGTCGACGTGGCTGCGTGTCTCAAAGTCCAGATTGACTATCATAGTTAGCTCCTAGGGCTGGCGGACAAATCCGCGGATTTAGATACTAGCAAAAAAACGGGGAGACCGCAAGGCCTCCCCCAAGGCTACCGCACCACACACATTTAAATCTCGCAGACCCCCGCCGTGCAGGCCAGCATCTGGGCACCCTCCACGTTGTCGGTGAGCTCCCGGAACTCCTCCCACTTGATCGTGGGCATCGCGGCCTTCATCGCCTCGTACTCGGCCTCGGTGCAGGTCTCGTAGGGAGCCTGACGGTACGTCCCACCGTCGTAGGGCAGGAAGGAGACCCCGCTGATTTCGTCGAAGTGCTCCCAGACCCACGCCCCGACCGATGGCCAGTCCCTCTCCTCCACGGAGATGGTCACGGAGGGCTTGTGCTCGCACCAGTGCCGCTGATACGCCAGCCACAGCTCGAGGTGTTGGATGGGTGTCACCCCGTCCCGTGTGAGCCCCGCCGGGGCGCGCTGGGGGAAGCTGAACACTGTGGTCTGCGTGGGCTTGTAGACGCAGTCCTCCGCCGGCACGCCCTGTGAGATAAGGAACTGCGAGAGGGGGTCCTTCTTGTCCCCCCGTACCCTACGGATGTAGTGCTTGGCGTGGCGGGGGTGTATCCCCGAGGCCGAGTTGACCAGCTGGCTGACCGTCCCCGATGGCTTCACGCAGGTGATGGCCGTGCTGGCGGGTATCCCCAGCGTGGCGGCCAGCTCCACGTTGACGGTGCGGGCGTAGGCGCGCAGGTCGGCCAGCGCGGCGTCGAGCTCAGGGCCTGCCGTGCACAGAGACGTGTGGTCGAAGATGCCCGTCATGGAGACACCCAAGAGACGCTCCTCCTCGGTGTTCTTCTGCCAGAGCTTGCGCAGGTACGGGAACTTGGTGAAGGTTGACTGCACCGTCCCCAGCAGGGTGGCTATGCGCACCTTGCGCTTGATGTCCTCGAATGAGTCCTCCGCGCGCACCACCACCTCGGTCAGGTTGCAGAACTGGTACGGCCGCAGGATGATCTCCGAGCAGGGGTTGGTGCCAAACTCGTGATCCGGGTCCCGGTTCTCGTACTTGGCCACGGCCTTCTTGGCCGCCTCGCGATTGAATATGCCGCGCTCCCCGGAGTGTGAGTTGTAAAGCGAGCTCCACTCCTCCATGAACTTCCCGACGCTCGGGGTCTCGTTGTAGACCGCCGAGTTGTTGGCCAGAGCCCGGTGCGGGGAGAGCTCCCACCACGGCCCCGCCTTGGCGTGGCGGATGCGCTCGTCGTCCAAGTCGGAGAGGCTAATCATCGCCGAGCGGCGCACGCCGCCCACGACCACCACCTCGCCCACCTTGCACATCAGGTCGTGGCACTCGAGGGAGTGCAGCCTGCGGCCCTTGGCGTTCTTGAACATGGCCACCGCGAACTCGAAGAGGTCCACGAGCGGCCCGGGGCCAGAGGCGCGGCCGCCGAAGGTCTTCAGCCGGGCGCCGGCGGCGCGGATGCGGGAGACGTCCCACTGGGGTATCTCACCCGCGTACAGGTGCGCCAGCAGCAGCCGGAAGGACTTCGCCCAGCCCTCCTTGCTGTCGTGCACCATGATGGTGTGCTCGCTGGGGAACAGCGTCTCGGGAATCTCGGGGAGCTGGGTGATGTACTTCGACTCCACCGAGAACCCCACCCCGGTGCCGCAGAGCAGGATGAACATGGCCTCGTCGAAGGACTTGGGGTCATCCACGGGCAGGTAGCTGCAGTTGTAGACGCAGGTGTTGTCCCTGTCCGCGCTCTTGCCGGCCGTCATGACGGCGCGCATGGAGGGCATGACCTCGAGGTTGAGCACGGCGTCACGCACTTCCTTGCGGAGCGCGGTGTCGTTGGTGATCGCGGGTGTGCGGGTGAAGATGTAGTCGACAAAACGCTCGACGGTCTCCGCCCAGTTCTCGCGGCGGCCCTTGTCGTCGATGTACCGCGCGTAGCGGCTCGCTGCAATGTACTCTTGATATTGATCCATAGGTTTTATATTTGTGTGGTTGTGTGGTGTTGGGGGGCATTGGGTACTGGCTGCCCCCGGGCCAGTTTATTCAGTTACACAGACTCCCAGTCCTCCGCGAGCATGTCCGTCTGCGAACAAACCCACGGCACCAGACTCCCGTCCGCCGTCTTCATGTCAACGTGAGACCTGTAGGTCGCCAAGGTGCCCCTGCCAAGAATCGACATCAGGGGCTCGCGATTTACAACAAACGAGCCGCCGTCCACGAGGTAGATATACATCCCCGCACCGTTCCAGCCCTTACGTGCCAGCTTGTCGCCCATCTTCAAATACTCAATTGCGTTGCCAAAATTCATACTGCCCCCAAGTAAAAAGTCAGTAGAGCCACTCCCCCTGCAATTTCTCAACCGGCACCATCTGGCAGTACCGCTCCGAGTAGATCATCCGGTCTGCGTTAATGGTGCGCCCGATGTCCTCCCACTGCCACGTGCGGCGCCACCTGTAGCTCCCCGGGTTCGGGGGTGGTGTCGCGTGCCAGCTCTGCCGAGTGTTGGTTGTCATTAAAGCCCCCCACCCTAGGGTGGGGGTTTGCCGCCTACAGGAACTTAGCCTTCGCCAAGGGTTTCTTTGCGCGAATTTTGTCCCCCGTCTGCTTGTTGATGCTGTTGGTCTCCCAGATGCTGCCCCGGGTGCCCATCTTGCTGGCCTTAGTGACAAACTCGAGGGCCTTGCCGATCCCCTCCTGATACATCTTCAGGAGCTCCACCGGGTTCTTGCTTTGCCAGTTGGCGTTGAGGTACAGGTTGACGCGGTCCTCCCCGTCCGACATTGACACCGAGATGTCGTAGTCGTCCGAACCCGCCGCGCTGCCCTGCACACTGATAAAGCCCAGCGTGTCGTGGTTAAACTTCACGTGGTCAATCTTTTCCGACTTTACTTTTGCCTTTGCCATGATGTATTTCCTTTCTGGGTTAGTTAAGCGAAATCCTGAGCCGCCGAGGAGCCGCCGCCGAGCTTGTCGCCGTCCGCCGTCTTCTGGAGGTTGTTGAGTCCCACCGCGATGCCCTTGCTGCCCTGCTGGTTGTAGGGGTAGAACGTCAGGGAGGCGCGGCCGTAGCAGCCAGAGTAGAAGTCCTCCGGGCTGATGATGGCGTTCATCTCGCTGTCGACGAGTCCCGGGCGCTGTATCGAGTTGGCGTTGATGAAGTACGCGTTGGCGTAGGCCGCGTCGTCCTTCTCCTCGTCACCGTCGCGCAGGCCGCCCTTCAGACCCTTGGGCACCGTGCCGCCGAAGAACGCCGCGGCGCCAGCCTTGACCTCCTCGTAGGCGGCCTCGATTTTCTTGATGGTCTCCTTGTCGGACTTGGGGATGATGAGCGAGACCGAGAACTTGGGGGTCTTGCCCTCTTCAGAGGCAACCGGGGTGAACACGTTGGCGTAGCTGAAACGCACCTTGCCGGTCACGACTTTTACTTTTGTGGATTGTGCCATGGTTTAAATCTCCTAGTAACTACGTAAGCGCCGCACTTCAGTGGGGGACGGCGCGTCTGCCCCTTGCTTACCTACACTTATACAAACTCCGAGCCAAATAGCAAATCTTTTTTTGTCAGAAAAACAGGGTAGTTTTTCTGACATCATGCGTCGTAAAAAGCGCCGTGCTGGATCAGCGCCAACTTCATGGCCATCCCCGCGATCAGGTTCTGCACCGCCGCGGGGTCCTCCCGCATGTGGGGCACCTCCTGCGGTATCATCATCGACGCCGCGATGAGCTCCTTCAGGCCGGAGAGCACCACCCGGTTGCGCTCCCGCACGGGCTCGGAGAACTTGTCGAAGAAGAACTCGATTTCCTCCTCCGAGACTCGGTACTTGCGGTCGAACATGTGCACGATCATGTCGTCACCATGTAGAGCCCCACGTTGCCAAGAGCGTACCCGAGGTACATCACCCCCAGCCCCGGCTGCCCCTTCGCGAGCTGCTCGACGGAGATGGTGAGGTAGATCAGCCCCGTGACAATGATAAGCCACGGGCTCACGCGAAGTCCTTCTTGGCGTCCTCGTCGACGCGTATGAGCTTCAGGGCTCCCTCGGGGCGGGTGATGAGCTCACCCAGCACCTGCTGTATGTGCTCCTTCTTCCCGACCTTCTCCAGCTTGGCGATGGACTTCAGGGCGCGGTTCTCCCATATCTTCGCCTCCTCGATCCCGGCCGCTATCAGCCGCTCCGCCGCCGCCACCTCGTCCGTTATCTTGCGGTGGGTCGTCCCACGCCCGAGGTGGTACCCGGGCGGAAGTGTCCCGTCGTTCACCGCGCGGTCGAGCGCCCAGACCTCCACGTCCGTGAGCCACGCCTTGACCTTCGAGGACTTGCCAAGAATCAACTCCATCTCACCAGAATCTAGCAGGGCCGGGGCGCGGAACTCGAGCTTGGCGATGTCGTTGTTGAAGTCCGACCGCGCCCGGCACTGGCTCTTCGCGCGGCAGAACTGGCAGTGATCCCCCGCAACAAACTCCCCCACCCCCGTCCACGCCTTCTTGGCCTTTTGCTTGACGAAGTAGTCCGCCCAGTCGAGGAGCCGCTCCACGGTCGTGTGGTCGGTCGTGATGGAGTCCAGACGGGGCTGGCATATTGTGTACTCCACCTCCGTGATGTTAGGGAACTCCTCCCGGTACTTGGCGTAGGCGCCGAGGGCGTACAGCCTCAGCTGCGGGTTGTCACGCGCGTCTACAGGGACGCCCTTCCCAAACTTCAGGTCGATGACCCGCACCTTGCGCTCGGAGAGGATCACGACGTCGGCCGTGCCGAACCCGTCGGGGGCCCAGTCGGAGTAGTCCACGCGCTGCTCGAACAGGGGGCGGTCCCCCTCACCGATCTGGCTCCGTACGTAGACGACGTACCCGTCCACGTGCGCCTCGAACTCGTCGTCGTAGTACTGGCTCGCCTTGACCTTGGCGTACTCCGCGGCGTACTCCTTCCCGGTCATCTGGTTGTAGGCGCGGCGCAGCTTGATGTCGGCCAAGGTGTGCGCCGTCGTCCCCTCCTCGGAGAAGTTGAACGCCCCGGGGGCTGACCTGCGCTCGGGGAGCGTGGCCTCGAGCCTCGCTGAGGGGGTGCAGGTGAGCCACCTCTTGGAGGAGGATGCTGATAGAATTGCGTGGGCTGTCATGTTTAGTCCTTTTCACTCTGGTTAGTCGTATAACTACTTATACAAAAAAATAGGAGCCTAGGGCTCCTATTTTTATATATTTTTTAGGTGGGGCGGATTTAGTCTTTTGTGTCCTTGAGTTGCTTTATCAGGTCGGTCACGGCGGCACCGAAGTCGATGTTGACGTCGGCCTTGACCTCCACCTTCTGCTCGCGCTGCTCCTTGTAGTCAAGCGGGAACTGCCCCCGGACGGCAATCTCCACCATCCGGGTGTTGAAGTTCTTGTTCTCCGCGTTGGCCAGCATCGTCCTCTCCCAGTGCGCCTGTGAGTGCACCAGCGCCAAGTCGAGGGTCTCCGCGAAGTCGGGGTACTTCTTCTTCCAGTGTGACGCGGTGGAGCTGGATATATCCAACACCGACCAGATCATCTTTTGTGACGCGCCGGCCTTCCCCATCTCGAGTATGGTGGGCAGCATCTTTACGTCGTACTTTGTGGCCATTTTTATTCTCTCTTTTACTGTACAGTAAATATTATGTGGAATCCATCTTAATTACCCGGACGCACGACACCACGGTGTTCTCCATTCGCAAATCGCAAATTGCGTAAAAACACGGGGCGTTTTGGTAACAAGGGACGCCCCGCGGACCCCCGGATCGCGGCTGTTAGGCCGCCATCATGAAACGCTCATCGTTGGCGTTTGTGGTTTTGCTCCATTTACGTCGGTCGCCTGACGCGCTGTCCGCTCCCCTACTCGTAGGCCCCGTCGAAACCCGTCGCCCCCACCAAAAAACACGCCGTCGGCGCTCTTTGGTGGAGGCGGGGGGAGTTGAACCCCCGTCCGAAACTTCTTTTGGGTCACATCAACCAGCGAAGTATAGGGGTGCCCGGTGGCGAGCTATGCCAACCCCGGGCGTCTTTATATTGATCCCCCTATAACTACATATACAAATTATTTGCCATTCTCGCCCCCCTGTTTGGCCACATGTTCTTGAACTTTGCGCACCTCGGCCAAGGCTTGGTTAATTACGACTCTCGTGATGGCGCCCGCCAGCTCCGCCCTTTTGGGGTCGAGCTTGTGGGTGGGCTCCATGGCGCTCACGAGGGTCGCCGCGGGGGTCTTCTGGAAGGGTGCGTCACTCATTGGGCACCACCATCTTCTCGCGCTGCGCGGCCTCGTAGGCCTCAATCTCGGCGGTGTGGTCTGCGCCCTGCTTCTGTATCAGCGCGATGAGCTTCGCCGACCGGACGTAGGGTGCGTCCCCGAGGATGGTCAAAATGGCGTTTGTTTCGTCCAACGAAAAACTAAAATTAAGTTGCGGCTGTTCCATATTTTGCTCCTTTTCTAAAATAAGGTAATACCCATTTTTCTGCGGATCGTTGCTACTGCCTTGGCGAGGTGGTACCGCCAATATTTCTCTGTAACCTCAAGGTCGTCGTGGTTCTGCCCCAGCAGCATCGCCTCCACTATCTCCTGCTGCTCCACCGGCAACTCGTCGACAATGTTGCGGATGTCTAGGAGGTCATCACTGTCCCACGGCAGCCCCCGGTCCCCACTCTCGTGCAGCGGGTCGTCGTCCGGGTCGTCCCGCTCCAGTGGGTCGGGCTCCTCGTCAGACAGTCGGGGGGATGCTTTGTTCATTACATAAGTTGTGGGTTTCATTATATACTAATGCAAATTTAACGCTGAAAGTAAAGCGTCTTGTGTGTTAATTTTACCGACGAGCACTTCAAGTACTTGCTCGTCGATTGTGTTGGCAGCTATAAGGTGGTGGAGCACGACTGGCTTCAACTGTCCCTGCCTGTAGACCCGCGCGTTGGCCTGTATGTACAGCTCGCTCGACCACGGGAGGTCGAACCAGACGCAGTGCGCCACCGAGTGGGTGTTGCACTGCAGGTTCAGTCCGATCCCCCCGGACTGGGGGTGGGCGAAGAGTACGGGAACTCGTCCCTCTCGCCAAGGCTCGATGTAACTGGTCTGTAGTACGCGTCCGTAGGGGAGGGCGCGCTGGAGTCGGGCAAGGCTCGACTGGAAGTTGTAAAATATGATTGTCGGCGCACCGCCTGCCTCCTCAATAATTGATTCGAGAAATTCAATTTTCGTGTCGTGTACATGTAGCGCCTCTTTCTCTTCGTTGTAGACCGCACCGGATGTGAATTGTAACAGCTTCCCGGCCAGCACGGCGGCTGTTACGGCGGTCACTGTGTCGCCGGCTATCTCCGCCACCATGGTCTTCTTCAGCTCCTTGTACTTCGCCATGACATCCGCGTCGAGCGGCAGCCTGTGCTCCACATTCATAAGCGGTGGCAGCTGCAGGTAGTCCGAGGACTTTAGGGAGACGCAGATGTCCTTTATCTTCCCCTCGATCACGCCGGCGGCGCCGTCATTGAGCCCCCACGCGTAGACCACACCCGTGCGTTGGTTGCGGTCCGTGACGTGCATGTAGGTCTCCCTGAAGCTCGTCATGGACTTACCCAGCCGCTGCCCCAAGTCGAGGATGCCCACCTGAGACCACAGGTCGGCGTAGCCCTGCGGCGTGGGGGTGCCGGTCAGGATGAACCGGCGCCTGAAGTCCTTGAGCACTTTCTTGAGCGCCTTGAAACGCTTCGAGGAGGGGTCCTTGAACCGGCTCGACTCGTCCACGATCAGGTAGTCGAACTTGGCGCCCTGCTCGACCAGCCAGACCAAGTTCTCGACGTTGGTGATGTAGAGGTCGGCCTCGACCTCGAGCGCCGCCAGACGCTCCTTGGGGGTCCCCATGACCTTGGAGGCGCGCAGGTGGGCGAGGTGTGCCCACTGCTGGCACTCCTCGGCCCAGACCGACTCCGCCACCCGCTTGGGGGCCACGATCAGCGTCCTGCCCGGGGGGCTCTCGGCGATTAGTGTCAGCGCGGTGACAGTCTTACCGAGACCCGGCTCCATGAACAGCCCCAAATTGGGGGTGATCGTACTCAAATTGGGGACGATCGTACCCAATTTGAGAACATCAAGCTGGTACTGGTGCAGATCACTTTTCTGCCTCATCGAGGAACCTCTCTATTTCGGTTGTACTCCTTAGAATCTGTACGGGGAACCCAAGCGTGGATAGTGCTTGGAACATCACGCTCTGGCGGGGTGATACCCTTCCTGTCGCGGTCTTCAGCTCCACGAGGTGCACCCGCCGGTTCAGGAACACCAGCCTGTCCGGCACCCCCGTCACGCTGCTTGTCCACTTCAGGCACAGTCCCCCCGCCGCCTTGACCTTTTTTACCAGCACCTTTTCTATCTCCCTCTCGAGCGGGTTTTTTGATTTTGCTTGCATAGTCCCTCCGGTACATTTCAATCGCCTTCATGGCCTGCGCCACGATGTGCTCGGTCAGGTAGGCCCGTGTCTCCTCCCCGATCCTGTCGCGCTCCTCCCCGATGTGCTCGAAGACCCGCTCGGCGCAGTGCGTGGCCTCGTGCACCACGGTCCCCGCCACCACCGCGATGTCGGTCCCGGCGGCCTCCAAGTCAATGGCGAGGACGATCAGCCCCTCCTTTGCGTCGGAGAAGTAGTGCGTCTCGGCGCACCCCTCGTCGAGGGCGTTGGCGCGGTACTCGATCTTGTGGTCCTTCAGGATGCGCTGAAAGTCCACGTCGTTGAAGCAGAGCTTGATCTGCGCCGGGAAGAAGCCGCAGTCGATGTTGTAGTACGGGTACTTAATCTTTTTCAAAATACCTCCTCGTTGAAAGCCTCAAGTGAGTCGACAAATTTCTGTGCGGCGTCGCTGAACCTGACCCCGCGGTAGACGTGACGCTGCAGGCCCCCGCTCCGGTCGAGTGAGGATATGACGCGCCTGTCCGAGGTGGCGGCCAAGAAGCGCCGCTTGAAGGAGAGGTCCGTCCCGGGGTTGATGTTCTTGGACAGCGCCCAGCGTTTGTAGCACGCGAAGACGTGGTCCTTCTCCACCGCACTGTCCGGGTCGAACACCAGCACACGCTCGAGGAATGAGCCGATCGGGTTCCCGATCTCCTCCATCAGCTCCAGCATCTCACGCCCCGTTGCAGGCTGTATGAACCGCTGCCCGTCACGCTGCAGCCTGTTGCGCTGCCCCTCCATCGCCCAGTTGAATATCCCGGGCAGCTCCGTCCCCAGCCGGGTGGCCAAGTCGATGTCCTCCCTGCCGTAGAAGCTGTTGCTCATCTTCAGGACCATCATGCGACCCGTCAGCGCGTTCGAGTTCTCCGCCAGCTGCAGCGCCTCGTTGGAGTAGACCACGATCCGCGCCGGGAGGTACCCGTGCCACGCCTCCTTGTTCTTGCGGTTCACGGTCACGGTGTCGCCACCCACGATCCGCAGCAGCTGGGAGACGATGCCCCCCGTGTTGCGTGAGGGGGCGCGCGCGTCCGTGAAGCTGGCGAGGAGCTTCCCGAGCCACGGCTGCAGGCCGAAGGTGTCGCACAGCTCCTCGAGCTGCGGGGCGGCCGTGTTGTGCTGCCCCAGCAGGGAGACCAGCACCTTGTTGATGGTGCCCTTCCCCGAGCGGCGCGGGCCGATCACGTTCAGGAGCTTCTGCTGCCGGGTGTCACCCGAGAGGATGTACCCGAAGAACTCCTGCAGGAGCCGTATCGACTCGGCGTCGTCCCCCCAGATGTCGTGCAGGAACTTGTCCCACTCCGGGCACGTGGCGCCCGGCTCCCAGCCGAAGGGGAGGCTGTTCTGCGTGAAGAACCCCAAGCTGTGCGGCATCAGCAGGCCGTCCTCCAAGTGGAACAGCCCGTTCTGGAGGCTTATCAGCTTTGCCGCCGGGGGGCGGGTGGCGGCGTAGCCCTCCAGCCAGACGGGCGGGCGGGTGTTGGGCTGGTTGGCCAAGTGCGTCAGTGCCTTGATGGCGTCGAGGGCGGCCGTCACGGTGGCCGGCTGCGCCCTGAAGGGGACGACGTTGCCTTTCTTGTCCTGCGTCTTGCACTTCTCCAAGAAGCGGTACAGGTGCGAACGTATGGTGGCCTCCTCGATCTCCTCGTAGTGCGTCCCGACGTGGATAAAGAAGTCGTCCGCGTAGTGCACCAGCTTGGTGCCCTCCTCGGAGGCGTACATGGAGCTCAGGAACTCCCGGGCGTGCACGAGGGGCTGACCCCCGTCGAGGACGACCTCGCCCCGGGCGAGCGCCACGGTGCGCTTGGCCGCGGAGACCTTGAAGGTCAGGCTGCGCAGGGTGGCGCCGCCCTTGCGGGTGAAGCTGGACCACTTCCGCTCGCAGGCGCCCGGGGTGTAGGCCCCGCAGGCCCCGTCTTGGTAGGACCACTCGTCCCAGAGCTCCTGCGCCTCCACCGAGCCACCGAACTGGTGGTGCAGCGCCATCCCGACGGTGAGCCAGTCCGTGTAGCCACAGTCCGGGTCGATCTGGGAGAGCACCTCGTCACGGACCCGGGGCATGTCGTACCCCTCCACCGGGGGCGAGTAGTCCGCGAAGTCGTCCCCGGAGAGCTTCACCGCGCGGGCTGGTATGTGGCTCGTGAGGTCCTGCGGGGTGGTCGGTATCTCGCCCGAGAGCTTGTGACCCGTCACCGTGAAGTAGCGCCCCTTGGGGTAGACCTCCAGACCGAGGGTGTGGTCGACGTGCGCCCCGGGCAGGTCGGCCAAGGTGAACAGCTTCACCCCGGTCCCGGAGGGGCTTACCTCCATGTACCCCTCCACGGAGGCTGCTATTTGCTGCAGTGCAGCATTTGTGAAACGGTTGCTGGCGGTGTCGTAGCAGTCGTCGAGGTCGATCCCGACCAGCTGGTCGGTCCCGTCGAACACGAACCCCACCCCGTCGAATTTCCCGGAGGCGTAGGCCGCCTCGGCCTCGATGTAGCCCGTCCACGTGGCCGGGTTGGTCGAGGAGGCGGAGCGGCCCGAGGCCTGCAGGGGGAGCTTCGACCAGCGCGCCTTGTCGCCCTCCCCGACCAGCACGTGGCTCCAGAGCACCCAGCGGGGGACCTGCCTGAGGGGGAGCGGGATATTATTGAACTGCACCGGCAGTGCGGTGGGTTTGTTGTTTGTCTGTGTGGTGTTTTGCATGTCAGTCCCAAAGTGCGCGGTAGTATTTTCCGAAGAGTAGGAAGCCTTTGGCCTCCCGGGCCCTTAGCGTCTCGTCAAACTCGATCCCGTCCGTCACCCTGTCGCTGGTGCGCTGGAAGGCCCATATCATTTCCCCCATGATCCAGTCCCACCGAACGAAATGGTTCCCGTCGGTGTCCCAGTCATTCTCCTTGGGCGGGGCGCTGGTGGAGCGCAGGTGCTCGGGGACATCGGCGTCGTCCGTGAAGGGGGCGCCGTGCTTGTCCGCCGCCAGCTGTACCAGCATGGGCAGGATAATGAGCGACAGGGTGGAGTCCATCGACCACGTGTCGTAGGGGTCGATCCGCACCTTGATGGTGCGGTGGCGCTTAGACTCGACCCACTCGCAGAGTTTGGCGAGGCGGGTCTCGGCGAGGCGCTCCCCGATGCGGTGCCGGGCGTCCTCCCCAACGCCAACGTAGCGCAGGAGGTCGGCGATCTGGTAGGGGCCGACCCAGCTTGTGTAGGGGCCTATGTAGACTTTCATGGTGCTCTCCGGTTAATAACACACTTATACAAACTTCAGGGGGGCTGTCAATGGGGT
>Ga0209086_10000240_pt1 | contig 48441 bp, 46 predicted proteins | sample M_130207_XF_Meta_FD_187312 | JGI IMG/M metagenome (GOLD analysis project Ga0209086, IMG submission 187312) | Freshwater microbial communities from Lake Montjoie, Canada to study carbon cycling - M_130207_XF_MetaG (SPAdes) (version 2) | ecosystem: Environmental > Aquatic > Freshwater > Lake... | reverse complement strand
TTTGGTGTGGGTAAGGCCGGATAGAGCGGAGCGGCAGCGTTCGACGGTTTGAGTTGCGGGGTCGGCTGGAATCGAGGGACCTCGGAGTGTGCGGTGTTCCTGTTGGGGTTTGAACAGGGAAGCGGCAGCATCGCCGTCCGCGGTGGCCCGTCATTTCCCCGGCCGACCTCGGGGCCAAGTACGCTTACTCGCCCCCCGCTGGCGAATTTTGACCGGCGATTCTACCCACGGCAAACAGCGAAGAACCTCCGGCCATCCCGAGAAGAAGAATTGCATTGTAGAAGGGAACCAGACAGCCCCATCCGGTCGGCCCGCCTTTTCAAATATCGTCTAAATGCCATCGATCATCGCGATGACGACGACGAGTCGGACTACTGTAATCAAAATCCCCATTGCTTGAGATTGTTGCGGTTGCTTCTGCAACTGGACCGTAAAAAACAAGAACTTTTGTCGGTCAGCGTCAAGGGGGCTATCTGGAAGAACCCGAGGGAAGGAGTATTTGGTCGGGGCGGCGGGATTCGAACTCGCGACCCCTTGCGCCCAAGGCAAGTGCGCTACCAGGCTGCGCTACGCCCCGACAGACATTCGTATTGTACCACTCTCTACTTCTTCGTCCTTTTGGCGTTTGCCGGGTCGAGCCGTAGATACGCCGCCGCCGCGCGATAGCGCACCTTCTCGCCCTTATAGTTGCACTCCCGGCCGCTCCAATCCTCACCCACAAATGCCCGGTCAAGCGGTGACGGACATCCCGTCGCCTTCTTCTTTGGATCCTCACACAGCAGAATCAATGATTTCGCGCGAGCCGAGAAACTCCCATCCGTCAACATCTGACTTACCGCCAACTGCGGGGGCGCCGATCCTCCAAAGGGTACGGGCCGCCGCGTCGCTGATCTCGGGGTCGGGATCCTGCAAGGCATCCTTGAGGATCGGGTAACGGGTTCGGTCGCCGAGGTCAACGAGACCGTCGAGCACGGCCTAGCGGACAAGCACGTCCTGATCCTTGGCGGGTACCCTCCTGTCGGGCCTACTCGGCGGATTGGGGCTAGGCAGGGCCGGAGGATAGCAACACAGGGAGAATTCTCATAACCCATTGTGGCCGATCTGCTAAACTCACGCCCATGCAGCGTCGTCAATTTTTAAGCCTTGCCGTCGGCTCGCTGGCCGCAGCCAGCGCCGCCTCCGCGGAGCGTCCGAACATCATCGTAATGATGGCCGATGATATGGGTTGGTCGGATCTTGGATGTTATGGGTCGGAGATCGCGACACCGACTCTTGATCGGCTCGCCGCCAATGGCCTGCGCTTCACCCAGTTCTACAACACCGCTCGCTGCTGCCCGACGCGGGCTTCGCTCCTTTCCGGTTTGTATCCGCATCAGGCCGGTATCGGCCACATGATGAATGATAACGGCCTGCCAGGTTATCGGGGGAACTTGAATAAGAGCTGCGTGACGATTGCGCAGGTGATGAAAGGCGCTGGCTATCAAACGGCGATGTGCGGCAAATGGCACGTGACCCCGAAGTCGATCGCCGATCAGCCCGGCGGCAAGGACAACTGGCCGATGCAGCGCGGCTTCGACAACTTTTTTGGGACCATTGACGGGGCCGGTAGCTTCTACAACCCCGGTACGCTCACGCGGGACAACGCCTACATTGAGCCGGAAGAGAAAGAGTTCTACTACACCGATGCCCTGGGCAAGAATGCAGCGGCCTACATCGACAAGTTCTCGGCGAAGGCGGATCCGTTCTTCCTCTACCTGGCGTTTACGGCTCCGCATTGGCCGCTGCACTGTCCGGAAGAGACGGTGGCCAAGTACAAAGACACGTACAAAGACGGATGGGATCAGCTGCGGCTGAAGCGGCATGCCAAGCAAAAAAAGCTGGGTTTGGTGAAGGCGAACTGGGAGTTGACGCCTCGGGATAAGTCCGTGGCGGCGTGGGCGGATGCTCCGGATAAGGAATGGGAAGCGCGGCGGATGGCGGTTTATGCCGGGATGATCGATCGGCTGGATCATGCGGTGGGCCAAGTGGTTCGAAAGCTCGAAGCGAAGAAAATGCTGGAGAATACGCTGATTCTCTTTCTGGCGGACAACGGAGGATGCGCGGAAGGGATGAGCTCGACGCCCGAGAACGCGAGTCCGAACACCTCCGGCAAGCCGAAGACGACGCGGGACGGTCGGACGGTTCGCTACGGCAATACGCCGGACATTCTGCCGGGTCCGGAAGACACGTATACGAGCTATGCGACGTCGTGGGCGAACGCGTCGAACACCCCGTTTCGCATGTATAAGCATTGGGTGCACGAAGGCGGCATTTCGAGCCCGCTGATTGCGCATTGGCCGGCTTCGATCAAGCGCCGGAATGCGATGTCGAGCGAGCCGAGCCATTTGATCGACATCATGGCGACGTGCGTCGACCTAGGCAAGGCGAAGTACCCGACCGAATGGAAGGGCGAGAAGATTACCCCGTTTGAGGGCAAAAGTTTAGGGCCGGTGTTGCTAACCGGGAAGCGGACGCCGCACGAGGCGATTTATTGGGAGCACGAAGGCAACCAGGCGATTCGCATGGGCCAATGGAAGCTCGTGAAGATGTATCGGGGTGAGTGGGAGCTTTACGATATCAACGTCGACCGGACGGAGTTGCATAACCTCGCCTCGGCGCAGCCGGACCGGGTGAAAGCGATGGCAGCGAAGTGGGATAGCTGGGCCAAACGAGCCATGGTGGCGCCATGGCAGAGTTGGGCCCAGCCGGAGAAGGCAGGGAAGAAAAAAGCCTAACCGCGTCGACCGCCGAATGTATGCCGTTTAGCGGTCCACCTGGCTTCGAGGTATTCTCCCATGTTGACGGTGCCGGAGATTTCGTTATCCGAGAGTTGGCCGGAGAACTCGAATTGGAGCGAGTCGCCGTGGCGTTCGGTGTAGCTGCTCGTGAGGCGGACGCGGTCTCCTTCGACCGAGCCGCGGAGATCGCGGGAAACGAAATCGCCCTGGTGGGTGCCTTCCACCTGACCGCTTGTCTGCTTCAAGTGGAGGACGTGGGTGGAGGAGCTGGCGAGATATTGGATCTTCACGTCCCAGCGGCCGGAGAGGTCGGCGGCGGGGGCGGGGGAGGTTTTGGGCGCCTCGGGCGGCGGGGATTGGAGAGTGGCGACGATGCGGTCGGCGACGATTTTTTCATCGCCGGCAGCCATCATGTAGGGCACGACCTGGACGCTGTTGGGGCTGGCTCCGGTAGGGAGGGCGATGCGGGGTTCGGTCGTGAATAGGTGCTTGGCGAGGGCGGTGCCGGTGATGCCGACTTTGGCGGGATCCCACTTGATGACGAGGGTGGGGGTGTTGTTGGAGAGGCCTTCGGGGAGGCGGACTTCGGTGGTAACGCCGACGACGGTGGCGACGCGCTTGGCGACGTGGTCGAGACGCCCCGTCCACTGGGCCCATTCGGCTTTATGATCGCGTTTGAGCCACATTTCGACGGCCATCAGCATGCCGATGGCTTCTTCCTTACCGATTTTCATGGAGCGAGCGAAACCATGATGGGGTGAGCTGTGCACCCAGGCGGCGCGGACGAGATCCTTCTTCCCGAGGAGTAGCCCGGCGGTTTGCGGCCCGCGCATGCACTTGCCGCCGCTATACGCGACGAGCGTGGCACCGGCTTGGAGGTGGACGTTGGGGACAGTAAGGCCTTCGGCGGCGGCGTCCACGAAGACGGGGACGTTGCGTTTGCCGGCTAATTCGCAGATGACTTTCGTCGTTAGCGGGCCGGACTCGGCGTTGGGGCCGGCGAGGATGTAGACCATGGCGGTCTTCGGCCCGAGGGCGGCTTCGAACTCTTCGACGGTACCGGCTTCGCCAACGGTGGCACCCACAGAGCGGACGGCGGCGTCGTAGACGTTGCGCGAGTGATTGGGGATGATGACTTCAGTTTTGGCGAAGCCTTCGAGGTTGGGGATGCGGACGTGGAGATCGGCGTTGCCGCCGGCGATGCAGGCGGCGGTGGCGTGGGTGATGGCGGACGAACAGCCGCAGGTGACCATGCCCCATTCGGCCTGGGTGAGCTCGGCGAGGCGGGCACCGATGCCGGCCATGAGTTCATCGATGTGGACGTAGTGCTGGGAGGCTTCGGTCATGGCCATGCGGACTTCCGGGAGCATGGTGGAGCCGCTGATGATGGTGAACGTGCCGCGGGCGTTGATAAGGGGTTTGACGCCGATGGATTGGTAGATGGAGGTGCCGAGTTGGAGGCCGGAGGTCGGGGCCGCGACTGCTTTGGAAGGCAGGAGGCTGGCGAAGAGTCCGAAGGCGGATCCGCGAAACACGTCGCGGCGGAGGACGGCTTGGCCCAAGGCGGGGGTGGGTTCGTTCTTGCTCGCAGAACCGAAGAGGTGTTTCGAGAAAAAGTTCTTCATGCATCTACTTTACCCACTGCGGCGGAAAGTAGTAATGGCGTAGGAGTCCGCGAGCCCGGCTCAGCCTGGACACTACAGTGCCGAGGGGGATTTGGAGATGATCGGCGACTTCCTTTTAAGAGAGTTATTCGAGCTCGGCGAGTGCGAGGACTTGGGCGGTAGGCGGCGGGCAGTTGCGCAAGGGCCCGCGTGAGATCGACATCCAGCAGGGTGAGTGGGGTAAAGAGAGATTCGAGGGGTTGATGAGAGGACCAACGGCGGCGATGATGGCGGGCACAGTAAAACAAGCTGGGGAACTTTTGCTAGGCGATGAGGAAGGTGTCCTGGACAACGTCTTCGGCGGCGAAGTGGTGAGAAAGGCTCAGGGTGTCCACGTCAAAAAATTCGCCAGTGGTGGGAATAAAGTCACGTTCAAGAGGGATATAGGGGCATGGTGAAGCATTTCGTAACGATTTTTCTGGCCGCAGTGAGCATCGCGGCTGATCAGCCGCTGTAGTATACGTTGCTGCCGGCGGGCTCGACGGCTCCCGCGGGCCGGACAGACGGGACGATTGATTGTGCGCGACCCGGTGGGTCGGCAGCTGTTTCTGTTTGGCGGCTCGGCCTCTGGAGCGCGGAACGACCTGTGGGTTTATTCGCTGGAATGGAAAGAGTGGCGGGAGTTGCAGCCGTCGGGAGCGAAGCCGGTACCGCGCTGGGGGCATGTTCTGGTGTTGGATGAGGCGCGGCGCCGGTTGGTGATGTTTGGTGGCTAGGCTTCGGGCTTCTTTAACGACCTATGGACGTACGACATTGTGCGGGGGAACTGGACGCAGATCGGGCAGCCGGGGGGACGGGCCGAGCCGTCGTTATGGGCATTCGGGCATTTTCGATGCGGCCCGGGATCAGGTGGTGATTTCGCATGGGTTTTCCGATGCGGGTCGGTTTGATGACACGTGGTCGTATGAGTTTGGGCAGGGCCGGTGGCGGGATATCTCGCCGCGGAACAGTCGGCCGCTGCGGCGGTGTTTGCACCACGCGGTCTACGACTCGATGCGGGGGCAGCTGCTGCTTTATGGTGGCTCTGCGAGTGGCTTTGGACCGTGTCCGCTGGAAGGCTGGTGGTCGTTCGATTTAGTGAGGGGGGAGTGGACGGAGCAGTTGGCGACGCCAGCGCCGGCTCCGCGCCAGTATTGCGGCCGGTCGTACGACGTGGGGCGGGATCGGATGATTTTATTTGGCGGGTCGGGCCGCGGGACCTTGAGCGATACCTGGGAGTTCAACCCCGGGACTCGGCAGTGGCGGGAAGCAGTGTCGGACGGTCCGGCTCCGAGCGCGCGGTTTCGCCAGGAGAGCGCGTATGGGGAGGGCATCACCTATTTCTTCGGCGGTTAGACGGACCAGGGGCTGACGAATGAGCTCTGGCAGTTGGGCCCTCGGCAGGCGGCCGTGGTGACGGCGGTCGTGAACGCGTTTGATGTGAGTAGCGGGGCTGGGGAATGCGGTGAGTTGGAATGGGTTGGTCTCGCCCATTCTGTTCGCCTCGGCGGGACAGATCAATGGCCAAGTGCCGGAGGGGCTGGCGGGAGCGGCGGAGGCGCGGTTGGTGGTGGAAGGGGTGAGCGCGGCGGTGACGCTGCCGGTGGCTGCGGCGCGGGTAGGGCTGTTTCCGCGGGTTTGGAATCAGGATGGGGATGGGGGCGTGAATGCTCCGGCGCTACCGGCGCGGCCGGGGACGATCGTGGTGCTGTATGGGACGGGTCATGGGGGGGGAGACGGGGGCGGAGGTGACGGTGGACGGTCGACCGGCTGAGGTGTTGTATGCGGACTCGGCACCGGGAACGAGCGAGCGATGCAGATCAACGTGCGGATTCCGAATGGGACGGAAGCCGGGGAGGCGGTGCCGGTGGTGGTGCGGGTGAGCGGGAGTGTGGCGACGGGTGCGGTGGCGGTGCGGCCGTAGGGCTAGAGGCCGGCCCAGATGTCGGTGAGGTCGAGGACGAAGCCTTCGGTGAGGCCGTCGGCGGCGAGTTCCTGGATACCCGCTAGCGTTTGGGGCGGCGCGGTAGGGCGGTAGATAGTGACAGTTTTGGCCTCTCCGTCAATGAGCCAAGCGAGGGGGACGCCGCTGGCGATCCACTCAGCCATTTTGAGCTCGAGGATGGGGCGGCGGTCAGAGGGGGAGCGGACTTCGACAATGAGGTCCGGGGTGAGGCGGAGGAAGCGGCGGCGCTGGGCGGGGGAGAGGGGTTGGACTTTCTGATTGGAGACCCAGGAGGCGTCAGGGGAAAGAATGGCCCCGGAGGGGAGGACGAAGGCGACCGAGGATTCGAAGGACTTCCCACGCCGGTCGGCTTTGGCCCAGGCGGTAAGTTGCATCGTTAGGTCGGCGTTTTGGTAGGAAGAATCGCCTCCGGCAGGTGGCATGATGGTGATTTCTCCTTGGGCGGAGAGTTCGGCCCGAAGCGAAGGGTTTTCGGCGCAGAAGGCTTCGAAGTCGTCGACCGAGATTTCGCGATGAAAGTTGATAGTGGCGGCGGAGTCGAGTTCGGGGAGGGCTACCTGCATTTGGTTCCAGTATAAGCCGTTACGACTTTTTTGAGACCACAAAGAGACCAGCTAGCACGAGTGCCCCGCCTAAGAGCAAGGTGCCGCGCAGGGGCTCGTCGAAGATCCAGGCGCTAAGGGCGATGCCGGAGATGGGGACGAGGAAGGCGTACATCGAAAGCGCTCCGGCGGGATAGCGTTGCAGCAGTTGCGCCCAGAGGATGAAGCAGACTCCGGCGACGATGACCCCTTGATAGGAGATCGCGGCGAGGGCTTGCCAAGTGACCGCTTTGAGGGTGGGCGGCTCGGTGAGTACGGCGATCAGAAGGAAAAGGGGGACGGACCAAGCCATCTGCCACACGACGGTGCGGACGGGGTCTACGGTCTGGACGAGGTAGCGCATGTAGACCTGGCGAGCCCCGAGGAGAGCCGAAGAGAGGATCATCAAGGCGTTGCCGAGTAGAGGATTCGGTGCCAAGGCCGACTTCGTTTGGCCGACGGCGAGGATGGTGACGCCGGCGAGGGCGAGGACGAGACCGGCGACGCGGGTGGGTGTAAGAGGATCTTCGAGGCGCTTGGCGAAGAAGTGGCCGGTGAGGTTGGCGAAGACGGCGTAGGCGTTGAGGATGACGACGCCGTAGGCCGGAGAAGTGAGGGCGGAGGCGGAATTGAGAAGGCCGATTTGGACGGTGAAGAGTACGCCGAGCCAGAAGAGGGGCCGCCATTCGGCCGGGGTGGGCCAGAAGGTGACGCCGCGATGGCGGGCCCAGGCGCCGACGACGACAACGCCGATCAACATCCGCCAGAAAGCGCTCCACAGCGGCGGGATGCTATCGACGCCGACGCGGATGGAGACGATGTTGCCGCCCCAGAGGATCGAGATGACGGTGGCCAGGAGAACCGTCCGAAGGCCGATCGATTCGCGCAAGCTTTAAGGCTTCCAGTAGCGGGCAGCGAAAGTCAAGAAGGCCGGCCAGTTGGGGCCGGGGGTGTGGCCGGCACTGTGTTGACGGAAGGCGATGTCGCCATCGACGAGGGCGGTTTCGAGCGCGGGGAACTCCGCGGTGCCCAGGCCTTTTTTGCCGAGGAGGAGGTAGACAGGCTCCGCCCCGACCCCGGCGAGGAACATGCCTTTGGCGTCGACCCAGCCGTCGCCTTTGTCGCCGGAGCTAATGAAGACGGGCCGGGGGGCGCACAGGGCGATAAGTTCGTGGGAGTCGACCGCGAGATCGGCGGCGGTTTGGGGGCCGGCGTATTTCAGGTAATTGCCGGCCATCCAGTGATATTCGCTGGGGGCGGCGACGTTTTCGACCTGCTCGCCGTAGAGGCGACGGTGGAGCTTGACGCCGCCGGCGCCGGAGGAGCTGAGGAAGGCGACGGAGAAGCGCTGGTCGTAGGCCATGGCGACGACGGCGGCTTTGCCGTAGCGGGAGTGACCTTCCAGGCCGACGCGGGTTGCGTCGACGGCGGGGTCGGTGGAGACGTAATCGAGGGCGCGGGAGGCACCCCAGGCCCAAGCGCGGAGGGCGCCCCAGGCGTCGACGGCGCGGGGTTGGCCTTTATTGACGAGGCCGATGATGCCTTGCGTGAGGCCGGCGCCGTTGTCGGGCTGGATCGACGTGGGGGCGAGGATGGCGTAACCCCAGCCTTTTTCGAGGACGAGTTTTTGCCACGTGGTGTCGCGGCGGGGGAAGTTGGTGAAGCCGAGCTCCATCACAACGGGGACTTTTGCATTCGCGTTGGCCGGGGTGACGAGGGTGAGTTGGATCTCGACTTTGATTTGGGGGTAAGCCGAGTTGTCGACGTGGCCCAGAAGGGTCCTCTTGACGACGGGGATTTCGGCTTCGATTCCGTTTGTGGTGGCGTTGACTTCCCAGCGGACGGCGGGGGTGACTTTGGGCATGCGGCCGTAGATTTCGCGGTCGAAGTGCTCGAGGATTTCGGGGCGGCGCAGCTTCCACCACTGGGCGGCCTTGGTGATCCTTTTCTTTTTGTCCGAGAGGAGGGGGTCAGGGAGTTGGGGGTAGGGATTGGCCTTGGCTTCGTCGTAATTGGCGGCGTTGGGGGCGTTGCTGTTGCGGCCGTCGGCACCGCGGCGGAGTTCGGAAATCTTCAGAAGATCGAGCAGACGGCGCTGGTCCGCGGCGGCGGTGAGTTGAACGGGAGGGGGGTCTGCGGCGAAAAGGGCGAGAGCCAGGAGGCAGAGGTAACGCACCGGATGATTGTACCCGAGTTCCGGGCTGATATACTTTGCCGCATGAAACTTTTTGTGATTGGAGTGATGCTGATGGCGGGCTGGGCGCAGGCCGAGACGAAGGCGGACATCATCGGGTTGGACCAGAGTTGGCGAAAGGCGATTCTGGCCAAGGATACGGCCGCGCTCGAAAAGATGTTGGCAGATGACTTAGTTTATGGCCACGCGACGGGGATTATCGATACGAAAACGAGCTACATCGCCAAGGTGAAGTCCGGCAAGCAGTTGTATCAGAGTCTGGAACAGACGAAGGTGAAGGCGAACGTGTACGAGAGTTCCGCGGTGACGCATTCGTACATGCACGTGACGGGGGTGAACCAGGACGGGAAGTTCGACGACAAGGTGATGTTGATCCACTTTTGGGTGAAGCAAAACGGAACGTGGCGACTAGCGGGTCATCAGACCACGAAAGTCGCCACGATTCCGAACTAGGTTAGGTATTAGCGGGCCGAAAACTTCTTCGGACGAGCGCCGAAGGTTTTCTTCGGCCCGAAGGAACCGCCTTGGGGACGGCCTCCTCCCGAGTAAGGGCGATGGGTGGGGGCGGTGTGGACAAGCTGTAGCTTGGAAGCAGGGGTTTGGGCCAGACGCTCTGGGATGGCGGCGATGGTGGCTCTGTCGGCAGCGGTGATCATCTGCCGTTCGAGCCGGATGTTAAGGTTCCGTTCGATGCGGCGGACATCGTTCCATTCCGAACGAGTGACGAAGGTGGTAGCGGTGCCCTTTAAGCCCGCGCGGCCGGTACGACCAACGCGATGGATAAAGTCTTCCGGCACCTTCGGTACGTCGAAGTTGATGACATGGGCGACGGCTTCGATGTGGAGACCGCGAGCCGCAACGTCCGTGCAGACGAGGACGCGGAACTGGCCGTCCTGGAAGCCTTTGAGCGCACGGTTACGCTGACTCTGCGAGCGGTTGCCGTGGATACTGGTGGAGCTGATGCCGTCTTGTTCGAGTCTGTCGGCGAGTCTGTCGGCACCGTGCTTAGTGCGAACAAAGACCATGAACGTTCCGTCGTGGATCCGAAGCATGTGCTCGAGCGTCCCGATCTTGTGATCCTGGTCTAACTCGTACATGTGAAGGTCGACCTGTTCGGCCGGCTTGCTGGCGTTTCCGATCGCAATGCGAACGGGGTTCACGAGGTGCTTGTTGATGAGGTGGGCGACGGAAGTCTCGATGGTAGCCGAGAAGAACAACGTCTGGCGAACCGGGGCTAGAAGACCCATGATCCGCTGGATGGAGGGCAGGAAGCCCATATCGAGCATCCGGTCGGCTTCATCAAGGATGAGCAGGTTGACCGTGTCGAGGCGCACTAACCGGCGTTCGATGAAATCGCCGAGGCGGCCCGGGGTCGCAATAATGACTTGGACACCACGCTTGATGTCGGCAAGTTGCGGACGTTCACTCAGTCCGCCAACGACGACCGCGGTACGGATACCGGTGCCGGCGGCGAGTTTGTGGAACGTCTCTGAAATCTGCATCGCGAGTTCGCGAGTGGGGCTCAAAATAAGGGCTTGGGAGCCTTTGGCCGTTTTGTTTTTCAGGAGGCGTTCGAGGAGGGGGAGGACAAAAGCAAGGGTCTTGCCTGTGCCCGTTTGGGCTGTGGCGACAAGGTCTTTGCCTTCTAAAGCAGGTGGGATAGCCTGAGCCTGCACGGGCGTCGGGGTGACGAAGCCGTGCTTGGCCAGGTTGCCCTTCAAGACAGGGGACAACGTAAGGTCAGCAAAAGTATTCATTCAGTTGTATTTGGGGGAAGGCCGATCGAGCGAACCGGCAAACAGAAAAGCAGGCGGGTGCGGTAGAACAAACTTCCAGTACTTATTCCAGTATAGCGCATTTTGTGGCAAAAATGAAAAAGCCGCTCAATTGAGCGGCTTCCATCACTATAACCAGGAGAAAGAACCTAGAGAGCTTTAGCAAGTTCCTCAGCGAATGCGCTGGGCGGACCCGATGGGCGGGTGGGCTTTTTGTGCTTCTTCCCACCGCGGCGAGATTTGTCACCCATCATCACTGCTGACGATGGAGGAGGCATACCGGCACCCATGGGGGCGGCTCCCTTCACAGGGGTTTTGCCTTTCGGCGGTTGGGCAGGGTTAGCACGCAGCAAACGCTCTTCGAGCGGTGCGCGGTCAAAACGACGAATGATCGAATTCATCTCTTCGCCATTGGGCGCTTCAATAAATGCGAATCCTTTCGATTCTTGCGTTTCGGGGTTACGGATTACTTTTATGGAATCGGCTACGAGGTTTTCCGCGGTGAGCCATGACTTGATGTCATCGGCAGTCACCCAAACGGGGAGATTGCCAAGAAAAACGGTGAAACTCATTGAAGGGTAAAAACTACTCCTGGGAAGGATGTTGAACCGGGGAGGTCCGTTGAGAGCACTACCAGCGTAACACAGGGACTCCGGTAGAAAAAATTAATCCGTTAAACACCAAAAGCAACTGGCCTTGCTATCAGTACGGCGGGGTTTGATTTGAGTTCGGCAAGTACCGTTTCCGGCACCAAAGCATCCACTTCGACCACGGCGACCGCCAAAAGCCGCTGCCCAGGGGCAGGTTTCGGGGTGCGGCCAAGGGAAAAATTAGCGATGTTAATATTATTTTTTCCTAATACGGAGCCGACATGGCCGATCACGCCGGGGACGTCATCGTTCTTCATATAGAGAAGATGGCCGTTCAAGTTGGCTTCGCAGGGGATGCCATCCACTTGAATGAGGCGGGGCCGACTGAGGATCACCGCGCCTTCGACGACTGTGAGACCAGCATCAGTATCGAGTTCCAAGCGAATGGAATCGATATGGCCAGTGCGCTGTTTTTCGTGGGTTTCGGCGACGGTGAGCCCGCGCTGGGTGGCGATGGGCATCGCGTTGACGAGATTGGCGCGGTAAGAAAGCGAACGGTTAAGAACACCGGCGAGGCCGGCGTTGCGCAGGAGCACCGTATTGAAGTCGGCAATGCGGCCTGAGTAGATCAGGCGAACCGACCTCGGGTTGCCCGAGGCGAGGTAGGCGGCAAAACCACCCAGGCGCTCGGCCAGTTCGATGTAAGGGCCAACGGCCTTGTACATTTCCGGCGAAAGAGCGGGCATGTTGACGGCGTTCAGGGCGATGCCGTTGAGCAGGTATTCGACCACCTGTTCCACAATGCGGACGCCGACGATTTCCTGAGCCTCTTCGGTGGAACCACCAATGTGCGGCGTGGCGAGGAGGTTGTCGGCTTTGAGTATAGCGGCGTCGGCTGGCGGCGGTTCGGCCTCGAACACGTCCAGACCGGCACCGGCCACCTTGCCGCTTTGGAGCGCGGAGGCGAGGTCGGCTTCGTTGACGAGTTCGCCCCGGGCGCAGTTGATGACCCGGACTCCGGGCTTCATCTTTTCGAACGCGGCGGCGTTGAGCATGCCGTACGTTTCGGAAGTAAGGGCCATGTGGAGCGTGATGTAGTCGGATTCAGCGTAGAGCTTATCGAGCGCCACGAGTTCGACGCCGAGGTCGGCGGCGGTCTGCGGATTCACGAACGGATCGTAAGCCAGGCAGCGCATCTCGAAGGCCTGGGCCCGGGAGACAACCGGGCGGCCGATGGCCCCGAGGCCGAGCACGCCCAGTGTCTTGCCGCGCAGTTCGTTGCCTTGGAACTTCTTTTTCTCCCACTTGCCGCTTTTGGTCGAGGCGCTGGCGGCGGGAATCTGCCGGGCCAGGGAGAGCATTAGGCCAATCGCGTGTTCGGCCACGGAGATGGCGTTGCCCCCGGGGGTGTTCATCACGAGCACCCCGGCCGCGGTGGCTGCGTCGAGGTCGACATTATCCACGCCGACCCCGGCGCGGCCGACGACGCGCAACTTCGGCGCTTTGGACAGAACGTCCCCGTTGACTTTGACGGCACTACGGACGAGCAGTGCGTCGCAATCGGACAGATGGGCCGCGTAGCCCTTCGGATCTGAAATGACAATGTCCCAACCAGCCTGCGCGCGCAATAACTCCACGCCAGCGGCGGCGATGGGTTCCGCTACCAGAATTTTCATGATGATTTCCTTGATGATTCTTAGGTCGTGACCGGCTGCCGCATAGCCACTTCGGCGTACACTTTTTGTACGGCGGCTACCCCTTTACCGAGTTCGACCGCGTGCCCGTTCTGCTGCAGCAACAGTTCAAGACCGGCGATAACGGCAAACATGTCCGCGAAGTCGAAGTAACCCAAATGCGCCATGCGGAAGATTTTTCCCTGCATGGACCCTTGGCCGTTAGCGATTATAGCTCCGAAGTGGGTGCGGAAGCCTTTTACGATCAGCCCGGAATCCATTCCGGCTGGCGTTTTGATCGCGGTGACGGACGACCCGGGGTGATTGGGGGAAAACAGCTCCAAGTCCAAAGCAGCGGCAGCGTGCCGGGTGGCTTTGGCAAGGAGTTGGGCGTTTTCGATGAGCTTATCCATTCCGAGGTCGTTGATGTACTGGAGCGCGACGTTCAGGGCGATGAGATGGGAGGTGTTGGGCGTCCAGGAGGACTCGCCCTTGTCGGCCATCTTCTTTTCCCGCTTAAGGTCGAAGTAGTAACGAGGCATGCAGGAGTTGCTATTCATTGCCCAGGCTTTCGGGCTGACGCTGATGAAGGCGAGACCGGGGGGGATCATGAACGACTTCTGTGATCCGCCGATGCAGATATCGATGCCCCATTCGTCGATCTTGAGCGGCATGGTGCCCAGGCCGGTGATGGCGTCGACGATGAAGATGGCCGGGGTCTCGCGGATGATTTTGGCCATGGCTTCGACGTCGTGCGCGGCGCCGGTGGAGGTTTCCGAGGCTTGGATGAAGACGCCTTTGACGTCGGGATTGGCCCCGAGAGTCTCGGCGAGACGCTCGGGGCTGACAACGCTCCCATACGGTTCAGTGAGGACGATCGGATCGAGGCCGAACGCTTGGACCATCTCCGCCCAGCGTTCGCCAAATTTACCGGCGGAACACACTACGACTTTATCCTTCATCGAAAAGAAGTTGGAAACGGACGCTTCCATCGCACCGGAACCGGATGCGGTGAGGATGAGCGTGTCGTTCGACGTACCCATCGCCTTCTTCAGACCCTGCATAGCGGACGCTTGGATTTTGATGAAATCCTGAGTCCGATGGTGGACATCGCTGGCCATCATCGCATGCAGCGCCGGTGGATAGAGGGGCGTTGGCCCGGGCGTCAGTAGGCGTTGTTTTTTGATGTGCATGAGATACGAATGAGAAAGACCGCGAGAACTATTAGAATAGCAAATACAATGGCTCTTCTAGATCAGATCCAGCGCGACATGGTTGCGGCGATGAAGGCAAAAGAGGAGGTGCGACTCGGAGCCGTGCGGATGATAAAAACCGTTCTAATCAAATGGCAGGCCGATAACTCTAACCCTCTAGATGAAGCAGCCGAGCTGCAGATCCTTTCGATTTTGGTGAAACAGCGGAAGGAGTCGATCGACATGTTCCGGAACGCGGGGCGGGAGGACGCGGCGGCCAAGGAGGAAGCCGAGATGGCGATTGTCGAAAGCTACATGCCGGCGGCACCGAGCGAAGCCGAGATTGACGCGGCCATCGAGGCGGCGATGGTGGAGACCGGGGCGACGGAGAAGGGCAAGATGGGGATCGTGATGAACGCCGCGAAGGCTAAGCTGGCCGGCAAGCGGCTGGACGGCAAGGTGCTGAGCGACAAGGTGAAGGCCCGGCTGAGCTAGATTTTGAAAAAGATTCGACGCTGGTAGAGCCAGTAGCAGAGCCCCCACATGACGAGCATCACGAGGATGTTGTGGGGGACGGCTCCGACGGAGCCGAGGAACGCAAACTGCTGGCCGTCGAACGCGGCGAGGCCGCGGGAGAGCCAGCCGCGGAGGACCTGCGAAAAGGCGTAAATGAAGATGCTGTTGGCGCCGACGACGAGCAGGGGGAACGTCCAGCGGCGTTCGGCGCGGATTTCGATGAGCCAGTAAAACGCGGCGAAGGCGAGCAGGACCCAGCCCACGCTAAGGAAGAGGAACGAACCGGTCCAGAGGCGCTTGACCATGGGGATAACGGGCTCCAGGGCCAGCCCGAGTGCAAACGCGACCGCTGTGCAGGTGATCAGGATTTTAAGGCGCTGCGAGGGGGTGCGGGGGGAGAGCAGGAGAAGGCCAGTCCAGCAGCCGAACAGGACAGTGAGAGCGTTACCGAGGCAGTTCAGGGTCGTGTAGAAGCCGGAGTAGTTGTAGCCGAGGACGCGGAGGTCAAAGAGGGCGGCGAAGTTGGCTTGGGGGTCGAAGGGACCGGTGGGGCCGGGGAAGAGGTAGAAGAGCATGTGGTGGAGCGCGAAGATGCCCGCAGCGGCGGTGACTTGGGCGCGGAAAGGGAACTGGAGGAGCCCGTAGCAGAGGAGGTAGGAGAAGGCAATCTGGCAGAGGACGTTGATGAACTGGAGTTTTAGCGGCGCGGTGGAGCCCCAGTTGGAGAGAGCGTTCGACAGGACTAAGAGAACGACGGCGCGCCAGAGGACATGCCGCCACGGGGCGGCGCGGCGGGCGAGTGCGATGGGCATGGCGACGCCGACAATGAAGGTGAAGGCGGGTTGAATGAGGTCCCAAAGGGTGCAGCCCGCCCAGGCTGCATGTTCGAACTGATTGGCCCAATTGGCTTGGCCCTTGAACGCTTCGTAGAGGCCGAAACCGTGCGAGATGAGCAGCAGCATGATGAAGCCGCGGAAGGCATCGAGGGAGAGGAGGCGGTCTTCGGCCGGGGCGGTGGACATAGGCTCTGCTGAGAGTCTATCGGATCAGAAGCGTTCGGGCCATACGAGGCTCCGCAGAGACCGATGAATCGCCTGGTTTGCCGCGATCAGGCCCGGTTCGCCCAACGCGTACGGCTCCCCATCCCAGTTGGTGCAAATGCCACCGGCTTCTTCGACCAGCAGAAGTCCGGGAGCGAGATCCCATTTTTCCAGCCCCCAATCCCATAGGGCATCGAAGCGTCCAGCCGCGACATTGGCGAGGTCGAGCCCTGTGCATCCGCTGCGACGCAGTCCCTGCGCCGCTCCGCAGACGCGATGAAAAGGAGCGGGGTCCAATCCGCGATGGCGCTTCCCGCTGGGGAATCCGCTGGCTACGAGCGCGTCGGCAAGCGACGCGATTGACGAAACCTGCATACGGGCTCCGTTGCAGTAAGCGCCCAAACCCCGCGCGGCGCTAAAGGTTTCGTTGCGCATGGGGTCATGAACGACGGCCAACTGCAGTTCGCCGTGGGCTTCGAGCGCGAGCATCGTGCAAAAGTGGGGCACCGAATGGGCAAAGTTTTTGGTGCCATCGAGCGGATCGACATACCAGACGTGTTCGGAAGCGCCGCTGATTTGCCCCGATTCTTCGCAAAAGACGCCATGGCCGGGGAAGACCTGCCGGATTTCAGTGGCGATTAGGAGCGCCGCTTCGACGTCGGCCTGAGTGACGATGTCGAGGGATCCCTTCCGCCGGGATACGATCCCGCCAGCGAGGAAATGCTCCCGAATCAGGTTTCCGGCCTTTTCGGCGATGCGGATTGCCGCGTCCAGAGTTTCGTGCTTCATGAGGCGAAGAGCAGACGGGAAAGGAGCCGGAATGGCTGTTCCCGGCTCTCCTGTTCGAAAAGGCAGATCGCGTCGCAGTTGAGCGGCTCGCTCAGCACGGGCGCGAGTTCTCTCGACAGCCGGTCGTGGGTGGAAGCCAGGAGCGATTCCTCCGTGAGACTTGAGCTCAGCGTCATGTGGAATTTCCACTGATCGAAAACGTACGGATAGCCCCATTGGTCGATCATCTCCAGCTGCCGGGAATTCTCGATTCCTCGTCGCCTCGCCGCGGTCTGTTCGATCGTTAGCGGCATGCGGAAGGGCTCGAATTCACGAACGCATGCCGCAGCGAGCAGACTCAATTCCGGGCTCGGTTGCGCTTCCGTGAGGGCGAGGAAGTTTCCCAAGCGCGAGACGACCAGCGACGGCATCGCGAAGGAGCGTCGGGTTGCGGCGAAGCTTGCGGCGGCTTCGAGCAACTCCTCGCGAGAGGCATCTTCGCGGAGGTGGAAGGGTGGTTTCAGCGTTGCGTGAAAACCATAGTGCCGGGGAAACCGCACGGTCGAATCGTCGACCTCGACGGGGGATTCCTTCCCGCTAACCGCATCGCGGCCGAGCCAGGCGGAGGCGAACCGCCACAATGACGAATCCGGATGCGGGGCATAATATATCGCGATACGACCATCACCCGACACGAACACCCTCCCTCCAAACTTTATGCACGCAAGCGATCCCGTTCCGCCAGGATACTTCGATCAGATCCGCCCGCATCCCCGGGGCAATTCGCCCCCGATCCGGAAACCCGGCCGCGGCGGCGGGGGCCGAGGTTACCATCGCCATCGCCGTTGGCAAGGGGATGATCTCGGAGAGTTGCAATGCCGCGTTGAGCAAGCTCACGGGCGCGTAGTCGGAAGAAAACGCATCCACCAGACCGAGTTCCACCGCCTGCTTCGCGCACAGATTTCCGGACTGCGACCCGCCCAGGACAATGTTCGGCGCGCCCATTACCGTCACCAAGCCAGACTCTTTGGCCAGCCGCGCGGCTTCGAGCGTCGTTGGAAACTCAGAGATGCTCGCCCCTTCCGCCACCGCTTGCTCGATGTGCGCCGCACAGCTATCGTCGTGGCTCGCCAGGATTATACTGGACAGTTCGCGGACTCGCGCCGCCATCGCTTCCCGGTTGGAATCGGCGTGCGTGGCTTGGAGTTCGCGCTCCTTGGCGACCGTCGCGTCGAACCAGGCGTCGCTCACCGGACCCATTTTCTCGTAATCCTGGCGCAGCTTGGCCAGATCGGCGGTCTGCCGCTGACCCGGCGTATGATCCATTAACGACACCAGACGTAGTGCGGGATGCGCGGCGACCCGGTCGAAGTTAGCCAGCAGGTGCGGATGGGGAAGCTCACAGCGAAAGTGCAGATAATGCTCCGCGGCCAGTCCGCCGTTGTTCTTGGCGGCATCGAAAGCGGCGACGGTGTCTTCGACGAAATCACGGGATTGCCCGGCGAAATCGCGATCGACGCCAATACAAATGGCGTCCAGCACGGTTGTGATGCCGGCTCCGCGAATCACGGCGTCGTGCGCGTAAAGCGCCATCAGTCCTGGCCAGCGGGTCGCCCGGGGGCGGATATGCTTTTCGAGGTTGTCGGTGTGCAGCTCCACCAAGCCAGCCGTGAGCAGTCGACCTTCGAAGTCGATGGCGGCGGGAAGGGAGCTGATACCGGGTTGGACATCGGCGATCAGACCGTCCTCGATGACCGCGGTTCCCGTGATCACCTCGCGATCGAGCACGATGCGGCAATTGGTCAGAATCATCATGAGTAACTCTCAAAGTAGCGAGTGAACATTACGCCAACATGAAATTCACGTGTTCGATAAGTCTCTGTGACTTTCGGGCGCTACAGTCACGGGTTATGATCGTGAGTAGTCAACGCGTACTGGTCCAGGGAGAGCTCGTTCCGCGGACGATTGAACTCGCCGACCAACAGATCGCCCTGGTCGCCGAACACCATGCTCCAGGCGATTGGGATTTCGGCAACTTGATCCTTTTGCCTGGCATTGTGGATATTCATGGGGACGCCTTTGAACGGCAATGGATGCCGCGCCCCCGCGTATTTTTCCCCATTGAGCTGGCGCTGCTCGAAACGGATCGGCAAATGCTCGCCAATGGCATCACTACCTCGTACCACGGCCTAACGGTATCGTGGGAGCCGGGATTGCGGGGACTCGAGCACGGGCAGTCGATGATCGACGCCGTGGACGAAATTCGCCCGCAGCTGCGGTGCGATACGCGGATGCACTTGCGTTACGAAGTGTTCGCGCTCGATCAGGTGAATCGCCTGCTGTCCTGGATCCAAAGCGGTAAGGTCGACCTGATCGGATTCAACGATCATCTCGGGATGATCGAAGCGCAGTTGGGCAATGAGAACAAGGCTGGCAAGTACGCCGAGCGAAGCGGGCTCACGATCGAAGGGTTCCGTCGTCGGTTGATGGAGATGAAGTCGCGCGCCGGCGAGGTGCGCGGCAAAGTGGAGCAGGTCGCGGCGTTGGGACGCGAACGCAACATCCCGATGGCCTCCCACGACGATGAAACTCCGGAGATGCGGGCCAACTATGCCGAACTCGGGGTTGGGATCTGCGAGTTTCCGGTGGATGAGGTCACGGCGCGTTCGGCGATGGACGCTTCGAGCGAAGTTGTGATGGGTTCGCCGAATGTGGTGCGAGGCGGCAGCCACGCCAACCGGATGACGGCGATCGAAGCCATCCGCGGGGGATATTGCAGCATCCTCAGCTCCGACTACTTCTATCCTTCGATTTTGTACGCAGCGTTCCGTATTGCGGCCGAAGGCGTTCTGTCTTTGGCCGACGCCTGGAAGCTGGTGTCGGAAAACCCGGCTCGCGCCGCGGGCCTCGCCGATCGAGGCCGCATCGCGCCCGGACTCCGCGCTGACTTCGTCGTCGTTGATGATTCGCATCCCGGGCATCCGCGAGTGGCCGCAACCATTACCGCCGGGGAGATCGTTTACTGTGCTGAACCGGCTCTACTGAAGAAGGCGGCATCCGCATGAGCGTGCGCATTCTTTCTGAGGAACCTACCATCGACCCGACGGCGAACGTACGGGATTCGACGCTTGGAAAATGGACGGCCGTCGGGGCGCGTACGACCATTAGCGAATCGACCATGGGCGACTACTCCTACGTCGTCAACGATTCCAGTATCATTTATTCGGAAATCGGCAAGTTTTGCTCGATCGCCGCGCAAACACGCCTCAATCCAGGTAATCATCCGATGTGGCGGGCCGCCTTGCACCACTTCAGCTACCGCAGCGTCTCCTACCAGTTGGGGGAGGAAGACGATCACGAATTTTTCGAGTGGCGGCGCAGCCATCGGGTGGTTCTCGGCAACGACGTCTGGATCGGTCACGGCGCGGTCGTGCTGCCCGGCGTGAAGATCGGCAATGGCGGCGCGGTCGGAGCCGGAGCGGTGGTGCGGCACGACGTGGAGCCCTACTCCATTGTGGTGGGCGTTCCGGCGAAACCGATCCGCTGGCGGTTTGAACAACCGGTGCGCGAGGCGCTGCAGCAGATCGCTTGGTGGGATTGGTCCCGCGGGGCAATCAAGTTGGCGTTGCGGGACTTTCGAGCGCTGTCGGCGGAGGAGTTTGTCGAGAAGTATCGAAGCGGAGCTCCGCAAGTATCGGAAAGTGATCGGACGGATACAGAGCCTCTCTCCGCGCTATGAGGGTTTGAAAGGAGTTAACGGAGAGCGGGCCGCGCACCAGGATCCAGTCAACTCTGCGGGCCAGGGCCTCACCGGTAAAGCCGTGCACGGTACCGGCTGGACCGCCCGGATTTTCGGCTTCGTCCCGGGCATCGCGAAACTGCGCCAGCAGAATCCTGTGGACTTCACTTCCGGCCAAGGAGTTGAAATCGCCGGTAAGAATCACCGTCTCTCCCGCGGCGACGCCCCGATCACGAAGCAACTCGGCCGCATGGAGGCGAGCTTCGGCCTGGATGGATTTGTAAGGGAAGTGCGTATTGAAAAGGGAGAACTCCCACCCGGACACATGGCGCATCCGCGCCCAATTCACGGCATAGGGTTTGTGGATGCGCCACGAACTCGACGCCGGGACATCGGGCGTTTGAGATAGCCAGAAGGCCGCACTCTCGAGGATTTCGACCGAGTCGCGCCGATAGTAAACGGCGGTGAATTTCTCTTCTTCGTTCGCATACCGCCCGACCCCGAAGCGGGCGTATTCCGGTAGTGCGTGGTCGAGAAACTGCAACTGCTCCATGACCGGTTCCTGCAAGCCGGCCACGTCGGGCGCTTCGGAGCGAATCAGGTCTGCCACAAACTCGCGGCGGTTCTCCCAGCTGTGGAGGCCGTCGGCGGGCTCCGGATAGCGAATATTGAACGACATCACGCGCAAGTTCATTCCGCCACCGCGAACTTGCGTTGCCCGTTCACCCACACCTGCGTGACGTGGGCGTAGTCGCGCCGGTCCTGAAACACGACGAGGTCGGCGAGCTTGCCCGCTTCCAAGCTTCCCAGATCATGATCCCGGCGCAGGTGGCGGGCCGGATTCAACGTCATCAGACGCAGAGCATCGTGAGGAGCGGTGCCGGAATTGATCATTCGCACCGCGCTACCGAGGAGAGAGGGGAAATGATAATCGCTGCAGAGAATGTCGACGAGGTCTTCGGCGAGGGCTTCGTGACAGGAGAGGTTTCCGCAATGCGAGCCACCGCGATAGTAGTTCGGTGCGCCCATACAGACCATCATTCCGAACGCTTTGGCTTGACGAGCGGCTTCGAGCGTAACCGGCATTTCGGCCAGGGTGGCGCCGAAGCCGTTGGCCTCCTCGACGTGCCCGATGGTGGTATCGTCGTGGCTGCCAAGCGGGATGGAGCCCTCGAAGGCGGCTACCACGGCCGCTCGGTTGTTCACCTCCCGCGCCCTCCTGATCCGCTCCTGGAACCAAGCTTCGGCTTCGGGTAGGCTGATGTTCTTCATCAGAGCCCAGCGTTTCACTTGCTCGTGATAGGTATTCCGATACTGCCGCTGGCCGGGAGTGGAATCATTGAAAACGAGGTTTCCGAGACTCTCGCGATGCGCGATCAGCCGCTCCAGCGGACCTTCACATGGCTGGAAACAGGGATCCCAGCGGACATGGACAAAGTGGCGACCGAGCGAGGTTTGGCGGAGACGCGCGTACTCTTCGATCAGAGCGATCCCGTTACCGGTCCAAGACCCCAGCGGCCCATCGGTTTCCGCGGAGACACGCGCCGCGCCCAGCACGGTGGTGACACCACAACCGATGGCGCGAAGGTCCATCAGGTGAAACGCGAGGGCCAGAGGAAAGTTGGCGTCTGGCCGCGGATGGATCTCTTTTTCGAGGTAATCGGTGTGGATATCGATCACGCCCGAAGTCAGGTACTGTCCATGAAGATCGATGCCTTCGGCGTAGCTGCGTTCGGGTTGTACGTCTTCGATCCGCCCCTCGGCAATTACGATGGAGCCGTTGACGGTGCGGTGGGGCAGTACGAGAGTGGCGTTGCTGAGAATATGCCTGGTCATGTTGTTGTTGTTGTTGTTGGCGAGTTCAATAGGCGCTTACGAGCCTGGTCCGAAATTCGCTCGATTGATGAGACGAGCAGGAGCGAAATGATCGCATAGCCAAGTACGTCGTGATAGCGCAGGCCGCTGTTGGCAACGTGGAGCTGAAAGCCAAGCCCGCCGCCGCCGAACAAGCCCAGTGCGATCGCCGCGCGGACATTAACTTCGAACGCATAGAGGATTAAACCGAGAAGCGCGGGCATCACCTGAGGCAACACGCCGAAGGCGATGATCTGGAGACGGGTGGCGCCGGTAGCGGCCATCGATTCGCAGGGCTGGGGTTCGGCCCGTTCGATCGCATCGGCGAACAAGCGGCCAAACATGCCGATGGTGGAGAAGATCAGGGTGACCGCGCTGGCGAAGGGACCGATCCCTAAAGCGATCAGGAGAATCATGAGAATGAAGATCGCGGTGATGGCTCGCTCCACGGCCATCGCCCCGCGGACGGCCAAGCGGATGCCGGGATGCGGCGTCGTGTTCGAGGCCGCCAGCAGCCCCGCGAGCAGACCAACGAGGCATCCTCCGATGGTGCCCATGGTGGCGACGGCCAACGTCTCGAGGACCGATGCCCAGATCTGCCGGTCCTGTAAAACGGCGATGTTCGGAGGGAACATCCGGTCGGCTAGATCGGCAATATGGTGGAACTGCGTAAACAAACCGAGCGGGTTGACCTCGAGCGCCGCCATCAGGATAAAGAGAGCCAGAGCTATCCCGCTGATAAAGAACCACAGGCGACGAGCCTTTCGGGACGGCAGTTCGTAGGGCACGGCGTTCATTTGCGGAGATCCCGCATCCAGCGCTGACGCAAACTGTTGCCTACCTGTTCGGCTGTGACGATGAGAACGAGCGTGGCCAGCGCCGCCAAGGTTGCCCGCTCATAATTAGTGCGGCTGATGGAGAAAAGAATCTCTTGCCCTAGGCCGCCTGCTCCGACGGCACCGAGGATGATCGTCGAGCGGATGTTGTAGTCGAAGCGGAACATGGTGTTCGAAACGAGCGCCGGGAGGACTTCCGGAATCACTCCGTAGCGGATCGTTTGCGAGAGATCCGCTCCGGTGGCCCGAACGGATTCCGCCACATGGGGATCGGCTTCTTCAATGGCGTCGGCCATCAGCTTGCCCAGCATGGCGACGCTCGAAAGGCCCAGGGTGAGGATGCCAGCGAAAGACCCCAGCCCGAACGCTACGACGAAGAACAGCAGCAGCAGCACGTCCGGGGTTGCTCGTTCCAGGCCCAGCAACAGACGAACCGGCAGTCGGAGCCAGGGCGGTGCGATGTTGCGGGCCCCGGCGAGTCCAATGGGCACGGAGAGAACGGACCCGATCAGAGTAGCCGCGGAGGCCAGGAGTAAAGTTTTAGCGGCCTCCGGCAGGATTTCTTCGGCGGCAGACCAGTCCGGGGGGAAAAACCCTCGGAGAATCTCCAGCACCCGTAGGGCAGAGTCGGCAAGTCCTTTCCATTGGAATTCGCAGAGCCCCGCCGCCCAGACCAGGGCCAGCGCCAGACCGCCAATTGCCGACAATCGCCGAAGAAACTGGCGCGGGGCTGAATAGCCGGCGATCATTGAAGGCCCACCTGCTGCTCCATCGTGGCGATCTCCGCGCCGTAGACTTCCAAGAGCTGACTCTGGGAAAGTGCCGGCGGACCGTCGTAGACCACCTTCCCCTGCCGCAATGCAATGGCGCGGGTGCAATAGCGGCGGACCAGATCCGGCTGGTGAAATGCGCCCACGACGAGCGTTTCCCGCGAAAGCATCTGTAGCATCGCCATCACGGTTTCGGCGTTGCGCGGATCGAGGCTAGCGATTGGCTCGTCGGCGAGATAAAGCAGCGGCTTCTGATGAACCGCCCTCGCAACAGCGACGCGCTGCATTTCGCCGCCGCTCAGGCTACCCGTGATCCGGCCGGCAAACGATTGCATGCCGACCCGTTCCAGCGCGGTGTAAGCCTGACTCGCTTCGCCATCGGTGAATCCGTAGAGCCAACTGCGCACGGGATGGATCGAGCCGAGACGGCCAATCATGACGTTCTCGATGACGGTGAGGCGCTTGACCAGCTGCAGGCCCTGAAAAATCACCCCCACTTGGCTGCGCAAGCGCCGCAACTCGCGGCCCTTGGCCTGAGCGATGGACCGGGATTCGCCGGGATTGATCGTCAGGCGCACGTCCCCACTGGTCAAGTTAGTCAGGCCGGCCATGGCCCGGATCGTGAGCGTCTTGCCCGCGCCACTGGCCCCCAGGAGCGCGACGAACTCGCCCGGTAAGGCCTTGAACGAAACGCGATCGAGAAGTACCTTCCCATCGGGCAGCCGCTTGTCCAGTTCTCGTGCTTCGATCATAGCGGTGACCTAATTCAACAGGCGCATGGTGGTCTGGCTGGTGGCGATCTTGCGCAGTTCATCGAAATTGGCATCCGTCGCGGCAAAGTAGCGAAAGTCGGGATACTGTGTCGTAACCTGCATCTCGTTCGCTAGCGCAGGATCCGCATCGGCAATGGCCAGGAAGGCCGCGCGCAAACGATCTTTGAGATCTTGCGGGAGATCTTTACGCACCGCCAGCGGGCTTTGCGGAATCTTGCTGGACGTCCAGAGCACTCGCAATGAACCGGCCTTAATCTTTCCCTTGGCTTCTGATATTCGAATGACGTTGGGCATCATCGCCCCGGCATCCACTTTCTTGCCGAGGATCGTGTACATCGCCGTGGGATGGTCGCTTGTAAAATGCAGCTTGCGGAATCGCTTCTCGGGAATCACCCCCCGGCCCTCAAGGTATTGGCGGGGGATCAAGTGGCCGGAGGTGGAGGCCGGGTCGACAAACGAAAAGGTGTATTTTTCAGCATTGTTCAGCAGTTCGTCAATCGTCTTGATGGGCGAGTCGGCCCGGACGACGATGGCGGATTCATAGGTGCCCGGTCCGCCGGACGTGGTTCCCGGGATGGCGATCGCTTCGGCGTTCGCGTTTTGCGCGGCTAAGAGGTACGCCATCGGACCGAGGTTTGCGGCGTCAATTCGCTTGGCGCGCATGGCTTCGACCGTCGAGGCATAACTCGTGCCAACGACCATTTCGACTTTGACCTGAAGCGTTTTTTCGAGATACTCGCGCAGTAATCGAATACGCTTTTTCGAAGCACCCGGGTCGTCGGATGAAGTGCTGTAAGAGAACCTGAGCGTCTCTTGCTTCGACGCGCCGCATCCGCTAAGCATGGCCAAGGCCAAGGCTGGAACCAAGAGATTACGCATAGATGGCCTCGGCGATCTTTCCGTCGCTGAGGAGCAGCCGACGTTCGGCGAGTTTTCGCATGGTGTATTCGTCATGAGTGATGACCAGCATCGACGTGCCTTGGGCGCGAAGCTCGTTGATCATCTCGATGACGGCTTGCTTGGACTCGACGTCCAGGGAGGCCGTAGGCTCATCCAGCAAGAGCAGCCGAGGGTTCGTCACGATCGCGCGTGCGATGTTGACCCGCTGTTGTTCCCCGCCGCTGAAGGTCGCCGGGAACGCGTCCCACAGCTCTTGAGGAAGTGACAGCCGTTCAAAGACATGTCGTACTTGTCGGGCGGCATCCAGTCGATCCACCCCCCGGCGCAGCATCGGCTCCATGACAATGTCGAGGGCGGGCACCCGGGGAATCACCTGCAGAAACTGGGAGCAATAGGTCATCTCGCGACGGCGAATGGCCAGCACCTCGTGCTCGCTGGCCGCGGCCAAATCGAGCCGCTCGCCATTGGCGGAGTGAAAGAGCATGTGGCCGGAGGAAGAGAGGTAGGTGCGATAGACGCACTTCATGACGGTCGATTTCCCGGACCCGGACTTGCCGGCCAACCCGAGTACTTCGCCCTCGCGAATCGCAAAGTCGATCCCGGCCAAGGCGTGGACGCGCTTGCCGCCGCGGATGTGGAGTTCGAAGGTCTTTTGTAGGCCTTGTACTTCTAGAACCATCGTCATGTTCCGAATCCTTTCAGAGCAGCGAGCTCACTAAGAGTTGCGTGTAGGGGTGTTGCGGATCCTGCAAGATTTGGTCGGTTAGGCCGGTTTCCACAATGCGCCCATGTTTCAAAACGATGGTCCGATCCGTGAGCATGCGGATGACGCCGAGGTCGTGCGAGACGACAATCATCGAGATGCCGAGATCGGCTTGCAGTTGGCGGATCATGTCAAGCACCTTCGCCTGCACCGAGACGTCGAGGCCACTTGTCACTTCATCGAGAAACAGCAGCGGCGGATTGTTGGCGATCGCCTTCGAAATCTGCACCCGCTGCTGCATGCCACCGGAAAAAGTCCGGGGCGTCTGGTCCATGCGCTGCGTGGGAACTTCGGTCTGCGCGAGGAGGTGCAAGGATCGTTCGCGCATCTTGCCGACGTGCATTTGCCCGGCCATGATCAGCTTCTCGGCGATGTTGCCGCCGGCGCTAAAGTTGAGGTTCAAGCCATCCCGCGGATTCTGGTAAACCATGCCCAATAGATGATTCCGGAGGTATCGTTTCCGCTGGCCCGACAGGGTGAGGAGGTTTGCGTTGCCTTCCTCAACGGCCTGCAAGAGTACCTCACCGGCAGTCGCTTCCTGGTCAAAATACAGCAACTGAACCAGGGTGCTTTTGCCCGATCCGCTTTCGCCGACCACCCCCAACACTTCGCCCGGATACAGGTCGAACGAGATATCGGCACAGGCGACAATCGCTCCAGTCTGGGAGCAGATGTTGGTGCTCGCCCGCGGACCGGTACGATCAATCGTTCCGCCGTCAGGCTCTCCGTAGATTTTGGTCAGGTTCCTGACGCGCAGCAGCCAGTCGTTCATTGCGACTCCCGAAAGAGCCGCTGCGGCGGCCGTGGTTCCCCGGTCCGCAGCTTGTCCAGGAAGTTACTGTCGTTGACGACGAACTTGCGGACGCCGGCGGCATCGTAAATCTCGTCCAGGAAAGCGTCGCCTTGGCCTGAGTAAGAACAGTTGAGCCCGCCCCAATCTTCAACCCGGAAACGAACGTCCTCGAATTCCAAGGGTTCAACCAAGGTGTGCGGAGGCACGGCGTAGATCCGCTTCTCCCGACCGGCGCCGAAGAGGTAGAGACACTTGGCGTGGCTAAGGTTGGGTACGTCCCAGCGCGGAATGGGCGAGGGCGACATGAGATACCGGCCATTTACTTTGACCGGATATCCAGCGCCGCGCATCAAGGATCCGTAGCGCACGAAAGACTCATAAAGCGAGACCCACATCCGCGCGTAGTCGGCCTCGGCGTGCATCTGGCGCGTTCGATTTTCCAACCGCTCGACCGGGCGCAACACCTCGGGTTGGGGAACCTGAAATACGAGGATCTGTTTTTCGGTGAGGATCTCTTCCGGAATCCGATGCCGGGTCTGGATCAGCGTGGCAGCGGCGGTGTCGGTGGTGACCTCGCATCCCGTCATCCGCTGGACGAACTGCCGGATGCTGCACGCGTTGACGCTGGCGTCGCTGCCCTGATCGATCACTTTCAGAAGGTCTTGTTTTTGGATCAAGGAAAGAGTGACGTGCAATCCGCCGGTGCCCCAGCCGCGGGCGATCGGCATTTCCGGTGACGAATACGGCACCTGATAGCCGGGGATCGCGACGGCCTTCAAAAGCTTGCGTCGAATCTCTTTCTTCGTGCTCTCGTCAATGAACCCGAAGTTGTAACTGGTCTGCAGTCTGGTGTTTTCGATCACGATTTGATGGCTCCGGCCACGCCGGCCTCCGGCTGCCCGACTGAGGCACGTTTGCGGATCTCATCGGCCCGTTGCATCGAATCGCGCAAGTTGTCGAGTCCCGATTGAAAGGTGACGTAATGGGGTAATTTCAGGTGGTTCGTGAAGCCATAGGATTCGACGCCTTCGCTGTGATAGATCGTGAATTCCTGGCTATTGGCCGGGTTGGCGTCGTTGGGTTGGCGCAACGAGCTATCGAGCATCCCCATGCAAATCACTTTTGTTTCATTGTGTCCGAAGCAGAGTCCGTAGCCGATGGCGAGGTAGGGAACGGACTCCTCTCGCTTCTTGGACGGTGGGGCGGGACTCACCATTTCGCACTCGGTGACGGTGAGGCGGCCGATGTAGCGTTTGCGGCCATTGGGATCGGTAACGCGGACTTCGACATCGCCCATCCGCAGTTCGCCGACAGTTCCGTGTCCGCCGGCCGCGAAGCCTCGCATGGTGGAGTAGCCGAGGCACATCAGGGCGCCGGTTTCGGCTCTGGCCAAGGACTGCAGGACCGCCGAGCGGGGGGCGGGATACTTCACCGCATCGCGGGTAATGTCCACCACGCGTCGGTCGGAGTCGTCGCGAGCGTCTTTGCGCATCAACCCTTGGGCGGACAACAGGTCGATCACCTTGCCGAACCGCTGGGTTGGTTGTCCGGGGCCGGTTTCGGACGCAAACTGATCCACAAACTGCGCACTGGTTCGGGCGGTCTCTTCAGCCACGGCCGGATCAAAAAGCCGCTGCGTGTAGTCGCGGGTCGGCCCGAGAATCTGGCCGCCGGGGATGTCCCGAAACGCGGAGGAGATGCGGCGCTTGACGAGCATATCGCGGGTGGAAATCACGTCGGAATAGTAACGGCGGCTCAGGGTAGCGCGATAAGCCCGCAGCAGAAACGCCGCCTCGAAGACGTCCCCTTCCATTTGTTTCAGCGCCAAAGCGGCGTGCTCCGGGGCATAAAGGGAGCCTTCGCCCATTACTTTGTCCACCAGCAGGCGCATTTGGGTGCGGATCTGTTGTACTTCGATCGGCGCGGTCTGACCTCGCAGGCGGTAGAATTCCACCAGTTGGGCGGCGTTGGCGATGGCGTCTTCTCCACCTTTTACGGCTACGTATCCCATTGCGTTATCCCCAGTTAAAGTTCGTCGAACGCGGCAGGCAAACGATCCTGGTTCCGCAAGTGAAAATCACGTCCACCCCGAGCGGATACTCCGCGTTGTTGGACCGTAAAGTGGCCAGCCAGACCGGATGCAAGCCCTTGGCATAGAAGACAGCCGAACCATCCACTCCCGGGCCTTGCGCGTGGACCCGGATCGAGTCTGGCTGGGCTTCGCCGCTCAGGTCGGCCAATTGCGCAATGATGGTGGCCCCATTGTCAGGATAGTGAAGATCGCCGCAGTTGGCGGCGGCGAGCTGCTGTTCGCCGAAATCTGCGGAGCTAAAAAAAAGAAAGCTCGCGGAGAAGACCTCGGCATTGCTGGCGCGCGTATTGGTTCGAATGTACTCGGTGACCTGCTCCGAGTGGCCGATGGTGACGAAGCCCGTTTCGGCGCTCAATAACGCGAGCGCCACCGCCGCCGAGGCCGACGAGAGTCCCGCCGGAGGATGGATCGAAAGCGGACCGAAATCGTGAATCATCGCCGGGCGCGACATCGCCGCCAGAAGAGTTCGAAAATCCCGCGCGGAGTCGACTCGTTCGTCGTAGGCGGATTCGCGAAGGGTCATTCCTGCTCCAGGAGTTTGAAATCGACTTTGGTCCGCATCACATGGGCGAACTCAAGTTGGTCCCGCTGTTCGAGCAGGGACATCTGTTCGGCGACGAACCCGACCAGAGCTGCGGACTCCCCGTCCCGCAAAGCGTCGAGAACGGCCATGCAGTAGGTGCGCGAGATCTCTTCACCCAGGCAGATGCCAAGCCCGACGACCCCATCGACGGAGACTTCGCACTCGGTCGTAAGCGCTTCCCCGAGGTAGAACTCCTGGCCTTCGAGCGAATCTTCGGCCCGGATCATGATCAATCCGACGGAGGGCTCGCGTATGATCTTCACCTCGTGCGTGGTTTCAAACGACCGCACCAGAGCTTGGAGCCCTGAAAGATCGCAATGAAAAATCGCTTGATCGAGGTCTTCCATTATTCGTCGCGGCACTAGCACACCAAATGCTAACGCCCCGATATAACGAATGAATTAAGATTTACGCACAGCCGCATGAATTCGAGGGGTGGTCCCGCCGAGGCCCATCCTGCTGGAGGAATGCCCCCGATCCCGACGCGGGATGCGAAACTGGAGAGATGGGAATTCCATGTTGAACTGGTGGAAGAGCAGTGACGCGAATGAAACGCCGGCCAAGCGGTCTTTGGACCTGGAGGCAATTAAGCAGGAGCCTTGCGCGATTCTGTTTAAACATAGCCGGACCTGCCCGGTGAGCTTCATGGCACAGGCGCAGGTGAAACGGTTCGTGGCGCTGCATCCCGAGGTTCCGGTTCATACGCTGGTGGTGCAGGATGATCGGGAGTTGTCGCGGGAAGTGGCGCAATGGACGGGAATTCGGCACGAGTCGCCCCAGGTATTCGTGCTGCGAAATGGGACGGTGGTGGCCTCTACCTCGCATGAGGGTGTGACGGCGGAGTACCTTGCCGCGTCCGTGCAGCCGTAGTCGGGAACCCAAACCGAAAATCGATGATACGCTCATCGCATGATTTCGCTGCGCCTCTGTCTGCTCTTGTCCCTTGTCGCTTTGTCTCTGCCCGCCCAATCGGTCACCGGCACCATCGTCGGCACCGTAGTTGACCCTTCCGGCCTAGCGGTCGGGAAGGCTGATGTCACTCTGGTGCAACCCGCCACGGGACTCGAACGCCGCACTACGACAGCCGAGACCGGCTCGTTCGCCTTTCCGGCCCTTTCCCCGGGCCAGTACAACCTGACCGTGAAACGAGACGGTTTCAAGCAGTCCGAACGGCGCAACCTGAACCTGACCGCCTCCGAGACGTTGACCGTGGGCGATGTCCAACTGCAGGTCGGCTCGACCACCGAAAGCGTAACGATCTCCGCCGAAGGGGCCACGGTGCAGACCGCCAGCGCGGAACGCTCCGGCGTCATCACCAGCTCCCAAGTGGAAAACATCCTGATTCGCGGCCGCAACGTCACCTCACTGCTGCAACTGCTGCCCGGCGTGGTCGATACCTCCGACCGCGACGCGATCGACCGCGGCTTCACCGTGAACGTCCAAGGCGGGCGCAACAACACGAACAATCTAACAGTCGACGGCATGTCCATGATCGACGTCGGCAACAACCAGGGCGGCACGGTGAGCGTTGGCATGGACGCGATTGCGGAAGTGAAGGTGCTGCTGACGAACTATCAGGCCGAGTACGGCCGGATGTCCGGCGCCAATGTGCAACTGATTACGAAGAGCGGCACGCGGAAACTACACGGCATGTTCAGTTACTTCAAACGCCACGAACAGTTCAATGCGAATAACTTCTTCAATAACCTGACGGGCCTCGCCAAGCCGCGGACCCGGCTGAACACTTACAGCTATAACATCGGTGGTCCGATCATGATTCCGAAGTTGTTCAATACCGGTCGCGAGAAGCTGTTCTTTTTTTGGTCGCAGGAGTTTTGGCCCCGGTCTTCCAGCCTGCCGCTGGGCCAACTGACGACCCCGACCGAACTCGAACGGGCCGGGGACTTCTCCCGCTCGGTGGAGTTGAACGGCGCGTTGATTCCAGTTCTCGACCCGACCAATGGCCAGGCGCTGCCCGGCAATCGCATGCCCGCCAGCCGGATCGACCCCAGCGGCCGGGCGTTGCTGAACTTTTTGCCAGTCCCGAATTTCTTCGATATCGGCATCTCCGCCCGGCGCTACAACTACGTCTTCCAGGAGCAGGTGGATACACCGCAGCGCCTGGAAACCATGAAGGTTGACTACCAGATCCACCCGAAAAGCCAACTCGCCTTCAGCCTCTCGCGGCACAAGGACGAACAGACCGGACCGTTTGGCATCCCGACGGGCGGTGCCAATTGGGGTCAGATGCGGAAGACGTTTTGGACGCAGGGTACGGTGCTGTCGGTGCGGAATCAGATGATCCTTTCGCCGACCCTCGTGAGCGAGTTCACGTTCGGATACTCGCGCCGCCCCGAAGGGGAGCGCATTCCGGACGCCGAACTGAAGCGCAATCAACTGGCGACCATCGGCTACACGGCCCCGCAACTCTACCCCGCCGCCAACCCGTTGAATCTCGTGCCAAACGTCAGCTTCGGCGGGATCAGCCAGCCGATCAACCTGAATATGGACGGCCGCACGCCGCTGGACCAGACGCAGTACGCGATCAACCTGACTTACAACATAACCAAGAATTTCGCTTCGCACTTAGTGAAAGCCGGGGTGTTCTATAGTCATAACCTGCGCCAGGCGCAGCTACCGGCCGCCTTCAACGGCACGCTGAATTTCGGTCGCAATCCGAATAATCCGCTCGAAACCGGCTTCGCATTCTCGAATGCGATGTTCGGCGTTTTCAATACCTACCAACAGGCCACCAGCCGCCCAGACATCAGCATCTACATCAAATCGTTTGAGTGGTTCCTGCAGGATAGCTGGAAGGTGAACCGGCGGCTGACGATTGAGTTGGGGATGCGGTTTGCCAACATCATTCCGCAGTACGAAGGCGAAGGTCGGATCTCGGGCTTCGTGCCGGGCCGGTTCGACCGTTCGAAGATGGTGCAACTGATCCGCCCGGCGATGGTGGGCGGACGTCGCGTGGGGGTCCATCCGGTGACGGGCGAAGTGTACCCGCAGGCCCTCGTCGGTGCAATTGCGCCCGGTTCGGGAAACATCGCGAATGGGTTGGTGGTGGGCACGGATGCGTCTTACCCGCGCGGCCTCACCGAGAACGCGGGGATCCAATTGAATCCGCGGATTGGCTTTGCCTGGGACGTATTTGGCAACGCGAAGACGGCCATCCGCGGCGGTTTCGGCATGTTCAGCAACATCGGCGACTTCCAGTTGCTGCGCTTGTTGGGCGGCCAACCGCCGCTCGTCTCGACGCCGTTAATCAACTTCGGCAACCTGCGGGACGCCGCCAGCACGCCCGGGTTCGTTTTCCCGCAGGACATCATCGGCGTGGACGGTGCTTCGAAGATCCCGAACGTGATGAACGGCAGTCTTTCGATTCAGCAGAATCTGGGGTGGGGCACGGTGGTGGATGTGGGCTACGTGATGTCGCTCGGCCGCCATCTGCTGTGGCAGCGCAACTTGAGCCCGATTCCGCTGGGGGCCAACTTCCTGCCCCAGAATGCCGACCCGACGAACACGCGGGTCCCGCTGCCGTCGTCGTTCCTGCGCAGCATCGTAGGCTATAACGACGTGCTGCAACGCGAGTGGGCCGCGTCTTCGAACTACCACTCGTTGCAGGTGAGCGCGAACCGCCGCTTTGCGCGCGGCCTGCAGTTCGGTGGGTCCTGGACGTGGTCGAAATCGATGGACTACAACAGCAGCGACCTCGTGACGGTGAGCGCGCTGGTGCCGGTGCGGGTTTGGAACTACGGCCTGTCGGACTTTGACCGGACCCATGTCGCCAAAATCAACTACAACTACGATATTCCGACGCCGCAATGGGCGAAGGCCGGGATCGCGAAGCAGACGTTGGGCGGTTGGCAGGTCTCCGGGCTGACCAGTTTCGTCAGTGGCGCGCCGACGACGGCCGGACTGAATTTCGTGGCGGCTACCGACGTGACGGGCTCGGCTTCGCAGGGGGCCCGGGTAAACATTGTGGCCGATGCGGTGCTTCCGAAAGGCGACCGGACGTTCAGCCGCAACTTCAACACCGACGCCTTCCGCCCGCCCGCCATCGGGACGATCGGCAACTCGGCGCGGTACACGATGCGGGGGCCGGGCATCAACAACTGGGACGTGGCGGTGTTCAAGAACTTTGTGATTCGTGAGTCGCTGAAACTGCAAATTCGCTGGGAAAACTACAATTTCTTCAACCACACGCAGTTCAGCGCGTTTGATACCGCGACGCGGTTTGACGCGCAGGGCCGGCAGGTGAACGCTCGTTTCGGCGAATTCACTTCGGCACGGCTGCCGCGGCAGATGCAGTTCTCCTTGCGGCTGTTCTTCTAGGCGTCGAGGCCGGCGAGAAGCTCCCGGCCGTAGCGATCTTCGCGGCGGGTGATTTCGTCCCGAAGCCGCGCGCGGTGCTGGGCAATGACGGCGGCCATGCGGGGATCGCTCGCCAAATTGTGCATCTCGCCGGGGTCTTTGCCCATGTCGATGAGCATCTCCCGGGTTCCCGGCCCCTCCCAGATCGAGTACTTATACCGGGCGCTGCGCAGGGTCCGCGAATCGCCGCATTCGACGACCAGATCCTTCCGCCAGCCTGGGGCCGAACCCTTCTCGGCGACGGCGCGTACGCTGCGGCCGGGGAGCCCGGCGGGCGCGGGAATTCCGGCAAAATCACAGAGCGTGGGAAACAGGTCGATGGTAGAGCCAATGAGGTGTCGCCGATCGACTTTCCCGCGCGGCACCCGGCCCGGCCAGGAGACGATAAATGGCACGCGGGCGGACTCCTCATAGGGCAGGCTCTTGTGTTCGAAGCCATGGGCTGAGTCCATATCGCCGTGGTCGCTCGCGAAGAGGACCACCGTGTTTTTGTCGAGTCCCGTTTCCTTCAAGGCCGCCAGGACGCGTCCGATTTCGGCGTCGACGCCTTCGGTGAGGCGGCAGTAAGTCCAGCGGTGGAGCCGCCATTCCTCGGCAGTCCAATGGGCGCGGACGTATTTGCGGAAGCCGGTGAGCCGGGTGAGCGCGGCTGGTTCGCCGACGGTGGCGGCGTAATTGGCGGGTAGCGGAGGACACGCGGCCCCCGCCGGCAGATGAGAGGCGGCGGCGACGTATTCCCGCTCGACGATCGACTTCGGAAGGGCGGTGGGGAGGCCTTCCGCCTTCGTGTGGGCGTCGATCGCCACATAGCAGATATCGTGCGGGTTGATGAACGAAGCGACCAGCAAAAATGGCTTATCCTGCTTGGCCTTCAGGAAGCGGACGCACTCGGTGGCCAGTTGGTTCCGTTCATCGCGGGTGATGTACTCGAAGCCGATGCTTTCGGCGGTCATGGGCTTGGGCCAATGCGTTTTACCGCCGAAGGCGGTGCGGTAGCCGCCGGCGCGGAAAACGTGTCCCAGGGCGGTGGGCAGGACGGAAGCGGGTAGGGCGGGGGCGTTATTCCCGCGGATGCCGAAGTGGCTGGGGTAGCGGCCGGTCATCATGGACGTTCGGGCGGGGACGCACACGGGGTTACCGGAGTAAGCGAGTTCGAAGCGGACACCAGATGCGGCAAGGGCGTCCAGATGCGGCGTCTGCAACCACGGATTTCCCGTGCAACTCATCATGCCGGCGTGCTGCTGGTCGGTCATGATGTAGAGGATGTTAGGGCGGTCCGGGATCGCCACCGCTGTCGCCGCTGCGAAAAAGCTTCGTCTATCGATTGCCATCGTCGAGGCCAAGGTTATCAGAGTTCGGCGCGGGCCCTTTCCACGGGCATTCCAGCGTGGACTGTGATGCCGGCGTCGAACTTGCCGCCGTGGGCGCTCAGAAACTCGAAAAAAGCAATCGTGGGCGCGGTGGACCAAGTGAGGAGCGAAGCCGCAGCGCGGTGCACGAGGGCCGTCCGCCCCAGTTGGATCTGCCCGACCACGAAATGCCCGATCTCACGGCGCAACGTGACCATCGGAGGACCCGGGTGCTTGGCGGCAAACTCTTCGCATTGAAACGACGGAAAGCACATCAGGACGGTAAGTACGGACATGGTCTGGCGAAAGAGTGCGGCGAGATAATGGCCGAGAAGAACAACTCAGCCTTGGTCGGGAAGCGTTGGAAGAGAACCCCTTCGGCTACGCCGGCCCGGCGGGCGAGGGCGACCAATGCTTCGTCGGAAAGGCGTTTGGTGCGGGCCATGGGCTTCCCCTATCGTGGGACCGCGCACGCCGTCAGCGCTTACGGGCGAGGAAGTAGAGCGTCGCCGGCTTGGTGCCGTGCTCGAACACATCGAAGTTGGCTTCTTTCAGCAGTAGGGTCCAGCGCGTCGCGGGGCGGTCGCTCCCGTGGAAGAAGACCGGCCCCCAAGTGACGTTCATCCCGGCGTCCTTCGAGATCACCGTCAGAGGAAACTCGCCTTGGGGTTTAAGCACGCGGTTGGCTTCGGCAAGCGCTTGCTGGAGGCCTTTACTGTTCAGGTGGTCGATGGCGTAAGAGCTGACGATCGCGTCGAAACGGGCCGGTTCGAGCGGCATTTGGCGCATGTCCCCGCCCGACTTGTTGGGAATCAAGGGCCGCGCCGGCAGCACTGAAGTGGTTGTCGTACTCTCCGCCGAAGAGGTCCAGGGCAACGAAGGTGCCTAGCGGGCGAGCTTCCAGAGCCATGATGGCGGACTGCCCGGAGCCAGCGCCCATATCGAAGACGCGACCGATGCCCGAGGCAAGGAAGGAGGTGGTCTAGATCCAAGCCGAAGCAGATGAGGGCGCGGTACCTGAAATCGACAGGTGAGCGAATGCTCGTTGATAAACGAAGAGAATCGGTGGGTCAAGCGATCCCGGTTTATTTTCCGGAGGCTTGGCTGGCGGGTGCCGCGGCCATGATCAATCGGATCATCGCGTCGGAGACGAAATCCTCCCCGGGAGGATCGATCCGCACTCGATGGACGCCCGCCATTCCCCAAGGCGGCGTAGCCCCTGTCCCTCGTCTGCCAGAGGAGGTGATAGCCGTGGAGGGACGACCGGCCTGATTCGAATAGGCCATGATGCTGCGCGTGACCCATCGAGCGGGAACGACCTGCCGAGCTCGCCAAAGCCCTTGGCGCAGGTAGAGATATCCGAAACGAGCCATGTCGCGAGCGCTCATCGAGAAGACGTAGCTCAAATATTTGAAACCGCCGACCAGCTTAGAGCCTTCCACCCGCCGAATCGTCCGTCGCCGGGCACATACTCTTCTATTCCGATCGGTTCGGCGATCCGCTCAGCAAATTCCGCTAAAAGTTTCTCGCCGGTCACCTGCTCGAAAATGGCACCGGTTTGTCAGGCCGCGTCATGATAGCCGCCGGAGCGAGCGCGGAGCAGGTCGAGGATGGTGGCTTGTTTCTCTTCGGTCGTCACCACCGGAGGGGTGTCGTCAATGCCGAGATCTTCGAGGGTCTTGCCGATGTCGATATGACCTGTGGCGACATGGCTGCCGTAAAGCACGCGCAAGTAACTTTTGCAGATCGACCGTACCTCGATTTTCTTCGCGCTTGCCGGGGGTTTGGCCGTTCGTCGATGGGGTGCAGGAAGTGGTTATGCGGAAGACGGCCAGGCCAAGCCTCGAAAACGCGAGGAATCCCTGCCGTGTCATGCCCGATACGCGATTTGGCGCCGCGAAACGGGTCACGGATAACGCGTGGGCTCGCGACCGGTTACAGATGGGGCTTCCGCAACGTCATCGTAATGCCGTCCTGGAGCTGGCCGGGGAGGATGGTGCAGGCGAGGTCGTAGAAGAAATTCTTCGGTCCGAAGTAATTGCGGAGCCAAATGCCGGTAACGTCGAACTTACTTTGCCGAGCGAGTAGTTGCAGGTCCGCGATCGTGTATTCGCAAAAATGGCCCGGGTTGGACGAGTCTTCGCGAATGATCTCAAACGGACTGCGCCCAAGGACCATCCCGATGCGCTTGCCCAGGCTGATGGGGTTAGGCGTTTGCAGCACCAGCAAGCCACCCGGCCGCAACCACGAAGCCACGCAGGCCAGCACCTGCGACGGCGCGGTGTGGAGGTGCTCGATCACCTCCGCCATCACGACAATATCGTAGGGCTCAACCACCGGCCAGGCTGCCGGGTCCGCCGCGTGGTTCAGATCGAAGTTGATATGCTGGCCGCGCAACTGGCCGGTAAAGCGATGATCGAAATAGCCGATCGTGTCGACCGTAGCGTCGGGCAAGCACTGCTGGAATAGGACCGTCTGATGGGAGAGCCCGACATCGAGGAGCCGCCCAAACCCTTGCTGTACATTCACGATCCGCTGGATCGAGTCGCACAGGAACTGGTAGCGCCGGTGATGGAAACGTAAATATTCTTCAGGAGGAGCAGCCATCGACCGTAGCTTCCGATTGTAGAGGATAATCAGAGCAGTGTCTAAGTGGAAAGATTTGGAGCAGCGGCTGGCGAGCACCGAGCAACAGTTGCGCCTCTTTCAAAGAATCAGCCGGTTGATGGCGAGCGAAGCGACGTTACAACAGGTGCTCAACTCGATTGTGCGGCTGATTCAAGAGTTCACTGTTTGCGATTCGTGTCTTGTGTATCTGCTCGAAGGTAAAGAGCTCGTCCTCTGTGCGTCGAACGACGCGCCGGAACATACGCTGGGACGGGTGCGACTGAGCTTGAACGAAGGCTTGACCGGGTGGGTCGCGCGCGAACGGCGGTTGTTGGCCATCTCGCAGGACGCCTATAGCGACCCGCGGTTTAAGACGTTTTCCGAGTTGGAAGCCGATACGTTTGAGGCTTTCCTCTCGGCCCCGGTGATGGCGCGAAGCAAAGTGGTGGGTGTGATCAACGTGCAACACCGGGAGACACACGCCTACACCGGAGACGAAATGGAGTTACTGACGACCGTGGGAGAACAGGTGGGTTGCCTGCTGCTGTTGGCGCGCATGGACAAGGCAACGCTTGAGCGTGCGGTGTCGCTTGAAAGCGTTCTTGCCGGAACGGTAGCGGCTGCAAGGGGATGATGCGAGCGCGTGTTTTTCTTTGCGGGCTTTTGCTGACGGCGACCGCTGCGGGAGCGGCGGATAAATGGAATATCGCGTTTTTTCACGACGAAAAAGATTCCGAACTGACGCTCGTGCAGCTTCTGTTTCCTTCCGAGCGGCGCGGCATCGCGATTGGGGCGTTGATCGAGAAGGGCGGTCGGGTGAAGCCGGTCGCCATCGTGACGGGTGACGGCGGCAAGCGTTGGGAGAAAATCCCGTTGAAAGATACGCCCACCGCAATCAGTTGCGTAAACGATTCGGCGTGCTGGATCGCGACGGAGAAAGGTGTCTGGCTGACCGAAGAGGCCGGACGGACTTGGCGAAAAGTTTCCGGTCAGAAAGGGATTCTTGCGCTTCACTTTGAATCTGCCACCCGCGGCTTTGCGGCGGGCTCGGCAAAGTCCATCTGGGAGACCAAAGACGGCGGCAAGACCTGGACCCCGTTGGCGATCACCAAAGCGATTGAAGCGAAGCCGGAGTACGCCGCGTTCCATACAATGGGATTCGGGGGCAAGATCGGGATGGTGGCAGGCACCAGTCGGCCGCCCCGCCGGGATGACCGCCGGCTCTTTCCGCCCTGGATGGAGCCCGAACTCGAAGCCAAGCGCCGCAGTTGGCCAAATCTGGTGATGATGGCTGAAACCCGGGACAGCGGCGACACCTGGAAGATTGCAACGGCATCTATCTTCGGAATGGTGAGTCGGATTTTGATTGATCCGGCGGGCTTTGCGCTGGCGCTGATCGGTTTCGAAGATTCTTTCGAGGTGCCCGCGGAAGTGGACCAGATTGACTTTCGGACCGGAAAGATGACCCCCATCTACCGACGAAAAGAGCACGCCGTGCGAGACATCGCATATCTTCCGAACCGATCGATTGTTGTGGCAGGAATTGAGCCGACGGGTTTGCGGAGTTTGAAGCTACCCAGCCGGGTGGTGATCCGGGAAGGGGCGATCGACTCCAACAATACCGTCGGCAAGTTTGTCGACCACGACGTGGATTACCGCGCTACCGCCCGCGACGTGAAATTAGCGACCGCGCCGGACGGCCAACTCTGGGCGATCACCGACAATGGGATGATTCTGCGTCTCGACCGCAGGTAGCTTCGGAATAACCTCGTCTTAGACGTTATCAAAGACGATGGGGCTGCGTTCATACCGCTTGTGCAGACTAAACACCACCTTGACGCGGCGGAAGCTCCAGAAGTTATGCCGACAGTATTCGCACCGCACAGTCTTAGCTCTCAACGCCACGGCAATGCGGGTGGCCATCGGGGGATTGTAGTGGTCAGCGTTCCACTTCGAAAGATCCAGCCGGTGGCACCGCGGACACTTGGCGTAGAACATCTGTCGGATGCGCCAAATGCTGGCCCGGAAACGATGATCACAATCCTGGCAGCGAAAGGGTGCAATTCCGAGCAAATTCAGAACTTTGCAGGAGAGAGAGCGCGACCGGGAGGTGCGCACGGATTCGGATCCACAGCGGGAACACATGATCAACATCTTGCCTACCCATTGATAACACTAAATTCCTAAGGCGTTAGCGCTCAAAATTCTGAGTTACCTAAGCTTTAGTACCGGTCCACGGGTGGTAGTGCTCCATGTGCTGATGGAATGCGGCCTGCAGCAGCGGCAAGCAGGAGGCGCTGTTGCGCAGCTGGAGCCCTTCGATTTCAAGCACAGGGTGAAGTTCACGGGTGGACGAGGTCATAAAAACCGCGTCGGCTTTTTCGAGTTCGGAGGGTAAAATGTGTTGCTCGACGATCGTCGTACCGGGCAGCTGAATCCTCTCAAGGAGGATCTCGCGGGTGATCCCCGGCAGGCAACCGGCATCGAGCGGCGGCGTAAGAACCGTATCGCCGAAGATAGCGAAAAGATTCGCGGAGGTACATTCACTCACGCGGCCTTGCTCATCGAGCAGGACAACTTCGTCGTAGCCGCGCTGGCGAGACTGTTCGTACCAGGTCAGATTTTGCGACCAGGCGGTGATCTTGGCCCCGGCAAACTCATTCGCGCCGTGACGGGCGTCGGGCTTCCAAGCCAGGCGGGCCCCGGGGCCCCAATTGGCCAGGTCCTTTGTGAACGCGATGATATCGTAGGGGCGCGTCTGGTTCGGGGCGTCGAACGCGCCACCGGTGTTGCGCAGGATGGCGACGCGGAGGGTCGAATTCGCCGCGTCATTGGCCGCCACCAGGCGAAGCAGGTTCCCGTAAAGCTCGTCGGGAGAATCCGGCAGGGGAACGTGCATGCGCGCGGCGTCGCGCACCATGCGGGCCCAATGACGTTCAAAGGCAAACAGCACACCATTGAAAACGCGAAGGGTTGAAAAGACCCCCCAACCGTTCAGCACGCCGACTTGGCCGGGGGAGAGAAAGCGATCGGAGGAGTCGCGCAGCTCGTCGTTGTAGAGCAGGGTGCGATGCATGATTCGATTGTAGCGGCTTTACTATAGAAGGAGATGCAGATAGCGGTGGTGGGCGGCGGGATCATTGGCTGTGCGGCGGCCTGGCGGTTGGCGCAGCGTGGGGCGCGGGTGACGGTGTACGACCAGGGGCGCATTGGAGGCGAAGCAAGTTGGGCGGGAGCGGGAATGTTGGCCCCGGGGGGGGAGTTTGCCGCCGAGTCCCGCTGGGGGCGGCACGGCATCAATAGTCTGAAGCTCTATCCCGGCTTCGTACGGGAGCTTGAGGCAACCACCGGACGACGCATCGACTTCCGGGTCTCCGGGGCCGAGGAGATCGCTGAAGAAGCCGAGGAGATGGAGAGCCGGGTGGCCGTCCAACGACGGATGGGTATTCGTGTGGAGCGGATGGAATCGGGCCGATGGTGGTATCCGGACGAGGCGGTGGTGAATCCCCGCGATGTCGTGGCGGCGCTGCGGGCGGCGGGGGAAGGGTTGGGAATTACCTATCGTGAGGGGGTGGTCGTGACTGATCCAGAAGAGGAGACTGTGGTCTGGGCCACCGGAGCGTGGGCACCGGGCGCATTTCCCATGAAAGGGCATTTGATTCGGTACGCTCTGGCACCGGGAAGCTTACCCCGGATTATTCGGCAAGGGCATTTTTACGTCCTGCAGCGGGGCAGTGGAGAGACAATTGCCGGCGCGGACATGGAGCGGGCCGGATTTCAGCGGTCCGTGCGCCCCGCGGCCGTCCTGGAGATTCGGGAAGCGGCCGAGGCGATGGTGCCGGAGTTGCGGGGACTGGTGGTCGAGGACGCCTGGGTCGGGTTCCGGCCGGGGTCAGAGACAGGAGAGCCGGTGGTCGGTCGGCGAGGCCACAGCCGGATTTGGGATGCCTATGGCCACTTTCGGAACGGGATACTACTGGCGCCGATCACCGCCAGGATGTTGTGCGATGAGATTCTCCCCAGTGGGGAAAGGGGTTAACACGGGCTTCGACACACGCGGCGATTAGATCGGCGACGCGGGTCCGGCGCCGTTGCAAGGTCACAAGTAAGTCATCCAGGCGCGAACGTTCGTCGCCCGGAAGCCAGGATTCGGGAATCTCCCGGGCCGTTTGGTCGAGGATTTCCTCAGGGAAGTGGCGTACGAGTTCGAGCCAGGGTTCGAAGGCGGCGAGAGATTGGACGGACTGATAAACTTCGTGGCGGAAGTAAAGGCCTTGCAGCGGGGAGTCCTGAAACTCCCACTGGGGACCATTGAAGATGTAGCCGTGGTCGATCATCTGCGCCACAAAGCCAACTTTGAGAGGGGCTTCCGGGGAGGGCAGCCAGTCGCCGAGTCGGGCGCGGAAGAAGATGGCTTGCCGGGAATCCGCGTTGGCACACCACTTGTCGAAGACGAGGGCGCCGAGGAAATCGGGTCGGTTGGCGATTTTGGGCAGGAGCGAATCGGGGATGAAATCGTAGATGGCTTGGCGGAGGGGATTGCCGGGGAAGAGGGAGCCGAAGTGCCACCCGGGCAGAATCGCCTTCTGCTTGGAGCCGAGATGAATGGCGATTTCCGGGTTCTCGCGCAGAAAGCCCGGCGAAAGTTCAATCAGGCGGGTTTCCGGGCAGGCTACGCCAAGATAGTGCAGCATCCCCGCCGCGACCCATTCGTTGACCAGGATACGACGGTGCTGCGGGTTTTCAAGAAACTTAACGACGTAGTAGCGGCCGTCGTCGGCTTCAAGTAGATGGGCTTGGGCTCCGCCGCGCATGCGACGGAGAAAACGGAGCGCCTGGATGGGCATGGATGATAGAAATCGAGCGTCGCTCGTCTGGAACCGAATTCTGCTCTAAACTAAAGGATTATCCCAAACGCAGAGGACGCGCACAGCATGGCAGAGGAAAAAGAAGTGGAATCGAAAGAAACCAAAGACGCAAAGCCCGAGAAAAACGAAGGCGACCAAGTGGCGCTGGAGTTGATGAAGTTTATCGCCGTGACGACGGGATACGGAAAAGGCTCGCCGGCAGCGGGTTTTTCCGGCAAAACGTCATCAGCCAAGGGCCCGGAAGAGCAGGCGGATGCGCTGCTCGAACTCTTTCAGCGCTGCCGTCGAGCAGTGAAGCAACCGGTGGAATAGACGTTGGCGGGGGCCGCGGAGGGCCCCCCTGCGCAACTCCTACTTCTTTTTAGCGGGAGCATTTTTGGCTGGCGCGACCTTCTTCGACGCGATTTTTTGGGCGGGAGCCGACGGCGCAATTGCTGCCTTCACCGCGATGGTCGTCTTCTTCGCCACCGAGACTTTCTTGGCAGACACCGCCATCTTCTTCACGGAAGCCGAAGGCTTCTGGGCAGGTGCCGCTTCCTTCTTTACCGGGGGCACAACTTTTGCGGGCCGAGGCGGTAGCTGGCCGGGTCCAAGAGCGAATGCGGGTGGCGACGGCGGTTCCAGTTCAATCCTGCTGGGGACTTTCGCTCGAAGCGTGGTCGGCGCCGTAGGCGGGCGCGGCGGAGTAAGGGGTGCAATCACGAGTTCCCGACGCTCTTGTTCGGTAAATTCGTCGTCGAAGTCGTCTTCGGAGTACTCGCGCAGTTCCGACGCTAGCTCGACATGTTCGTCGTCGAGCGAAAGTTCTTCAAAATCATCGTCTTCAAACGGACGAGAGTAAACCGGTAAATGATTCATGCAGCCACCATCATTGAATGGAATTCAAGCCGAATGATACCGTGAAACTAACCGCGAGGGCTACGCTTTTGTGCGGCCGCCGCAACAGGCTTCCGGGTGGGCGCTCCCAGCCCCGGTTTCGCTTGCACTACCACCGGTCGCTTAGCCGTACTCGTACGGACCGGGACGCGCGGTCTAGCCTTGGCCACCACCACGCGAGGTGCCGGCGCGGGAGCCGCCGGAACCAGAACTAGCGCTCCGGCTTCGGTTAGCTCTTTCAAATCCGGATTCACCGCCAACAAGCTGCTCGCCGAAGTGCCGAAACGGCGGGCGATCAGCCCGATGTCTTCGCCGGCGTCAGCTCGGTAAGCACGCCACGAAAGGCGCTTGTTCTCCGGGACAAACTCCAGCCCGGCCATCAATCCGACCAGCGTCCCCTTGGGTACATGCAGTTTATAGCTCGCCGGCGCCACGTCTTTCAGCAGCGCCGGATTGATCTCACGGATGGCCGACACTGGCTGGCCGGTCAAGTCCGCGATCAGCGCCAGACCGGTCATCGCGGTCATCTCGACCGTGTCGTACTGTAGCGGTTCATCCGGAATAATGTCGCTAAGGCCATAACTCGCCGGATTCTTGGCCATGATCGTCATGGCTAGAATGATCGGCACGTAGTTCGACGTTTCGAGCGGCAGGACGCCCCGATTGCGGAGCTCCCACACGTCCGCATAACCGGTTCTCTCCACCGCACGGTCCACGTTTCCCGGTCCGCAGTTGTAGGCCGCGATCGCCAAATACCAATCCCCGAATTGGTGATAAAGGTCTCGAAGATGCCGGGCCGCAGCGCGGGTCGCAAGTTCAGGGTCGAAACGTTCGTCGATGTAAGCGTCTTGGCGGAGGCCGTACTCAGCGCCGCGACCCCGGATAAACTGCCACATCCCAGCGGCGCTCATATAGCTCACGGCGCGGGGGAAAAAGCCCGACTCCGCCTGCGCAAGAAAAATGAACTCCTGCGGAATCCCTTCTTCATCCAAAATACGCGAAATCATCGGCTTGAACTTGCCAGCCCGGCGGAGACCAGCCCGGATCGTGCCCCGGCCCCGTTCTCCACTAAAATAATTAATGAAAGAAAGGACAGCGTCGGTTGCTTCCAGCGGAAGTTGACTCACCGTAGCGGCCACTTCATCGCGGACCATCGGCTTTAACTTAGGGTCCACCGGAAAAGTGAGGCTCAGGATATCGTCAATCGGAGCTTTATCAAAATTAGGCTCGTCGCCTTTACTTGCTCCAGCTCCGAGGCCTTCTATGTCCAAACGGTGGATTTTTGCAACCAATTCTTCGAAACGTTTATCAAAATGAGTACGGTCGACCGGGTCGGCTTTGGCGTTCAAAACGAGATCGAGAGCCTCATCAAACAGCTTCCGCGCCTCGGCCACGCGACCAGCCTGCACCAACTTTCGGCCTTCCTCAAACATGATTTCGGCCCGGCTCATGCGCTCGTCCTTACGCGTCGGCTTAGCCGGAAAAGGCTGGTTGATCTGCGGCGGAATTGGCGTAGCTGCCTCTTTTGCAGGCAGATACGGAGACTTTGAGCCTTCGGCGGCGTCGGCGGCACGGGCGGCAAAACTGAACGGCTGCGCCTCGCAAACGGGCAGAGTCAAGGCCCATACAAGCGTCGTGGCAGAAAGCGTTTTTAAAAACAAGCGCATTCGTGTTCCTGGCCGGAGGTGAATGTGGGGTTACATGGCAACTCCCTCACTCTACTATTTTTGGAATAGTCGGGGCAAGCGCGTGCACCTAGTGCGAAGTATCGACGGGATAAATGCAAAACATTAATCCTCCTCTTCATCGGCGTGGTGGTGCGCACCGGCGGACCGGGCGGCCGCAATGATCTTGTCCGCTTGCGGACTAGGTACAAAATCATAATGATCGAACTCCATCGAGTACGACCCCCGACCCTCCGTCCGGGCCGTGAGGTCATTTTGATACGTCAGCATCTCAGCCATCGGAACCAACGCCCGGATAATCTGGGTCCCCTCCGTGGTCTCCATGCTCGTAACCCGGCCCCGACGGCCGTTGCAGTCCGAAATCAGATCGCCCGCGTAGTCGATCGGCGCGTGGATCTCAACGCGCATCACAGGCTCCAGCAGCGCCGGTTTCGCGGCTTCCATCGCCGCTCGAAACGCCTTCCGCGCCGCTTGCTTAAACGCCAGCTCCGAGCTATCGACGTCATGATACGAACCATCGTAAACGGCGGCCTTAAAGTCGACGAGCGGGTAGCCCGCCAGATGGCCCCGCGTCGTAGCCTCCACGATGCCTTTTTCAATCGCCGGGATGAACTGCCATGGCACCGAACCGCCATGCGTCTCATTCGCGAACTGGAACCCGGCACCCCGGGGCAGCGGCTCAAAACGAACCCAGCAATCGCCAAACTGACCATGCCCACCTGTCTGCTTCTTATGCCGACCCTGCACAGCGGCCGCCACCCGGATCGTCTCCCGATACGGGACCTTCGGAGCACGCAGGTTCACGTTGACGTGATACCGGTTCCGAAGCTTCGCCAGCGCAATCTCTATATGTTGATGGCCATTGCCATGCAGAAGGAACTCCTTGGTCTGCGGGTCCCGGTCAAAGCGCAGGCATAGATCCTCTTCCATCAGCTTGTGCATCGCCGTGCCAATCTTGTCCTCATCGCTCCGGGACTTGGCCTCAACCGCGTAGGCGATCGATGGCTCGGGCAGCAGAACAGGCGGGAAGAGTACGGGATGCGCGCGATCGAACAGCGTATGGCCGGTCACCGTTTCCTTCAACTTCGAAACTACGCCAAGGTCGCCCGCATGGAGTTCCGTGATCGGAGTGAACGTTTTTCCGTTTGCCACCCCGAGCGCCGCGAAGCGCTCCTCCACGTCGCTCACCCCATTAACCAGGTGAGCGTCGGTCTTGAGCACCCCGGAAATGACGCGAAAATACGAAAGCCGTCCTGCAAAGGGATCCGTAAGAGTCTTAAATACGTAGACCGACAGCGGATCCGAGTCGAGCGTCTTGCGCAACACCGGTTGGTTCTCCCATTGCCCATAATCGTTGTCACGCTCAACGGGCGAAGGGCTAATCTCGACAAGAAAGTCGAGTAACTTGGCGGTACCCAGGTTGTGCAGGCCGGAGACGGCCAGGATCGGAAATAGGCGGCGTTCGCGGAACGCTTGGCGCAGCCCATCGAGGAGATGCGGAATCGGAAGCGTGCCTTCGCGGAAGAACTCTTCCAGCAACTCGTCGTTGCCTTCGGCGATGATCTCGATTAAGGCTTCGTGGGCGGCTCTGGCCTCCGCGGCCAGGTACTGCGGAATCGAAATCTCCCGGCCCTTCCCGTCCCCGTCCGGACGGCAGGATGCGGCCTTCATCGTAATCAAATCGATCACCCCTGACAGGTCCCGCTCCTCCCCGATCGGTAGTTGGATCGGAATCGCTTGCCGACCGAAAGCCTTCTGGGCGCTTTCCACCGTACCAGAAAACGAGGCGCGTTCGCGGTCCAGCTTACTCACGACAATCGCACGAGGCATGTTCCGTTCAGCACAAAGCGCCCAAGTCTGCTGTGTCTGCGCCTCCACCCCGTCGACCCCGTTCAGCACGACCAGCGCCGAATCCGCGGCCACCAGAGCACCCTTGGTTTCATGCAAAAACATGTGAAAACCTGGCGTATCGATGAGATTGATCTTATGCTTGTTCCATTCGAGCGCGGCCAGGGCCGATTGAATGGAGAGCTTCCGCGCCCGTTCTTCCTCGTCAAAGTCGGTGGGGGCAGTGCCCTCATCGACCTTGGTGATGCGGTTGACGGCACCAGCAGTGTGCAGGAGGGCCGCGGTGAGTTGGGTCTTGCCAGCGTGCAGGTGGCCGACCAGAGCAACATTACGGAGATCAGTTCCGGTGTAGACCTTCATGGTGATCGTGACACTAACACTTCTAGCCGGGAATAGAAAGGGGTGGATTTCTCTTTGGAATGTATTTGGCCCAACAGACGTGCGTGGGTCGGGTGCCAAAGCACCGAAGAGAGCTACAGCAGCTCCAGAACGGGTCGTCACGATAGAGATGGACTCCAGACAGACGCCGCCGCAAGTGCCGCCGACCTGAAAGCCATCGTTGCTGCGCCAGTTGGCCTAGTTACCCTCTCCAGCATGGAAGTCACGATCGGTGACTGGCTGCTCGGCTCCCGATTTCGCCCACAAATGTTTCGTCCTCTCCGGTCGCCGGATGCCGCTTGCCTTCGTAAGGAAGGATCAAATTAAACTCCAAGTGCCGCCTGACATCCCCCGGGAAGCTACCCAAAACGGTCGGGACGAATGTCTATTACAGCAAAGCGCCCAAGGTGGTCGAAGCGGTGGCCGCTGCACCGGCCATTTTTGTCGACACTAAGTGAGGTCCTACGATTTTCGGTGCGACCGGCGAGCGTGTTGCCGAGAAAAACCGGTTCCTCGCTGTTTGGTGTGGGTAGAACCGCCCGTCCGGTTACAGCATCGACGGTCGGAGCCCGTCCAATAGTCCAAGTAGGCGACCGTGGAAATGACGCGCCGTGGAAAGCGAGGAAAACCAACT
>Ga0209086_10000237_pt1 | contig 48729 bp, 40 predicted proteins | sample M_130207_XF_Meta_FD_187312 | JGI IMG/M metagenome (GOLD analysis project Ga0209086, IMG submission 187312) | Freshwater microbial communities from Lake Montjoie, Canada to study carbon cycling - M_130207_XF_MetaG (SPAdes) (version 2) | ecosystem: Environmental > Aquatic > Freshwater > Lake... | reverse complement strand
TGTGGGTAGCGAAAAAGCGCTGAGTCGGAGGGGCTTTCGGGTCGATGAAGGAAGCATGGACTGCGGGGCGGGCTTGTTCGGAGTTGAGCGCGTCGTCGCCGAATCGTCGGCGCGACGGTGGAAATGTCGAAATCGCGCCTAAACGCGATTTCCAAGGGCGGTGGGAAGGGAGGGAAAACCTGAAGTTGGTTTTCCTCGCTTTCCACGGCGCGTCATTTCCACGGTAGCCTACTTGGACTATTGGACGGGCTCCGACCGTCGATGCTGTAACCGGACGGGCGGTTCTACCGACACCAAACAGCGAGGAACCGCAAAAAGTGCTAGGCCATCCCTTCCGACAGCCGATGTTCCCAATGCATCGTCTGCCGAACCTCTTCGGGGAAGAACTTGAGCAGGATCCGGTCGCCCCAGCCGACGAAGTAGATATCGTTGGCCCAATCAAACAACATCCCGCTCCAGATCATGAGCATTAGCAGGGGGCAGTTGAACCAGTGAAACCACCGGATCGCCAGGGGAGGTTTGGCCTTAATTTCGTAGTTGGTCATCAGCGTTTCCTGTGAAGGAGTTCGCTGCTCGACGGGAAAACTTAAGGTATTTTTCGATGCTTCGATGTTTTCGTCGAGAGGCTAACCCATCACCTCGCGCAGCCATGCGCGCGCCCGCCGCCGCTCCGGCAAATCCCGCAGAACCCAGGCGTCGTTGTGATTCCGCAGGAGGATCGGTTCATAGGTAAAGCGCCCCTCCACCCGCGCCGCCGTGAGAAAGGCGCGCGTCGCCTCCGCACTCCCTTCGTGACAGACGAAGACGGGCCGCCCGCGCAATCGACGCAAACGGCGGAGGGCGGATTCCGGGTCACTATCGGGGTGCGGCCACCTGCGGACGCCGTCGAAATGACTGTAGGCGAAGAAAGCACGCCACTGATCGGCCGTAGGATCGTCCCGCAAGCCGAGGTAGGAACACGCGATGGCTCCGCGCGAGAACCCGGATAGCAGCACGCGCTGGGGGTCGCCACCGTATCGTTGGCAGACCTGACGGAGAACGTCCTGTCCGTATTCGTTGGTGGCCTCGGCGTCGCCCCACCAAATTGTTTGATTCCGCCGTGCCACCGGATCCACATAGGGCAAGCAGAGCCAGAGATAGCCTTGCCCGCCAGAGAGGCCGTAACCAAGGTTGCTGCCTTCCGGCACGCCGAGGGAGACATCGCCATACGCGTTGCGATAGTTACCGTTGCCAGCGTATTCGACGATGACGGGATAGCGGCGGCGAGGCTGCCAGTCCGTGGGCAGATAGATGACGTGATAGAGTTCCGGCGCGCCAGGAGTAAGCACGCGCACCCGGCACCCGGCGGCGGGCTCGCCAGCGACCAAAGGGGGCACGACGAGATCGGGCGCCAGTTCGCGGAGATCCGGCAAGGAGGCTTGGGCGGCGAGCACGAAAGAACGGCGAGTCATCTTGGTTCTAGAGTAACTCGAATGTCGCGTCGGTTAGTGGGGCGATCTGATATGGACGACGGTACCCTGTCTGTGATTCGTGGCCGTATCCGTCTTCGACGGTTTCGTTTTGAGTATTTCCGCCTACTCGGCGATTACTCTACGTATTTTGGTAGATTGAGCGCTAGCCGAGTTTGTACGGGGCCCGGTATTTGTAGCCGAGGAGCTTATTGGCCGCCTCGTTGTTCGTGAAGCGTTCGGCCTTGCCGTCCCAATCGAGGAGGGCGCGGGTGCGGAGCGAGATATGACCGAGGATGGTATTGGCCGTCGACAGGTGCCCTTCTTCGATGGGGCAACTGGGGGCTTTGCGGGCCTTCACCGCGTCGAGGAAGTTGCGGACGTGGGGCGGGGTGGAGTTCGACCCTTCCATCGAGCGGGCCTGAATGGTGGCCTTTTTCGAGGGACTGTACGCCCGCTCGGAGTCGCGGTCGACCGGGTTGCGCTGGCCGAAGAGGGCCTCGGTATAGCGTTCGGGGACGACCTCCCATTTATTGGCGTAGATGTACATGGTGCCCTTGGTGCCGCGAATTTCCATTTCGGCTCCGCGGGCGGCGATGGCCGGGGCGGCGTTGGCGTTGTACTGCACAAAGACCATCATCATGTCGCCGAAATCCCAGAGCACTTCGCAGGTGTCGGGGATTTCGCGGTTATCTTTGACAGCATATCGGCCGCCCATGGCGACGACGGAGCGAGGCGATTGCTTTTGGCAAGCCCAGCGAAGCATATCCATATAGTGGACGCCAAAGTTGGTGATTTGGCCGCCGGAGTAATCGTAGAACCAACGAAAGTTGTAGAACGCGCGGTTGCGGTTGTGGGGGACCTTGGGAGCCGGGCCGAGCCATTGATCCCAGAACTCGGCCGAGGGCGGGGCGGAATCGGGCGCGAGGCCGATGCCGTTGGGGGCTTCGTTTTGCACGTGGAAACCACGGGCGACGGTGATGTGGCCGAGTTCCCCGCCCTTCAGATATTCGACGGCTTCTTGCAACATTTTAGAGCTGCGGCGCTGGATGCCAACCTGAACAATACGCTTGGTTTCACCGGCGACCTGGACCATGCGACGACCTTCGGAAACGGTAAGCGAAAGAGGCTTTTCGACGTAAACGTCCTTACCGGCGCGGCAGGCGTCGATCATCATGATCGCATGCCAATGGTCCGGGGTGGCGATGGCTACGGCGTCGACGTTTTTATCTTCGAGGAGCTTGCGGTAGTCCTTGTACCGGACGGGGGTGGCGCGGGATTTCTTCGCGGCGAGGTCGAGATAGCCGTCGTTGAGGTCGCAGATGGCGACGGTTTGGGAGTCGCCGAATTCGAGGAAGCCGTCGTGGACTTGGTCGCCACGGTTGCCGAGGCCGATGAAGCCCATGCGGAGGCGGTCGTTGGCACCGAGGATGCGGGAGTAGCTGAGGGCGGTAAGGGCGATGGCTTGGCGACGGTTCATGTTATCCAATTGCAATTTTAGCTTGGTAGATTAGGGCGTGAGACCCTTAATTTTACTATTGGCAACTGCGGCGGTGATGATGGCGGAGATTCGAGTTCATGGACATCGCGGGGCGCGGGCGGTGCGTCCGGAGAACACGATTCCGGCGTTCGAATACGCGCTGGCACAGGGCGTCGACGTGCTGGAGTTGGACATGGCGGTGACCAAGGACAACGTGGTGGTCGTTTCGCACGATGAGACGATGAACCCGGCTTATTGCGAGGGGCCGGAGGGGGCGACGCGGGTGATCCGGGAGATGACCTTCGCCGAGTTGCAGCGGTGGGATTGCGGGAGGAAAGTGAATCCACAGTTTCCGAAGCAGCTTTCGGTTCCGGGGACGCGGGTGCCGACGCTGGACGCGGTCTTCACCCTCGCGAAGAAAAGCAAAGTAGAGTTCAATATTGAGACGAAGATGTCGGCCGAACATCCGGAATGGACCCCGGCGCCGGAGGAGTTTGCGCAGTTGGTGCTTGCGGTCGTGAAAAAGCACCGGCTGGAGAAGCGGGTGATCCTGCAGAGTTTTGATTATCGAACGCTGCTTGCGATGAAGAAACTGGCGCCGGAGATTCGGCGGAGCGCGTTGTGTCCGACGAGCCGCGCGGACGCGGGGCGGGATTTCGTTGAAATGGCGCGGTCGGCCGAAGCGTCGATCATCAGCCCGATTCACCAGTTGGTGACCGGAGAGAAGGTGGCGGCGGCGCACGCGGCCGGGTTGCAGGTGGTGCCGTGGACGGCGAATACGCCGGCCGATTGGGGAAAGCTGGTGGCGGCGGGGGTGGACGCCATTATCACCGACGACCCGGCGGCGTTGATTGAATTTTTGAAGACGCGCGGGAAGCGGTAAGGGCTATTTCTTCTTCCGGGTGAGTTCCTTGACGATCTCTTCGGTCAGAGGCTGGTGCTGGCCGGCGCTCCAGGCGGCTTGGAGGCGCTTTTCGTCGTAGCCGGCGATGCGCCCCAAGAGGATGTATCCGGGGAGGGCGTGGCTGAGGTGGCGCCAGCGGGACATGTCAATAAGGGCGTCGAGAGAGCGTTCGCGCAGCATGGCGAGGATTTGCGGATTTTGCTTCTCGGTGAGGGTAAGCAGGGCGGTGGCGGCTTTGTTGCGATCGTTCCAGACGATGGAATTGAGCTGTTCGACGAACCAGGTGGGGCTGATTTTCAGGCCGAGGCGGGGTTCTTTTTCGCTAAGGATGGTAAGGCCGAGGAGGGAGCGCATGGCGTTGTTGCGGACTCCGTCGTCGGGGTCCTGCATGGCGTATTGGAGGTCGTCGGTGATGGTGGCTTTGTTAGGGACGTAGGCGATGACGTAGGCGGCGATGGCGCGTTCGACTTCGTCGCCGCTCGTGCGGAGGACTTCGCGCAGGATGGCTTCGTTGGTTTTGGCGAGCGGGAGGAACTTGACTTGATCGGCGCGGGCGGCGGCGTTGGCCATGAAGCTGTGGCCGCGGGTGAGATCTTCGGCGATGTCGTTTTGGCGGATGGCGGTTTGGAGTTTTTCGAAGAACTGGAGATAGGTGTCGACGATCTCCTCGGGGAGCTTGGCGGTGCCTTCGGGCGATTCGCGGTAGTTGAACGCGGGAGCTCCTTTTTCTTCGACGCCGATATAGAGAACGGCTTTCCCGTCTTCGCAGCAGACGGCTTCGAGGCGGGCGCGGACGACCAAGTTGACGAGCTCCATGCGGTCTTCGACGAGCCCCTTGGATTTGGGGAGGGGATCGCCTTCGACGGCACCGATCGCCTTTTTAAGCCGATCGATACTGGCTTTGCGAACGCCGAAAAAATCGATGATGCCGATGGTCGGTAGAGACGGCTGGGGGCTCTGGGCCATCAGCACGCCCAGAGCGAGGGGGAAGGAACACAAAAGTCGAAACGACACTCTATTGGGACGCAGGAGCGATGAATTTGGCTACGCCTGTTTTTCAGCCAGCGGCCCGATGATGGGCAGCGAGAACTTTTCGCCCTGGTAGGCTTTGACCATAAGGAAGATCCAGAGGCCGAGGCCGATGAGAAAGACCATCAGACTGAGGAGGCTGAAGAGCAGGCCGAACAGGCCGACGATGCGGACCGCGATGTTCGCCATAATCGACAGTGCGAAATGTACGCCGAAGAGACCGCCGAAGGTAAAGATGGATTGGAAGGCGTGGAAGCGGATGTTTCGATCCCGGTTGTAGGGTTCCAGGAACAGGAACAGAATTCCGGTGATGAATCCGAAGGCGTAGCAGAGCAGGGCGGCCACATTGTTAGGCATGCTGCTGGGCTGATAGGGCTGCTGGGGCGGGGGGTAACCTCCGCCTTGAGACGGAGGAGCCTGGAAGCCACCCATTTGCATGCCGGCGGGGAGGCCGGAAGCGGTTTGGGGGGTGGGGGAAAAGAAAGGGCCGGAGTTCATAATCAAGTGTTCTATCACGAACAGGGGGAAAATGTTAGCGGGATCCATCACGGACAAAGAATATTCACATTCCCGACCCGATCCACGATATGCCATGTAGGAGTAGGAAAATCCATGGTGCTTGGAAGGAAAATTGTCTTGGCCGCCGCAGGCGGCATCGTTTTGGCGACTTTGACCGCATTTGCGGTGGTCCGGGTGGTGATTCGTGATCAGGGCATCGCGATGATGCGGGCCACAATGAGCAGCACGTTGATCGAGGCGGAAAACGTCCGTGAATCGATTTCGAACTTGACGCGGGAGGGGGCTTTTGACACGGCCAGGTTAGCGACCGAGTCGAAGCAGAGCAACGATTTCCGGAAATCAACGATTTACCAGACGGTGCCGGTGGTAGCGGCGTGGCGAGCAGTGGAGCAGGCGGCAAAGGCACAGGGATACAAATTCCGAGTGGTGCGGACGAACCCGCGAAACGCGCAGAACGCGCCGGTTGAAGACGAGACGGCGATATTGCAGCAGATCGACAGCGGCAGTGTGGCGGAGTACTTTTCCGTTGACACCAGCAAGAATCAGGTTGTGCTGGCGCGGCCGGTGCGGATGACGAGTGACTGCATGAGTTGCCATGGGGACGCGGGTATGAGTGCGACCAAGGACGGCAAGGACGTTTTGGGATTTCGAATGGAAGGCTGGAAGGCGGGGGAGATTCATGGGATGTTTCTGTTGAAAGGGGACCTGGCAGCGGTGGACCAGCAAGCGATGATGGGGATGGGGCGACTGGCAGGGTGGATGATCCCCGTGATGGCGCTGGTGATTACCGGCTTTTGGTGGCTGAATGGCCGTTGGATCAACGGTCCGTTGCGGCGCGTGATTTCAGATGTGGAGCGGGTGGCCCAGGATGCGGCATCGGCTTCGGCCCAGATTGCCAGCGCGGGCCAGAGCTTGGCGCAGGGGGCGACGCATCAGGCGACGCTAACGGCGCAAAGTTCGCAGAATTTGGAGACGACGATTGAGGCGTCGCGACACAAGATGGGAATCGCAGACACGGCTCGCCAGTTGGCGACCGATGCGGCTTCGGCCGGGGTCCAAGGGAAGCAACAGATCGGCGAGATGTTACTGGCGATGCGCTCGATCCGGGCGTCGAGCATGGAGATTGCCGGCATCATCAAGGAAGTGGACGCGATTGCTTTTCAGACCAATATTTTGGCCTTGAATGCGGCCGTGGAAGCAGCGCGGGCCGGAGAATCGGGAGCCGGTTTTGCCGTCGTCGCCGACGAGGTGCGGAACTTGGCGATGCGATCGACCGAAGCCGCCAAGCAAACCGAGACGAGGATCTCCGAGGCCTTGGCGCGAACGGAAACTGGGGTCGCGCTTTGCGAGCGCGTCTCGGGGAACTTCGATGTGATCGTCGGGAAAGGGCAGGAAGTCGGCAAGGTAGTGGAAGCGCTGGCCGGGGTCTGCCGGGGACAACTCGGAGACATGGAGGGGGCGACTCGGTCGATGGTCGAACTGAACGGGTTGACGCAGTCGATTGCGGCGAATACGGAGCAGACGGCGGCTTCGAGCCACGAGTTGATGGATCAGAATACAAGACTGCGGCAGGCGGTGCAGGAGTTGGGTAGTCTGGTAGGGAAATAGCAAACCGGCGGCCGGGCATTTACTCGGCCGCCGTTTTGTTGTTCGGGTTTAGGTTAGAAGACGAAGCGCAAGCTGAGCTGAGCCCGGCGAGCGTTCGTGCCGTCCGGGAAGCCCTGGGAGGCGGTCCCGTTGTTGAGCCCGACGCTGGGGCGGATGCCGGCGACGCCGTTGACGACACCGAAGTTGGCCGCCTCGGTGAGGATGCCGGTGTTGTACTGGGTGTTGCTGATATTGAAGGCTTCGAAGCTGGCGTAGGCCTTAACCCGCTCGGAGAAGGGCAGGGTCTTCGTGATACGCACATCGGCCCGGTAGATGTTATCGAGTTGCATATTAGCGAAGGGGAGGTAGGGCACGCGGTTGGTGCCGCCGAGCCCGTTGAGTGAGGTATTGAACGCGGCACCGGGGAACGGGGTACCGGCGATGCGCATCGTGGTGGTCTGCGGTTGGCCGGTGGCGAGGGTCGTGATCTGGGAAAGCTGCCAGTTGGCGACCGCCCATTTCACGAATTTGTTCAGCGAGTTCTTGCCGTAAGTGGGCTCCCAAATGGACGAGAAGACGGCGCGGTGGCGTTGGTCAAGGAGGCTGGAACCCTTGTCGGCCGAGTAGTCACCGTTGAAGGTGGAGCGGATCGTGTCAAAGAAGGTGGCGTTATTGGCACCGCCTTGATTGGCCGTATCGATGGCGTGGGACCAGGTATAGGCGAGCGAAGACTGGAAGCCTTTCGCCATGCGCTTGTTCACTTGGACGGCGAGGCCGTGATAATAGGTGTTGCCACCGTTCTCGATCTGGGTGATGCGCTGGAAACGGGGGTCGACGCGGTTGGCGGTGTAGTAGGCGTTGGTCGTGTAAGTGCCGGTCTGGTTGTTGGCGGCGTCAAAGATCCGGTAGGTGACCGGGGCGCCGAACGGGCCAACGTTGAGGTCGCGCGTCGTAAAGACAGCGGCTCCGCGGCTACCGAGGTAGTTTACGGTGAGGCCGAGATTGGCCGTCAACTGACGCTCGATGGCGAAGTCCCACTGTTGGGTGTAGGGGTTGCGAAGGTCCTTATCGGCAATCACCAGGCTGACCGCGCCGCCGGGGAGACCGGAGGCGTTTGAAGGGAGGATGTTCGGGAACGACGGCCCGGCGGCGGCGCCGTTTTGGAGCAGCACGGCGGGTTGGTAGAGGCCATTGTTCAGAAAGAGGCTCTGGATGAGGGCTCCCTGGTAGCGGGCGACGAAGACGCCGTATCCGGTGCGGATCACGGTTTTTTCGTTCAGCGCGTAGGCGAGACCCATGCGGGGGGCGAAGTTGCCCTTAGGCGAGTTGATCACGCCGGTTTGGGGATAGAGCGGATTGATTTGGGTGGGCTGGGGGAGCTGGGAGTAATCCCAACGAACGCCGAAGTTAATCGTGAGTTTCTTCGTGGCGCGGAACTGGTCCTGGAAGAAGAAGGCGATGTCCCGGGTGGTGAAGTCGAGCTTGGGGTTGCCGATGGTTTGGCTGAAGCTCTGCCAGTTGTAACCGATCGCGCGACCATTGGAGTTCTGAACCCGAGAGAAATCGTAGGCAAAATCGGTGAAGGTGCCGTAGGAGTAGCTGCCGAACTGGTTGCGGAGGATGTTGAGATAGTCCTGCGTCATCGCGATATCGGCACCGAATTTCCAGGAGTGCTTGCCGGAGGTCCAGTTCAGGGTGTCGGCGAACTGGAAGCGCTGCTCGGAGGGGTTCAGGCGGGGGTAGTCGACGGCGGTGCCGAGGTTGGCTTGGCCCTGGACGGTGAGGCCGAGGCGGCCGGTGCTGGCCGGGATCAGGGCCGGGTTCACGTCGTCGAACAGCCGATCCTTAAACCAGCCAAAGCGGACTTCGTTGACGATGGAGTTGGTCGGGATGGCGGTCCAACTGGCACGACCGTACCGGGTGCGGACGGTGGAGTTGGCGTTATTGCCGATGCCGTTACCGTTCGTGAGAACGGCCTGGGTTTGGATGCCGTTGGGCGAGACCCAGCGGAGGTAGTTGCCGGAGAAGCTGAAGCTATGACGGTCACTGGGGCGCCAGTCGATTTTGGCGAAGCCGAGTTCGGAGTCGGCCGTGCGTTCAAGCGTTTGGAACTGGCGGGCGAAAATGGACCGGGCGGAGGTGCAAGCGGCGGCGGGAGCGTTGCAGGCGCCGATGAAGTTACCGGAGCCGTCGAACAACTGGGGGTTGATGAGCCGGTTGATGAGGGGGAAGTTGCGGCGGGTGAGTTCGGCGTTGGTGAAGTAGAAGAGCTTATCTTTCTTAATCGCGCCGCCGACGGAGCCGCCGAACTGCTGGCGCTTCTCGTCCGGGTTGATGTTGGCGTAGCGGTCGCGGGCGTTGAAGTCCTGGTTGCGGAAGAACCAGTAGGCGGTGCCGTGGACGTCGTTGCCGCCGGAGCGGGTGACGGTGTTAATGACGCCACCGTTGGCGCGGCCGAACTCGGCGGAGTAACCGTTCGAGAGCACCTGGAACTCCTGAACGGCGTCCTGGGAGATCTGGGAGCTGATGCGGGTACGGCCGGCGTTTTCGTTGTAGAACTGGTTGGTCGTGTCGTTGCCATCGGTGAGGAAGGCGTTGCCGCCGGCGATACCGCGGAAGGAGACGAGACCGAACGTGCCGTCCTGGACGACGGCCGGGGTGAGCAGCACGAAGCTATCGACGCGGCGACCGTTGATGGGGAGAGACTGGATCTGTTCGGAGCCGACGACCTGGGAGACGCCGGTTTTCGTGGATTCGACGAGCGGCGCGGCCTCGCGAACCTCGACTTGCGTGGCGGCGCTGGCGACGTTGAGCGCGACGTTAAGGTTGACGCTTTGGCCGATCTGGATCTCGAGGCCCTTGGCTTCGTACGGGGAGAAGCCGGTTTTAGTGACCTTGACGGAGTAGCCAGACGCGGGAACCAAGGCGGGGGCGGTGAAGACACCGGCCTCGTTGGTCGTGAGCGGGCGGCGAATGCCCTTCGATTCGTTAGCGACCAAGACGTCGGCCCCGGGGACAACGGCACCCGAAGTATCGCGGACAACGCCTGAGAGACCACCGAAACCCGCAACGGTCTGGGCCAAGGTCGGCAGCTGGAGGCACGCAAATAGCGAAGCAGCAATCCAAATTTTAGCTTTCATGTAGTAGGAGATAACCCGGAAGATTGTAATACCAGGATAACAAACATCAATACATGAAACATTAACGCATTTGTTATCTTATGTGCCGAGGCGGGCGGAGGAGGGCGGCGACTGCGGCGCCGATGGTGGCAATGAGGGCCAGCTTCCAATAGACCTCGTCGTAGCCGAGAGCGAGGTTTCCGGCGACACGGGCGCGGTCCATGATACCGGCGAAGTAGCCAGGAACAAGAAAACCGCAGAGGCCCCAAGCCGAAAATACGAGTCCATAGTTGGCGCCGACGTTTTTCGGGCCGAAATAATCGGCGGTGAGCGAAGGCATGAGGGCGAGATAGCCGCCGTAGGCAAAGGCGGCGAGGCAGAGGCCGGAGAGGAGGATACCGAAGCTGCCGGCGGTGCGCAGGAAGCCAAGACAGGCGAGGACGGAAACGGCGCACATGAGGAGGATGGCGGGCTTGCGACCGAAGCGGTCCGAGACGCTGCCCCAAGCCAGGCGCCCAAGGCCATTGCAGATGCTCATGACGCCGAGGGCTGCACCAGCGGACAAAACGGCGGTGGACTTGGCCATTTCCTGAAGAAGGGGCGTAGCTTCCCCGATGGCGGTGAGCCCGACGGCCGTGCCGAAGAAGTAGAGCATCCAGAGGACGTAGAACTGCCAGGTCGCGAGCATCTGCCGGGGAGCGACTTCGACGGCGGCGGCGCGGCCAACGGGCGGCGTCCAGCCCGGAGGCAGCCAGCCCTTGGGAGGTACTTGATAGAGCTGCGCGGCACCGACGACACCGATAAAGAAGATAGCGGCTAAGATGAGAAACGTGCGCGGGATGGTGGTCGAGAATTGGGTGGCATCTTTGCCGATGAGGATTTCGAGCAGCGGCCCAAACAGCAGAGGGCCAACGCCGAAGCCCATCACGGCCAGCCCGACGATGCGGCCGCGCTGATCGGGGAACCATTTGATGCAGGTGGCGATCGGGGTGACATAGGCGAAGCCGACGCCGAAAGCGGCGACAATGCCGTAAGAGAAGATTAGGCCGTTGAGCGTATCGCCGAGGAAGGCGGCGAGCAGACAACCGAGGCCGAGGAGGAGGCCGCCGGCGGTGGCGACGACGCGGGGACCTTTGCGGTCCTGCCAGAGGCCGCCGATGATCATAGCGGCGGCGAAGGCCAGGAGCGAGTACCGATAGGGCGCGATCGTTTCGGCGCGCGTCCAGCCGTGGAGTTGGGCGAGGGGGCCCCGGAAGACGGACCAGGAGTAGATAACGCCAAGCAGCACCTGCATGAAGATGGCGGCGGTCGCGAGGCGGAGACGGGAAACGTACATCCGCCGATTCTACGCGATTACGCGGGTGTAAAGCTCGCGCATAGCGGCGACGCTGAGTTGTTCGGCGCGGAGGCCGGCTTCGGGTAGCGCGTCGATGAGGTCGTGGCCGTAGAAAGGCGCTAGATTATTGCGGAGCGTTTTTCGTTTTTGCGCGAAGCAGCGGGCGGCAAATTGAAGGAAGGCTTCGGCGTCGGGAGCGTCGGGTCGCAGGGTAAGCCGGATGACGGCGCTGTCGACTTTGGGAGGCGGTCGGAACATGCCGGGTTTGACCTGGAACAGAAATTCGGGGCAGCTGTAGGTTTGCGAGGAGACCGTGAGATAGCCGTAGTCGCGGGAGTTAGGCGAGGCCGTGATGCGTTCGGCGACTTCCTTCTGGACGAGGAGGACGGCTTCTTGCAGCGCGGCGCGGGCACGAAAAATCCGTTCAAGAATCGGGGAGGTGATGTAGTAAGGCAAGTTACCGGCGAGCACGGCGGGACCCCATTGGCCGAGGTCGACACCGAGCACGTCGGCTTCGACGATAGTTAGGCAGGGGTGTTCGGGGAAGCGCTCGCGCAGAACGGCGACCATAGCGGGATCGATTTCGATGGCGATAACTTCGGCGCCGGTGGCGAGCAGATGGTGGGTGAGCGCGCCTTTGCCGGGGCCGACTTCGATGATCTGCCGCGGTTGCGACCGAGAAATGGCGGCGGCGATGCGCGCGACCATGGGTTCGCTTTGCAGAAAGTGCTGGCCGAGTTTCTGTCCCAACTAACCCTTGACTTCCACTTGGCTGCGGCGAATGGTGATCCGCAACTTGCCGGAGGTGCGTTGGCCGAAGAACTCGGCGGGCTTGAACCGCATGAACAACAGGTTGTTTTCGAGGTTGCGGCGGAGCTTTACATCTTGGAGGAGAGCGGTTTCGGAATCCGGGACGGAGTAGTCGACCATTCGGCCATGCTCGTCCAGGATGAGATCGAGCGTGATATGGTCCGTCCGTAGGCCGAAGGGGCCGATGTCACTGAGTTCTGCGCCTTGATACCACGACGGCGGGGGGTCGTCGTGGGCAAGGACCGGGGGTGCCAAGGTGGGCAGGAGGACGGCAAAGAGGACAAACGCCGTGGCTAAGCCACCACACATCGGCAGAGCGATAGGTCGCCAGATGTTAGCATTCCAGAGGAAAAGCCGATCGCTCCAGCGGAGGCGGGCGGCGCGCTGAGCGTAGTGTTTGGACGCCGCAACGCGGAGCGAAACGGCGAGATTGACCGGCACCGAGCGCTGCGGCAGGGCGTGAACGGTCCGCCGGAGGTGTACCCTTTCCCCGAGTTGAGCCATACAATCGGGACACGTGTTTAAGTGGCGGGCAATTTCACGGGCGTTGGCTTCGGTGCAGGTCCGATCGAGGTATTCGGTAGTGTGAGTCTGGGTGGCATTACACTCCTTCTGAATCTCTTTTTGATTCCTGCTCTTCATTTCACGGTCTCCTGCATCCAGCCCAAGTTACTCTGCGTGGAACGTTGTTCGGCGTCGGTAAGAAGGACGCGGCGAAGAGCCTCGCGCCCTCGTAAAATGCGTGATTTAACGGTGCCGAGGGAAACTTGCGTGACCTCCGCAATTTCCTCGTAGCTCAGTTCTTCAAGATCCCGAAGGATCACAGCGGCGCGGAAGTCCGCGTTGATATTGCGCAGCCCGTCTTCAATGAGTTGATGCCGCTCTTCGTGGAGCGCAAGTTCATAGGGGTCGCGCGCAGGGTCGGAGATCGAGTCGATCCAGCTGCGAGCGCCCTCTTCGTGGGTTTCGAGCCCTACTTCCCGCTTGCGGTGGCGGCCAAACCAACGGCGATGGTTGTAAGCTTCGTTTAAAGCGATCCGATAGACCCAAGTCTTCAAACTGCTCTGCCCGCGAAACGCTTCGATGTTCCGGAAAATCTTGAGGAACACTTCCTGCACAGCGTCCGAGGCGTCGGCGGGGTCAGCGAGCAAACGGTAGACAAGACTGTAGACCGGTTGTTGAAACCGGGCCAGGAGCACTTCATAGGCGCTCTCCTGGTTAGCCTTCAGCTCAGTAATGAGCTGGGAATCTTCCTCGTAACAGTCGGCGGGCCGCGACGGAAGCGCCGCGTCTTCGTAGCCGAACCCGATGATGGAGTCTGCCATAACCGACGTCCTTTCCGTGAATCCAAAGTCTACTGCACAATTTGACGCCATGGTTGCCAAAAAGTTCCCGCCGCTATTCCACCCGATAATTCGGGGCTTCTTTCGTGATGATGACATCGTGGACGTGGCTTTCGCGTAATCCGGCCGAAGAGATGCGGAGAAACGTCGCTCGTTCCTGGAGTTCCGGAATCGTCGCGCAACCGGTGTATCCCATACCGCTACGGAGTCCACCGACCAGTTGGAACACCAGTTCCGCAATCGGTCCCTTATGCGGCACCCGGCCTTCGATGCCTTCCGGGACCATTTTATCGCTGCGCGCCTGGCCGTAGCGATCGGCCGTGGACCCTTCACTCATCGCGCCGAGCGAACCCATGCCGCGGTAGGTTTTGAAGCTGCGGCCCTGGAACAGAATCGTCTCGCCGGGGCTTTCGTCGGTACCGGCCAATAGACTGCCGATCATGACGCAGTCGGCGCCAGCGGCGATGGCCTTGGTGACGTCGCCCGAATACTTGATGCCACCGTCGGAAATCAGCGGGACGCCCGCCTCGCGGGTAGCCTTGGCGCATTCGGCGATGGCGGTGATCTGCGGAACGCCGGCGCCGGAGACGACGCGGGTGGTGCAGATGGAGCCCGGTCCAATGCCGACCTTGATTCCGTCGGCACCGAGGCGGATGAGGTCGCGCGCACCTTCGTAGGTGCCAACGTTGCCGGCGAGGAGGTCGACGTCGGGGAAGGCGTGTTTGACGGCCTTGACGGCGTCCATGACGCCTTGAGAGTGGCCGTGGGCGGAGTCAATAGCGATGACGTCGACTTTGCGGCGGACCAATTCCTGAGCGCGTTCGAGGAAGTCGCCGGTGGAGCCGATGGCGGCGCCGACGCGAAGGCGGCCTTGGGAGTCCTTGGCGGCGTTGGGGTACTTCAACTTCTTTTGGATGTCTTTGACGGTGATGAGCCCTTTGAGCGTGTAGTGGTCATCGACGACAAGAAGTTTTTCGACGCGATGCTTGTGCAGGATGCTTTCGGCGTCTTCGAGCGTGGTACCGACCGGGACCGTAATGAGGCGGTCGCGACCCTGCGTCATGCGAGACGAGACCGGAAGATGAAAGTTCGTTTCAAAGCGCAGATCGCGGTTGGTGAGAATGCCGACGAGGTGACCGTCGACGGTCGTCACCGGGACACCGGAAATGCGGAACTGCTTCATGAGTTCGAGGGCGTCGTTGATGGGCTGGTCGGGGCGGATGGTAACCGGATCGACGATCATCCCACTTTCGGAGCGTTTCACGCGGTCGACCTCTTCCACCTGACGTTCCATGGTCATGTTGCGGTGAATGATGCCAATGCCACCCTGTTGGGCGAGCGCGATCGCGAGGTGAGCCTCGGTGACCGTATCCATAGCTGCGCTGACAATGGGGATTTGCAACGGGATGCGGCGGGTAAGCATGGTCCGGGTGTCGGCCTGCCCCGGCAGAACGGTGCTGTGGGCGGGCTGCAGAAGAACGTCGTCGAAGGTCAGGCCTTCCTTAATCTGATCGGGAATCATGTAACTATCCAGGATAGCTGGTAAACTGGGCGTTCATGTTAGCAGCTACCCAATTGCGCTCTGGAATGGTAGTGAAGTTCAACAACGAACTGCACACGGTTTTCAGCATGGTGCACCGTACCCCCGGGAATTTACGTGGATTTGTGCAGGTAAAAATGCGCAATCTGCGAAACGGTTCTCAGATCGAACACCGCTTTGCGTCGGAGGACAAGATTGAAAAAATCGCCCTCGACGAGCAGGAGATGGAATTTCTCTACGAAGACGGCGATACCTACTACTTCATGAACATCGAGAACTACGAGCAGCTTGGGTTTTCGTCGGATACTCTCGGCGACGCCGTCAAGTACCTGATTCCGAACCTGAAGATTAAGATCGAGTTCTACGAGGGACGTGCCGTGGGCGTGGACTTGCCTGCTACGGTGCCGATGAAAATTCTCGAGGTGGAGCCGGGGTTGAAAGGCGCGACGGTATCCAACGTCGGCAAGCCAGCCAAGATGGAAACCGGCTTAATTGTTCAGGTGCCGGCCTTCATTAACGAAGGCGAAGTGATTATGGTTTCAACGATCGACGGTTCATATCAGCAGCGCGCTTAGCAGCGTTTGTTCCTCGTGCGGAAACACCGTGCGGAGATCGATCAACAGCTGGCCCTTTTCGACACGGGCAATTATCGGCGGCTCGCCCAGGCGTAGCCGCCGTTCCATTTCCGGTTGGGGAATGGCGAGCAGGAAAGTCGGGAGCGATTGATCGGGGGTACTGCCGCCGCCGATGACCGACTGACCTTCAATGATCTGAGCCGGGAACGGGAGTTCGGCGAGCAGCCGTTCGGCGCGGGCGCGGATTTCGGCGGGGCTTTGGCGAATCATCGCCAAAGCCGGGAGTTGGTCCCAACGTTCCAGAACGAGGGCCTGGAGGCACGCTTCGAGCGCCTGGGTGACTAGTTTATCGAGCCGCAGGGCGCGGAACATGGGATTGCCGCGGATACGTTCCATCGTCGCTCCGTCCCCGGCAATGAGCCCGGCTTGGGGGCCGCCAAGGAGTTTATCACCAGAGAAAGAGACAACCGCGACGCCGGCTTGGAGCGAATCCTGAACGAGCGGTTCGTCGATGCCAAACGGTTTGAGATCGACTAGGCAGCCGGAGCCGAGATCTTCGTAGACGGGCACGGGGAGGCCGCAGAGTTCGCGCAAAGTGGGCTTGCCGGTGAAGCCGCTGATGTGAAAGTTCGAAGGGTGAACGCGGAGAATGAGCGCGGTGCGATCGGTGATCGCGGCCCGGTAATCCTCGATGCGGGTGCGGTTGGTGGTGCCGACTTCGACGAGGGTACAGCCGGCGCGGCGCATGATGTCAGGGATGCGAAAACCATCACCGATTTCGATGAGTTCGCCGCGGGCGACGATGACTTCGTGACCGGCGGCGAGTTCGTGGAGGACGAGATAGGTGGCGGCGGCGTTGTTGTTGACGGCGAGGCCGCGGGCGTTGAGCAGGTAGCCGAACAGACGATCGAGGTGGTGATCACGGCGGCCGCGGCGGCCTTCGGCCAGGTTGTATTCGAGATTGGAGTAGCCGGGAATTGGCGCGACCGGGCCGAGAGGGGCACGACCGAGGTTCGTGTGAAGAATGACGCCGGTAGCGTTGATGACGGGGCGCAACGAGGGCTGCGCCATTGAGTGGATGGTGGTGGCGGGATCTGCTGGGCGACCGGCGCGGAACTCGGCCAACGCGGACTTGGCGGCGGATTTCAGCAGTTCGTGCGGGACGTCCGGGAATTGCGCGCGGAGTTTGACGAGCACCGCTTCGACGCTGGTGAGCTCAGTGATCATTTCTTCGAAATTTCTTTCAACATCGGGAAGAGTTGGCGGATCTCGGCTTCGGTGGGTTGACGGCCGTACTCGCAGATCTCAAACGCTTCGAGGTATTTCGGCGTCTTACCGGGGCCGTACCATTTTTCGTACGCGGCTTTGGTCGTATCGTTCAAACGGGCGTTCGTGCGCTGCGTTCGGAGCCAATCCTTGCGGGCGGCGGGATCCTTCGGCACTTCGGCCGAGACGCCACTGACCCAGGGGAGCCATTCGTAGAACTGCGAAACGTGAGCATCGAGACCGTTCACTTTTTGTTCAAAAGCGTCGGCGATGTCGATGACGATATCGGGGCGGAAGGGATTGGGGCGCTGGAAGTAGTCCGAGAAGTAGAGGAAGACCGGGTTGCGGCGCAGGGGCGGGGTATCGCTGACGACGTTGGGGACCTGGACCATGTAGGCCGCATCCTGGATCAGGATGCCGGTATTGCGATGATCGGGGTGGTAGTCGTTCGTACGATGGGTGATGACGACGTCGGCTTTCCATTGGCGGATGGCGCGGATGATCTGGCGGCGGACGTCGAGGGTGGGCATGAGTTCGCCGTCGTGATTTTCCATCACTTCGTACTCGGCGATGCCGAGGCGTCGGGCGGATTCCTTCGCTTCGGCGCGACGACGATTGGCGAGCACTTGGCCGCCCATTTCGTGGTGGCCGGCGTCGCCATTTGTGACGCTGACGAATTTCACTTGGTGGCCCATTTTGGCGAGCATCACGGCGGTGCCACCAAACTTAATGTCGCAATCGTCGGGGTGGGCCCCGATGGCAATGATGCGGAGAGGCTGCGCGGCCAGACTAGCGGCCAGCAGAGCGAGAAGTAGGAGGATTTGCATGGTAGGTTTCAGGTTCGTTTTGAGCGTCCATCCGGAGTTGGCTGAGCTTCATCTTGGTGGCGAGCAGGGCGACGAAGCCGACAACCCAGAGCGGAACCGTAATGACTAAGAATAGTAGAGTCGCGTAGCCAATGGCCGCTTGGCGGGAAACGCCGAAGAGCATGACGCCCATGACGACGAGCCAATGGAAGGTGCCGACGTTGCCCGGGGCCTGCGGCGGAACGGCACCGAGCCGGAGAATCACGAGAAGGATCGCGCATTCGCCGAGGGAGAGGCCGAGGTTGAAGCCGACTGAGAGGAAGTAGATGGGAGCGGCCTGCAGAGCGAGGTAAAGGGCGCTGAGAGCGAAGCTGCGGTAAAAGGAGTCGCTGCGGCTCATGGCGGCGATGGCGTCGAGCAGGTGGAGAAAGCCTTGGGCCCAAATCGTCCGGCGGATCCAGCGTTCGGCGCGATCCCGCTGATAGAGGGCGAAGCAGAGACAGAACGCAATGATGGAGAGGAGCCCGGCCAGGATGCGGCTGCCGACGACGAGAACCTCCGGCAGCTCGACGAAATAGGAAGCGACGAAGAAGCTGAGGATGAGCCAGACGCCGTCGAAGAGCCGTTCGATGACGACGCTGGAAATGACAACCGAGAAGGGCACGCCGGACCAGCGAGCTTGCAGAAAGGTTCGGATGACTTCGCCCGGACGCAGCGGCAGCAGTTCATTGGCGAACAGGCCGACGTAGATCGCCTGCATGGACCGCAACACGGGAAGGGAGCCAACCGGCCGCAGCAACAGATTCCACCGCCAGCCTTGAACGCAGTAAACGGCAATGTCGGTGAGCACCGCGGCGAGGATATACGACGATGGAACAGCGCGTATGCGAGGCCACTGTTCGGCCCAATCAAAGTGACGGTAGACGAGAATGAGACACGCGATGGAGACGCCATAGCCCAGCACCGGGACGAGCCAGTGGGGAAAGCGTCGATGAGACGAAGTAGACATCCTTATGAACCATGATAGGCTGACCTTCATGCGAAATATCCGCCAAGTGGCGGTGTTGGGTGCAGGGACGATGGGGGCTCGGATTGCGGCGCATTTTGCAAACGCCGGGGTTTCTGTTCTACTGCTCGACCTCACTGTAGACGCCGCGCGAAAAGGCCTTGAAACGGCAGCGAAAGCGAAGCCGGTGGGCTACTACCTACCGGAATACGCCTCCCGGGTGACCGTCGGCAGCTTCTCCGACGACCTCGAAAAAGTGGCTGGCTGCGACTGGGTTTTGGAAGCCGTCACCGAACGGCTCGATGTGAAGCGCGAACTGTGGGGCAAGGTGGCCGCGCTCTGCACGCCGGAAGCGATTCTGTCGACGAACACGTCCGGGATCCCGCTGGCGATGATCAGCGACGGATTCAGCATCGGATTTCGGCAGCAGTTTTTGGGAACGCATTTCTTTAATCCGCCGCGGTACCTCCATCTGTGCGAAGTGATTCCCGGCGTCGAAACGAAGCCGGAGTTGATTGCCGAGGTCAGCACGTTTCTCGACCGGCGGTTGGGTAAGGGCGTCGTCGTCTGCAAAGACACGCCGAACTTCATCGCCAACCGCATCGGCAGCATGTGGGGCGCGAGCGCCTACAAATACACGATCGAAGACGACTTGACGCTAGAAGAGGTCGACGCCTTGACGGGGTCGTTGATCGGTCTGCCGAACTCGGCGAGCTACCGGTTGCTCGACATTGTGGGCCTGGATATTTGGGTTCATGTGGCCAACAATTTGTACGGGATGGTGCCGCACGACCCTTGGCGCGAACGGCTGTTGCCGCCGCCGTTCGTCGATCAGATGATGGCGCACCGATGGCTGGGCGAGAAGACGGGCCAGGGTTTTTACAAGCGCGTCGGGCCGGAGAAAGAGATTCACGCGCTCGATTGGAAAACGCTGGAGTACCACAAGGCGAACAAGCCGAAGCTGCCGCCGATGCCGGAGGATTTGCCGACGCGGTTGAGGGCGCTGGTGCAGAGCGACGACAAATACGGCCGGTTCGTTTGGAAAGTGCTGCGCGACGCGATGTGGTACTCCGCTTGGTGCGTACCCGAAATTGCGGATCGGACGGTGGAGATCGACCGGGCGATGCGATGGGGCTACGGCCATACCTACGGGCCGTTTGAACTTTGGGACGTGCTCGGTTTTGAGGCGACCGCAAAGCGGATGCAGCGTGAAGGTTTGGAGCTACCGCCGGCGATCGTCACGATGCTGGAACGTGGGGCGAAGGGTTTCTACCGATCGGCCGATGAGAAGGGGCAACCGCGCACGGACTACTTCGACCTGGGTGCCGGGCACTACGACCGGGTGGCACTACGCCCGGGCGTGATCTCGCTGGCGGACCGGAAGCGGGCCGGCGGGGTCATACGCAAGAACGCGGGTTGTTCGCTCGTCGATTTGGGAGATGGCTGTTTGTGCCTGGAGTTCCACTCGAAGCTGAACGTGCTGGGCGAGGACCAGGTGGGCGAATTCGCCGCGGCGCTCGAGGAGACGCAGCGAAATCATCACGCGCTCGTGATCGGCAACCAGGGCGATCTGTTCAGCGCCGGGGCCAATCTGGTGCTGGTGCTGATGCTGGCCCAGGAAGGCGAATGGGACGACTTGAACCTGGCTGGGCATCGGTTCCAACAGGCGAACATGATGGTGAAATACGCGCCGGTACCCGTCGTAGTCGCCGGGCATGGCAGAGCGCTGGGTGGCGGTGCGGAGATCATTTTGCATGCGCCGCGAGCGGTGGTTTCGGCCGAGCTTTATATGGGTTTGGTGGAAGTCGGCGTCGGGCTGATTCCGGGCGCGGGCGGCTGCAAAGAGATGATCGTGCGGCTGAAAGATCCGCGCAAAGTATTCGAGACGATCGGCTATGCGAAGGTATCCGGCAGCGCGGACGAAGCCAAACAGTTGGGTTTGCTCGACAAGGCGGCGACGGTCGTGATGAACCCGGAGCGGCTGCTGGGAGTAGCTAAGGCCGAGGCTCTGGCGATGGTGGAAAGCTATCGGCCGGGCGTGGCGCGGACGGACGTGAAGGTGGCTGGAGAGCCGGGGATCGCTTTGCTGAAGACGGGTGCTTGGATGGCGCGGCAAGGCGGCTACATCTCCGAATATGACGAGGTGATCGCCGGCAGATTGGCGCACGTGTTGTGCGGCGGCGCGGTTCCGGCCGATACGCTCGTGAGCGAGCAGCGGTTGCTGGACTTGGAGCGGGAAGCGTTTTTGAGTTTGTGCGGGAATCCGCAGACACAAGCGCGCATGCAGCATATGTTGAAGACCGGGAAGCCCCTGCGGAATTAATGTCATGAAAGAAGCCGTTATTGTTGATTGCGTACGAACTCCCGTCGGCAAAGCGCCGCGCGGGGCACTGCGGCAGACGCGGCCGGACGATCTGGCCGCCGTGGCGATTCAGGGGCTGCTCGCCCGTTACCCGGGCCTGGCCCCGGAAGAGATTGAAGACATCATTCTGGGCTGCGCGACGCCGGAAGCCGAGAGCGGCATGAACGTCGCCCGCATCGCCGGGCTGCGGGCAGGTTTGCCGGATACTGTTTGCGGAGTGACCATTAACCGGTTCTGCTCCTCGGGCCTGCAGGCGATTGCGATGGCCGCCGAGCGGATTCGGGCCGGGATGGCCGAGACGCTGATCGCCGGCGGCACCGAGAGTATGAGCATGCTGCCGATGGCGATGGTGCGGATTGCGCCCAACCCATATCTCGTGGAGCAGCGGCCGGAGGCCTATATCAACATGGGCCTAACGGCGGAGAACTTGCAGCGACGCTATGGAATCAGCCGGGAAGAACAAGACGCCTTCGCATTTGCCAGCCACCAGAAGGCGATTGCCGCGCAGGAGCAAGGCAAATTCGATGACGAGTTGATCCCCGTGGGTTCGTTCCGCAAAGACGAGGGGCCACGGGCGGATACGTCGCTCGAGGCATTAGCCAAACTAAAGCCGGCGTTCCACGTAAAGGGCACCGTAACGGCGGGGAACTCATCGCAGACTTCGGACGGTGCCGCGGCGGCGCTCGTTATGTCGGCGGAACGGGCGCAAGCCTTGGGGCTGAAGCCCAGGGCTCGATTCGTCAGCTTCGCCGTGGGTGGCGTAGGGCCGGAAGTGATGGGCATCGGCCCGGTGGTCGCGATTCCGAAGGCGCTGCGGCTGGCGGGTTTGACGCTGGATCAGATCGGGGTAATCGAGTTGAACGAGGCGTTCGCCGTGCAGGCGATGTCGGTGATGCGCGAAGCCGGCCTGGACCCGGAGCGCGTGAACCGGAACGGCGGCGCGCTGGCGTTAGGGCACCCTTTGGGGTGCACAGGTGCAAAATTAACGGCCACGATTCTGCGCGAAATGGAGCGCGGCAATCATCGGTATGGCATGGTAACGATGTGTATCGGCGGCGGCCAAGGCGCGGCCGGAATTTTCGAAAGGATGGGATAGCGATGCAAGGCGGCGGATTTTTAGTAGAAGACCAGACAGCGGCGCAGGTATTTACCCCGGAAGATTTCACCGAGGAACATCGCGCGATCGCCAAAGCAACCGAGGAGTTCTCGGCCAAAGAGATTGAACCGAACCTGGAAGCCATTCAGCATCAGGAGCCCGGCGTGGCCGTGCGGGTGCTGCGGAAATCGGCGGAGTTGGGGCTAACGGCGGTGCTGGTGCCGGAAATTTACGGCGGCATGGAGATGGACCTTACCTCGGCGATGATTGTGGCCGAGGGGATTGCGAAAGACGGGTCTTACGCCGGTTGGCACGGGGCGCATAGCGGCATTGGTACCTTACCGCTCCTGCTGTACGGCACGCCCGCGCAGAAAGAAAAGTATCTGCCTAAGCTGGCTTCGGCGGAGCTGATCGGGGCCTATTGTTTGAGCGAGCCGCTGGCTGGTTCCGATGCGTTGGCGGCGAAAACGCGGGCCGATCTTTCGGAAGATGGTACGTACTATACGCTGAACGGCCAGAAAATGTGGATCACCAACGGCGGCGCGGCGGACCTCTACACGGTGTTCGCCAAGGTCGGCGGCGAGAAGTTCACGGCGTTTCTTGTCGAGCGTGCGACGCCCGGAGTGTCAGCCGGGGCAGAAGAAAAGAAGATGGGCATCAAGGGCAGTTCAACGACGCCCGTGTTCCTCGACAACGTCAAAGTGCCGGCAGAAAACGTCCTGGGCGAAGTGGGCCGCGGGCATATCATCGCCTTCAACATTTTAAATTTGGGGCGGCTGAAACTGGGCCCGTTCGCGGTGGGCGGCATGAAGAACGTCCTGCACCTTTGCTTGAAGTATGCGAAGGAGCGGGTCGCCTTTGGCAAGCAGATTGGACAGTTCGGCATGATTCAGGCCAAGCTGGCCGAGATGGCGATTCAGGCCTATGCGTCGGAAACGATGAGCTATCGCGTGACCGGCATGATTCAGGAGAAGCTGACCGGCTGGAGTTGGGCGCAGGCGGACGCGGCGGCGGTGAAGCTGAAGGCCGTCGAAGAGTTCGCGGCGGAATGTTCCTACATCAAAGTGTTTGCCAGCGAAGCGCTGGATTATGTCGTCGACGAAGGCGTACAGATTCACGGCGGGTACGGCTATCATCAGGACTATCTCGTCGAGCGGGCCTATCGCGATTCGCGGATCAACCGGATTTTTGAGGGCACGAACGAAATCAATCGGATGCTGGCGACCGGCATGATCCTGAAACGGGCGCAGCGCGGGCAGTTGCCGCTAGTGGCGGCGGTGAAGAAGTTGCAGGGTGAGTTGTTGGCCGGGCCGAGCCTAAGCGGCGGGCCGACGGACCTAGTGAACGCGGCGAAGAAAGTGGCGCTGCTGTGCTTGGGCGTCTCCTATCAGCGCTTTCTCGCCGAACTCGATAGCCAGCAGGAGATTCTGGCGGCGCTGTGCGATATCACCATGCAGGCGTTTGCGATGGAGTCCGTGCAACTCCGTTCGCAGAAGCATAATGTCGCCCCGAAGATGACGGCGGTGTTTCTGCAGGACGCGATGGGCAAAATTGAAGGCCATGCGCGAACGGTGCTGGCAGCATGTGCGGAGGGGGACGAACTGCGGATTCAACTTTCCGCGCTGCGGCGTTTAGCCAAGCACGACCCGATCAACACAATCGGCTTGCGGCAGGAGATTGCGCAGCGGTTGCAGACGGCGCAACGGTATGTCCTCGCCTAAGCAGCGAGTGGTGGTGCTGGTCGGCTTGCCGGGGTCGGGCAAGTCGACTTGGCTCGAGAAGCAGGGCGGGGGCGGGTTGTCGTCCGATGCGATGCGAAAACTGCTCCGCGACAACGAAGCGGACCAGACGATTCACGGCGAAGTGTTCACGCTGCTGCGACATTTGCTGCGGCTACGGCTGCGGTTGGGCGCGGCCACAACCTACATCGACTCGACCAACCTAAGCAAGCGGGAGCGACGTATCTGGGTGAAGATCGCCCATGAATTGGACGCGGATTGCGAGGCGGTGTTTTTCGATGTCCCGCTGGCGCTCTGCAAAGCGCGCAACGCCAAAAGAACGCGCGTAGTCCCCGCAGAGGCTATGGAGCAATTGGCGGGACGGTTGGTTCGTCCGGAGCCGGCAGAGGGGTTTGCGGCGATTCGAGTCGTTTCCAATTAGCGAGCACGATGGCCCAAAACAGAATGGGCAGAAGCAGCAAAGTGGCGGTAAGCCCGGCGACGTTTTGCGGGGTCCAACCGCCGTCAATCAAGACGCCCGCCGAAGAACTCGCCAGCGACATCACGATGACTGCGATGCCGAATTCGGCCGAGAAGACGCGGCCACGAAACTTATCGTCGGTATTGATTTGCAGCAGTGTCGTGGAGCCAACCCAAGTGACAGTGCTGCCCATGTGCGCGATGACGACCGCGAGGCAGGCGATGGGCATGGAGGACGCCTGGCTAAGGAGGAAGTACCCGAGCGAAGCCACGACGAAGCCAATCAAAATCGCGTAGCGTTGGCGCGCTTGATTGCGCCCGGCAATGTAGCCGAGCAGGATGGGACCGGTGAGCGCACCGATGCCCCGGGAACCCATCAGCAGGCTGACGCCGAGCGCGGCGGCGCGCTCCGGCGCGGCCCCCAGCCAAGTGACGGCGAATTTGTCGCGACCGAGCATCGTGAGCAGAACCCAGTTGGACGCAATGATGGAGTTGCCGGATTTAACGAACAGGGTCGCCAACATGCGGGAGTCCCGCCGCACGTAGCGCACCCCTTCGAGAATCGGTTTGAAATCGTAGAGATCCCGCCAGTGCAGCGGAGCGTGGCCTTCGGTGTGGGGCTCGTGAAACTTCATCCGACGCACGATCATGGCCGAAGCAACAAACGAACAGGCATCGATCGCGAAGACGGCTTCGCGGCCCAATAGCGCAAGCGCAATGCCGCCGAAGGTGAAGCCCATGGCAAAGTTGAAGCTCCACGTTGTCGAGCTGAGCGCATTGCCGACGAAGACCTCATCGCCGGTGGTGATGTTCGGCACGATGGCGGAACGGGCCGGCTCGAACAGGCCCCACATGACGGTTTCGAGAAACAACAGGACGTACAGCAGCGGCAGCATGGCCGGCGTGCGAACGAAGAGCATGCAGGCGATGATGAGCGCGCGGCAGAGGTCGGCGAACATCATCACTTTGCGACGGCTCAGCCGATCGTTCAACACGCCCGCGGCCGGAGCCGTGAGGCACTGCGGCAGCACTTGGAGCACGAAGGCAAAGCCGATGGATTCGGCCTTGCCGGTGAAATCGAGAAGAAGGTTATACAGCGCGAGCGTAAAAAACCAGTCTCCGATTTCACTGATGACCTGCGCGCTCCAGAGCAACCGGTAGTTTCGGTTGCCGCGGAGGAGTTGCCAGTAGTCAGGGATGGTGACGCGGCGACGCTCAGTCATGGTGCGATGGTGTACAAGCCCATTCGCTCTTTGGCGGTTTTGACAATACCAGCGGCGATGGGAGTGACGCGATCGCGGCCCTGTTGGAGCACGCTTTCGAGATAAGCCGGATCGGCCATCACTTCGGCGTACCGCTTTTGGATCGGTTCCAGGCCGGCGAGGACGGCGTCAGCCACCGTTTTTTTCAGGTCCCCGTAGCGAAGGCCTGTAAAGTGTTGTTTCATTGCGTCGTCCGACCAATCGGTGAATGCCTGGAAGATCCCGAGTAGGTTCTCGACTCCGGGCCCCATGGTTGCGAAATCGACGGCGGGGTTGGAATCAGTGGTGGCGCGCATAATCTTCTTACGAGCCTCTTCGGGCTTGTCGAGCAGGCCGATGGCATGGCCGGAACCAGTGGCCGACTTGCTCATTTTCTTGGTGGGGTCGTCGAGGCCCATGACACGGGCGCCGACCATGGGCAGGCTCGTTTTCGGCACCACAAACGTCTCGCCGTACAGGTGGTTGAAGCGCTCGGCGATATCGCGCGCCAGTTCCATGTGCTGGCGTTGGTCATCCCCGACCGGGACGACAGCGGCGTTGTAGAGCAGAATGTCCGCTGCCATCAGAACAGGATATTGCAGCAGCCCATCGCCGATTGTCTCGGCTTCTTCGGCTTTCGCTTTGAACTGCGTCATGCGTTCGAGCCAACCGAGGGGCGTGACACAGGTCAGCAGCCAGCCAAGTTCGGCATGTTGCGGCACGCTGGACTGGACGGTGAGCGAACTGACGGTTGGGTCAATCCCGGCAGCGAGGTAAAGCCCGGCGACCTGGCGAATTTTTTCGCGCAGCTCTTCCGGCTTCTGGTACACCGTAATAGCGTGGAGATCAACGATGCAAAAAATGCACTCGTATTCATGCTGCAGCTTGACCCAATTACGGAGGGCGCCAAGGTAGTTGCCTATATGAAGGTTTCCGGTAGGCTGCATCCCGGAGAAGACTCGTGCTTTCATCGCCAACTTCCAGTCTACTAGTCCACAATAGAGAGAGTGCAGATTGAAGTAGAAAAATTGGTATACGGTGGCGACGGCCTGAGTCGTAACGAAGGCCGCGTCGTGTTGACGCCGTATGTGCTCCCGGCCGAGCAGGTGAGAGTGGAAGTGGTGCGTGAGCGCAAGGACATGCTGGAGGCGCGCGTCGACGAAGTGCTGACGCCGTCGCCTCATCGCGTGGCCCCCTCCTGTCCGCATTTCGGCGTCTGTGGCGGTTGCCACTATCAGCACGCTGAGTATAAGTTTCAAGTAGAACAGAAGGCGGCAATTGTGCGCGAGGTCTTCTCGAGGATCGGCCGGATCGAAATTCCGGGCGAGATCGGGACGATCTTCGCGCAGCCGTTCGGCTATCGGAACCGAATCCAGGTTCACATAGAAGGGGTGCGTCTGGGGTTCAAGGAAGGCGGCACCCATAAGCTGCAACCGATTGAGCAGTGCCCGATCGCATCGCCCAAACTAAATGAGAGTTTGCAGATTATTCGCGGGATGTTGAAGAACTCCCGTTGGCCAGGCTTCGTGCGCTCACTCGAACTGTTCACCAACGAGAAGGAAGTGCAGCTGAACGTCATCGAAACGATGGCCGGGCGACGCGTGGCGCGCGGCTTCTTCGACTGGTGCGAAAGCGAAATTCCGGGGGCGATCACGGGCGCGCTGGAGTACGACGGATTCCGGGTGAGCCATAAATCGTTCTTTCAGGTGAACCGCTTTCTGCTGAAAGAATTGGTGGAAACGGCCATTGGCGACGCGAAGGGCGAGTTGGCGCTTGAGTTGTATGCGGGCGTCGGATTGTTTAGCATTCCGCTGTCGAGCCGCTTTGCGAAGGTGGTGGCCGTTGAAAGTTCCAAGTCGGCCGTGGCTGACTTGGAAGTGAACTGTCGGCGCGCGAAGACGACCGTGGAACATCACCGGGCGAACGCGGACCTGTTCCTCGAAACGATGCAACGGAAGCCGGAGTTTGTGTTGGCCGATCCGCCGCGGGCGGGGCTCGGCGCGGGTGTGGTACGCGACTTGATTCGGCTGCAACCGCGGCAGATTGCAGTCGTTTCTTGCGACCCTTCCACGATGGCTCGCGATGCCAAGGCGTTTTTGGAAGCGGGCTACGCGATTGAAAAATGCCAAGTTATTGATCTGTTCCCGCAGACGTACCACATCGAAACGATCACTCATTTCACCCACGGGGGGTAAACGCATGCGTTGGTTGGCCGGGCTCTCTTTCACCTTTCCTCTGGCGGCATAGTTTCCAGCGCTGCGATTCGAACGGCTGATCACGGAAGTCCGGGTCCCCGGTGCAGGTAACTCACGCCGGAGAAGGATTCGGACGCTGGTTCGTCGTTGAGCAGCCCGGCGTGATCTGGATTTGGCAAAAGGGGGCGTTGGTGGCGACGCGGTTTTTGGGTATCTAGGCTCGGGTGCGTTACGGCGACGAGATGGGGCTCTTGCGCAGAGCGTCCCCCCGGGTTTCGCCCAGAAGCGATGTTTCTACATCAACTATGGGAGCCGCCAGACGGAAACAATCGTCGCGCGCTTTCGCTTGACGGGCGATGGAAACGTGGCCAATTCGACGATTGCGCAGGTGCTCCCGCGGATGCGGCAGCCGTTTTAAAACCGAAACGGCGGGCAGATTGCGTTTCATTCGAAAGATAGCTCAGTCACGGGCCGATTCGTCTATCGGGGGGTGCGATGCCAGGACCTGCGCAGCGTCTCATTGTTCGGCGATTATTACAACGGGAACATTTGAGGATATCGGGACGGACGGTTCGATTTACGGCCACCGGCAATCGATTTCGGCGTTCGGCGGGGACGAGCAGGGCGAGTTGTACCTGGCGGACCTGGGCGGCACCGTGTCGCGAATCACGGCTGAGGCCGCGCCGTTCCAAATTCGCGCCGTGACAAGCGCGGCAAGCTTCGTCGGCGGACTTTCCTCCGGCAGCATCGGGACCATTTTAACTACTTTCCTGCCCGGGGTAGCGACGACGATCGCGGCCAAAAGGTACCCGCGGCCGACGTCGTTGGGCGCCGTTTCGGCGCGGGTCAACGGGACGGCGGTGCCGCTCTATGCGATGACTCCGACGCAGATTAACTTCCCTATTCCTTATACGCTGCCGAGCGTTCAGGCCGAAGTGAACGTCGTTGCGAATGGTGCCAGCGGACCGTCATCTGTGATCTCTTTGAACGCCATGCAACCGGCGCTGTTCTCCGGCGACGGGTAATATGCCGCCGCGAAGCAAGAGTGGGCTGTCCTATCTTTAACGAATCGGCCCACAAACGGCGCGGCGGCCCCGGCGAGCCCTTTGGCGATGACCTGCGAGCCGATTACGGTGACGATCGGCGGGCGAAGCGCGGACGTGTTGTTCATCGGACTGGCCCCTGGTGCTGCGGGGCTTTACCAGATCAACACCCGCGTCCCAGCCGGAGTAGTCGGCGAGCCGCAAGTGGTGGTTGCCGCGGGCGGCGTGGACGGTCCCCCGTTAAAAATCCGCCTCCGCTCTAGTCGCTGGAATGCTACCATAGGGACTTGCTGGGTCTCGGGCTCCGTGCAACGGGCGGCTGCAAACCCCGCCAGATCCGGAAGGAAGCAACGGTAGTGGTTTAGCTCGTGTGCCGCGGATCACCCGAGGCTTGGCATTTTCTTTTTAAGCCCCCGCATGTATCAGGTCATCGCGCGCAAGTACCGGCCCCAGTCGTTCGGAGAACTGGTTAGTCAAGAGCACGTCAAAACAACGCTCGACAATGCGATCAACCAGCGACGGATCGCTCACGGCTACATTTTCAGCGGCCAGCGAGGAACGGGTAAAACTAGCGTTGCCCGCATCATGGCACGCTGCTTGAATTGTGTTGAGGGCCCGACGTCAGTCCCTTGCAACGTCTGTGCCAGTTGTAAGGAGATCACGAGCGGCGGCGCCGTCGACGTGATTGAGATCGACGCGGCATCCAACCGCGGCATTAACGAAATGCGGGAACTCCGTGAGAGCGTCCGCTACCGCCCAGCACGCGATCGCTACAAAGTCTTCATCGTGGACGAGGCCCACCAGATCACCAACGAAGCTTTCAATGCTTTGCTGAAGACGCTGGAAGAGCCGCCGGAGTGGGTCGTGTTCATTCTGTGTACGACCGAGTCCCATAAGATTCCCACGACGATAGCCTCCCGCTGCCAGCAGTTTTCCTTCCGCAGCGTGGATTTCGACGAATTACTGCGACGCATGGAGTGGATCTGCGCGCAGGAAGGCATCACGGCCGATCCGGAAGCCTTGGCCGTGCTCGCCCACGTCGGCGAAGGCAGCGTCCGCGATTCGCTTTCGGCGCTCGACCAAGCGATTGCCTGCTGTGGGTCGACGCTGCATGCGCCCGAAGTGCGAGCTCTGCTGGGCATGTTTTCGCAGGACGCGATGAACCAAGTGACCACCGCGTTGCTGGCCAGTGATTCGGCACGAATGCTGGATATCGTGGACGAGTTGGAGCGTAAGGGTGCCAACTTGCAGCACTTTTGTCGGGAGTTGGCCCGGCATATTCGCAATCTGCTGGTAGCGAAAATTTCCGGCGAGGGGACGCGGCTGATCGCGGCCTCGCCGAAGGAAAAGAAGAACATGGCGGCGGTGGCAGCCCAGTTCAGTGAGATGGACCTGACGCGGTATTTGCAGGTGACCCTGGACGTATTCAAGGATTTGCAGTATTCGCTGCAACCGCGGTTGCACTTGGAGATTGGGCTTTTGAAGCTCGTCCACGCGGCGAAACTGACGTCGATTGAAGAAGCGATCGCGAAGCTGGGTCCAGGTTCGGGGCCGTCGCCTTCGGCGTCGAAGCCGCCGCAGTCTAGGCCGTCCCCGAGTGGGGCGAGTTTTGCGGCGCCTCCGGCGTTTGAAGATCCCCTAGCCGAACTCGCGGCGATGCCGCCCTGGAAATCGACCGCGACGGCGAAGGCCACGGTTGTCGTTCAAGATGACCCGTTGGCCGAAATCGCCGCCATGGCACCTTGGCAACAGACGGCGAAGGCTCCGGCCGGCAACGCGTTCGTGGATGCCGCCCCAGTCAAGACAGCGGCCGCGCCTCCGGCACAAACGAATAAGACGGACGGCGATTTACGCTCCCGCCTTTATGCCGCCGCTCTCGAACTCGGCCTGAAATTCACGGCCGATGGTTTCGAGGCCGCCAAAATCACCGAAGCTAACGGAGTGATCGAGATCGTGGCGCCCGAAGAGTGCGAGTTCACGATGAAAGAGCAGGACGTCAACCGCGTCGTGGCGGCCATCGGCATGACCGGCGTACGCGCGAAGGTCCGCTTCTCTGCCTCAGTCGTCTCCGGCCCCCCACCCGCTGCCAAGCTCGCGGCGGCCGACGATGCCACCGCGAGGGCGATGGCCAACCCGACGGTCAAACGGTTCCAGGAGACGTTTCCGGATAGTTTAGTCCGCAGCGTCCGTAACTTGAAGGAGTAATGCAATGAAACTTCCCCCTAACATGCAAGGCATGATGGCCCAAGCGCAAAAGATGCAGGCCAAGCTACAAGAAGATATCGCCGCGATTCGCGTGGAAGCCTCCGCCGGAGGCGGCACCGTGACGGTCCAAATGGACGGCCAAAAGCGTTGTTTGGCCGTAAAAATCGACCCCGAAGTGGCCGGCGACACGGAAATGTTGCAGGACCTCGTCCTGGCCGCTTTCAACGAAGCGCATAAGAAAGTGGAAGACGAAAGCCAGAAGAAAATGGGCGGAATGCTGGGCGGACTCGGCCTGCCCCCCGGGTTATTCTAGACTCCGATGTCGGACCTAGCCGAACCGTTAGCCCGGATGGTGGAAGAGTTCCGGCGCTTGCCGGGAGTGGGGGCGAAGTCTGCCCAACGGATGGCGTTCTATGTATTGCGGGCGTCGGTCGACGACGCCCAACGATTAGCCCAAGCGATTCTCGACGTCAAAGAAAAGCTCGGCTTGTGTCGCATTTGTAACAACATCAGCGACAGCGAATTATGCCCGTACTGCACCAACCCTTCCAGGGATCAGCATGTGATTTGCGTCGTCGAAGAGGCGCCGAACATATTGCCGATCGAAGTAACGCGATCCTTTGGCGGGCTCTACCATGTGCTGCATGGCTCGATTTCGCCACTGCGCGGTATTGGCCCGGAGCAGCTGAAGATCAAGAGCTTGCTCGAACGGCTGCACGATGATTCGGTGACGGAAATCATACTGGCGACGAATCCGACCGTCGAGGGAGAAGCGACGGCGGCTTATCTTGCCCGGCTTTTGAAACCGTTAGGCATTAAGGTGATGCGGATCGCCATGGGGATCCCAGTGGGCAGCGATTTAGAGTATGCGGACGAAGTCAGCATGTCCAAGAGTATGGAAAATCGTCGGGAGATGTAGTGTCTACAGAACGCGGAGAGGATCGAACTCCCGCAAGCCGCTGTCGGTCAGCGCCCCGATAGGCACGTCAACCAGCAAATTATCGGTCGCCGGGCGAAGCAGCTCTACCTTCAGATAATTACTCGATAGCGCCATGTTACCCTGCCCGAGAGTAACCACCGACAGCGGCCGACCAACGAAACGCTGGCGGAAAGCCAAGTTCTTGCGGTCAGCGAGTTCGCGCAGTTCCCGATTGCGCTGCTTGCGAACGGGCATCGGGACTTGCTCGGGAGCGTCGGCGGCCGGAGTACCCGGGCGGGCTGAGTAAGTGAAGACGTGTAGGTAGGTAAACGGCAGCTCGTCAATAAAGCGGAAGGTTTCGGCGAACTCGGCGTCGGTTTCGCCGGGGAAGCCGACCATGACGTCGGCGCCGATGGCGGCGTCGGGCATCAGGGTTCGAGCCTTGGTCACCCGGTCGGCATAGTGACGGGGGCGATACTTCCGATGCATGCGGCGCAGCACGGTGTCCGAGCCGGATTGCAGCGGCGCGTGGACGTGGCGGGCGATACGGGGGGAGTCGGCCATCAGCCCGAGCAGGTCATCGGAGAAATCCATCGGCTCGACGGAGGACAGGCGGATCCGTTCGATGGTCGTTTCGTCGAGAATGCGGTGGACGAGTCCGGCCAGGCGCAGCGCCTGCCCCGGTTCCCTGCCCCAACGGCCAAGGTTGATACCGCTGAGGACGACCTCGCGGTAGTTCTGGCTGAGATGGCGGACTTGGTCAATCACTTGCCCGGCGGGCATGGAACGGCTGCGGCCGCGCACGAAGGGAATGATGCAAAACGAACAGCGGTTGTTGCAGCCATCTTGGATTTTCAGGTTCGGGCGGGCCCGATCACCAGCGGCGTCTTCGATGGGCGCCGAGAGAAAATCGTGCTGGGCGAAGATGTCGCCGACGTGGATCTGGCCGTGAAACGGGGTGAGGGTTTCAGCGACGATATCGGGGATTTGCGTCTTGTGGGAGTTGCCGACAACCCAGGTGACTCCCGGAAGAGCGGCCAACTCTTCGGGGGCGCGCTGGGCATAGCAGCCGGTGAGCAGGATCTGTGCGGCGGGATTATCCCGATGCACACTGCGCACCATGGAGCGGACGTCCGCGTCGGCGTTCGCCGTGACGGTGCAGGTATTTAGGACGACGAGGTCCGCCGAACGGGCTTCGGCCGCGTTCTCGAGGCCCCGCTGTTCGAGCATCGACTCAAGGGCCGCTCCGTCGGCCTGCGTGGCGCGGCATCCGAAATTATGAACGAAAAACTTCTGCAAACTACTATTCTGGCAGTTTTTCGGGCGGTTCAGGCAGGAAGAAGCTGCCGGTGACCCCGATGACATAGACGAGAGTAGCCACGCAGCCAGCGGCGACGGCCAATTTGGCGGCGGGAGAAGCGCCGGGGGTGTAGTTGGCTAAGGTGGTGGTGAGCAGTGCCGCCGAAGTGCCGAGCATACGACCGCCAATGTTAGCGGAAAAGCTTTCACCGGTGCCGCGCAGATGGGTCGGATACATCCGTGGAAGGTAGTTGCCCCAGAAACTGAACTGGGCGACAGTCAGCAGACCGGCGGCGAAGACGCCCCACTTGAGCACATCGACGGAAAGATTCATCGAGTTGAAGAAGACGAGCGGGACCAGGAACAGGCCCGGGATTTGGAAGACGCGGAGGAGTTTCACGCGGCTAATGATACGGATGGCCAGGAAGGCGAGCAGGACGCGCCCCACCAAGCCGCCGATTTCCTGATAGAACTGGACGCTCGAGACGACCTTCTGCTGCAAGGGCCGGGCGAGCGGCAGGACTTCGGCCAAGCCCGGGACGATACGCGGCAGGTGCTGAATCGCGCCGAAAGCGGCCCCATAACTGGCGGCGTACATGATCATCGTGACCCACGTGGTGCGGCTATATTGCGGCGTAAACAGCTCCGCGAAGCTCGGGCGGCGCAACGTGCCGGCGGCCTTTTTCTGGGCCCAGAGCGGTGATTCGGGCAGGAACGGACGGATGATCATCAGCGGAATGGCGGGGAGAACTCCGGAGATCAGCGTGTAGCGCCAAGCCTCGTGGCCGCCGTGAATCTCGGGCAAACCGGGTGCCCAAGTGACGGCGAGGAAGTAGGCGCCGGTCACGAGCAGTCCCCCAATCGACGAAAACGCTTGCGTATACCCGAGCACGTTTTCGCGCTGTTTCGGGTCCGGGAAGAGTTCCGCGAGCCAAGCTACGGCCGCGACAAATTCAACACAAACGCCAATGAACGTGGTGCAACGGAAGAAGAGAAGCTGTTCGAGCGAGGTGGCGAATCCGGCGGCGAGCGCAGAAACGGCATAGATCAAAATGCTCCAGACGAGTACCGAGCGGCGGCCCCAAAGGTCGGTGAGGTAGCCGCCGACCATGCCGAAGATTCCGCCCGCGAATGCGGGGACGAAGAAGAGGAGTCCGGTCCAGCTATTGAACTCCGGGGTACCTGGTTTCAGGTGGCCGAGTTCGGCCAGGGCAGGCCCGGCGATCAGAGGAAGAACGAGGAGTTCGTAGATATCGAAAGCGAAGCCAAGGGCGGCGACGGCGCAGATCAACCATTGAATCGACGTGAGCTTGCGGGAAGAAGACATACGGGTGATTATACAGAGGCTGGAGGAAAGTATCGAAGAATTGTGGCGGCCGAGGGTTTCGGCGTCAAGAGCGACACGCCCCACACGAGGGCCGCGGAGATTACGGTCATCGGTACAACGGGAGCGAAACCGGCCACCGTGAAGCCGCGCGGCAGGAAGTACAGCGCAACCGTGGCACCAGAGATGAAGAGCGTGGCGGCCAGCGCACCCCACTTGGTCGAACCCCTCCAACACAGCGCCGCGACGAACAGCGGCGACATGGCGGCATAGCCTGCGAAGGCGTATTGCACGGCGAGATCAAAAATCGCCACCTTGGCGTTGAGCGCCGTGAAATAAGCAAAGGCCGTGACCAGGATCACGAACAGCCGACCCGTAAAAATCTGTGCGCTTTCCCCGAACCTGGCCTTGCCCCCGTAGAAGGCGAAAATATCTTCGGTGAACATGGTCGAGAGCGCCAGAATCTGCGAATCGCTAGCCATCACCGCGGCCATAATGCCGGCACCAAGTAGCCCCGCGATCCAACCCGGAGCATATCGATTCAGCAGTTGCAGCATGACGTCGTCCCCCGGAACCGGGCGACCCGTCGCGACGCGGGCTTCGATTTTGGCCTCGATGGCCGGGATGTCGGTAGCTTGGTTGGCGGCCACCCCAAGGTAGACGCATGGCAGCCAGATCAGCAGGATGCAGATCGGATAAAAAATCACCGTCCGCTTGAACTGCGTCACCTTGCGGGCAGTGAGGCAAAAGATCGCGATATGAGGAAAAGCGATCGCCGACAGAGGGTTAAACGTGTAGCTGAAGAACGCCGCGAGCGAGAACTTTTCGCGGGTGAGTAAACTCGCCGTGGCGGGGTTGCGCAACAGGCGCTCGGTCACACTGGTGAATCCGCCCATACCCTGCCCGATCAGGGTGACGGCAATGGCGCCGAAACCCAGGAACAACACCGTTTGAAACGTGTTAACCCAGGCCGTGCCGCGCATCCCCCCGAAGAATACGTAGCTCATCACGACCAACGCGACAAGCAGACCACCCAGCCAAAAAGGGATAAAGCCGCCGCTGATGACGCTAAGCGTCGTGCCGCCGCCCATCACGCCGATGATGATGTACGGCACCAGCAAGGCGGCCTGAAGAAAGAAAATCAACGTGCCAATGTGTCCACATTCCCAGCGATCACGGAAGATTTGCACCGGGGTGATCAGCCCGAATCGCTTGCCGACCGACCAAAGCCGGGTACCGAGAAACAGCAGACAAACCGGCACTACCAGCGCCGAGATCGAAGCCATCAAGCCGTAGGTAACGATGCCGAAGTTGAACGCGTGGCCGCTCGAACCGAGAATGGCAAACGCCGTCATGTGCGTGCCGAACAAGCTGAGCAGAAACACCCACGGCCCCAGAGATCGACCCGCCAGGAAGAAGTCTTCCGCCGCCGGACCGCCCGATCGCCGAAAGGCAAAGATGCCGATGTAGAGAACAATGGCCAAATAGGCCAACACGAAAAGCGCAGGGATCATTCGTCTCGCTCAAGGCCGGAGGGCCAACACCAATGAACCAAGCCCGCCATCAGTAGGGCCGCCGCAAGCGTGAAAAGGGCGTGGTACCAAAGGCCGACCGGCAGAAAGCCGAAAGCCAGCGGATACGCCGTCGACCAATTCCACCAATCCTGGTGGGCCAGCAAAAGAGCACCAATTGCGAGCCAAGCCATTGCGTTTCTCATTGCGCGGCGATGGCAAAAAGATGGTCTTTACCGCGCAGGAACAGCATGCTGTTCGACAAGGCGGGGGACGACAGCACGGGCTCGCCGATCGAGTTCGAGTAGAGCACGGTGTGCTCGGTTCCGGCTTTGATCACAAAGGAGTCTCCATCTTTATTGATAATTAGAATCTTTCCATCATACGCAACTGGAGAGCCCGCAAATGTGGCCGGCACCGGCGGCCGCTTGCCTTCGTACTTCACTTCCCCTGTCTTGGAATCAATACAGGTCAGTAGGCCTTTATCGGTGATCAAGTAGACATAGGTGCCATAGAAAATCGGGGACGGGACATAGGCGGTGCCCTTAGCGTAGTTCCAAAGGGCCTTGCTCCTGGGCCCAATGGCCGCGGCGAATTTCTCCGGGTAACCAGCCGAAACAACCACCACGCCGTCACCGCTGACGGGACTCGGAACAGAGTTCCCCTTCACGCCCGGCGCCTCCCAAAGCTGCTTGCCGGTCTTCGGATCGTAGGCGATTACCTTCTCGGTAGCCGCCGTCACCAGCGCCCCATCGAAGAACAACGGCGTCGACCAAGTCAAATTCACCGGCGACTCCACCCGCCATTCGGTCTTGCCGGTTTTCTTATCGAGGGCCACGAGATAGGACTTTTTCTGCTCCCCGTTGTCACACTGCAAGAAAATCCGGTCGGCATCCATTACGGGCGAGGTGCCCGGACCCATACCGATTGTCTTGATCGGGCCCGGATCAAACGTCCACAACAGCTTGCCGTCGTAGTCGAAGGCATAGAGCCCCTCCGAGCCAAAGTAGGCGTAGACGTTCCGGCCGTCCGTTATCGGCGTCGGGGCTGCATAGCTGCCGGCTTTGTGGCGATTGTCAAAAACCTTGCCCCCATAGGCTATCTTTTGCCGCAGGATCTTGCCCGACTTGCGATCGAGCGACAGGACCACCAGCTGATGCGACCGATCAGCGCCTTGGCTGTCAGGGTGCAGGAACGGCCCTCCCCGCAGAACATAAATCGGCGCCTCGGCGCCGGGAATCACGTCGCCATCCAGTTCGGCGGTGAGAAAAATGCGGTCTCCCCACACGATCGGCGAGTTCCGCCCCCGACCCGGCAAAAGCGTCTTCCAAGCGATGTTCTCCGTCGGAGACCACCTATTGGGAACCCCCGTCTCGATAGAAATGCCGTTCGCCGTAGGCCCCCGCCACCCCGGCCAGTTGTCAGCCCACAGGGCCATAGCCACAAGTCCTAGAAGCAAACGCATAGCGATAGAATAGCGGGATTCGGACAATCGTCACGATGCGCGGGGCCAAATGCGGAGAAGTACGCCGCCGGTTCCGTGGCGGTCATCGGCTACAAGGCGATCGATGGACGAAGGATGGCGCCGGACATGTTTATGCGGGGCGTGCTCCTCGACCTCGTCTTCGCTGCGATCATCGCCTACTTGATGGGGATGAACCGGTTGCGATGTTACCTTTCGCGCTTCATCTTCGTCCCTATAAATAGAGTAGCGTTGGGACTGGTCACGAACCTGAACAACTGGAACTGGATGAGTCAATCGCTGCACTACACGGTCGTCGCCGTGATCGATACCTGGATCGCATGGACCCTGGGTGGAGCGATGTTAACCAAATGTTCCGGAAAGCGAAGCCCAGTCGCTTTGTTACCCTGGAAGGGAGAGGTGAGATTTTGCAATTGGCGAGAGTAACCGCAGTTTTCATTTGCCTAACGGCGGCAGGTTTTGGCCAGACGACGGCTACGTTAAGCGGCACGATCCATGACCCCAGCGGGAGTGTCCTGCAAGGGGCCGAGGTGTCTGTCACCCAAACGGCCACAGGACTGGTGCGCCAAGCAGTAACGAATGGAGCCGGCCTGTTCCGCCTGCCGGCCCTGCCGACGGGAAGTATCGAAGTTCGTATTAAGGCCCAAGGCTTCCGCCCCATCCTCCGCAAAGGCATCGTCCTGACCGTCAATGAGGCGGCCACCATCGACGTCACTCTCGAAGTCGGAGCCATCGATCAAGAGCTCACCGTCAACGCCTCGGCTTCCCAGATCAACACCTCGTCCTCTGAACTCTCCTATCTCGTCAGCGAATCCACCATGCGAGAACTGCCCCTGAACGGGCGCAACTACACCGACCTCGCGCTCCTACAGCCGGGCGTCGTGGCCTTTCCCCACCGCGACGGTGGCTCGGTCGTCGCCCACGGCCTCGGCACCTCGATCAACGGCCAGGACCCCCGTTCCAACGTCTATCTCATCGACGGCACCCCGCAGAACGACATGACCAACGGACCCGCCGGATCAGCCGCCGGCACCGTCCTCGGCGTCGAAGCCATTCGCGAATTCCGCGTCGAAGTCAACACCTACAGCGCCGAGTTCGGGCGCAACAGCGGCGGCCAAATCAACGCCATCACTAAATCCGGCACCAACGATTGGCACGGCAGCCTCTTCCATTTCTTACGTAACGACAACTTCGACGCTCGCAACTTCTTCGACCCCGCCAAGCGCCCGGACTTTAAACGCAACCAGTTCGGCGGCAGCATCGGAGGCCCCCTCCACAAAGACAAAGACTTCTTCTTCTTCACCTACGAAGGTCTCCGCGATCGCCTCGGACGCACAATCACGTCCACCGTCCCCGACGACAACGCCCGTCGCGGCGTCCTGCCCGACGGCCCCGTCACCATCAACCCCGCCATCGTGCCATTTCTGAACGAAATCCCCCGGGCCAACGGCAGCGCCCGCGGCGGCGGCCTCGCCGACTATGCCTTCGGGTTCAATCAGAAGGTCGACCAGAACTTTCTCCAGGGTCGCTACGATCGCAACATCGGCACTCGCGGCCAACTCTTCGCCCGCCACACCTGGGACGACGCCGGCCAGTTCCTCCCCACCGACTTCCCCCAATTCCCACGCGAATTTCTCTCCCGCAACCAGTTCTTCACCACCGAATATCGGCACATCCTATCCGCGCAAACCCTCTTCCACGTCCGCGGTGGATTCAGCCGCACCCGCGTCGGTCAAAACATTCAGGCCAATACCGCCAGCCCCCTCGCCGAATTCGTGCCCGGCCGCGGCACCACCGGCAACATCGACATCGGCGGCATGCCCCGCTTCGGCACCCAAAGCTCGGCCAACCTCCGCCTCACCCAGAACGTCTTCAGCTTCGACACCGGCGCGACGCTCATCCGCGGCAGCCATCTCATCAAAATCGGCATGATGGCCGAACGCTACCAGCTGAACATGGTAAACCCCACCTTCTCCTTGGGCACCTTCGGCTTCAACGACATTCGCAGCTTTCTCGAAAACCGCCCGGCGCGCTTTCTCGGCCTCACCCCGCAAGCGACTTTCGACCGTTATTGGCGCTTTACCCTCATGGGCTTTTACATACAGGACTCCTGGAAGGTCAGCCGCCGCTTCACCCTCAACCCCGGCCTGCGCTATGAATACGCCACCATGCCCCAGGATCTCTATGGCCGCGACTCGAGCATGAAGAACGTCCTCACGGACGCCCTCCCCGTCGCTGGACCACTTTACGCCAATCCCACCAAGAAAAACATTTCCCCCCGTCTCGGCTTCGCCTGGGACGTCTTCGGCACCGGCAAAACCTCCCTCCGCGGCGGCTACGGCCTCTTCTTCAACACCAACAATCAGCAGAACCTCATCGTCACCGTCACCAACCCCCCGGCCACTCCTCGCGTCTCCATCGCCAATCCCACCTTTCCAAATCCGCCCTTCGCCCGCGCCATCGGCAACACCGTCCGTCCCGTTGAGTTCAATTTGAAGAACCCCTACGTCCAACAGTGGAATCTCAACGTCCAACACCAACTCCCGTTCGGGATCGTCTCCACCATCGGCTACGCCGGCGCCCGCGGCATCCACCTGCTCCGTTCGAACGACGTCAATATCGTCGAACCCGTCCGCCAAGCCGACGGCTCGCTACTCTTCCCTGCCGGAGCTCCCCGCCGCAATCCGAACTGGGCCACCATCGAACTCAAGACGAGCGACGGCAACTCCTGGTATCACGCCGGCCTCCTCGAAATCCGCAAACGTCTCGGTCGCGATCTGCAATTCCAAAGCTCGTATACGTTCGCCCGCAACCTCGACACCACCCAGGCCTCTACCTTCTTCTCCGACGGCACCAACGGCACTACTTCCGCCATGCCCGAGTTCTCCGGATTCAACTACAACAAGGGCCTCTCCGACTACCACGCCAAACACAACTGGGTCGTCAATTTCACTTACGATCTGCCCATCGCCCGCTCCACCACCGGCTGGCGGAAGACCGTCTTCTCCGGCTGGCAGCTTGCCGGTATCAACAACCTCCGCTCCGGTAGCCCTCTCACCGTCTTCGTCAGCGGCAACCGTTCCCGCTCCCTTTGGTCACCTTCACTCGGACCCGGCATCGGACAGGACCGCGCCTCCCTCGCCCCCGGCTACACCCATCAAACCGCCGTCCTCGGCGGCCCCGATCAGTACTTTGACCCCCGCGCCTTTGTCCTCTCCACTCCCGGCACGCTCGGCAACCTCGGCCGCGGGACCTTCATCGGCCCCGGACTGAAAAGCTTTGACCTCGCGGCCATCAAGTCCTTCCCTCTCCGCGGTTGGAACGAAAACGCCCGCCTCCAATTCCGCGCCGAATCGTTCAACTTGTTCAACCATACGAATCTCGGCGTCCCAAATCTCTTGTCGATTTCAACAACGACCGGTGCGATCGGCGCGTTCGGACGCATCCGATCCACGGTCACCGCCTCACGGCAAATTCAGTTCGCCCTGCGCCTGCAGTTCTGATCGGCCCCATTCGACACAACCGGACTGAGCGTCGGAGGAGCCTACGTCCTCCCCCGGCGTCCTCGTCCCGAGCTGCCCGCCTCCCACGAGCGGAGGGCTCGGAACGTTTGATCGCCGCTGCGGTCCTTACTCCGTCAGGCTCAGAATCCCTGGCGGCGCGGATTAACGTGCTCCTTACCATCCCCCCTCCAGGAAGATAAAGCAAACCCCATGGTCTTCTAGAACAAGCCCACAGGCCGATTACCGCCGCGTTCCAATCGCATACAACGCACCAGCCGTCCGGATAAAAATCTGTCCGTCCGAAATCGCCGGCGACGAAAGCGTGTACTCCTTCATATCGTTCTCCGCCAGCACTTCAAACGTCGGCCCGGCCTTGACGACCGTCACTAACCCGTCCTCGCTCGTCACGTACAACTTGCCATCCGCCAACACCGGGCTCGCCGAATAGATCGCCGCTTTGATCCGTTGCCCACCCCAAATCTCCTTTCCCGTCTTCGCGTCTAAACACCACAAAATCCCGCGATCGTTCGCCACAAACAGGTACTTCCCATCCGTCACCGGCGAAGGTACATCCGGCCCGTTCGGGTTCTGCCAAACGACGTGCGTCGCCGTCACGTCCCCCCGTCCGCCCGGCCGCAGCGCCGTCAGCGGCTTCACCCGCGTCGGACAATAAATCAAACCATCTTTCACTACCGCCGAAGCGATAATCCGGTTCATCGGGTTGTTCCCCGGGTTCAATACATTCGCCCGCCAAAGCTCCTTCAAACTCGCCGGATCATGCCCCGTCACCACATCCCCCCCCGTGATGATCAACTCCTGCTGCTTGCCCTCTTTCCAAATCTGCGGCGTCGTATAAGAGTCCGGCGACTCCACCACCGCATCCGTCGCCCGCTCCATACGCACAAGCGTCTTGCCCGACTGCGGATCAATCCGCAGCAGATACGAAGGGTCATCCGTCTTCATCCCGTGCAGCACTTGCACATACAAAGCCCCACCCCACAGCAACGGCGAAGAAGCATAGCCCCAGTTCAAACCAAACTTCCCATACTCTTTTTGAATGTCCCGGCTCCAAATCTCCTTGCCCGTGAAATCGAACGCCTTGAAAATCCCCACCCCCGTCATTACAAAAACAGTTCGCCCGTCCGTCACCGGCGACGGCGAAGACATATTCTGCTTGTTGATCTTGTAGTTCCCCCCGGCCAACTTCTGCTTCCAACGCAGTTTACCCGTCGCCCGCGCCACGTCCCAAAGCTGCAGATCATCGCCATCCGCCACATTCAAAAACACATGGTCGTTCCAGATGATCGGCGTCGCCCCGCTCCGACCCGGCAGCGCCAACTTCCACGTCACGCCCTCCTCGGTCGACCACTTCGACGGCAAACCTTTCTCCGCCGATGCCCCGTCCAGCGAAGGCCCGCGCCACTGCGGCCAATTTTCCGCCCAGACCAAACTCATCGCCAACATTCCCAGGAAAACAAATCGAACCATAGCGAGAGCATAGCTCAATTGGACCTCTTACAAAACGTGATGTCCTTTCGGCATGAAGGAAAAAACAACGTCCGCCCCCGAGCGGTTATCTGATGTTGCTCTTCAATCTCCCCGTTTCGCCGCCTCTAGTGCCATGCTGATCTCGGCAATAGGCAGTGACGACAAAGGCGCGATAATCCTCGGAGGCTTATCCCTCCTCATCCTCGGTTTCGTCATGATGCCCGGTAACTTCACGGGCGAGCCCAACCAGCAGTCCTCCTCCAACTCTTTTGGCCACTACATCGGCACCGTCATAGAATCCGGCCGGCGTTGGGCCAACCCCCTTCTACTCGAAGAAGAAGGTCTCCCGCCGAGCCCGTAACTTCGAAACGAACCATCTGAAAGGCAGCGATCACGACGGCAATCCCATTGAGATCGCCGCCGTCGTCGTCTGGCGCGTCGTCGACTCAGCCGACGCCACTTTCCTGGTCGATGACGACTCCAACTACGTCACTATCCAATCGGAATCCGCCCTCCGTAAACTCGCAACTGTCTACGGTTACTACTCCCAAGAACCCACCGACATCTCCCTACGCGGGTCCACGGACCTCGTCGCCGAAGGTCTGCAGTCCGAAATCCAAGCCTGCCTCTCCGTCGCCGGAGTCGAGGCAACCGAAGCCCGCATCACCCATCTTGCCTACGCCCCGGAGATCGCCGCCCGCTCTGAAATCGTCGAAGAAGCCGTCGGCATGTTCAAAATGGCATTTGAACTTTTGAACAAGCGCTCCGTCGTCGACACCGATACCCTGCACCACTAAACCATGGCGGAGAAGAAGTCATTCCTACAGCGCGTCGACGCCAAGACCCTCAATCGGCTCAAGCAATGGTCGGATGCGGAATTCCGCTGTCTGAACGGGCAGAACGAGTATCTGCTCCGCGAGGCGCTTAAGCAATGTGGGCGGCTGAAACCCGAGCAGTGAAGTATCACCAGTGGTAGATTACAGAAATCGTGATCCTTTCCCGTGTCATCTTCTTCAGCCTCTCGCTGGGCCTCCTATGCGCCCAACGGCCCGTTCCTGAACCTACCGCGCTTCTTCTTTGGCCGCAAGGCGCCCCCGGAGCCCTTGGTGACACCGAGAAGGACCAACCGTCGCTGACGCCCTGGCTGGCCAAGACGCCAAACGGCCAATCCGTTGTCGTCTGCCCCGGCGGCGGTTACGGTGCCCTCGCCATGGACCACGAGGGCAAGCAGATTGCCCAGTGGCTGAATTCGCAGGGCATTAGCGCATTTGTCTTGAAGTACCGCCTGGGCCCGAAGTATCGCCACCCCGTCATGCTGCACGACGTGCAGCGGGCGATCCGTACAGTCCGCGCCAAGGCCACCGATTGGAAGGTGGACGGCAAGCGCATCGGCGTCTGGGGTTTCTCCGCCGGTGGCCACCTCGCCGCCACGGCCGCCACCCATTTTGACGCGGGCAATCCTTCCAACCAGGACTCGATCGAGCGCATGGGTTCCCGCCCCGACTTCGCGATTCTCGCTTATCCCGTGATGACCTTCACGCAAGAGGAGTTCGTCCACAAAGGGTCGCGTAAGAATCTGTTGGGCGAAACCCCGGACTCCCGACTGGTCGAACTGCTCTCGAATGAAAAGCAGGTCACGAAGGATACTCCTCCGACTTTTCTATTCCACACGAACGAGGACACTGGAGTGCCGCCCGAGAACAGCGTGTTGTTTTATCTAGCGCTGCGCCGGGCCGGGGTTCCAGCCGAACTGCACATTTACGAGAAGGGGCCGCACGGCGTCGGCCTAGCCTGGAGCGACTTGGCTCTATCCAGTTGGCCCGCGCGTCTCGCCGATTGGCTCAAAAGACGATGACAAAGAGTTGACACTTTCGGTCGAAATTTGTTCAAATAAAAGAGTTGTTATGCGCAGTGTTCCTCGGTAGCTCAATGGTAGAGCATTCGGCTGTTAACCGAAGGGTTGTAGGTTCGAATCCTACCCGGGGAGCCAAAGTTTTCAAGACCCCCAAGTCTCCTCCCGCGAGGTTGACTTGGGGGTTGCTCATTTGGGGCTCAATATATCCCGTTCTGGCGCAATGGTTTGCGCGTGTCGGCTCTCTTCGGCGCACTTCTCGCCGCCGCCGTGCTTACCGTTTTGGCCGCACTTGGCTGTTAACCGGCGGGGTTTCTCCCCGTCTCTGGTGCCGAGCATTCCTTCGTTAACAGGCAGAGAGGAAGACGTTAACAGCCGGAGGACCTTGTCTAGCCCAAGCCGGACGTGCTCAAAACCCAAACGCAGAGGTGTTGAAAAGGCGGTACTTGCGGGCTGGATCGGTTAACACCGGGGCGCATCCACTGAATCTGACTCCAACCGAGAAACTGGCAGAAGATCTCAAGCGGATCTCTTCCCAGCCGCTGTCGAAGGAGACTGCCTGAACAACGTCTCAAGGGTGGCCAGATAGACATCGAGCGTACGAATCGGCCTATCTGGATTGGGTCACCGTCAAGGTGGACCCACCGATAGTGATCTGCCCGACTCGAATGGCGCCGGTTTCGTTGGCGCGTACTTGGTAGGTCACCGTCGAACTATTGCCCTGTAAGGTGGGCAGTGTCAACCAACTGGCATTGCTTCGGGCCGTCCAGGTCGATCCGGCAGGGTTGCTCTGCACCGAGAATGAGTACTGGCCCCCCGCTGCGACCACGTTGACGGCAACCGGCGAGATGGTGAATGTTGCTGGAGCTTGGATGACGGTCACGGTACTAGAGGCGACGCGGATCGTGGCTGATCTTGATAGGCCTGTGAGATTGGCCGCGAAACTGAAAGGAATCTGGGTGCCGCTCCCGGAGGCGGCGACTTGCAACCAGCTGGCACTGCTTGTCGCCTGCCAAGTGGCGCCTGCCGGAGTGGCTTGCACGGTTACGCTTGCTGTCCCGGCCGCAGCCGCTATGTTGACCGTTGCCGGCGAGAGGACAAAAGACGCGGGTTGCTGGGTCAATACAGCCTTGGCGTTTCCGACCGTCACCGTAGCCGAGCGGGCGAGTCCGGTCGCATTGGCAAGATATGAGTAAGCCACCGATGTACCCGTACCATTAGGGTTGGTAATAGTTAGCCACGAGGCATTGCTCGTAGCGACCCAACTGGCCCCGGCAGGGGAACTGGTTACGGTGAGCGTCCCGGCGCCTGCGACAGCCGCTAACTGCGTGGTTGCCGGCGTCAATGTGTAAGTGGGAGCATTCTGGGTGAGTACAAACCTGGCACTGCCGACGGAGACCGTGGCCGTTCTCGCTTGGCTTGTAGTATTAGCCGTGAATTGGTAACGGAGTGTCGTAGCGGTGCCATTGGCAGGAACGGTTAGCCAGGCTGCATTGCTTGTGGCAGTCCAAGCGGCGGCGGGCGGGTTGGTGGCAATCGCGAAAGAGCCGGAACCGGAGGCAGCGGTGACGACGGCAGACGCCGGAGTTATCGTAGCCACGGCAGGGGCCTGGGTCAGTGTAAAAATGGCTGCTCCGATCTGGAGGGTAGCGGTACGCTGAGACAGTGTTGTGTTCGCAGTGTAAGAGTAAGTGAGGCTGGTAGCGGTGCCGGAGGGCGGGGCGGTGAGCCAGGCGGCGCTACTGACCGCCGTCCATGCCGAACCACTGGGTGTGCTTGTAATGGCTAGTGAGGCACTGCCGGCCGCAGCGGAGGCGTTCGCGGTTGCCGGCGATACGGTAAAAACTGGCGCACCGGACGCGCATTGGCTGATAGCTTTGTAGATATTGAGGCGTCCGCCGGTTTGGGTTTTGCCGGTGAGGCTAGGGAGTGCATCGATAGTGCTGAGCAGAAGCGAGCGAAGAGCGCTTGTTGTGAGCGAGCAGACAGATAGCACCAAAGCCGCGGCCCCGGAGACGTGCGGCGTGGCCATCGAAGTCCCACTATACGAGGCATAGCCAGTGCCGAGGACAGTGGAATAAATGGCTACGCCGGGTGCGCCCAAATGGACATTCGTGCCGTAGTTTGAAAACGAAGCTAACAGGTCGCTCCGGTCCGTCGCCGCAACACTGATAACGTTCGGGAGATCATAGTTGGCGGGGAAAGAGGGCATAATCATGTTGTTAGTGCCTGAGTTCCCGGCGGCGGCGGCAAACAAGATTTCGGCGGCATTGGCCTTCGAGATCGCATCAAGAAGGGCGAGCGAACTACCGCCGCCTCCCCAACTGTTGTTCAGGACTCGAATATTGGCTTCTGTTGGAAACTGCGCCTTTAGTTGCGTGGCGAAGTTGATCGCCAGAATTGCATCGGAAGTGTAGCCAGAACCGGTGCTGGAAAGAAATTTGAGGCCGATGAGACTGGTCACCCAATTGACCCCGACAACGCCGGAGGCGTTGTTGCCCGCCGCGCCGATGGTACCGGCAACGTGGCTCCCATGGCCCTGATCATCGAGAGGATCACAGCTTTTTGAGATCGCATTAAACCCATGGGTTCCCGCGGCACACGTTACGACAATCCCACCGCCGAGATCCACAGTAAACGATCGAGGCGCGCTCCACACGTTCGGGGCCAAATCGGGGTGGTTGTAGTTGATGCCTGTATCCACCACACCCACGACTACGGAGCGTTTACCGACAGTTCTGTCCCAGGCAGGCACCGCTTCGATGTCAGCCCCGAAGAGCCCTCCAGATTGTCCCACGTTCTTTAGGCCCCAGAGTTGACTAAAGGAGGTGTCGTTGGGGTCTCCAGAGGCGGTGACCACGAAATCGGGTTCCACATACAGCATATCGGGGTGCTGACTGAGCGCAGACAAGGTAGCCGGGTCGGAGACGCCACTATCAAGAAGATGGAAATCGCTATTTCCAATTCGACGCATCGAGATGGGACGACCCGCCGAAAAGCCATTCATCGTTCCCGCAGCGGATGCGGACGCGATGGTCCGGAAACGTGCAATGTAGGCGCCGGGCCGATGTTTCTGTGCAAGCAGTTGGCGCGCAGCGGCAAGATCGAGTCGGCGACTGACTGCCGGTTGAGCCGAAACTCCAGGAACGAAAAGAAACAGTCCAAAAATCAGGCTACATATACCCCAACTCAGGACAAAGCGGCCCCCTTCGGGAGAAAAATGAGCCAGCAGGCGCCTTAACGCGCTTCCAGAACGGTCGGCGGGCGGGTGGTTTATTAGTTTCATCCTATTTCTCCCTCGAATCGGTACGTTTGCCCGCCTAAGACCGTACCCGGACAACTGTGGTTGCGTTTTGGTGAACGGTCCTGCGTCGTGCTTCTTCTACGTGTAAGTTATCACGCGCGATCGCCCCGTAACAACCATCACAAAGCACCACTCGGGAAACAGTTGATTTTGGTTCGAGCGATGCTTCTCGTGGCGGTCCTTCGGAAAGACACTATCGAGGTGTATTTTTGTCCGCCCATCCCGGACAATCGCCGATTTCCAGCGTATATAGTTAACGCACGCGGCCGCACGCCGCGTCGATTTCATCCACCGGACGCCGGCTCGACCGCATAGCGGAGATCGTCGTGGGTGGTCCACTTTGCACTGTGCGGCCTGCCCCTGGGCCGCACGATCCAGGAGACCGCTCATGCGTGATCGCGACGCCGTCCTCGACAGCGCCATACCCACCGTCGCCGCCATTCTCGGCGATGCCCTCGTCCGCCTACTTTTCCGCCAAGCCCCGCCCGACCGGCAAGTTGACTTCCCGGAGACGAAGAGCGGACATGTGACTGCTGGTTAACACTATGAGACAACAAACCACAGTCGATTCATCCAAACTCAGGGCCGAAATCGAGGGGCTCCGGCACCTCACCACCGGGCAGCTGAAAGACCGATACCGCGAGGTTTTCAGTGAGGAGTCCCGCTCCAACCATAAGCAGTTCCTGGTGCGGCGCATTGCCTGGCGCATTCAGGCCAACGCACTGGGCGGGCTCTCTGAACGTGCCCGGCAACGCGCATTGGAGATTGCCGACGACGCCGACCTGCGCATCCGCGCTCCGAAGGACTTCTTGCAGGAGGCGCTCGACCCGGCGAGGACAGTGGCGGCACGCGTCGACCCGGGCCTGGACCCACGGCTGCCGCTCCCCGGCACACCGCTCATCCGCCGCTACCGGGGCAAGGACGTCGTGGTCCACGTG